>JAEEGL012599279.1_pt1 | contig 10987 bp, 6 predicted proteins | sample 9134231 | NCBI WGS metagenome assembly JAEEGL01 (sample SAMN16246548, study PRJNA631951) | gut metagenome | biome: gut microbiome; feature: rumen; material: fiber-attached | host: Bos | place: Iran: Karaj | collected 2018-10 | reverse complement strand
TTCATGCCGCGGGCCACCTCGGCGGTAAGTTCACGGTTTACACCCACGATACCGCCATAGACGCTTACCTTGTCGGCCTCATAGGCGGCCTGCCAGGCTGCCTCGATGGTCTTGCCCACCGCAGCGCCGCCAAGAACTGGAAGGATGTTACCATCGTGTGCGATCCGGCCGATTATGACACTGTGCTGGCCGAACTCCGTTCCAATGGTGCCACCAGCCCCGAAACCCGCCTGAAACTGAGCGCCAAGGCTTATACCCATACGGCCGAATACGACGCCTGCATCGCCACTTATATGCGCAAGGCCGCCGGTCTGAACGAGAAACTCTTCCTGGAGTATGATCTCAAGCAGGGTCTCCGCTATGGCGAAAATCCTCACCAGAGCGCTAATTTCTACTCCGCCCTGGAGCCGTCGTCCTTCTCCCTGGCCTTTGCTACGCAGATCCAGGGTAAGGAATTGTCCTACAACAATATCCAGGATGCCAATGCGGCCCTGAACGTGCTGCGTGACTTCGAGGAACCCTTCTGCGTGGCCCTCAAGCATATGAATCCCTGCGGTGCAGCTGTGGGCGCCACCATCGAGGAAGCCTGGCAGGCCGCCTATGAGGCCGACAAGGTGAGCATCTACGGCGGCATCGTAGGCGTGAACCGCACCCTTACCGCAGAGGTGGCCCGAGGTATGAAGCCCATCTTCCTGGAAATTGTAATTGCACCGGACTATACCCCCGAGGCCCTGGAAATCCTGAGCGCCAAGAAGAACCTCCGCGTGATGAAGGTGGATATGACCCGTACGGGCGCTCCCGTTCCCCAGTACATCAGCGTGAACGGCGGCCTGCTGGCCCAGCAGCTGGATACCCGGGTGGAGAAAGTAACTCCCGAGATGTGCGTGACCCAGGTGAAGCCCACGGAGGCGCAGCTCTCCGATGCCAACTTCGGCTGGAGAATTGTCAAACACGTGAAATCCAACGCCATCACAGTGGTGAAAGATAACCACACCATTGGCGTGGGCGCCGGACAGACCAACCGTGTGGGATCGGCCCTCATTGCCCTGGAAGAGGCTAAGAACGCCGGTTTCACCGAGGGACTCGTGCTCGCTTCCGACGGCTTCCTGCCTTTTGACGATACGGTGGCTCTGGCCGCCAAGTATGGTGTCACCACCATCGTGCAGCCCGGTGGCAGCATCCGTGACGAGGATGCCATCAAGAAGGCCGACGAACTGGGCATCACCATGCTCTTCACGGGTGTACGTCATTTTAAACATTAATATATGGGACTTGTTTATCCTCTCCCTTCAGCCCGAACGGCCAGATCTGCCAAGGAAATTAACCTGGAGAACTGCCTGGGAAAAACGGTGCTGGTCATCGGCGGTGGCGGACGGGAACACGCCATCGTGGACGCCTTGAGCCGCAGTCCGCAGGTTAGTATGATTTACTGCGCCCCGGGCAATGCCGGTATCGGAGAGCAGGCCATCAATGTCCCGCTGAAGGATACCGATGTGGAGGGCCTTAAAGCCTTTGCGCTGGAAAACCAGGTGGACCTCACCGTGGTGGGCCCGGAAGCCGCGCTTGCAGCGGGCATCGTGGATGCCTTCCGGGCCGCCGGACTGGCTATTTTCGGTCATACGCAGGCGGCAACCGCCATTGAGAGTTCCAAGGAGTTCGCCAAGGAACTTATGGCCAAGTATGGCATCCCCACGGCCGCATACCGCAGTTTTTCGGAGTATGAGGAGGCGCTGTCTTATGTTTCGGCCCGCCCCTTCCCGGCGGTTTTGAAGTACGACGGGCTGGCTGCCGGCAAGGGTGTGGTCATAGCCCAGGACCTGGACGAGGCGCGCCGCGCACTGGCCGATATGCTGCTGGACCACAGCTTCGGTGAAGGCCGGGTGGTGGTGGAGGATTATCTCACCGGCCCTGAGTTCTCCTTCCTCTGCTTTGTGGATGGTGCGCACGTGTATCCGATGCCGCTTTCCCAGGACCACAAGCGCGCCTATGACGGTGACAAAGGGCCCAACACGGGCGGTATGGGCGCCTATACCGGCCTTCCCTTCATCACGCCCGAAGACCGGGAATTTGCCTACCGGGAAATCATGTGCAAAGCGGCATCGGCCATGGTGGCCGAGGGTATGCCCCTTTCCGGTGTGCTGTACGGCGGCCTTATGAAAACGCCGGAGGGGATTAAGGTAATCGAGTTCAACGCGCGCTTCGGAGACCCGGAGACGGAGGTGGTGCTGCCGCTGCTTAAGAGCGACATTTACGATATCTTTGAAGGCGTGGCAACGGGCCGCGAAGTGGAACAGCCGCGCTGGGCCGACGGCGTTACGCTGGGCGTTGTGCTAGCCTCCAAGGGCTACCCTGGCCACTACCAGAAGGGTTTCGATATCAAGGGCATGGACAAGGTGGATGCGCAGGTGTACCATATGGGAACCGGCATCCGCGACGGCAGGGTTTTTACCAACGGAGGCCGCGTACTGATGGTGGTTTCCGGCGGTACCAACCTGGCCGAAGCCCGGGAAAAAGTCTATCACGAAATCAGTAAAATCCAGTGCGATAACCTCTTTTACCGGAAGGATATCGCACACATCGCTTTTGAATAATGGGAAACATCATTGACGGAAAAGCCTTGAGTCAGGCTGTAAAGGACGAAGTGAAGGCGCAGGTACCCCAGCTGGAAGCCCAGTATGGCCGTAAGCCCTGCCTGGTGGTCATTATCGTGGGGGAAAACCCCGCCAGCCAGGTGTATGTACGCAACAAAGTGAAGGCTGCAGCCTATACGGGCATGGAGTCGCGGCTCATCGAGTTACCGGCCGATATCAGCGAAGATGCGCTGTTGCAGCAGATTGTGGCGCTGAACAACGATCCGCTGGTGGACGGTATCCTGGTGCTGGTGCCCCGGCCCAAGCATGGCGACGAAGAGAAAGTCATTGACACCATTGCCCGCGAGAAGGATGTGGATGGTTTCCACCCTGGCAATGTGGCGGGCCTGTGGCTGGGCAAGGACTGCATCGTTCCTTGCACGCCGGCTGGCATTATGCGTATGCTGGACAGCATCGGCTGCCAGCTCAAGGGCAAGAACGCCGTGGTGGTGGGCCGCAGCAACATTGTGGGAAAACCCGTGGCCAAGCTGCTGCTGGACCGTCACGCTACGGTAACCATCGCCCATTCCCGCACCGCCGACCTGGGCGCCGTATGCCGCACGGCCGATGTCCTGGTGGTGGCGGTAGGCAAGGCCGGCCTTGTGACCGGCGATATGGTCAAACCCGGTGCCGTGGTCATTGACGTGGGTATGAACCGCAATGCCGAAGGCAAGCTCTGCGGCGACGTGGATTTTGCATCGGCCCAGCCCGTGGCCTCCTGGATTACCCCCGTCCCCGGCGGCGTAGGCCCCATGACCATCGCCATGCTTATGCAGAACACCATCCACTGCTTCCTCTCCCGCGAAGGAAAGTAGGTATCCCGCCTGTTATTTCTGTCATCCTGAGCGAAGCGAAGGATCTCTAGGCGCCGTCGGAATCCGGTTGTGGCCGAGCAGTGACAACTAACCTGCTAAATATCAGCTTCTTATACACTATTCCTCGTTCAATTTTTGAACGAGGAATATAACGAAGCGTGCTAATACTCAACCCATTAGCTGCCACGGCCAATGAGGCCGCGTGGGGCGCTTTACGGTCTTTGTTGCAAAAAAGGCCGAGAATCTGACAAAGACCGTAGCACATTCTTCACCCCCTTTCTGGGAGCGACCAGCGCTACACATTTCTGGCGCGGAAAGTTCACACTTTTCGCGTAAGTGGCTGTTTCTCAGCCACGGTTCAAGTAGTGGCATACACTGGAACTATGAGACCCTAATTCTGGTCCTATCGCAGTGCCCATTTCATCTCCATCTCGGAGTTTGCCACTGAGGTTATAGGTAAATATTTAGGATAAATAAAACCTCCCGCCCGTGGGCAGGAGGCGAGAACGTGTATACAGCCTATAGACGATTATGTGTCAAGTCGGCAAATGTCATTCCGAGTTGCGGGAGGTCAAATCCTGTTCCTACAAGCCATCGACTTGATTAGTTTTTAACAGGACGAACGGACATACCTCTGTATTTTGAATCAGCGTTGTTGTTATACTCTATCTCGCTGATAATTAGGCGATAGGCAATGGGGGGACCCATTATACTAGAATTTGACCAATAGTAACCTTTTGAATCCTGATAATAAAGAATTCCGTTATCGTAGTAGCCAGAAGCCTTAAAAAACAACGATATACCGTTGGCATTACTCGTTAGAATTTTGCATTTGCTCTCATCATCCCAAGTAGCCGTGCAGTTATTCTTCAAATCTTGAATAATGGTTGAACTAGGCACATACCAATTGGTATTTTTTTGATAGGCCGCGTCAGTCGTTTCCTTGTTATAAGAACTGGCATAAGAACTATATGCATCACTTTCACCAGTCACATCATAAGGTGTAATATAACACCACTTATAATAATTGCCGTACTCTAACGGATCCGCAAGATAGTCGTCGTCTTCTTTCAAATTACCCGTAGCCCAGAGGGGACCACCGCTATAACCCAGGCTCACGAATTTTCCATTGCTGGTAAGGCTAGTGAGCTTGATGGCTTTGGGGCCAGTAATGTTGGCGTTAACGGTCTTGGACTTGGAACTGATGGCGTACTTCTTATCAGCATCCTGCTCCACCAACTGGAAGTTATAGTTGATTGCTCCTGCAGAGGCATTGTCCAGAATTCCCCAGAAATAATAACCCGCCGGGTCGGTGCCAAGGGTGCCATTGTAGGCAGGCAGAGGGAAGTTGACCGTGCCTGCGGTAATGGTGGCGGCTCCGCCAGGAGCGATGCCGTTAAAGGTGAAGGGCTTCACGTTGGTCATATTGAGCACATACTCGTTACCATCAGAAGGATCGGACTCGTTGAAGTAAACCTGCACCATATTGGCAGGAGCCGTCATGCTAAGCGTGGCTTCGAGAGTGGTAATGTTGCCCGCTCTGGAATAAACGGAGTAGGCAACCGTTTCTGCCTTAAGGATATAACCTCCCAAGGTTGTGCCAATAGTCCACTTGTCTGTATAGGAAGGAGTAGCCTCTCCAATAACAAAGCTCGGCATGTAGACTGCGCTCAGCTTCTTGCCGGAATCTGTAAGGGTGAGACCCGTGTATGAATTGCCACCATCCTTATCACTATAGGACCAAGCAGAGCCGTTGTAGGTCATCTTGACATACTGCGTGGTGTTGTCCTCGAAGAACACATACACGACGTCTCCGTTAACCCAGCCGGTCTTGACACCCTTGGTAGCGGCGTCATCGGCTGTTTGAACATTGATATTGAACACCACCTTGGAGGGATCAATAACTCCCTCGTTCTGGGGCATCTCCTTGTTGCAAGCCACGAGTGCCAAAAGGGCGCTCAGAATAATCATTGTCTTTTTCATAACGCAATCCTCCATTATTAAAACGTCTCTTCATTTCCGCCATACGGATCATTAAACTGAGGCGCATTTCTTAACTGAGGTTCGCTCGCGGCAATTACGCCCTCCAAGTGGAGTTCCAGCACCTCTGTAGTTGGTGCTGCATAGTTTTCTTTTTTAATCATAATTATCTATGTTTTAATTTGTTATTGTCGGTTACACTACTGCTTTTGTGGGTGCTTTGAAGGGCAGCTTTTGACCATAGTTTTTCCACTACTTGAACCCTGCTTTCTTCGCATCCCAAAAGTCGGTACAAAGTTAGAACATTATTTTCAAATTAAAAACTTTTTTTAAATTTTTTTACCCCCACCCCCTAAAGGGGTGGAAAAGAATAACTTCGATAGATTCCGAAACTCTTGTAATTTCGCAGTATAATCTTAAAACCTATTCTTATGTCTAGTTGTTTCTTTCTGGACTCCCGCGCCAACAAGCAGCGGGAGCATGCAATCCGTGTAGTTATTTCTATCAACGGGGGCAAGTGCACCACCACGCTGGGTTATACTGTGAACAAAGAAGTTTGGGAGAGCGAGCGCCTGCAGGATTATGTGAACAGTAAGGGGGCGAGTGGGGCCGATATCAAGCAGAAAATGAAGCAGTTGCAGGAAGGGATGAGGCAGTGGGAGCAGCGGCTGCGCGGGCGTCGGCCTTCGGTGCCGGAGATCCGGGACCGGATGAAGCGGATCCTATCCGACGGGGCCAAGGACCGATCGGCCCCGGTGGACGTGGTGCACCTGGTGGATGCTTTTATCACCGAACAGAGTTCGCTGAACCAGTGGTCGGCCGGCACCGTGGCGCTGCTGAAAAGCTTTCGCAGGCATTTGAGCCGACTCTGTCCCACGGGAACCGATGTGGACTTCTTCGATCAGCCCGGTCTTGAGACATGGCTTCGCTATCTGCGGGAATCGGCCCGTATGGAGGAATCTACGGTGCGGAAAATGTACATGGAACTGCACTGGTTCCTGAATTGGGCGCTTCGGAAGGGACATCTGCAGGAGACAGCGGTGCTGCGCTTCAAGCCCAAATTCAAGCTGGTGCCCAAGCCGGTGATTTACCTCACCAAACGCGAACTGCTCACCCTATATAATTATAAGGTGCCGCGCAACGGGACGGAGGTGGTTCTGGCCGATGCATTGGGAAAGCGGTATACCAAGGTGGTGCGGCATGCATCGGCGCTGGAGAAGACGCGCGACCTTTTCTGCTTCTGTGCATTCACTTCACTGCGCTATTCCGACATGGCCCGGCTGCGACGGAGCGATGTCACGCACGAAATCTTGTGCGTAACCAGCCAGAAAACCCACGACCGGCTTCCCATCGAACTATGCACCAAAGCCCGCGAGATCCTGGACAAGTATCAGGACTGCACTTTTGCCGATGACCGCGTGCTTCCAGTCCTCTCCTGCCAGAAGATGAACTTGTACCTGAAGGAGTTATGCGAGCTCTGCGGCATCAAATCACCCGTGGTTAAAGTGCTGTATCGCGGCGGTGTCCGGCAGGAGAAGGTGTACCCCAAATACGCGCTGGTGGGCACGCATGCCGCCCGCCGCACGTTCATCTGCTTCGCGCTGTCCCAGGGCATTCCGCCCCAGGTGGTGATGAAATGGACCGGCCACGCCGATTACCAGTCCATGCGGCCGTACATCGATGTGGCCAGCGGCGTTACTGCCGCCGCCATGCGGAAACTGTCCGCAGCGTGGAAGTAGCCGTTCTAGACCTCCTTCGCTGCGCTGCTGTCACCCTGCGCGCTGCGAAGGATCTCCAAGGGCCGTGGGCATCTGGCTGCGGCCGGGCTGTGGCTCTGGCATCTAAGTCGCTGATACTGAGCGTCTTGCTTATGATTCACTGCTCTTTTTTGGTGGGGGGTCAATTGTCTATTATGCTGTGCTTCAGGCGTTTACCTCAACGCCTTCGCTTGCTCCTCCCTCCTTTTACGGTCTTTGTAGCAAAAACGCCCGAAAACGCGCGCTCGGCCGTCAAGCTTGACGGTCTTTGTCACGAAAATGGCCGAAAACGCGACAAAGACCGTTACACTTTTTTCACCCCCGGGGCTGGGCGGGCTGATGGCGCGTAAAAACGGTGTGCGCGTAACTATGTTTTCAGTGTAAGTTATTGGTAATCAGTGGAGGTTCAAGTAGTGGAAAAACCATGGACAAAAACCGCCCTTCAAAGCACCCACAAAAGCAGTAGTGTAACCGACAATAACAAATTAAAACATAGAGTATTATGATTAAAAAAGAATTGTATGCGGCACCAGCTACAGAGGTGCTGGAATTACGGCTGGAAGGCGTGATTGCGGCTAGTATAGACCCGCTGAATAACCCTACTCGTGAAGCGATAGGAACATCCTATGATGGTGGATCTGAAGATTGGTAATAGGGAGGATAGAGTTATGAAAAAAACAATTGCTATTCTTAGCGCTTTTGCTGCGCTTGTGTCCTGTACTAAAGAAGCGCCCGTGGTAGAAGAACCCACGCAGGAACAAAACCAGACAATCAAAGTAAACTTCAATATTTCCCGTACCGATATTACGAACGATACCAAGGCTACGGTTAAGACTACTTGGGCCGATAACGATGTTGTTTTCATTTTCTTTGAGGATGTAGCAGCTCCTAAGTATTTGGAACTCAAATACAATTCCGGGAACTGGACACCCACTCAGTGTAATGGGTTAGTTGCCGGGAATCTTGCTGCTAGTGGGAAGCACTTGACAGCTGTTTATCTCCCTTATGGCAGCAACTTCACCGTCGCGGCCGATGGAACTTCTTTCACAATCAAAAATGGTGAAAACAATTATAGTGGCCACTTCTTTGTGTGTGAAAAAGCAGTGTATTCTTTTGCGGATGGCACGCTGACCGCCACCATCAGTCTGTCTGCTGCTGCTCCTTTGGATGGCGATGACCGACTGGTTCACTTTGACGTGACTGGTTACACAGACGGTCACGAATACGACATGTATCAAGACTATATGAAGCCCTTCTCACTCACTAGCATTGCGTCTGACGGTACCGTGAGCAAGACTGTGGGTTCCAAAGGCGATGCCATCTCGGGTTATATTGATGCTGCGAACACCATTGTGAGTTTCTCCGGCGTACTGGATAAATCGGCCAAGACAGAAAAGGATTGGCAATTCTCCATTAACGATGTAACGGCAAGTGTCCTATATACCCGCGATGCCGGGAACAAGACCATCAGCGCCAATAAGTACATCGGACTGGGCAACATCAGTACGGCCACATGGAACGCTAATGAGTATGTCTATCTGGGCTTCACAAACTTTAAAGGCGAACGCGTCATGTGGGCGAAGAAGAACCTTGGCGCGACTAGCGAAACCGGTGAAGGTAGTGTTGGTAGGTTTTACTATTGGGGGGACTTGGTTGGCCATGCCGTTACTGGATCATATCCGAGCTATAGCGTAGTGCTTAATCCATTAGAGGATGAAGAATATAAACTCCCTGCTGCTGCGCCTGTAATTGATTTTACTCACTTTGAGGCGGTAGGAGAGCATTACCAGATGAAACTAAAACCCGAGTACGATCCCGCACACGTGGCATTAAAAGGACTATGGAGAATGCCTACGGCTTATACTCATCCAAATAACGGTAATATTGAAATTGGTGAGTTGGGTCTCCTAAAGAGTAATACAACTAGAACCAAAACAGGAGCTTTTGATATCATTGGTGTCGGAAAAACTTGTACTGGTCCAAATGGAAATTCCATTTTTTTGCCCTACTCAGGTTATGTTATCAATGGTACGGTTACATATAGCGCCTATGACGTTGACTATCCGGATTGGTATATGGGAGACTATATATCTTCAGTCTGTATCCTTGGGTTCGAAGATGGTCACACGATATACTTCACGAACACCTGCCATTTCTTATGGAACGGTGGCAATAAGAAAAGTGGTGGCATTGGGTTTGGTCTTAACCGTACAAGTGGAGGTCACGGTTTTTCCATCCGCCCCGTCTTCAGCATCAAATAACCTTACATAAACTAACAAAGTCAAGCGCCCGGGCATCCACCCGGGCGCAATTGTATCCTGTCATAGACGGTATTATGCAAGCAACTGCTTCCCTTCGGCCAAGGAATACTCAAACCGCCTGGCAAAGCGCTCTTGCTCAGATTCAGGGATGCCAACTGCCCGGGCCTCCTTTCTCCATCCGGCAAAGCCCAGTACCACTTCCCGGATAATGTCCAGGGCATCGGCCCTGTCAATGAGATAGTTGTCGGAGGCGGCCAGCAAATCGGCCAGGGAGGACCGGTTGGAAATGGGTGAAATCATGAGCGACTGCGTCAGGGAGTTGGTGGGGTTCATGTCGTATGCCGGGGACAGCTCCCAACCATCTTCCCTTAGCAGGAATCCATGATTCCGGAAATGGTCATCGTGGTTGCCGATAATAATATTGAACGCAACGCGCCGATATAGCTCCGCCAGGTTATCGGCCGAGTTCCTAACCCCTGCGTCCCCAACGATGGTATCGGCTATATCAATGTATCCTTTGTTGGTCTCGGCGTTGTCCCCGTCGTGGAAGCCGGTGAGCGTAAGGGACGATGCAAAATGAATTCGTTTCTCTCCGCTCCGGTCGAAGCGCTTGGAAAAAAAGGTGTGATAAGATGTCGGGCCGATTCGCATGACCCGCGTTTCCGGCACCCGGATGCCGCATTGGGCGGCGAGCCTGGTGGCGAAGTATTCCCACAAGCCTACGTCGTAATCGTCCTTGATGGAGGGAATCTTCGCGATCCAGAGTGCTCGATCCTCCACCACGTTGGCCTTCGGCCGGGCCCCGCCTAAGGAAGATCCTTGCTTCCAGACATTGTCCAGCCATTCCTCGTGTAAGGCGGTTTCTCCCTGTTTATCGGCCTTTTCAATCTCATGGGCCTCCCGGATGAAGGCATCCAGGCTGGAGATTGGCGGAACAGGTTCATCGGCATATTGAATACCCAGAAATTCGCCTTTGTACTGGAATCTGAAGGCACCCATCCGGGTGGCGTCATCGATGCGGACAAGGTAGCCGAAGTCGTCGAACTGACGTGGGATCTTTTGCGCCTTGGAGGCATGCAGGCGTTCCCTTTTGTCGATGAGCGCCCGGCCCCAGCGGTCCGGCAGGGCATCGCCGAAGCAGGAAAAAATACCCTCTCGGGCCGATTGCAGACCTGAGAAGAGCCCCAGATCGGCCGATAATCTGATGGCTGGAAATTGCCTTAAGAACGCATCCTCGTACATGAAGCGGTAGGATGCGTTTCCCTTGATGCGCTCATACTCCAGCACACCAACCTTGACCGGCTCCTTCAGAAAGTCGAAGGCACCGTATACTTCAATCGAATACATCATACTCTTCCTCCTCCTTTTGATATTTGTTTAGCAGGCGGGCGTTCACGCGCAGATTCCCTGCAAGATCCTTCTGGGCGATGAGGAGAAGGTCCTCGTCCAGCCCCAGCGCATAAAGGATTCTAGCATAAATGCCGATTGACACCGTTGGGGTGCCTCTTTCAGCCCGGATAACAGTAAGCTCTGAGCACTGGGCC
>JAEEGL012074424.1_pt1 | contig 10987 bp, 6 predicted proteins | sample 9134231 | NCBI WGS metagenome assembly JAEEGL01 (sample SAMN16246548, study PRJNA631951) | gut metagenome | biome: gut microbiome; feature: rumen; material: fiber-attached | host: Bos | place: Iran: Karaj | collected 2018-10 | reverse complement strand
TTGTGTGAGGCATGATAAATACACGGGGAGGCCATGCATCGACTGCGAGGATTTGACTACAAGCGGCCATTCTTCTACATGGTGACGCTGAAGCGGCTGCCGGAGCTGGCGGCCTTCTCGCAGATTTCGGACGAGGCGGAGCCGCCGGGATGGTGCCGGACGGGGCCGGCACCGCAAAACGGGCCGTCACCATAAGTCGGCATAATTGCACAGTGCGGCAGGCTGTGCTATACTATTGATGTTCTTTGCAACGCGTCAGTGACAATGGATTTACTTCCGAATGGGTTATTGCAATTTCAATTTGAGCGAGATCGGGCAGAAGTTCCATGACGAGGAATGGGGCGTGCCCGTCCATGACGACCGCAAGCAGTTCGAGTTTCTCGTGCTGACGGTCATGCAGTGCGGGTTCACGTGGGAAATGATCCTGCGCAAGCGCGAGGTGTTCCGCCTGTGCTTTGACGGTTTCGATTTCGACCGGATCGCCGCCTACACCGAGGACGACATTGCCCGAATCCTCTCGACGCCCGGCATGATACGTTCGCTCTCCAAGGTAAAGGCCATTGTCGGCAATGCGCAGGCTGTGCGCCGGATTCGCGCGGAGCATGGCAGTTTCAGCGAGTTCCTGTGGAGCTACACCGGAGGAAAGACCATCGTCTACAATGGCCATGCACAGGGGAATATCCCCGCAGGGAACGGGCTTTCGACCCGGATCGCGCATGACCTTCGCCGGCTCGGAATGAAATACCTTGGACCTGCATCGATGTATCTCCTTTTGCAGACATGCGGCATGGTGAACGACCATAGCGAGGATTGCGAACGGTTCAAGTTCATCAACGGCAATTATCCCGTAGTGAACAGGAAACGCGACCATGAGCGCGCGATGCAATCCACCGCAGCCGAGGTACGCGCCCTGGCGGCATTGCCGCCGAAGAAGAAAAAGACACCCAAGGTTGCGGTTGAGCCGATGTGGGAGTTTCGTCCGCCCGAGGTGATCTTCCGGCGACGGCGTGCCGTGTTTGAACGGCTGGTTCCGTTCGGGTTTCGGGCAGAGGGCAGGTCATTTTTCTACGAGACGCCGCTGGTGGATGGAATGTTTACGCTTTTCGTGACCGTGGATGAAAAAGGAATGGCCGGAGCGCGGCTTGTGGATCGTGAGAGTGGCGACGAGTATGTGCAGCACCTAATGCCGGCGGCTGTCGGAACTTTCGTCGGACGTGTGCGGCGGGAATTCGATGATGTTTTGGATAACATCAACGCGGCGTGTTTTGACGCCACCATCCCTTGATCTGGGGCACATCTGCGTTCCCTGCGGGAAATGAAATTTGTTTCAACTCCGGTCTGTCCATAGATGCGGCGAAATGATATAATGTTTCGCGACACAGGAAGTTTTGTCAATGACATATCAGACCATTGCCGAACCGGCAGAAACAGAAAGAAAAAGGTAAGAATCCATGCCAACGGGAAAAGCATTCAACATCAGAAAACCGGTACTTGCATTTCTTGTGTTGTCGTCGATGCTTCTTAGAGCGGCCATTTTTGAGCATTGCCTTTACGATGCTGTGGCACTTGACGGCGCATGGGAGATGGCATACCAGCCTTACGCATGGGAGACGGTGGATTATCCATCTTTCAAGGGCGTTCGCATAGAAAATTCCGTGCCGGGATATTGGGAGGACATGGTTCCCGCCTTCCGCGCGGCGGGCATGAAGGACGAGTTTCGCATCAATCCACTCTACGGCAGGCAGAAATTTCCCATCACGCAATGGGCGGACGATACGACTTTACCCAACATCTACGGATGTTTCCTCTACCGGCGCACGATAGAGCTAGACCGGACCGGTCCGGCAGTGCTTTCGTTCGAGGGCGTGCGCAACCAGGTTCACGTATGGATCAACGGTCGGTTCGTCGCGTTCCGGGCCGGTTTTTCGACTCCGTTTGAACTTGCGATCCCGGAAGGCGTTCTCGAAAAAGGCAAGAACGAGATTGTCCTGGCGGTATCGAACAACCCGAATCTGGGGTACTGCGATTACGTGTCAGGTCTCACGACGCGCTCGACGTTCCGCTCGACCGGCGGCGTGAACGGACATCTGGAACTGCGGTTTGTCAATTGCGATCTCGGCGATGTCTATGCAACGACCGCAAGAGACCTCAAGACCTTCACAGTCCATGTGTCCGGCAAGACAGGTTTCGAGTATGAAATCTCGGACGGAACACGCTCGCTCGCAAAAGGTAGCGCCAAAGGAGATTTCACCCTTTCCTCGGAAGGTTTCACGTTCTGGTCGCCGGAGAACCCGAAGCGATACGATCTGACGCTCACGACTCCGAAGGGAACGTATCGGCAGAAATTCGGAATCCGCCGCCTTGTCCCGGACGGCGAGAAGTTCCGCCTTAACGGCAAGCCCGTCTACCTTCGTGGCGTCACCGAGCACTGCTATTTCGCGAAGACTCTCCACCTGCCGCGCGATCTCGGATACTACCGCATGATCACCGCAAAGCGCAAGGAGCTCGGCTTCAACTTCGTGCGTTTCCATACGTTTGTGCCGCCCGTGGAATATCTTGAGGCTACCGACGAACTCGGAATGCTTATACACATCGAATCGCCCAACTTCGTGCCGGTGCATGAATTTGCGGACATAATTTCCTTCGCCCGCCGCCACCCGTCGGTTGTCATATATTGCACCGGCAACGAAACGCGCATAGACCGCATCGCCGAGGCGTACCTTCGCGACGTGGCCGACCTCGTGCACGAGCGCACGGATTCGCTCTTTTCGCCGATGAGCGCGTTGCGCGGAATCGAGTACGCGTTGATGAAAGGCAAGGATCCGACTGTGGACAAGCCTTTCCGCCACAACGCCGAACGCATTTCGCGCGTACTGCCGTTCTGCGACATGTTCACCTCGTACCAGCTTGCCGTGACGAGCTACGACTCGTTGAATTTCGGTACGCCCGCCATGCTCGACGCCTGGGGCGACGCCTTTGGCGGCAAGCCGCGCACGTCGCACGAGATATGCATCGACAGCAGCTATGTGGATTTCAGCACCGAGAAGCTCTATCCGCCGGATTCCCCGATACTCAAGACAGGGCTCTTTTCCGAACCTCGCCGCATGTTGAAGGAGAAGGGGCTTTTCGACCGGGCGGACGTCTATTTCCGCAACTCCTGCGAATGGATGCGTCGCATCCGCAAGCACTGCTTCGAGAAGCTGCGCGCGGCCGACCGCGTGGCCGGCTACGATTTCCTGGGTGACATCAACACGCACTGGCACACGTTCGGCTATTCTGTCGGCATGATGGACGAGTTCTACCGTCTCAAGCCCGGCGAGACGGTGGGGGACGTCCTCCGCTACAATTCCGCCGCCGTGCTTCTTTCCGATCTCGGCAGCGATTTCAACGTGACGGCTGGCGAGTCCAAAACGGTGGCCTTTTCCGTGTCAAACTACGAGGCGGATGTTCCAGAAGCGCAGCTATGGGTTTGTCTTGAAGAAGCTGCGACAGGTGACTGCGTTTGGAAAGAGACTCGCGACATAGGTATGGTACCAAACGGAAGACTTTCCGTCCTTGGTTCATTTACGGTCAAGATACCGGTATCGGATGTCGCGAAGAAGTATTGTCTCAGGGTCTGCCTCGCGCCGGTCCGTGGCGGCAAGATGCCGATAACGGCCGAGAACGAGTGGGAGATATATGCCTTCCCGAAGGTGGAGCAGAAGCCTTCGCCTGCAAATGTGAGGGTTGTCGGGAAAATCGGAAAGGAAGAGCTTCTCGCTGCGCTCGCAAAGGGCGAACGCGTGCTCATCCTCGGCACAGGGCCTTTCAAGTCTCTTCCGACCACATACCGGATCGGAATGGCGGGCCGCTGCTCCGGCAACTACGCCACGGTGATCAAGGCCGGGCACCCCGCGCTCGAAGGGATGCCGCACGACGGCTTCTGCGGTTGGCAGTTCCGCAGGCTCATGGAAGGCGGCGCCGCCGTGCAGCTTGAGACGGCCGTGCCTTTCGATCCGGTAATCGACATCGCCTCTGCGGTGAAGTGCCCGATACGTCAGGCGATGCTTTTCGAGTATCGTGTGGGTGAAGGGCGGCTTCTGGTATGCTCGTTCAAGTTCAGCGAGGGCGATCCGGCGGCGGTTTGGCTGCGCGAGAAGCTCGTTGGATATGCGGCAGGGGAGTCTTTCGAGCCTACACATCGCATCACGCAGGAGCAGCTCCGTGCCGTCATTTCGGCGCCCCTCGTGTCCGGCGCGAAGAATCGGAACCGCGCCCGCAATCCGGGCGATCCGTCCTCGGACGTCCGCGCCGGCGCCTTCGCCCAGCCGTGACATTCGCTTTGGAACACATAACCAGAAAGGAACCAAAAATGAAGAGACTGATGATGACAGCACTTGCGGTCGGCAGCTTTGTCGCCATGGCGGCAGAGACGCCCGCGGCACAACAGAAAGGATCCTCCGGGGCGGATATTTCCGCAGGATATTACCGGATAGACGTCACGCCCCCGCTTGGCGTACCGCTTTCGGGCTATTACAGCCGTCGTGCGATGACGGGCATACTCGATCCTCTTCACGCCACATGCCTGGCGCTTTCCGATGGGCAAAGCAAGGCGGTAGTGGTCGCGCTCGACAACCTGCAGGTCCATGAGGCCGTCATCGCGCAGATGAAGGAGGCGATCAAGGACAAGACCGGTCTGCCGCCCGAAGCGGTGTTCATCCATGCCTCCCATATCCATACAGGTCCGGCAGTCTTCGCGAAGGGCGTATGCATCAAGGAAGGCGACGAGAAGGTCGTGGAGCTGAGCAACAAGATGCTCATTTCCCGGCTTTCCGACGGCGTGAAGTACGCGATCGACGATCTAGCGCCCGCGAAGATGCTCATTGGCCGTGGCGAGGCGAAGGACATCTCGTTCATCCGCCGCTACAAGATGAAGGATGGCACTACGCAGACGAATCCCGGAGTGAACAATCCGAACATCGACCATCCCATCGGCAAACCGGACGAACAGGTGCAGCTTGTGCGCTTCGTCCGCGAAGGGAAGAAGGAGATCGCGCTCATGAACTTCCAGTGCCATCCCGACGTCATCGGCGGCTCGAAGTGCTCCGCCGACTGGCCGGGGCTTGCCTGCCGCTATCTTGAAAGCGCGTTCGACGGCGAGATAGACGCCATCCTCATCAACGGCGCCCAGGGCGACACGAACCACATCAAGACCGATGTGAAGAAGGGGGACGTGAGGTTGAAGGGTTATGCGACCTCGAAGCACATGGCGCGCACGATAGCAGGTTCGGCGCTCCAGATCTGGGGCAAATGCGTCCCGGTTCCCGCCGGGCGCATCACGTACGGCATGCGTACCGTGCGCATCGATTCCCACCGCGGAAAGCCCGAGGAACTTCCGCTCGCCCACAAGTACGTGGAGCTGCACAAGGCCGGAAGGGCCTCCGAGATACCTGCGAAGGGCATGCAGAACACGACGCTCGTGGCGGGCGCATACAGAATGGTGCAGCTGGAGAACGGCCCCGACCACTTCGACATGGATGTCTCGTCGATCGCGATCGGCACCACGCTCGCGTTCGCGGGATTCCCCGGCGAGCCGTTCACGTGGATGGGAACCGAGACAAAGGCGAAGTCTCCCTTCGCCATGACGATACCCGCCTGCACGACGAACGGCAGCCGCGGCTACTTCCCCGTGGCTTCCGCATATGAGGAAGGCGGCTACGAGGCCGCCACCAGCCGGTTCGCACCCGGTTCGGCCGAAAGGCTTGTGGCCGGGCAGCTGGATCAGCTCAAGTCGCTGTACGGCCAGGCCGCGAAGTAGGGCGTTTCTTTCTTGGGCAGGAAGCGCGACAGCTGGTCGACGAAGTTCGGCATCGTGCTGGCCGCCGCCGGTGGCGCCGTGGGGCTGGGGAACTTTCTCCGTTTCCCCGGCGTCGCGGCGCAGAATGGCGGCGGCGCGTTCATGATACCGTATCTTCTCAGCTTCCTGTTCCTTGCGCTGCCTCTGTGCTGGATAGAATGGGCGCTTGGCCGCTACGGCGGCAAATGGGGGCAAGGGTCCGCGCCGGGTGTGTTCGACCGCATAACGGCCAAACGCCGCCCGCACGCCAAGTATCTCGGCGCTTTCGGCCTTGCCGTGTCGCTTGGCATTTTCTTCTATTACGTGGTGGTGGAGAGCTGGAGCTTCGCCTACACGATATTCGCCGCAACGGGAAAATACGGTGGACTTTCCTCGCCTGCCGAGATGCAGGAGTTCTTCCGCAGCTTCGTCACGGGGGAAGGGGACTTCTTCCGCTCCAAGATGGTGCTTTATGGAGCGTTCCTCGTGGCCTTCACCGCAAACATCCTGGTTCTTGCGGGGGGCGTCTCGCGCGGAATAGAGCGGTTCTGCCGCATTTCGATGCCTCTTCTGTTCATCCTGGCGGTCGCGCTTGTCATACGTGTCGTTACGCTTGGTGCGCCGATATGTCCGGACTGGAACGTTGACAACGCCTTCGGGTTCCTGTGGAATCCCGATTTCGCGATGCTTCGCGACCCGAAGGTATGGCTCGCGGCGGCGGGGCAGGTGTTCTTCTCGACATCCGTGGGGATCAGCGCACTCATGGCCTACGCGGCCTATTTGAAGCGCAAGGACGACGTGCTGCTGGCCTCCACGACGAGCTGTTTCCTCAATGAGTTCGCGGAAGTGGTGCTTGGCGCGTCCATAGTCGTCCCTGCGGCGTTTCTGTTCTTTGGTCCATCCGGCACCCGTGAAGCCGTCGCGGGCGGCGTGTTCGGCCTCGCGTACGAGACGACACCGCTCCTTTTCGGGCATATGCCGGCTGGCGTGGTCGTGGGGACGGCATTCTTCCTCTTGCTTTCGATCGCTGGCGTCACAAGTTCCATATCCGTGCTGCAGCCGTCGATGGCATTCTTCGAGGAGGAGTTCGGCTGGACGCGGCGTCGGTCCGTCATGGTGATCGCTTCGATCACGTTCGCGGTCGCGCATCTGGTCATCTTCGGCAAGGGCGTGTTGGGCGAGATGGATTTCTGGTTCTCGGAGTTCGGCCTGCCCGTATTCGCGCTCATAGAGACGTTGATGTGCCTCCGGTATCTAGGGCCAGGCCGTGCATGGCGCGAAGTTACGCGCGGCGCGAAGATATCGGTGCCGGGGTTCTGCCGGCATATCGCCTGCTTCGTTTCGCCCATCCTGCTCACCTGCGTGCTCGTGGGGTGGTTCTTCACGGATGGCTGGCGCAAGATAGCCATGGGATCGTTTGTGGACGGAACGTGGAACTGGGCGTATCCGGTAGAGCAGCTGCCGTGGATAATAGTGACGCGCATCGTATGTCTGGCCGTTCCCCTCGGGTACATGGCGCTCATCCGGAAAGCCTGGCGCAAAAACTCCTGTTGATATAGCCAGACGCCGTCAATATGTTATAATATTCATGTCCCTGAACATACAAGTTCCAACTTCCAACTTTTAACTTTCCATGTATACAAATCTTCCAACCTGGCTTGCATTGGTGTATGTCGCAGTCGGCCTTGGCATTCTGGCCTGGAGCGCGGATTTGTTCATCGCTTCCGCCAGCAAGGTCGCGCGTGCGCTCGGGATATCCCCGTTCATCATAGGCATGGTCGTGATAGGTTTCGGCACCTCGGCGCCGGAGCTGTGCGTTTCGGCGTTGTCGGGTGTCACGGGGCACAGTGATCTTTCGCTCGGCAATGCGTATGGCTCCTGCATCTTCAACATCGCCTGCATACTTGGCGTGGCGGCATTGATACGTCCGATCACGGTCAAACCTGCGATCATGTATGCCGCGGTGCCGGCGCTCATCGCAATTTCGCTTTTTTCCTCTCTGCTTGTGGGCGCGGGTGGCGGTTTCTCGCGGATGGACGGAATCCTGGAGCTTGCGGTTTTCGCGGTGCTGCTGCCGCTTTACTGCTGGTTCGACCAGAAGACGAAGACCGCGGGTTGCGCCGGCACCGCGACAGAGGGGCCGCCGGAGTCCCGGCCGTCTGGTGGCGCGTCGCTCCTTCGTGCCTGGGTCTTGCTCGTCGCAGGCCTTGCGCTGCTCGTAGGCTCTTCGCATGTGCTTGTGTGGGGCAGCGTTGTTCTGGCGAGGGCGTTTGGCGTATCGGAGCTGATGATAGGTCTTACGATAGTGGCTGTCGGGACGTCGCTTCCGGAGCTTGCATCCGCCATCGCGTCGGCAAGAAGGGGAGAGCACGAGTTCGTGCTGGGCAACATCGTAGGCAGCAACTTCTTCAACACACTGGCCGTGGTGGGTCTGGCGGGAACCATTTCCCCGTTCAAGAATGTCAGTCCGTACATCCTCTATCGTGACATGCCGATGATGGTACTGCTGTCCGTCAGCATCGCCGTCTTTGGCGCCAACTGGCGCAAACGGCCGGACGGCGGCAGGATTTCGCGCCTTGGCGGATTGCTGTGGATTCTTGTGTTCATCGGCTATATGGGCCTCACCCTGATACAGGAACTGCACTGAAGGCCGCTCACATTGTGCTTGCAATGGCGGCGGCGAATCTGCTATAATGCGGCACTTCAATGAAGTTGGAGCCTCGGCAGAGGCAAAAACAAGACCAGTACCTGGGAAATCGGTACTTTCCTGGGCGCGTAACAGTTCAAGAAAGGTGGAAAAGCATGGCAACAGGAAAAATACGCTACAAACTTAAACTGCTGGTTCTTTTGTGTCTGTGCGCTGCGGGTTCGGCGCTTGCCGTGGATGCCGTCTGGAAGAATACGAATGCCGCACCCACCTCCGTCAATGCGCGCTGGGGCAATCCCACAAACTGGGTGGACGGCGGCGGCGCGACCTTGACGGTTGCGCCCACGAACGAGAACGACAATGTCTATCTGCCGCTGCCGGCCTGGGACAAGCAGTTTACGCTGGACATCACTACGGGTATCATCACCGGCGGCGACTTGAAAGTTGGCCATGAGTTCCAGACGGTGACGCCGGACATCCACTCGATCACCGGTTCGCTCCGCTACACGGTGACGTTCTCGCCGTTCAATTCGAATTTCCATAAATTGGGTGACTGGACTCCTCAGCGGTTCAAGGTGTACGACCCGTCTGGATTTGCCGGTTTCTGGATGACGGGGAACGCCTATTCCGGATTTCTTCTTCCGGCGACGCCGTCCCACTCGCCGCACATGTCCGCGCTTTCCGGCAAGAACCGGCCGACGATCGAGGTACCGACGGCCGGCACCTCCGCCACGCTCGATTATCTGTACGATGGCGGCATGCTGGAGAAGACCGGCGCCGGTACGCTCACGGTGGAAACGGCCGCAACGAATTCGTCGATCAATGTGGCGGCCGGTGACATCGTTCTGGGCGGCATGGACGATGCGGGAATCAACGCCATCTGCGACAAGGCGTGGATCCACCTCGATGCCGACGACGAAACGACCACGCAGACCACGCTGAAGGATGGGCGACAGGCGGTTGTCACCTGGAAGGACGTGCGTGGCGAAGGGCGGCCCTCCGCCGTGGAGCAGTTTGATCATGGTTCTTATTTGGCCTATGTTGAAAAGCCATTCATCAGTCCCGCCGTTTCGCCAACGGGACGTCGTCTCGTCGATTTCGGCACCAATCCCCGCTATGGCAATACGGACTACGGCCCGACCAACTGCCTAATGAAGTTTTCGTCCGTCTGCACGACCATCCGCGAGGTCTTCTACGCAGTGTGGGCGCCAAACAGCTATTCCTTCTGCAACGTCATTGGCAGCAAGGACAACACCAGTTGGCACTTCCTGAACAACAGTTCCAGCACCTTCTTCACCAAGGCCAGCACCGTGGAGAACAGTGCGGCGTCAAGCGTGCTGTTTGGCGATCTTTCGTACAACGGGCAGCACTTCAGCAGCTATGCCAAACTTCCCGATACGCGCACCGTCACCAACATGTTCGTTCTGGGCGTCGCCAGCGAATACGACCTCACGGCCGCGCTGTTTGGCTCCGACCGTCTTTCCTCCCTGCGCACGGGCGGCTTCCGCATCGGCGAACTGCTGATCTTCACCAACAACCTCACGCGTGCCGAGCGCACGCGCATCAACCGCTACCTGATGCGGAAGTGGTGCGGCGAAATCGAAATGGATTACCCGATGGTGCGGGTGGCAACGGCCGCGACGAAGATTGGCGTGCCAGAAGGGCGCACGGCGAAGGTGGGTGAGCTGGTCGCCGCCGCCGGCACCGCCACGAAGACGGGCGAAGGCACGCTTCAGGTGGGGCGCCTCTATCCGGCGGACGCCAAGATCGACGTCAGGGGCGGCGGCGTCGGCTTTCTGGAGCGCCCGGCACCCTCCACGTCCGCGCCGGCGGAGGAACCCGCTTTCTGGCTGGACGCCAACCACGTGACGACCACGACGTTCGATGGCTATGACGCCGACTACGTGACAACCTGGAACGACTGCCGTGCCGGTGCGAGCCAGAACGCAACGACAGGCGTCGCCACGCCGCCGCAGGTGCCGAAACTGATCCCGAATGCGCTCAATGGCCTTCCGGTCGTGGACTTCGGCACGCAGGCGGCGGGTGATAACGCCTACATGTGGACCAGCCTGGGTACTACCAAAAAGTTCTACGCGGGCTTTGTTGTTCTCTGCTATACGCAGAATATGTCGCCATCTCCATTCACCGGCAACAACAACATGGAGTTCTTCCGGTCGGGCGGTACCCGCATACTCAGCTACTCCTACAATCTGCAGCAGTCGCCGGCGGCAACCTGGACGCGCAACGGCATGATTGTCGATCCGCGCGCGGAGTACTCGCTGCGGGATGACAGTTTGAACCAGTACTTCGTCATCGCCTTTTCAGGAACATCTCCGCAGGCGGTCGCCGGCATCGTATTCGATCCGAGCAACACGGCGGCCACAAAAACCAAGACGGGCTGCATGCGGATTGGCGAGATGCTTCTCTATGATCGGATGCTCTCGGAACAGGAGCGTATCGACACGGAAGCCTACCTGATGAAGCGGTGGCTGAACGCCGACCATCCGGCGGCGCTCGTCTCGCCG
>JAEEGL011948793.1_pt1 | contig 10987 bp, 4 predicted proteins | sample 9134231 | NCBI WGS metagenome assembly JAEEGL01 (sample SAMN16246548, study PRJNA631951) | gut metagenome | biome: gut microbiome; feature: rumen; material: fiber-attached | host: Bos | place: Iran: Karaj | collected 2018-10 | reverse complement strand
CAAGATACAAAATCTCAGTTACAAACAATACTTACACCGGCACAATACGAAGCAATGGAAGAAATGAAACTGTAAAAATAATTAGCAATTAATAAAAAAAGGGAAGAAAAAAATTTTCTTCCCTTTTTTTTGCATTCATTATTCGTTGCTGTTTCTTTGTCATCCCGCACTTGATGTTGGATCTCATCGTTGTCGTTTTCAACATTTCAACTATTTTTCTATGCCTCTATGCATCCATACATCGTCGTTCCCAATCTTCCGATCTTCTAATCTTCCAATCTTCCAATCTTCCAAAATCGCTTCGCGATTTTCAGTGGTGCAATATTTTAAATTTAGGCAAGACAACAGCACGGCGAAGTTTACATTGAAAAGTAAATGAGCCGTGCTGTAACACAGTATAAATTTAAAAGATAAGCCTTAATATATGATTTTGTTTAAAGGATATTCAATAATACCTTCCGCACCTGCTCTCTTAAGTGCAGGAATAACTTTTTTAACAATACTTTCCTCAATTATAACTTCCAAAGCTATCCAGTTTCCGTCACTTAAATTTGAAATTGTAGGCTTTCTTAATGCAGGCAATATTTTTTCAACTTCAGGCAACTTTTTAAAAGGTATGTTCATCTTTAAACCAACCATACCTTCTGCATTTAATGCACCTTGTAAAAGAATTGAAAGATTTTCTATCTTTTCTCTTTTCCAAGAATCTTTCCAAACTGCATTGTTTGCTATAAGTCTTGTTGTTGAAGTTAAAATTTCTTCAACTATTCTTAAGTGATTTGCTCTTAAAGAAGAACCTGTTTCGGTAAGTTCAACGATAGCATCTACAAGTTTACCTGCTTTAGCTTCCGTTGCGCCCCATGAAAATTCTATTTTTGCTTTAACTTTATTTTTAGCAAAATATTTTTTTGTATAGTTTAAAAGTTCTGTTGCTATTCTTTTACCTTGCAAATCTTTAATGCTTTTTATTTTTGATGTTTCAGGAACCGCCAATACCCATCTTACCGGTCTAAAACCTGATTTTGCATATCTTAATTCGCAAACTTCTTTAACTTTTGCTCCTGTTTCACATATCCAATCAAAACCTGTAAGACCGGCATCAAATACCCCGTCTTGAACATATTTTGCCATTTCTTGTGAACGAACAAGCATAACTTCTATTTCTTCATCACTGCATGTAGGAAAATATGATCTTGAAGAAACATTTATTCTTATACCTGCTTTTTTGAATAATTCTATTGTTGACTCCTGTAAACTTCCTTTTGGGAAACCTAATCTTAATTTTTTCACTGTTTGCTCTCCTTTGTCAATAAAATATAATCTTTTGAATTTTTTAATTTTTTATCAAATGTAAATTTCGGAACATAGTTGCCGAATGCAGGTAAATATTGTTCGGATAAATTTGATATATAAGATGTTGTTTTATCTTCAATTTTTTCAACCGAATCATAAAAAGTCGGTATTACAACATTTGCAGATAAAACAAACCATATAAAAAAACCTAAACAAGCACCTGCTAATTTATCAAATATAGATAAATAAAAAAATTTAACTACTTTAAATATAAAAAGACCTATTAAAAATATTATAAGTGCTACAGCCGCAAAAACAAAATAATAGTTTATACCAAATTGGTATGGATAATTTTCCGCTAATATTATTGCAAAAAAACCTGCGGCAACAGCAAAAAAACTTTTAATTATACCTGCATAATAACCTATATACAACAAAAATGCTAACAACACAAACAAAATAATGTTAATTACAATGTTTAACATGATTTATGTATTATTATGCCACTTGCAAGTTTCGGGAAAAAGTAAGTGGATTTTTGCGGCATATTTTCATTATTCAATGCAATTTCTTTTATTGCCTCTACAGGTGTTGCAGGAACTAAAATTGCAATTTTTTTCGTTTTCTTTGCAAGAGCTATTGCTTCTTTTTCATCTTTAACATAAATATATTTGTCTGCAGTAACCTGTTCTTTAGGTATCAATATGTTGTGCAATATACTTACACCCAAATTTCTGAAAGCCGGACAATTTTTCGGCATTGCTTTTTTTAGCAATGCTTCATTTTTTATAACCAAAGTTCTGTATTTTCCGTCTTTAAACAACAAAATGGGTTGAACTTTTGCTTTTTGAAGTTTGTTAAAATCTTTTTGCGGCAAAACATTAAAATATTTTTCAATGTTTTGTTCAAGATTTTTAGGTTCTTCAATAACTCTGTGTGTAGGCCAAATGGAAATGCCGCTGTCTTCCATAGGGCACAAATATGCAAGAACATATCCGTATTCGTTTTTATCTGAAAACTTTTTATCTTTACCTTTCATATATTGCAAATAGTTCCAGGAAGTTTCATATCTGTGGTGTCCGTCTGCAATAAAAGTTTTTTTATTCTTTAAAGTCTTTTCCACTTCTTTTACAATTTTTTCATCGTCTATAACCCACAACTTATGTGCTGTTTTTTCTTTGTCTGTAGCAACTGAAGCAGGTTTTTTCTTTGAAATATTTTTGCACAAATTAACCATTTTTTTATTATCATCATTGAATAATAAGAAAATAGGGCTCAAATTTGCTTTAACTGCTTTTAGTAAACTTAATCTGTCTGCTTTCGGCTTTGAAAGAGTTTTTTCATGAGCTTTTACTGCTCCGCCGTGAGGGTTTTCTATTTTTAATGCTGCGAAGAATCCTCTTCTTACCATTTTTTTGCCATGGTCTACAAATGCTTGTTCATAAAAATAGAGAGCCGGTTTTGTATCTTGTATCAAAACATCTTTTGCTAACCATTCTTTGAACAAAACATTTGCTTGCGCATACTTGTTCCTTTTTCCTTTAGGGTCCGAAAGTTCCAACTGAACCATATTATATTTAGATTTTGCTTTCAATTTTTTCTTTTCTTCCGCACTTATTACATCATAAGGAGGGCAAATTTCGTTCGTTATGTTTGATTTTGAATACCTAACACCGTTAAATGCTTTTATTATAGCCATTTTTATTACTCCTATTTTTAAAATATTATTGATTTTACATAATATTTTAGTGTATTGTCAAAAAAAATGTTAATTTGTGAAAAATTGGTAAAAATTTATTTTTTTATTGCAGTTATTTGCTCTAAGTGCTATACTTAAAATGCATGAAAAGCATCTTAAAAGTGGTTTTATCATTTTTTATTTTGTTTTCAATGGTAGATTTGTCGGCAATAAATCTATTGAATAGTTTTCGTTTTGATACAAAATCCGCTGCAATATCAATGTCTGAAGTTGTAAAAGTTCAGTACGATTTGTTACAGCAAACGAAAAGTGTTGTTGCTAATGTATGTAACAATATAGCAAAAGATGTTCAAAGTTTGTTGGCGCCTGTTCAAGTAAACAAAATGTTTTTGGATATAGATAAAACAGAAAGAAGAATACAGATAGATAATTATTTTAATTATGTTAAAGTTGTGTTACCTGTATTAGTTTCAAGTATAAGTTATGTTTTAAATGATACTAAAGTGCCGCTGTTTTTCTTTCTGTTTGTATTTGTATTTTTATTACGATATTTGGGGCTTTTATTTACATTTGACGGGATAACTATCTCTACACAGTATAAAAAGGCATATAGCATGTAAAAATGCTATATGCTTTTTTTATTGTAAGGAAGGAAATTATGATAATAAAATTTTTAAAGAAAAAGTTTAATTCAATAAAAATCTGTGCTGTTTTTACGGCTGTATGCTTTATGGTATCTACACTGGGTGCAAACCTTTATGCAATACCCATGACCGAAAACACAAAGCAAAAATATGAAGATGTATTTAATAAAGCAAGCAGTATAAGTAACGAATACGGAAAAATAACATCAAGTAAAGATGCACAAAGTGATATAACCGTAATAAATATACAAGATTTGCATTGTCATCCTCAAACACAAAGAAACATAGCTAAAATAATAGGCCAAATAGCAGACAAATATAACTTGAAAAAAATATATGTAGAAGGCGGATACGGAGATATAGATGTAAGTTGGTTAGGTTCCATAAAAGATGAAAATATTAAGAAAAAAATAATTGAAGAATTGGTTGAAGAAGGTATATTAACAGGAAGTGAATATTACAAATTAATAAGTAATAACGATAAAGTAGAATTAAAAGGTATAGATGAAAGACAACTCCATCAAGACAACATAAAAAGGTTATCTTTGATAATAGAAAACCAGGATAAATATAAAGAACTAAGTAAAAAGATAAACAAAGAAATAAGTTTCTTGGAACAAAAGTATGTAAATATCAGAAACAAAAGATTTAACAGCAACATAGAAGATTATTTATCCGGTAAAATAGATACAAGAAGATTTTACAGACAATTACTTAAATATATAAAAGATATAAATGCCAACCCTGAAGAATATAATAATGTAACTGCAATAAGATTGGAAGATTATCCGAACATTTCCAAATTTATGACATTGAGAAAAGTGTCCAAGAATATAAATGTAAGAGATGTTACACAACAATTGCAAATAGTATTAAATGAATTAAAAAGCAGAATGCCGTATAACACATATACAAGATTGTTGAAAGAAACGGACAATTTCAGTGACAGTCAAAAAGTTGTAGAGTTGGTAACTTTGTTGTGTGAGAAAGAAGGAATAGATTTAGACAGAAAATACAAGGCATTAAGTGAATTTTTAAACAGTAATGAAATAAACAGAGAATTAAATACCGTAGAATTGGTTTATGAAGAAAGACAATTAATAACCGAAATAAGAAAAGCTCTTTCCTATAATAATGAAGAATATGAAATAACATTTGTATCGGATTTCAGCAGATATTTTCAAGATTATTTGGAATATAAATTAACCGATGCAGATTGGAAATATTTTGAAAGTGAATATAAACAATTCAGACAATTGTACGGGAAATATGCAACGGTAGACAGAATAAAAGAAATAGAAAGCGATATTGCCGAACTTAACAAATATTATGAAATTAACGACCAAAGAAATGAAATATTTGTAAACAATCTCTTACAGGACGAAGAGCCCACTATATTACAACAATCCAAATTAAGACAAGATGAAGAAATTTTAAAACAGTCAAAAGAAGTGATAATCGCGGTAACCGGAGGTTTCCACAGTCAGGCGTTGGAAGAAATGTTACAGGCAAAAGAAGTAAACACTATTGTAATAACTCCGTCAATATTTGAAGGAATAGAAAAAGCTACAAAACAATATAAAGGAATAATAAAAGAACAAAGCAAAGAATTTCAACATCAAGCTTTGGCTTACACACTTGCATCCTGCTCGGATTCTGTTGTTTATAAAAGGATTAAAGACAGAGAACAAGTTCCATCGGATTATGCCATTGTAAGAGAAGAAGATGATGGTAGTGTAGTAGTGGCAGAACATTTCCAAAAGAGAATACTTTTAAATGCTGTTGTAAGAATGTTAGGTACGAAAGATGTTGCTAAAATAAGAGAAGTTTTAGAACCTATAATGGGAAAAGAAGCTCTAAAGAATTTGGAAGAAGATATAAACAGTTTAGAAGATATCGGAGAAAAATTTGATGCAAAATATGAGCCGTTTAAAAATGCGATAGATGCTGCTGTTGATAGTATTGTTGACAGTATACAAACTACGGGAAATTTAGTTTTACCCGACCAGGCAACTATAGACAGAGCGATGACAGGACTTGTTGCTTCTTTAATATCCGTAGGCCAAATTTATTTCAGTAACGGTGTTATATTCGAAATAGAAAACTCTGAATTTTACGGTAAAGACTTGGCAGGTATTCCTGCAGAAATTTATTCAAGAATGATGCCGACTTTTCAAAGAGCATTGTTGCTCTTTCAATTGAGCAGAACTTCAACCGTTCCGTTGAATACGAGCTCTTTGGAATCAGATGATAAGATTGTAATTGTTCAACCCAGACAAGCAGCCGACGGGAAAACCGAAACTTATGATGAAGAACTTTCACTGACTGTTGAAGATCTTTTGTATATCGGTTTAAACGATGACAATGAGTGGTCATTCTTAACACCGAAAAGTGTGAGTGAGAGAACAGAAAATTTAAGAGAAAGAAAAAGACAGACCGGTATTCTTTCCAAAGCAGAAAAGAAGTTAAAAGAAAATCAGGTTCCTAATTATACAGGTGATGTTGTAGATTTAAGAATAAAATTAAAAAAAGCACAGTTAAATAAACAAGTAGTTTATTTATCGGATATTTTCGGCAGACAAGTTTTAATTAAGAGAAAAGACAATAACGGAAATGATGTATATTGTGAAGCTATAATAAAGTATAACGAAGAAACAAGACAATGGGAATTGGTTCCTTTTGAAGAAATAAATGCAAGATATAAATCCATAGAAGACGGATTATTAAGTAAGATAGAAGATTTTACCAAACAGTTTGAAGGTAAAACACCTGAAGAAATTTTGAAAGAACATCCTGTGATTTTGCAGTTGGTTATATTGGCTATAGTAAGAGGTTTTTCTATTGATCATACATTGTTAGATAACAAAACTATAACTTTAGGCGGAGTAAAAGGTTATTTTGCAGAATATTTAGTCAAATATTTTACTGAGACATTAGATGATCAATATCGTTTAGTAATGCCTATAGATTCAAATCAGGAAGGTTTCGATTTAATTGATAAAGACGGTTACAGAATACAAATAAAAGCTGCGGCAAAAAGAATAGATAATGCAGATCCTGATAAAAGAGATATTGTAGGTCATGCATTACATAAATTTAAAGGGATACCTGTTTTTGCCACATCCGAAATTGCAAGTGAGTATAAAGCAGATACGGATATGGTTTTTTCTTACGGATTTAGTCATGAGTTTATAGAATCCATAGCAAAAGTTGCTTTTGATATTTTAAATAATTTAACACCGCAGGAAAAAGAAGATTTAAAAACTAAAACAACAGGAAAAGTAATTGAAACCAGATACCTTTCAGAATTTTTAAAAGATAAAGATTTGGAAGCAAGAGCACAACAAGAAAGAGTAAACGATGAACAAGAAGAAGTTAGAATAAGAGGCAGCAGAAACGAACAAAAGAAGGCAGATATTAAGACTGTTGATGCTGCCGTATACCAAACTTTTATTGATTTATTAAAATCAAAGTTAAATATTGCAGATGAACAAGTAACAATGCAACCGAAGTTGGGTGTTGAAGAAAAAACTCAACAGGAAGAAATTCAGCAAGAAGAAACAGCAACACCTAAAAGGTCAAAACTTTCAATATTTGATTCCCGCAGAGGTGAAGGCAAAATATTTGATTTTCTGGATGCAACAGCTCCTCTATGGGAAGAAATATATAGATTTGTACCTACAATTCTTTCAATCGGATTATATTCTTTTGCAATACTTCCTTTTGCCCCTGCATTAGGATGGACAGCAATACCTATTGCAATAGGTATAAGTTTTGCCATTTTTAACATGTTTCAACGAAATTTTATAAAGAAACATATAATAACAGATTGGTTAAAAACAAAAGATTCAGATATAGAGAAAATCAATACTTGGAAAGAATTGTTAAGCTTTTTATACGAAAGAATAAAGATTTATACTTTTGAAATATTTCCGAGTAAATTAGAGAAAGAACAATTTGAAAATTTTTATAACAATGACGATGATGCTGTTGCTCATAGAAACGGTTTGGTGATACCTACAATAGGAATAAGCTTACCATACTTAATATTAATATTTGCAATGACAATATGTTCCACGATTCCATCATTTCAAATCGTTATGATGGTAACATTGTCTGCAAGTTTAATACATTATGCAAATAATAAATTAATAGAAAAAGGTTTTTCTTTGTTTCCGAAAGAAAAAGAAAAACAAAAAGAGTTACGTTATATTAGAGGAAGATTACAGTATGTTCGTCTTTTGCTTGAATATCCTCAATTAAAAAACAATTTACCCAGAATTACAGACGGTCCGAGAGCAAAAAAATACGGAGTAGGAACTTTAAAAGAAAGAAGAGCGGAATATTTAGAACAATTTGAAAGTATAAGACAGAAATTGATTAAAGGAGTAGAAAAAGATCATCCGCAAATAAAACAAGAATTACTTTCGATGGATGCAAAAAAAGCTTCGGAAACGATAGATAAAATAGATAATCTTCTATCAATATTTGAAGAAATAGATAGTATTGTCAACTTGATAGAAAAGTATAAGGCTAATTACGAAGATACAAGAGAAGCAAAGGAAATTGAAAAAGCATTCTTTATATTTGTGAGTGATGTGCTCTCTAAAGAATTGATGTCCATATATGATACAAAAGTAACCGGAGATCATGTAAGAAGAATGGTGGCTTTTGCAAATGTTTTAGGCGAAATTGCATATCCTGATGCAAGTTTAAAATTCAGATACAGATTGATGCTTGCCGCTTTATTTCACGATATAGGTAAAAATTTAATACCGGATTCCGTACTTAATTCCCAAAACAGTTTTGATGCTGCTGAAAAACATATAATGGATTTTCATTCGGTTTTTGGAGATATTATATTAAGAGCTTCAATATTACAAAAATTAAGTTATTTTGCAGGAAATCATCATGCTGCAAAAAATGCAAAAAGAGGATATAGTTACGAATCAAAATTAGAAGAAATATCAGAAAAACCCATAGATTTCAAAAGAGATGAAAACGATAAATCAGAAGATGATTTAATTTTGGAAATAATAGCACTTGCCGATGTTTATGAGGCATTGAGTCCTAAGTTATCTATGGATTCCGAAAGGCTTTATCAATTGCCGTCAAGAATAGAGTCCATAAAAAACATTTTGGCAGCTTTGGATTTTAGAGGAAATCTGTCGGAACAAAAGAAAGCTGTTAAACTGTTGGAAGAAATAGCTGCAATTGAACAAGAAAAAGACGAAAAAACAAAGCAAAAAAAAGAAAAAGAATTTGTAGAGAAAGTATTATATTCGAATAATTCGGACAGTTTGTTAATGTATATTAAAAATAAAAATGAAGATCTTATCAGAAATAGAGCTTTTAAAATAATATTTACTCAAGACCAGAATACACTTTTTGATCTTTTTGAAGAGGATAAAGATAAATTCATAAAAGATTTAACGGCAAATCCGGAAATTGTAAAAATTATGAGTCTTGAATTAATAGATTGGACAAAATTTGAGTTTGATGAAGAAACCATAGGTGCTTTTTTAGAGTTTTATTTTACATCAATGGATGTTGATATAAATAATCAAATAATTGATGAAATGGGATATAGAAAAAAAGAAAATGCTGTTAGCTTATATATAAAAAATGCCATTTTGAACTTTAGAAAAAGACAAAGAGAAAGACAAAAAAGATTACAAAGAATACTTTCCAAATATACCCCGGTAAAACTCTCAATATTTGACGGCTTACGTGAAAAAGGCGCACAAACGGATTTTGAAAAGTATTTTAAAGACAGACAAATTATTATTCAAAATGTTGAAACAGGAAGTTATGAAATTCTTAAGTTTGGCAGAAATTCTGTTTCTCAAATTGTCAATAGAATAAGTTTTACTATTTATGACCACAGGTACGATTTATTTGGAATAATCGTAGAGAAAGATGCTAACGGTAATATCATAAGTGTAAAAGCAAAAGATGGGTATGTGTTTAGGGGTTTATCGGTTGAAGGAGAACCGGATGGTTCGGAAGAAAACAATTTGAGTTTTTCTTCTGAACAGACAGAAGCAATGTTGCAAGATACAGGCGCAACCGGAACGGTAGAAATTTATTTGGATGATTTTGATAATACGAATCCTGATTCGGAAAACAATAGAGCACAATTGATAGAAAATATTCGTTATGCAAGAGATAACAATCAATTGCTTGTTATTCATGTATTTAGAAACGGATATAGAACACAAGATCTTTCTTTAGGACAAATATACGATAAATATAATAAAGTATATAGTCTTATACAATCTGTTTTTGCTGAATCTTTTTCTGATACTTTAACATCAGAAAAAGAAAAAGTAAAGGCTATAAAAGATGAAGAAGAAAAAATTTTGAGCGGAATAGAACCGGAAATAAGAACTAAAATTTCTCAGGAAGAAAGTGATGATTGGACAAAAAGAGAAACTGCAACTAGCACTTTTGTAATAGAAGAATTATTGAAAAACAATTTTGGTCATGGTAATAAAGGTTTGTTTGAATATCCTATAGCTTGTTATTTTTCAAGTACAGGGGAGATAGTTACATACGATTCTGCTGTAAGTTATAGTGCTGTAAGAAATATAGGTTTAGATACAGTTAATACATTGTTAAAAAATGCACGTATTTCCGGCGATGGTGCTGCAATGGATTATATGAAAGCAAGTTTGTTAAGAACTGTTGAAGTTGATTCTCTTGTTTTTACGGAAAATGGCAACCGAAGAGTTCTTTATAAAGTAACATCCTTATTGAAGAGTCCGGAACAAATCGAACAAGAACAACAAGAAAGAAGACTTGCAAGAGAAAAAAGGATAAATGAGCTTAGAGAAGAACTTGAAAAGCAAAGTAGAGAAACAGAAACAGAAAAACAAAAAAGATTAGAACGAGAAAAGAGAGAACGAGAAGAGAGAATGAGAAGAGAAATAGAAAAAATGTTTATGCAAACAGATTCTACTGTAGCCAAATTATACAACAGAGGTTTAAATAAATATTTAAGAAAATACTTGGAAAAAACAGGAAAAGCAGTTGAAAATTTAACGGAAGAAGAATTATCTCAAATACAAAAAGATGCTAAAAATTATAGATTTACATTCCCCGGAATATTTTATGGTGTGGTTTTAGAAACATTTGCATTATTCTCAAAAGGTTTTATAGCTGCTCACGGTGAAATGTCTTTTGGCATGAAGATTGTTGTTTGGACAGTAAGAGCTTTATCAATCGGTATAGGTCTGACAGCAGCTTTTATGTCTCTTTCCGTATTACCGGTTGCAACTCTTCTATCAGCTGTCGCCTTCCCAATAATTTTTGGAGCAACCACAATCTCGTCGGGTTTTGTAATACATTT
>JAEEGL011214070.1_pt1 | contig 10987 bp, 11 predicted proteins | sample 9134231 | NCBI WGS metagenome assembly JAEEGL01 (sample SAMN16246548, study PRJNA631951) | gut metagenome | biome: gut microbiome; feature: rumen; material: fiber-attached | host: Bos | place: Iran: Karaj | collected 2018-10 | reverse complement strand
CGAACGCTACGAAAAAGCCCTGCAAGCCCTTGATCAGCTGGCAGAATCATTACAGGAGGTCTGATATGTTTACCGTAAGTCCATCCATTTATTCCGCAGACCTGATGGATCTGCGCAATGTTTTGAAGAAATCAGAAGACTTCGAACATCTGCATCTGGATATCGATGACGGTCACTTCGTCAGGGGGATCAGCTTCGGCATGGATATGGTCGAACAGATCTGCCAATGTACGGATGTGGAACTTGATGCCCATCTGGAAGTAAACAATCCGATGGATTATGTCGAAGCCCTATGTTTAAGCAAGGTCGCCATGATCTCTGCCCATATCGAGACTCTGAATTATCCATCACTCTTCTTCTCCACTGTTCATAAATACAATAAAAAAGCGTCGATCGCGCTGAATCTGAAAACACCTTTGATCTATATAAAACCATATCTGGATCAGATCGATCATCTGCTTCTGGTGTCGGTGGAAGCCGACGTCGAAGGACTGCCGTTTCGTAAATCGGTACTGGAAAAGATCACTGAAGCCAGACAGATGCTGGGCGACAGGATCCCGATCTGGGTCGACGGCGGCATCAACGATTCCAATCTGGAAGAGGTTGTAAGAGCCGGTGCCGATGGCGTGGTGATCGGGCGGGCGGTCTTTAAAGCCGATGATTTTAAGAAAGCCTACGATCATTTTCTTTCCATCGGAAGAACTTACGAGGCACAAAGATAAGGAGACAAGGATGTTATACGAAGAAAAACGAAAAGAACTGATTGAAACAGCCAGAAAAATGGAACGCTATGGTCTCATACGTCTTTCCGGCGGCAATATCTCTTTAAGGATCGATGATCACGTGCTGGTCACACCGACAGCCATGTCCTATGACACGATGCTGCCGGAAGATATCGTCGTCCTTGATTTGAAGGGACAGGTCATCGATGGAAAGCGCAGACCAACGAGCGATCTGAAAGCCATCCTCTATATCCTGAACCATATGGATGTCAACGCCGTCATCCACACCCACCAGCCAAAAGCGCTTGCCCTGTCTTTGGTTTGCGACGTATTGCCGATGATTTCCACAACGATGCTGGAAGAAGTCAAAGGCCAGGTAAACGTTGCGCCTTTCACCATCAGTTCTGATGAAGGCATGGGCATCCAGACGGTAGAATATGCCGGTGACAGTTTGTGTGTCATTTTGAAAAACCACGGTGTCATGGCATATGGCAAAGACCTCGATCAGGCCTTATCGGCAGCGCTTTATCTGGAAGAGAGCTGCGAGACCTATCTTCTGGCTCTGGGCGCCCATAAGCCGATCACCGTCTTAACAAAAGAACAGATCGAAGAAGAAGCCAAACCTCGCGGCTATTACGGTCAGCCTTAACAAAAAAACGGAAGTTTAAGCTTCCGTTTCTTCTTCTTTCTTCTCAGGAGCGTATTTGATGCAAAGGTGTCTCTTGTTTCCTTCGCCGACGGAAACCGTCGTAACGTTCTTGAAATCCTGCAGATACTGATGGATGACTTTTCTTTCATCGTTAGGCATCGGATCCAGTTCACAGTCAACGTGCGTCTTGGCGACGTTAATCGCTTCTCTTCTGGCGATGGCCTTAACCTTCTTGTATCTGTCTTCCTTATAGTGATTGACATCGACGATCAGGTTGATTCTCTTCTTGAAGGTCGCATTGACAGCAGCCTTGAGGACAGTAGAGATCGCTCTTAAGGTCTGACCGTTCTTGCCGATGATGATCGCATTGTTTTCGGCATCGAGGATGACTCTGTAAAGAAGTTCATCTTCTTTTTCTTTATCCTTTTCAACAATGATTTCGATTGCCACACCCTGATTTAATTCAGTGAAGTAGGCACCGAGATAATCAAAGATAAATTCTTTGACATCTTTCGAAGTGAAAGCTTCGATGGTGATCGACTTATGAAGACCGAAAATACCACCCTTTTCTTCTTCTAGCACATTGTAAGTTATATCCTGTACCTGGCAACCCTGCTCACTGGCAATGCTGTTAAGTACTTCGTCTAATGTTCTTCCGGTATACTGTTTCATCCTTATGCCTCCTTGTGTGTCATCTGGTCAATTACAAGAGTCTTCGCAATATTGACGATGGAAGAAATACAGTAATACAGTCCAACGGCGGACGGAATGGAGAACATCGCAACTGCGACCATTGCCAGCATGCCGTAGGTCATCGTCTGATTCTGGTTTTCCGGCTTCTTGTAAGTCTTATGGTGCTTTTCAGCTTCTTCTCTACCACGCTTCTCGGCCAGCCACTGAGGAATCTTGATCGAAATGAACTGGCAGATGATCATCAGAACAAAGATGACCAGGTTGAGCCACTCTTTTGCCGGGATCGACTGTGACGGCGACAATGACAGGTTGGTGCCTAAGAAAGTTGCATGGGCAACCGCATCCGATCTTCTGACGGCATTGTACATACCGATCAAAAGCGGGAACTGGATGAATGTTGCAGCCAGAGAGCCAAGCGGGTTGATGCCGTACTTGTTGTAAACCTGCTGCATTTCCATTGCCATACGCTGCTGGGACATTTCGTCCTGTCTGCCTTCGTACTTGGCCTGGATCTTCTGTAATTCAGGCTGGATCTCCTGCATCTTCTGCATCGCAACACTGGACTTGAAAGTGAAGGCCAGAACGATGGCGTTGATGACGATGGTAACGATCGTGATCGCCAGGAAGATACCGGTACGCGGTGTCAGCCAGTTGATCGCCTGAGAAAGCGGATAGGTAATGAAGGCGGAAAGGAAACCGTCATTCATTGCCTCCGAGAATGTTGTATCTAATGTAATGAGCTCGGTTGAAGTAGAACAGCCGGTCAATACAAACGCCAAAGCTATGAGCGATAAAATCAGTTTTAAGCGTTTACTTTTCATAGAGTGCTCCTTATTCATACTGTTATATTATAGCCTTTTTAATCGCTATTTCCAAATCATTTTTATTGTCCGAAAAAGCCCTGTTTAAATAGGGTTTTCTGACAATTATGATGAGGTCTTTCGGGCAGTTTTCAAAGTCCACGATCGCCCTCGTCATCTCTCTGACCTGACGCTTGATGCGGTTGCGTTCCACGGCATTGCCCAGCTTCTTGGAGACCGAGATGCCGACTCTGGCATTTCCTTCTTTTTTAGGAGAAGAATATACAACAAAAAAGGCATTCGCCGCCGAATGCTTCAAAGCGATGATCTTGGAAAACTCTTCGTTTTTTCTGACCCGATAGAGCTTTTTCATAATAAATGAAAAGTCACCTGAGTGACTTTATGCGGATAATACCTTTCTGCCTTTAGCACGACGTCTGGATAATACCTTACGACCGCCGACTGTCTTCATTCTGGCTCTGAAGCCGTGGACATTCTGGCGTCTTCTTTTACTAGGTTGATACGTTCTTTTTGCTGCCATAATAAGCCACCTTTCTCAAATACTATTCAATTTTAGTTCAAACTTGTAAGAAATGTCAATAATTGAAAAGTATTTCATACAGCAAAGTTTCAGGCAGTCTCTTTGATCAGCTTTTTGTTGATGCGTCTGGCAATCGCGTTGCACGAAGTACCGAGTTCGAAAGTCAGACCGTTTCTGGTTTCCACGACCTTGCGGATACCGATATCCTGTATCTTCTCGTAATTGATCTTCTCCGGATCGCGGATATAGACATTGAGTTTGAACAGACCCGAACCGGCATTGATGATGTTTTCCGGACCGCCGGCGACATGAATGATGTCATCCACCAGGATCTCACCCTTGCCGGTCTTGACGAAGTCGAAAGCCAGGAAGCGGTAATAGAACATGGTGAGCACAAGCATGACGACAAAAGCACACAGGCCGACGATCAGAATGGTGCGGATCGACGGGATCAGGGAAGAATTGCGGATGTTGATGATGAAATCCGCGAAGCTGCCCGGCATGGCGATGACCGTATTGCTGATGCGGCTGGAGAAGCCAAGGAAGGCTTCAAAGTTTACCAGAACACCGGAACAGATGCCAACGATGACAAGATAGAAGCACAATAAAGCCGGTGAGGTCATCAGCATCAATAATTCCGTCGGCAAAGGATTGCCGGCAATCACCGACAGCAGGATCACAAACAGGAACTCGACGATCAGTACGTTGCGGTCTGCCCGATCGCTCATTGAGAACAGAGTTCCCAAATAGTAGGCCGGGATGATAAACATGTTGATGATGTAGAACGGCGTAATGAAACGGCCGGCACCGACATAGGACGCATTGGAGTCCTTGATGTAGGTCCAGATATTCACATCGCCCAAAACGCTCTGACCGGTCACCGTATTGGAGAAGGAACCGCCAACCGATGTATACCAGAACGGATAACGGATGGTGTTTCCTAAACCGAGGATCGATAAGACTCTGTCCAAAGTGGAATACAAGCCGATCCGCATCGGGTCAAGCAGGTCGGAGGCGATAAAAGTGATCCCTCTTTGCAAATACATATAAAAATAAGGAAACGTATAGGATACGACGATTCCCAAACCAAAGCAGAATAAGAAGTTATAGATCAGTCCGGACGTATCACGAGCAAAGATATTGGAAAGAGAATAGCTGCCTCTGTGACGCGAGAAGATGAAGGCCGCTCTGGTCGCAAAAGCCACCAGGAAAGAGCCGATCATGCCGGTCTCCAGAGGAAGACGGGTGCCGGAAGGCATGTTGAAGACGGAATTGATGCCAAAACCGGTAGAATATGCCGTCGCATTGAGCGTCTGCGGTGAAAACAGCATCGTTGTCACCACAAAGGTAAAATAACCGACCAGAGCCATGACGACCGGCGCTGCATTATTCGCCTTCTTGCAGACGATATTCAGCATGAAGATCAGCGGAAGATTCATGATGGTGAATTCACCGATCTTCAAAAACAGCTCAGCAATAAACAGAATTATATTGGAACGGAAGGTATAGAAGACATTGACGCTTTCGTTCTGAATAAGAAAGCCGATCGCCACCAGAATGAAACCGAAATAAGCGACCCGGATCGGTGTCTTGCAGCTTTCATAGAGATTCATCATTTTTTTCATATACTCATTCTACTACAAAAAAGACATATAATTGAATCAGAGGTGGAATTATGAAAGCAATGATCATCGTCAGCAACGGCTTGGAAGAATGCGAAGCACTCGTCACTTACGACCTGCTCTATCGGGCCGGCATCGATGTAAAACTGGTCGGTTTAAACAAAACCGTCGTCTCTTCTCACAATGTCAGCTTTGAAGCACACGAAACGATCGATGACATCGATCCTTCGACCTATGACTGTCTCATCCTGCCCGGTGGTATGCCGGGGACAAAGAACCTGGAAAACGACCAACGGGTCCAGGATCTGATCGACTATTTTGTCAAGGAAGACCGCTATATCGCAGCGATTTGTGCTGCCCCTTCCCTGCTGATTCACAAGGGTCTTCTGGACAATCGGAAATTTGTCTGCTTCCCCGGTTTTGAATCCGGACTGACGCCGGAAAAAGAAAAAGCCGTGGTCGATGGAAAATTCATTACCGGCAAGGGCCTTGGCGCTGCCTTCGAGTTTTCCTATCGGATCATTGAAGCCCTTCTTTCAAAAGAAAAGGCAAAAGAAGTCCTGGACAAGATCCAGTATTGAATAAGACGGAAACAAATTCTGCAAAGCATCGCTTGAAGCGGTGCTTTTTCTTTCGTATCAATGCTGTTCTTGTGTTTTATAATGTAGGAAAAGGTGAAGACATATGAATAATAAAGAGTTTACAGAAAAGTATTATATTGACCGAACGAAAAATCTTTCCGTCAAATGGCAACGGGGCAAGAAGATGAACTGTCTGCCGATGTGGATCGCCGACATGGATTTCAAGATGGACCAGCGTCTCATCGATGCCCTGAATGACTTTATCGCCAAGGGCGATTTCGGCTACATGAATCTGCCGCAGGATTACTATGACGTCTTTACAGGCTGGCATCAGAAAAGACACAATGTCCAATACAAACAGGAATGGATCCGCTTCTCCCGAGGAGCGATCGACGCCATCCATCAGGTGGTCAATGCCCTGAGTGATGAAAAAGACGGCATCTTAATCACCACACCGCTCTACCCGCCGTTTGCCTCCACCATTAAAAACAGCGGCCGCAGACTCTATGAATCCAAGATGATCGACAATGACGGCTTCTTCACATTCGACTATAAGGACATTGAAAAGAAATTCAAAACCGGCAGGATCAAAATGTTCATGCTGTGCTCGCCGCACAATCCTCTCGGCCGGGTCTTCAAGAAAGGCGAACTGGAAGAACTGTTTGAATTGTGCAGAAAGTATAATGTGCTGATCTGCGCCGATGAAGTTCATTGTGACCTCATCATGCCGGATCAGGAATTCCTCCCTGCCTATTCTTTCAGCAAGTACCGCAACCGCATGGTCACCATTACGGCAGCAGCCAAGACCTTCTCACTGGCTCTGTTCTCGCATTGTCACATCATTATAGCTGACCCGAAACTGCGTAAGAGATTTATCGCTTACCAGCAGAAGACCCACAAGGGATCAGTCAACGTCTTCAATGCCCTTCCTACCTACTACAGCTATCAGTTTGGCGAAGAATGGCTTGATGCCTTCAATAACGTCGTCTTTGAAAATTACAGCTACATCCGCAAGGAACTGGGAAAGGATCTTGAGATCTGTACATTGGAAGGATCCTACCTGCTCTTCATCAATCTGGAAGGCTATTGCCAAGGCAAGACTGCTTTCGATACGCTGGTCAAGGACTGTTCCATAGTAGCCAATGCCGGCGAGACCTTTGCCAAAGGCTATGAAAGCTGGGCAAGACTCAATCTGGCAACCTCACTCAAAAACATCCGCAAAGCGGTACGAAACATCAAGAAACTGATCAAAGAAAAACAGCAGTGATTCACATCTTCAGAAACACCGCTGCATTTTCCGCCAATACCGATACATTATAATAGAAGGCCGTATGATCGATCAGTCGAAACAAGGCGCAAACCGCATCGATCAGGTCTTCTTTTTTTCTGTGCTCCAGGCAATATACGACACATGTCAGACGCAGCAGGCCATAGCAGATGCACAGTCCCTTGTAGGCGGCTGTCTTATCCGTCCGCTTGTCCACAAACGGGAAACACTCGTACATCATCGAATTGTTGATCATTCTGCCGAAAAAACCCCGATGATCCGAAAAGCGTTCTTCAAACTCCTTCGCATCCTTATAATAAAGATCCGGATTCCGGCCATAGCGCTTCTCACTTTCCTCACAGACCTCATTTAAAATGACGTTGTCACCGGAAAGCCGCTTCAATAAAGCGATCGCATCGGATAACACTTCCCTGTTACAATCATAGTCTTTGACAAATTCTTCTGTGTTGATCATCTGACATACCTTGGCGATTTTAGCAGGCAGATCCATGTTTTCTTCTTTCATCACATCCTGTATGGCAAGGATCTGAGTGATGTCGTTATCCTCAACTGTATAGAACAGTTCCGGTTTCACATCCAATTCCCCTTCAAGGATATTCAATGACTTGTTTTCATAAAGAATCTCTGCCACTTTCTCGCAAGAACCCGAACAGGAGGCAAACAGTGTATCGTTGATCTGTTTCAAACTGCGGGGATAAAGGCGGCAGATCTTGGGCAGATATCCTTCCCCTTTTTCCCTGTGCAGGGCGCAAAGCCCCTTATCCTGTATCGGGCAATTGCCCAGCCAGTTAAAGGAGACATAGCGGTAAATGTCATCGCTGACAAAGTCCGGCATGACAAAGGCACCCTGCACTCTGCGGTTGAGTTCTTCAGAACATTCCATGGTGATCAAGGCGTTGTATTCTTTCTTACTTACCGGGATGCGCCAGCTGCTGCAGCAGGTATTGCGGCATTGATCTGCCTTACAAGAAAAGGCTGAATAATACTCTGGAAAAAACCACTGTTTTTTCATTTTAAGAAAATTATATCCACAAGGCCATTGCGTTTCAAGAAAAAAGGACTGACAAAGCAGTCCTTAATGTTTTATTAGCTTCGTATGTTTTTTAAGAGAAGGATCCTATTCGTCTTCTCTTAAGATTCTTCTTAAGAAACGTCTGGTCGCTTCCTCTTTCGGATTAGTCAGGATCTCGGATGCCTTGCCTTCTTCGACAACGACACCGTTTTCCATGAAAATGACCCGATTGGCGACATTCTTGGCAAATTCCATTTCGTGGGTGACGATGACCATCGTCGTACCTTCTTTTGCCAGCTTCACCATGACATCGAGGACTTCGCCGGTCAGTTCCGGGTCAAGGGCCGATGTCGGTTCGTCAAAGAGGATGACCTCCGGATTGGCTGCCAGTGCTCTGGCGATGGCCACACGCTGCTGCTGACCGCCGGAGAGCTGATCAGGATAGTAGTTGGCCCGATCGGACATGCCGACTTTTTCCAGCATTTCTCTTGAGATCTGTTCCGCTTTATCCGCCGGAATCTTTCTGGCGATTGTAAGACCTTCCATGACATTCTGCAGGGCCGTCATGTTCCGGAAGAGATTGAAGCTCTGAAAGACAAAGCCCATCTTCATGCGGATCTCTTTGATCTCCTTCTTGCTGATCTTGCGGATATCCTTGGAAAGATCATCAAAGGTAAAGATGCCGTCGTCCGCCTGCTCTAAGAAAGCCATACAGCGTAGCAGCGTCGTCTTGCCGGAACCGGAAGAGCCGATGATGGCGATGACTTCACCTTCGTTTACTTCAAAGTCGATACCTTTCAATACCTGGTTGGAACCGAATGATTTATGCAGATTCTTTACACCTAACATTTATTTCTTCCCCCAATTCCACCATCTCTTATTTGCCGCGCTGACTGCCTCATTCATCTGTGAAGAAGCCTTCTCATCGACCGGCTGTTTCCATTCCATGCTCTTTTCGAAGCTGGACTGGACTTTTGTCAGGATCGTACAGATCATCAGATAGATAAAACCGGCTTCCATATACATCCAGAACGGTTCGTAGTAGACCGCGGCAATACGCTTGGCAACCGACATCATTTCAATAACGGTGATCGAAGAAGCCAGTGAAGTATCCTTGGTCAGCCCGATCAAAGATGAAAACAGAGGCGGGAAAGCGATCCTGGCCGCCTGCGGCAGCACGATCCTGGCCATGATCTGGAAGTAGTTGAGACCGATCATGTAGCCTGCTTCGGTCTGCCCGACCGGAACGGCCTGAATAGCCGAACGGATGATCTCCGAATTATAGGCTGCCAGATTCAGGGAAAAGGCAATGATCGCAGCCACATAACCGTTGAAGTAAATACCGAACGACGGCAAACCATAGAAAATGATGAACAGCTGCAGCATCAGCGGCGTTCCTCTGAAAATCCAGACATAGAAGCGGGCCAGCTGTTTCAGTCCTTTTATATTGGCAACCTGAACCAAGGCAATGATCAATGCCAGGATCAGACCGAAGAGGAATGAAAACAGGGTCAGCGTGATCGTGATTTTCAGACATGGCACCAGAAGGCGCGGGAAAGATTCGATCAGGATCCTGACGATCCGCATGAAACGATCCCCAAACACAAAAATATGATTGTCCATATTGACTCCTTAAAGAAAATCAGCGATAAATGACTCTATCGCTGATATTATAACAGTTATGTCAGACCGACTAGTTTCCTAACGGATTGTTGGTCAGATCATCGTAGAACCACTTCTCTGATAATTCTTTCAGTTTGCCGCTTTCTCTGAGCTGAGCTAAAGCAGCATTGTACTGTTCGAGCAGTCTTGCTTCACCCTTGCGGACAGGAATGGAGACTTCGTTGACATCTGTCTCGATGACGAAGGCAACTTCCAGTTCTGCTTCCGGATGGTTCTTCAGGTATTCGCTCATGACGATGTTGTTGAACATACAGAAATCAGCGGATCCGTTGATGACGGCCGATGCACACTGGTCGGTGTTGTCAATCGGAACGATGGTAGCACCCAGGTCTTCCAGTTTGCTTGCCCAGCTGTTGGTCGTGTTGGTCGCAACCTTCTTGCCCTTGATATCATCCAATGTATGCATATTGACTTCATTGCCCTTCTTTACGACGACCTGTCTGCCGGTATAAAGATACGGATCGGAGAAGTCATATTTTTCTCTTCTTTCGTCTGTTGCAGTAACATCGGCGATAACGGTATCCCATCTGCCGGCATCAATACCTACTAAGAGGGCATCCCATTCAGCCATAACAAATTCAGCTTCAACACCGAGGTATTCGGCAACTGCCTTGGCAACATCGACATCATAGCCCATATATTCGCCGCTTGCTTCATCGACATAGTTGAACGGAGGATACGTGCCTTCGATACCGACGACGAGTTTGCCGGCTTTCTGGATCGCTGCAAGCTGATCGTCGATCTCGGCTTCGCCGCTTTCCGGTGCCGGAGCAGGTTCTTCCTTCTTGGCACATCCTGTAAACAGGCCGGCAATAAGGATCAGAACGAGAAACAGTGTAATCTTCTTTTTCATTTTTAACCTTCCTTTCAAAACAGGTTTATATAGTATTGGTATACGAACTATACACCTATATTTTATAATTTTCTGTCTTCATTGAACAATGAAAGCTAACTTTCACCTCTTTAATCATATAGAATCATGTCCTTCACGCAAAGCAGAATGCGCTGATATAACCGTTCTTGTCAAATTGCCGATTTTTCCCTACAATTTTTCTTATGAAAAAGATCCGCTTATGTGTGTTTGATATGGACGGTCTTCTGATCGATTCCGAAAAAATCTACCTGCTTGCCGCGATGAAATGTTCTGAACTTTACGGTTATGGCATCAACGAAGAACTGGTCAAATCGACCATGGGCAACAACCTGCCGGAAACCAAGAGGAAATATCTGGCAGCCATGGGACAGGACTTCCCGTTTGAAGAGTTCCTGGAACGGATGGAGATCATCCACAAGGACTATCTGGACAATAACCCCCTGGAAAAGAAGAAAGGCGTTGATGAGATACTTGACTATCTTGACACGAAAGGCATACAGAAGGTCATCGCCACTTCCACAT
>JAEEGL010372567.1_pt1 | contig 10987 bp, 10 predicted proteins | sample 9134231 | NCBI WGS metagenome assembly JAEEGL01 (sample SAMN16246548, study PRJNA631951) | gut metagenome | biome: gut microbiome; feature: rumen; material: fiber-attached | host: Bos | place: Iran: Karaj | collected 2018-10 | reverse complement strand
GCGCCGGTGCAGCGCACGCCGAGACCGGGGCCGGGGAACGGCTGACGGTCGACCATGCCGGCGGGAAGACCGAGTTCACGGCCGACGCAGCGGACCTCGTCCTTGTAGAGGAACTTGACCGGCTCGACCAACTCGAACTGCAGATCGTCGGGAAGACCGCCGACGTTGTGGTGCGCCTTCACGCCGACGCTCTCGAGGATGTCGGGGTAGATGGTGCCCTGTCCCAGAAACTTGATCCCCTCCTGCTTTCTCGCCTCTTCCTCGAAGACGCGGATGAACTCGGCGCCGATGATCTTGCGCTTCTGTTCGGGATCGCTGACGCCCGCCAGTTTGTCAAGGAAACGGTCGACGGCGTCGACGTACACCAGGTTGGCGTTGAGTTGGTCGCGGAAAACGCGGACCACCTGTTCGGGTTCGCCCTTGCGGAGCAGACCGTGGTTGACGTGGACGCAGACCAGGTTCTTGCCGATCGCCTTGATCAGCAGCGCGGCGCAGACCGAAGAGTCGACGCCGCCCGACAGAGCGAGCAGGCATTTGCCGTCCCCGATCTGTTTTTTGAGCGCGGCGACCTGTTCGTCGATGAACGCCTTGGCAAGTTCGGGGGTGTTGATGCGTTTCATGCTTTCGGGACGGACGTTGTTTTGCATTGGTTTGATCCTCCGATTGTTTTTTTGGTCTCGGGGTGAAAAAAGGCGGTGGCGGAACCGAACCGGATTCCGCCGCATATCCTTGTTTCGGGAGCCCCGGAAAATTGATGAACTAATTATACATAAAAAGACGGATAAATGCAAGGGGTGCACCGAGAAATTTACAATTTTTTCGACAGGGGAAAAACGCGAATGTTCGTGATCCGACCTTACCGCCGCGAGCGCGCGGTCGCCTACGCCGAACGGTGGGCGAAAATGCGCAATCCGGTCTTCTACGACTTCACCGACGTCGGCGGGAACTGTACCAATTTCGTTTCTCAGGCGCTCTACGCCGGATCCTGCAAAATGAACTACACGCCGGTCTTCGGTTGGTACTATATCACCCAGAACGAGCGCACCGCCTCGTGGACGGGCGTCGATTTCTTCTACCGTTTCCTGACCGGCAACCGCGGGCTCGGTCCCTTCGGGGAAGAGGTCGGGGCGGAACGCCTCGACGACGGGGACGTCGTGCAGATCGGGCGGGACGGCGAGGGGTATTTCCACTCGATGCTCTTCGTCGGGCGGGATCCCGACGGCACGCCGCTGGTCGCGGCGCAGTCGCTCGACGTGTACGGCAAGCGGCTTGACGAATACGACTTCGATTTCGTGCGCTATCTGCACGTCTCGGGCGTGCGGGCGACGACCGAGGGCGGGGACGGCTGTTTTGACGCCGTCTACAACGGGATCTCGATCCAGCCCTCGCCCGACCTCACATAGTCAACTCGTAGAGCGCGAGCAGTTCTTCTTCGAGTTCCGCTTTTCTCTGTTCGATCTCCCCCGCCCGGACGTAGTCCTGCGCGGCGGTGGTGTAGAGTTCGGTTTCAAGGGCGGAAAGTTCGTTTTCGATCTCGGGGATCCGCTTTTCCGCCCGCTCCTTGCGCTTCGCCTGCGAGCGCGCTTCCGAGGCGGCGCGGCGGTTGGCTTCAAACAGTTCCTTCTGCCGGCTGACCGTCGGGGCGGCGGGCTGTTTCTCTTCGCCCTTCCCCGCTTCGCGCAGCCGCATATACTCCCGGTAGGCGGACTCGGCGTCCCCGACCGGGTACTCGGTCACGCCGCCCTCGGCGGCACGGTCGAGTTCGACGATCCGGGTGGCGACGCGGTCGATGAAGTAGCGGTCGTGCGACACGGCGATCACCGTCCCGTCGAACGCCGCCACCGCGGTCTCGAGCGCCTCGCGCGATCCGATATCGAGGTGGTTGGTCGGCTCGTCGAGGATCAGCAGACTGACCGGTTTCAGCATCAGTTTGGCGAGCGTCAGGCGGGCGCGTTCGCCGCCCGAGAGCATCGCGACCGACTTGAACACGTCCTCCCCCGAGAAGAGGAAGAGCGCGAGCGTCGAACGGATCTCGCCGTCGGTCTTCTGGGGGTAGGCGGCGCGCAGTTCGTCGAAGACCGTGTTCGTGTCGCACAGGTCGCGGTTCTCCTGGTCGTAAAAGCCGTAGGTGATCCGCTCGCCGAAGGTGATCCTGCCGCCTTTGGGAACGATACCCCCCCGGATCAACTTCAAAAGGGTGGACTTCCCGCATCCGTTGTCCCCGAGGATCAATACCCGTTCCCCGCGCCGCACCGTAAAGGTGACGTGAGAGAGCAGGGGCGTCCCGGTATAGGAAAAGGACAGGTCCTTGACCGACAGAACGTCGTTTGCGATCCCGCCGTCCGAGGAAAAGGACATCCGCACGTCACGTCCCGCCTTCGGCGCCCGCTCGATCTTTTCCATGCGTTCGAGTTGCTTTTCTTTAGAACGAATGGTGACGAAGTTGTGCTCCTGCCCGCACCGCCGCTGGAAGTCGATGTTGGCGCGGATGCGCGCGATCTCCTTCTGCTGTTCGCGGTAGCGGTGTTCGAGCGACTCGGCGTCCTTTTCCTGCTGTTCCTTCGCCTGCGTGTACGCCCCGGGATAGAGGACGGCGCGCCGATGGTCGACCAGCAGGGTCTTGGTCGTGGTGCGGTCGAGAAAATAGCGGTCGTGGGAGATCACCAAGACCGTTTTCGCGTAGGACGACAGAAACTCCTCGAGCCAGGTCAGGGCGGAAATATCGAGGTGGTTGGTCGGCTCGTCGAGCAGCAGGACGTCGGGCTCCTGCGCGAGCAGACGCGCGAGCGCGATCCGGGTGTGCTGCCCGCCCGAGAGCGTCGGGACCTTCGTCGCGATCTGCTCCTCGGTAAAGCCGAGCCGGAGCAGGGTGCTGCGGCAGCGCGCACGGAACTCCAGTCCCCCTTCCGCCGCGTACCGGCGGTGCAGGGCGTCGAGCCGCGCCCCGGCGGAGACCGCCTCGGACGGCGCGAGGGCCCCGATCGTGCTTTCAAGCCGCGCGATCTCCTCTTCCGTTTCCAAAAGGTGCGGGAATCCCGCGATCATATAGTCGAGGACCGACACGTTCCCGAGCGGGGAAAGGTCGGTATTCTGGGCAAGCATCCCGACCGTCCTGCCGCGCAGGACCGTGACGCTTCCCCGGTCGGAGGTATATTCCCCGGTCAGCAAACGGAAAAGGGAGGTCTTCCCGGCGCCGTTGACGCCGATCACCCCCACGCGTTCGCCCTCGTTGATCCCGAACGTGACGTTCTCCAGGATCGGCGTCGCGCCGAAGGAGAGCGTCAGTCCCGAGACGCTTAAAACCGTCATGACGCACCCCCGTCGTCACCCTCGCCGCCCCTCTCCCGGCGCAGGATCGCGAGCAGAGCCGAAAAATCCGGCGGGAGCGGGCAGGAGAAGGTCATTTCCTTCCCCGTCGTCGGGTGGGTGAAGGTCAGGCGGGCGGCGTGCAGGCACTGTCCGTCAAGGAGGTTCGCGTGCTTCCGCTCGAAGGCGGTCTTCCCGCCGCCGTAGGTCGTATCGCCGAGCAGCGGATGCCCGATCGACGACAGGTGCACGCGGATCTGGTGCGTCCGACCGGTCTCGAGTTTCAAGATCAGATAGGTCACGTCGCCGAACCGCTCGGCGACGGTATAGTGCGTGACGGCGGGGCGCGACGTGTGCCCGTCCCGGATCACCGCCATCCTCTTGCGGTCGACCGGGTGCCGCCCGATGGGAAGATCGACCGTGCCTGCATCGACGGAAAACCCGCCCTGCACCAGCGCGTGGTACTCGCGGGTGATATGATGCCCCTCGAGTTGCGCCGCCAGTTTGCGGTGGGTCTCGTCGTTTTTCGCCACGACGAGCAAGCCGCTGGTCTGCTTGTCGATCCGATGGACGATCCCGGGGCGCAGCGCGCCGTTGATGCCCGAAAGTTCGCCCTTGCAGTGGTAGAGCAGCGCGTTGACCAGCGTCCCCGACGGGTTGCCCGGCGCGGGGTGGACCACCATGCCCGACGGCTTGTTGATGACGAGCAGATCCTTGTCCTCGTAAACGATCTCGAGCGGGATCTCTTCGGGCGCGGCGTCGATGGGTTCGAGTTCGGGCAAGGTCACTTCGATCTCGTCCCCCGCCGCCAGCCGGTCGTTTTTATCGGCGGGCTTGCCGTTCAGGGTAACGTTCCCCTCGGCGATCAGTTTCGCCGCCGCGGAACGGGAAAGAGCGGGAAGACCTTCGTCCCCCCGCGATAGATATGCGTCCAGCCGCGTCCCCGCGGCTTCCTCTCCGACGCGGCGGATCATTCTCCGTCCCCCCCGTCGGCGAATTCGTCTTTGTTTTTGCTCTCTTCGTCCTTTTTCTTCTTCTCGCGCACCGTGTCGACGATCAGCCACACGATCAGAAGACCGGCGCCGATCACCACCAGGCAGTCCGCCACGTTGAAGACCGGGAACTCGAACAGGTAGAATTCGATGAAGTCCACCACGACGCCCCGGAAGGTGCGGTCGATCATGTTCCCGATCCCGCCCGAAAGGATCATGGAAAGAGACAGGCAGAGCAGGACCGGCGGATCACGCCGGATCAGGTAGAACGCGATGACGGCGATCGCCAGAACCGAGAACACCATGAACACCCAGCGATGGTTGGCAAACATCCCCCAGGCGGCGCCGGGGTTCTCCACGTAGGAAAAGCGAAGGATCCCGCGGATCAGCGGGATCGGCGCTTCCCCTTTCAGGTAGGTAACGGCGAGCCGTTTCGTAAAAAAGTCGGCGAGAACGCCGACGATCACCGCGCCGAGCGAAAGCAGGCGCTTTGACCATTTTGAATTCATTTGGCGCGGAACCCCCTCTCTTTTCGGTCTTTTACGTAACGGTCGGCAGAAGTCCGCCGAGTGCCGCCAGAGCGATCCAGGTCGCGAAGAAGGGAATGTCAAGCGGCAGTTGGTCGAGCGATTCGAAGCGGGAAAAGATCGCCCGGAAGGGTAGGATCACCGGTTCGGTCACGGCGATACAGAAGGTCAGAAGTACGCTCTCCGGATCGGCAAAAAACGACAGGATCGCCCGCATCAGCATACAGAGTTCGATGACCGCGATCGCGGCGAGCACCGTCCGCGAGAGCAGCAAAGCGGCAGTGTGCATTTTACGAAAGTTCCGGATCTTCCGGCGCCGTCTCCTCTCCGGTCTCCGAAACGTCGACCGACTTCGGAGAGACGATGTAGGTGGACGCCGCGACGCGGCGGATGTTCCCGCCGACGCAGTAGGCGACGCCGCTGATGAAGTCCATGACCCGGCGGCTGACGTCGGGGGCGGTCTTCTCCAGATTGAGGAACACCGTCCGCCCGGACAGGAGGTGATCGGCGATCTCCGACACGTCGCCGAACGCGACCGGGTAGATCACCTTGAGTTCCATATTGTTGCCGCCGAGGTTCAGGGTCGTCCCGGGCGTCTTCTCGGGGATATCCCCGACCGAGGGCGCCGACGACTGTACGAAGTTCGAAGCGGGCACGTCATAGTATCCCGCGTATCCGTCTTTTTGCTCGGTTTTCGCTTTTCTGAAAAAACTCATGGCTCGTCCTTCCTCTTTTCGTTTTCGCGCGCGGATCAGCCGTTTTCGTGCCGGAACAGGGCGCGTCCCACGCGGACCATCGTCGCGCCCTCCGAGACGGCGGCAAGGTAACTGTCGCTCATACCCATCGAGAGCGCCGGGGCGTCGCATTCAAACAGGTTTTCTTTGCAAAACTGCTCGTAGAGTTCCCGCGTCAGGGCAAAATAGGGGCGGCAGGCGTCGGGGTCCGGCGTCACCGGTCCCATGGTCATCAAGCCCGTCAGGCGTACGCCGGGGATCGTTCTCGCGAATTCCGCGAGCGCCCGGGCGTCCTCGGGCAGCGCCCCGCCCTTGTCGGGTTCGCGCCCGCTGTTGATCTCGAGCAGAATATCCTGCCGCACCCCGCGGGCGTCGGCGATCCTGCCGATCTCGCGGATCAGTTTTTCGCTGTCCGCCGACTGGATCAAGGCGACCTTGCCCACCACGTACTTGACCTTGTTGACCTGCAGCGAGCCGATCAGGTGCCATTCGGGCGCGGGCAGTCCCGCCGCTTCAAGCAGTTCGCAGCGTTCCTTCCACGCCTGCACCCGGTTCTCCGCCGCCGCGGCGGGATACGCCCGCATCAGGGCAAGAAATTCGTCGGGGGTGGCGCTCTTGGTCACGGGAATCAGCCGGGGGACGGGTACGCCCGCCGCCTTCGCCGCGCCTTCCAGCGTGCCGAGCAGGGTCTCTACGTTGCGTTTGATATAGGAGAACGGCTCCCCTTCGGGGGCGTTTGCAAGGTTTGGCATGGTCATCCTTCTTCCGGTTTTCGGGCGCGTGTCCCTATGGTTCTTTACATCATTATAGCAAAGGTCGGTTTTGATTGCAAGTTTTTTTCAAAAAAAGGGGCGGGAAGGTCTCGTCACGCTTCGAGGAAATTCCCGCCTGTTATGATTGTTCACAACTTTTCGCTTGACATTTGACACGCTATATTCTATACTAATACTATCTTTATTCGCGTTTTTCGCCCACGCGGCACGCTCCGCGCGGGCAATCCCCGAACGGAAAGGATCACGAAATGAACGCTCTCAAACGAATTCTTGCCGCCGTCCTTCTGCTTGCCCTCGTCCTGGCTGCGGTCTCCTGCAAGAAGGACAAGACCGACGAGACCACCGCGCCGGCGACGACCGCTCCCGCCGACGCCGACTTTGATCTCGTTTCGACGGCGAATTCCACCTTCGACTACTTCCGCGCGGATCTGTCCGCGTATCTGACGCTGACCGAGGCGGACTACGACGGTCTTCTCGTCTCGCTCGACCTGTCCGAGTCCGACGTGGACGAATACCTGAACGAATACCTGCTGCCGACCTACCGCACTCCGAACATGACGACCGACGTCGCCGTGAAGAGCGGGGACAAGGTCTACGTCTGGTACACCGGCTACACCGACGACTTCCCCTTCGACGGCGGGAGCAACGCCGACGACGAGGAGCCCTACTCGCTCAAGATCGGTGAAAGCAACCTGACCTTCCCGGGCTTCGATACCGCCCTGATCGGCACGGTCCCCGAGAGCACCTCGGACGAAAATCCCCTGACCGTCAACGTCACCTTCCCCGCCGACTATACCGACGCGCGGCTCGCGGGTAAGGACGCGCGCTTCAAGGTCGTGATCGTCGGGATCGTCGACGGCGACGCGATCGTGATCGACCGCGCCGTGCAGGACGGCGATACCGTCAAGATCCGCTACACCGGCTACACCGACAACTACGCCTTCACCGGCGGGAGCAACATGGAGTACGACGAGCCCTACGAACTGGAGATCGGATCGAACAGTTTCATCAACGGGTTTGAGGACGCCCTGATCGGCGTGATCCCCTCCGAAACCTCGAAGGACAACCTTCACACCATCACCGTCACCTTCCCCGCCGACTACCGCAACACCGACCTCGCCGGCAAAGAGGCGCGCTTCGACGTCGCGATCGACGGCATCTTCGACGGCACCTACACCACCCCTGAACTGACGGCGGAATTCATCACGGGCAAACTCAACTTCGAGACCGAGGAGACCGACGTCGTCGCCGCCTACCGCGCCGACCTGCTGAACCAGATGCGCGAGAACAAGGTCGCGAACCTCGAGTCCCACAAACTGAACCGCATCGTCGACGCTCTGCTCGACAAGGTGACCTTCGGCGACGCGCTCCCCGAAGGAGAGGCACAACGGTTCGAGGACGGCTGGATCGCGGACATCGAGTACTACTACGAGTACTACAACTATATGTCGGCGATCTACTACGGCTCCGCGTACTTCGCGGACCTCGACGAAGCCGGGCGCGATTATACCGGGCTGGGTCCCGACGGCGACTGGCGGGCGTTTTTGCACGAATACGCCGAGAAACTGGTCAAACAGTATCTGGTGCTGAATATGGTCGCCCGCCTCTCCGCGATCACGATCTCCGAAGAGGACGCCAAACAGTGGGTGCGCGATCAGGCGGAGAAGAACGGCGTCGACGTCGCGACCGTCCTCGGTCGCTACTCGATCGAGGACGTCTATTCGATGGTCGCCATCGAAGCCGCCCAGCGGATCCTGCTTACCGTCGTCGAATTCGACTACGGCGAACTGCCCATCGCTGCGGAAGCGGCTGAATAAAAACCGAAAGGAAAAAGGAGAAACCCATGAAACGGATAGTTGCATTCGTCCTGCTGCTGGTCTTCGTTCTCACCGCCTTCGCTTCCTGCAGCAAAAACGAAAAGAAGAAGGACGCGAAGTTCGATCTCGTCTCGACGGCGGATCCCACCTACGACTACTACCACAACGATCTTTCGCTCTATATCACCGTCTCGCGTGAGGATTACGCGAACCTGACCGTCTCGCTCGATATCACCGACAAGGAAGTCGAGGATTATCTGAACGACCATCTGCTCCCGTCCTACCGCACCCCGAACCTGATCACCGACCAGGCCGTGAAGGACGGCGACACCGTCTATCTCTGGTACACCGGTTATATCGACGACGTGGCGTTCGAGGGCGGAAGCAACGCCGAAAGCGAGCGCCCCTCCGCGCTGGTGATCGGCTCGAACTCCTTTATCGACACCTTTGAAACCCAACTGATCGGCGTGATCCCCAAGGACACCTCGTGGGAGAACCCGAAGGTCGTCAACGTCACCTTCCCCGACAGTTACAAGAACGCCGATCTCGCCGGCAAAGCAGCGAAGTTCGACGTCGTGGTCGCGGGGGTCTTCGACGGCACCTACACCGTCCCCGAACTGACGGAGGAATTCGCCCGCAGCATCAACAACTTCACCCCGACGACCGACGATCCCGTCGCCGAGTTCAAACTTGCTTTAAAGGACTGGCTGCGCGAGCAGACCGCGACCGACCTCGAATCCCGCAAGTTCAACTGCCTGATCGAGAAACTCTTCTCTACCCTGACCTTCTCGGGCTCGGTCCCGCAGGTCAGCGGCGTCCGCGAGACCGCGCGGATCGAAGAAAAACTGAACGACAGCGTAACCGGCTACTATCAGCAGAGCAACCTTTACTACTATATGACCTATCAGCAGGTGCTTTTCGACTCGCTCGACGACGCCGCCCGCTACTACTTCAACCTGCGCTTTGACGCCGACTGGAAGGCGTATATCGCCTCCTACGCTTACAAGGCGATCAAGCAGTTGCTCGTACTCAACGCGGTCGCCCAACTCGAGGGCGTCGAGATTACCGAACAGGACGTGAAGAACTGGATCCGGGATCAGGTGGACGCAAGCGACGACGAGAGCACGACCGTCGAGAGTTTCCTCGAGTCCTACTCGCTCGAGGAGATCTACGCGCAGATCGCCTGCGAGAGAGCGCGCGAGATCCTGCTTGAAAAAGTCACCTTTGACGCCACCGGACTGCCGACCGACTGATCCGGGATCTACCGTAAGAAAGAGAGAACACCATGGCAGACAAAATGTGGGCGGGACGCTTCACGGGCGAACTCGACGCCGCGGCGGACGAGTTCAACTCGTCGCTTTCCGTGGACTGCAAAATGTACGAGGCCGACATCCGCGGCTCGATGGCGCACGCCGCCATGCTCGGGCAGCAGGGGATCATCTCGCGTGAGGACGCGGCTTCCCTGATCGACGGACTGGGCGCGATCCTGTCCGATTTGAAAGAGGGACGGCTCGACTTCTCGGCGGGCGGCGAGGACGTGCATATGTTCGTCGAAGCCGAACTGACCAAGCGGCTCGGGGAGGTCGGACGGCGCCTGCACACCGCGCGGAGCCGCAACGACCAGGTCGCGCTTGACGTGCGTCTGCACCTGCGCGACGCCGGTATGGAGATCCTCGAAAAACTGAAAGACCTGATGGCGACCCTCGCCGATCTTGCCGAGGAGCACGCCGATACCGTGATGCCGGGTTACACCCATCTGCAGCGGGCGCAGCCCATCACCTACGGGCATTACCTCATGGCTTACGCCATGATGTTCCAGCGGGACATGGAGCGGTTCATCGACGCGCTGACGCGTATGAACGTCTCGCCGCTCGGCTCCTGCGCGCTCGCCGGGACCACCTACCCGACCGACCGGGGGGCGGTCGCCAAAAAACTCGGTATGGACGGCGTGACCGCCAACAGCCTGGACGGTGTTTCCGACCGCGATTTCGCGATCGAACTCGCCGCCGCGTCCGCGATCGCGATGATGCACCTCTCGCGCTTCTCGGAGGAGGTCGTGCTCTATTCCTCGTGGGAATTCAAGTTCCTTGAACTTGACGACGCGTTCAGCACCGGATCCTCCATCATGCCGCAGAAGAAGAACCCCGATATGGCGGAACTGATCCGCGGCAAGACCGGGCGTGCGTACGGCGACCTCGTGACGCTCCTGACCATTATGAAGGGGCTCCCGCTCGCGTACAACAAGGATATGCAGGAAGATAAAGAGGCGATCTTCGACAGCCTTGAGACCCTCTCGAAGTGCCTGTCGATCTTCCCGCCCATGCTGAAGACCGCGAAGGTGCGCCGGGACAATATGCGCGCCGCCGCCGCCAAAGGGTTCATCAACGCGACCGACTGCGCCGACTACCTCACGGCGAAGGGAATGGCGTTCCGCACGGCGTACAAGATCACGGGGCAACTGGTCGCCCGGTGTATTCAGGACGGCTGTGAACTCGAAACGCTGCCGCTCGACGTCTACCGCGAGTATTCCGAACTCTTCGACGAAGGGATCTACGAAGCGATCGACCTCGACCGCTGCGTCACCCGCCGCACCAGCGAGGGCGGGACTTCACCGCAGTCGGTTTTGAAGCAGGTCGCCCTGATCCGCTCCTTCATCGGTTGACGCGCGATCGACGGCACGAATCGTAAAAGTACGGACGACGGTTTTTCCGTCGCCCGTTGTTTTTTTGCTTTGAGATCAGAGTTGGTTGAAATCGAAACTCGCCCAGCCGTCCTCGGCAAGCGTGCCGCCGGAGGTGATCAGAAGATCGCGGTCGAGCAAAACGATCTTGATCTCTG
>JAEEGL017317759.1_pt1 | contig 10988 bp, 7 predicted proteins | sample 9134231 | NCBI WGS metagenome assembly JAEEGL01 (sample SAMN16246548, study PRJNA631951) | gut metagenome | biome: gut microbiome; feature: rumen; material: fiber-attached | host: Bos | place: Iran: Karaj | collected 2018-10 | reverse complement strand
CAGGTATTTCATCAACGTATAGTTCGAAATGGCGTGCTTGCGTACGGCGGACACCTGGAGATAACCATTCCCGGCTTCCACCAGTCGATCCATGAGAGCGTATTGTTTCATGTCCGTCACCATGATTCATTCTGAGTTCAGATTTATCTCTTCTCGCTATCTAAAACAACAAATGATAGCGAAACTGCAACAAAAATATAACACGACCGGAGAAAAATGCAAGCGGATTGGATGGTTTTTCCGAAAAAACGTATCAGCCTCTTTTCTTTGACGCCCTTGGAGAAAAACACGATCTGCGAAAAACGATAGTGTCCGATATATCCCCGTTCAGATTGAGGTAAAACGAACAAGATTATTCGCCATGCAAGCTCATTTCCTGTACAGTTTGAACTGAAAGTATTCTCTTTTATGCCATAGGGCATTTTTTTTCGGCTTTTTTTCGATTTTTTCTTTAAACTGACATTAGATGGCAGTATGATGTGCTATATTAACCTCAGAACGCGAAAAACGGATGACACGGAATCACGGAGATTCCGATCCGAAACGAGACAACGCACAACACAAGGAGACACGAAATGAATCAAGGAATGCTAATGGGGGGCGGAAATCTTAAAGCCATTCTTGCATCAGGCAGCCTGATGTTCCTGTTTTACACCATCGGCTGGTCGATCATGGGAACCATCTGCCTGATAGCGTTTCTTATTGTCGGGTTCAACTCCCTTTTCCCGTGTATTGCCCTTTTTCTTTGGTTTCTCATCCTGTGTTTTCTCCACTTCCACGACGGCATTCTAATCGGTGTTCTCATTTTTTGGATCGTTCTGCTGATCCTGTTTGAATGCGCTGCAAGAGTGATGATCGCTGAGGAAAAAGACTCATACAATCAGTCCGGCGTGGAAGACAGTGGACACAATGGACCGCTTAACTCTGGAAAGGAACAAGGAAATGAACTACACTAAGCTCGTTTTTTACGAAGGCACCTGGCCTGTCCCCGGAAAGACCCTGACGATCGACTTCAAACGGAATGAAGTTGAGTTGCGGTCGATAGAAGAGGGTATTCGAACCTGCAACATCACGATGGCCGAGGCTATCGCGTTCAAGTCAAAACTCGAACTGAGCCACATGACAACATGGGCTGAGGAGTATCACCCGCCTGTCGGCGTCATGGTCCTGGACGGCAATTCGTGGTATCTGAAGCTGTACAACGGGAAAAGGAAGGTCAAGGAGACACACGGCTGCAATGGCCTCCCTCCAGGTCGTGAGTGGAACGATTTTTATGCCGTCATCACCCGTTCGTACACCTTGGCTCTTGCCCGTGGTCAGTCTCGACCGGACAACAGCACGAGAAGACCCCTCTTTTGAGCAGAGACACGAACAAAACGAACTCAAACAGGAGGTCCTGAAATGAAACGATCTGAACTTACGCCCTTTCAGCTTGCCATCGTGCAGAACGAGTACGAAAGGTTATGCTCCAAAGACGTGTTGTACTTCCTCGGTGCATACTCCACGTTCGATTGGGTGCTCTACAGGGCATATCTTCCGAGTTCCTGCGAGAAAAGCTCCTCTTCAGACAAGGAAGTCCGCCGTGACCTGAAAAAAACGATTTTTGAAGCTATGGAGTGGATGCTTAGCGAGGCCCTGATGAATCTCTACGGTCGCACAAACAGTCCTTCGGACGCTCTCCGTGTTGCAAGACGTGTGTCATTCTGGGCGGAGCAGATGCTTTTGAGGCGATATGACTATTATAATTCAATCATAACGGAATGTGAACTCGATGACTTGCAGAGGGCGACAAGCACACTGCATGAAAGCGAACTGAAGAAGATCGCAAATAAGCTCGGATACACCGGAAATCTTGACGCTCTTACCGTTGCTTTGGATGACGTCTATCCTCTTCCGGCTTATGCCGAGGCTGACGAGATCGAAATTGAGGTTGACATCGGAAAAGGACTGCTCTCCTACCACGCCGAGTACATGAGCGCCGGAGATAAGGAACTTTGGGACGGTATCCCGAAGTCTTCCTCCGGGTATCTGTACTATCACGGGATCGAAGGCGTGTGCGTTGTCCCGATTCGTCCCAAGAGCCACCTCAAAGACATCGTTGTACCATGAACTCAAAACAAGCTCACATATATACCCCATACCCATATTGGAGGCAAACATGAAAAATAACTACCAGGCAAACCCGAACAAGAAAGCCAAGAGACAGACCGTAATCTTCAAATGGAACCCCGCCATTTCGTCCTACGAGTTCCTCCGCTATCTGCACAACATCGTTTCGGAGGACGGTTCGATGGACTGGAGCGTGTGGGATCACGAAAAAATCAAGAAGGGCGACCAGTTCTTCATGCTCAAGGTCGGATGTGGCACCTGCGGTATCGTATCTGCCGGAACGATCATAAGCGATCCTGTGGAGGATGCTGATTGGAGCGGTAAAGGACGGACGGTCTATTACTGCGACTACTACGCCGAGCTTATGGTCAACCCCGAAACGCTTCCCATCATCGGAACAGCACAGCTTCAGGCGAACATCCCGGATTTCGACTGGACTGGCGGACATTCCGGCATCGTGCTAACTGACGATCAGGCGGAAATCCTGAATCAGATGTACAAGGCGTACCTGAAAGAGAATGCGCCTCTCTTCGCTGATCGTCTCGACCTGATGAAAAAGCGTCGTCTGACGAACGATCAACTCTTCCTCGAACGTCAGCTACGCCGGAAACTCCTCGGAAAAGACGGAGACTGACCCCCACGAACTCAAACGAGGTTTCGGCGATATTCGGTGAAATTGTCCGCATTTTTCCCCTCTGTCGTTGGTTTCGAGCTTGATTTTTGCCTGATTCGGTGATAAAATAAACGATAAGTCGTTTATAACGCCGGAAATCGAGCTGAAGTACCTCGTTTTATTTGCGTACACTCTCATTGTTTTGTATCCACCATCTGGATAGATACGATGAAAAAACACAAAAAAAGTATCTATGAGCTTGTAAAAGCGCATGGAAGAGTGTATTATTATAAAACCATTCGAGTGACCTTCGTAAAGGAACACCGAACAGAACGAAGAATGAATGGTGGAATTACTCCGGAATACACGGACAATCCTCTTCCAACAAAACTTGAGCGAAAAACATCAAAAAGAACAAAAACAAGTGATAATAAGGGGTAATCAGAATGTCTACCAGGTTTTTTACAAATGATGGTGATAATACTCTATTGAATAAATTCAAAGGTGTTTTCCAAGACAATCCTGATATTGATTGTTTTGATGCCCTTGTCGGATACTTTCGTGCATCAGGGTATTTTGCAATACGTCCGCATCTGAATAATGTTCCACACATACGTATTCTTATTGGAATTGATACTGACTATATTTTGTCAAGGTTTAATGATGAGGGCTTGCTTTTTAGAGGAGATGATGAAGCCACAGTAAAAGAGGCCCTGGTTAATTTCAAAAAAGATATTGCAACATGCAAGTATGATCGAGCAACAGAAGAGGGGATCTGCCTTTTTGTTGAGGATGTTGCTACAGGAAAGATTGAAATCCGTGCACATAAAACAAGAAAACTTCATGCAAAAATATATATTTTCCGTCCCTCAAACTGGACAGAAAACCATCAGGGAAGTGTCATAACAGGATCGTCCAATTTAACAGATGCAGGACTTGGTGCAAGCAAGATTTCTAATTATGAGTTTAATGTTCAACTTTATGAATATGATGATGTTAAGTTTGCAACAAGTGAATTTGAAAAGCTCTGGGAAGAAGCCACTACGATTTTGCCCGTGCAAATAAAAACCTTAAAAACACAAACTCATTTGAATGACAGAGTAACACCTTTTGAACTATATATTAAAATGCTTTCAGCATACTTCGGGCAGAGTATTGACTACAATCCTGACGCAGTGGATATGCCTCCCAAATATAAAAAGCTTTCTTATCAGATAGATGCAGTCAACCAAGGATATGACAAATTATGTAAATACAATGGTTTCTTTTTGGCAGATGTTGTTGGTTTGGGGAAAACCGTTGTTGCGCTAATGATAGCCAAGAAATTCTTTTTTGGGAACGGATTTCCAGATCACATATCAAGGATATTAATTATTTGTCCCCCTGCCGTAAAAAAATCATGGGAAAAGACTGTTGAAGATTTTGGTTTAAAGACATGTAAGATTATTACAAATGGAAGCATTCATAAGGAAGAGAAAAGGTTTAAGTCCTATGATCTTGTTATCGTAGATGAGGCACATAAATTCAGGACAGCAACATCCGAAGGATATGATATTCTCCAAAGACTTTGTAAATCTCCTGCTCCGGTCGGCGCAACATTAGGCAAGACCCCGGAGCGGAAAAAGATAATTCTTATCTCCGCAACCCCTCTAAACAACAGTCCTGCTGATATTCAAAGTCAAACGTATCTTTTTCAAGATGGTGGAGACACTGAATTAGACATTCCAAATCTTGATGACTTTTTTAAGCAGCTTATAAAACGGTATGATGATGCAAAAAAACTGGACATAATTAGTGCAAAGCCAATTATTCAAAAAATAAATGAAGAACTCCGAAACAATATCATTTTCCCATTAACAGTTCGTCGAACCAGAACAGATTTAATTAACAATGAATTGTATCGCCAAGATTTAAGGGATCAGGGCATTATATTCCCCGAGTCGCTTCCTCCAGTGCAGCTCTTTTACGAGATGAATGAGAAATTGAATAATCTTTTTGACAGAACGCTTAGGTGTTTGTCTAATGAATTGAATTATAGCCGTTATATGGCAATTGGGTTTCTAAAACAGGAACAAAAAAGTCGCTATAACAGTATTGCAGATATTTCATCTCGTCAGCTTCCTGTTATCATGAAGAATATTCTTATAAAGCGCCTTGATAGTAGTTTTTTTGCCTTTAAGAAATCTTTAAAGAGATTTTTAGACAGTGTAATTGCTATGTTGACAATGCTTGATAATGACCGCGTTTATATCCTTCATAAGGTAAATGTAACCGACTTGATTCTAAACGGAGAAGAAGACAAACTTGAAGCAATCTTCCTTGCAAAACTTGAAAATGATCCTTCTGTGGCAATATTCCACGCCAATGATTTTGAAAAAGTTTTTCGAGAAAAACTTGAACAGGATAAAAAAGCATTATCAGATCTTTGGGAGGCATGGTCTCAAGTTGACGATGACCCTAAATATGATAAATTTCTGGAAGTCCTAAAAAGCGATTTGCTAAATAAGAAAAAGAATCCATCAGGAAAGATTGTCATTTTTTCCGAAGCCGAAGACACAACAAAATATCTTTCCCAAAAAATGCACGGCGATGGTTATGAACGGGTCCTTGCCGTATATGCAGAAAATCGAAACGAAATTGAATCTATCATTTCAGAAAATTTTGATGCAAATATAGAAAAAGAAAATCGAAAGAATGACTACGATATTATTATCAGTACTGAAGTTCTCGCAGAAGGAGTTAATCTTCATCGAGCAGGACTAATTGTTAATTATGATACGCCATGGAATTCAACCAGATTGATGCAAAGAGTCGGTCGAATCAATCGTATTGGTTCAAACAATAAAGAGATACGCATTTACAATTTCTTCCCGACAATCGAAGTTAACGATACCATCGAATTAGAAAAAAATGCAAGTCTTAAATTATTAGCTTTCCACCATGCATTGGGAAGTGACAGTCAGATTTATTCTCCTGATGATGAAGAACCTGGTTCGTTTGGTCTTTTTAATACAAACTATACCGAAGAACAGGATGAACGACTGACTATTCTTCTGTGGCTCCGTAAATTCCGTGATGAAAATCCTATACTTTTTAAGACGATCTCTGATCTCCCATTGAAAATAAGAACCGGACGAAAAGAGAATGAAACAACCTCCAACATGTTTCAAGCTGACGCCTCGGTTGCATATTTACGAGGGGCAAAAAGAGACATGTTCTTTGCAGTCTCAAAAAACGAATCACCAAAAGTCATTAGTTTCCTGGACGCAGTTAAATTGTTAAAATGCGACTTTAATGAGCCTCGGTACGACATTCCAGAGATTCATTACAAGCATATTAGCAGTTTCCTTGATTGCTTTGAACAAAAGAATCAGGAAAACGCTATAAAGAAAAATGCAATTTCCAATGTTTTATCAACAGCCCAAAAGAGCGCATTAAAGTATTTAACAGCAATGGGAAGTCTTTCCTTTGTTAATGACGAGGAAAGAAGTTTAATAGAACAGGCAAAGGATTTTATTCGCAAACACAAGTTTGTCAAGCTTTATAAAGAGGTTAACAACATTGCAAAAAACAAGCTTAGACCTATCGACAATCTCCCCGCTTTATTAAAGATTGTTAAGAGGTATGTTGACGAAAGTATTAGCGAATCCTCAAACGGGATAGAATCTCTTGTTGAGATAGAGAAAAAACCAGATATAATTATATCTGAAACCCTTGTAAGAGAAACCAATTAGTCATACTACTTAGGAGAACCTTTCTATGTTAAACGATGAACTTGCTTCAATATTGCAAAATGCATATTCGTTTTCTGATTGGCTGAGAGTTTATACCTTTCTGTTTCCTGGATGCAAATTGTTTCAAGTCCCCTTGGCAATAGATGAATCCAGTGATTTAGTTGAAAAAATTCAACAGGTTGGATATGTTCAACTTCATTCGGAAAAATTAATTTTGTTTGATGTCGAAGTCAAACCATCAGTTGTCTTAAAAAGAAATCGTGTTGCATTAAACAAAATATTGGCCCATTGGTTGACAGAGGGACTTAATGATGCTGCTATCGGGATTTTTCACTCTTCTTCGGATCCCTCTTATCGTTTTACATTTGTACGTAAAAGCGTTCATTTTGGTAATGATGGAATCTTAAAAAGCGAACGAACTGATGCAAAACGTTATACATATATTCTCGGTGAGGGAAAACACTATGCAACGGCAATTTCAAGATTCAAAAAAATGCACGATGCGTCCAATCTATCACTTGAGGATGTCGAAGATGCATTTTCTGTTGAAGCTCTTACCAAGCAGTTTTATGATGAGATTTTCACTTGGTATCAATGGGCTCTCTCGGAGGAAGTTGGTATTTCCTTCCCCAATGTCAATGGGCACTCTCCACATGTTCTTGATGTTCACTTGATTCGTCTCATTACCAGATTGATGTTTGTTTGGTTTATTAAACAAAAGGAGCTGGTTCCTGACTGTCTTTTTGACAAAGACTTTTTATGCACTATCCTAAAAGATTTTGACCCGACAAGTACAACGTCCGGTAATTACTACAGCGCTATTCTTCAAAACCTCTTTTTTGCAACTCTTAATAACGAAATACCTCATCGGGGGTTTGCGACCGACAAGCGATTCAATGGAAGAGCAGAAGATTTTGGCGTCAAAACCTTATTCCGAAATCCTGCAAATGACAGTTGGTTCAAGATATCCAACCAGGATGTTTTAGAACTTTTCAGCAAAGTACCATTCCTAAATGGCGGTCTTTTTGAATGTCTTGATAAGGAAACATTTGAATCCGACGATAAAATTGTTTATATTGACGGATTTAGTCGTTCAAATCGACGAGACCATCGCGCTTTCATTCCCAACAATGTGTTTTTTGGAGATAACGGAATAATCCCGATTTTGAATCGTTATAATTTTACAGTTGAAGAGAATTCTCCATCCGATCAACAGGTTGCTCTTGACCCTGAACTTCTTGGAAAAGTCTTTGAAAACCTTCTGGGCTCGTACAACCCGGAAACCCAAGAGACCGCTCGCAAAGAATCAGGATCGTTCTATACTCCGCGAGAGGTTGTTAATTACATGGTTGATGAAGTTTTGATATCCGCATTAGGAGATTCACCTGAAATTCGTCTATTGTTTCAAACAGATACTCTTCCTGGATGTTTTGCCAACGATCCGGTTCGTCGTGCCAAACTTGCTGAACGTATTAGGGGGCTACGCATTCTTGACCCAGCATGTGGATCAGGTGCTTTTCCGATGGGAATTCTAAATAGAATGGTTGATTTGCTTCAACGACTTGAGCCCCAAACCGAAACTCCATATATGCAAAAACTTCATTTAATAGAGAATTGTATTTTTGGAATTGATATTCAGACAATCGCCGTACAAATTAGCAAACTGCGTTGCTTTATTTCTTTGATTTGTGAACAGGAAAAGGACGATTCCAAGGATAATTATGGTATTTTAGCCCTTCCGAATCTTGAAAATACTTTTGTTGCAGCAAACTCGCTTTTGACGCTTCCACCACGGGACATGCAATGCAACTTATTTGAGGATCCGGAAATAGAAGAAACAAGTCGTGAATTAAAGAATGTGCGCCATCGTCACTTCAATGCAAGGAGCTTTGCCACAAAGAAAGAATGTCGCCGTCAAGATAAGAAGCTAAGGGAAAAATTAGCAAAACTCTTAGAAAACAATGAATACTGTGATCGCAAGGATGCCCGTAAGTTATCAGAATGGAATCCATACGACCAAAACACCACCTCTGATTTTTTTGATTTAGAATGGATGTTTGGATTCAATGATGGTTTTGATATAGTAATTGGGAATCCGCCATATATTCAGTTACAAAACAATGGTGGAGAATTGGCTAATTTGTATAGCGAACCCGTAAACGGAAATGCGAATAAAAGAAAGAGTAAATTTGTCACTTTTGCAAGAACCGGGGACATATACAGCCTATTCTACGAACAGGGGTATAATTTCTTGAAACCCAATGGGCACTTATGTTACATCACAAGCAACAAATGGATGCGCGCAGGCTATGGAGAACTGACGCGAAAATTCTTTGCCGAAAAAACAAATCCGATCCGCTTAATTGATTTTGCTGGACAAAAGATATTTGAATCAGCAACAGTTGATACCAATATCCTCTTATTCGCAAAAGCCCCAAATACCGGTCATACACAAGCATGTATTGCCCAACCAGGTTGTCGACACAATTTGAGCCTTTTTGTACAACATAACAGTATAGATTGCCAATTCAATCATTCTGATAGTTGGACTATTCTTTCTCCTATTGAACAGAGTATTAAACGAAAAATTGAAACCATCGGGGTTCCTCTTAAGGATTGGAACATTAAAATATACCGTGGAATTTTGACCGGATGCAATGAAGCATTCATTATTGATTCAGAGAAACGCCAAGAGATTCTAAATAACTGCATAGATGAAGATGAACGCAAAAGGACTGATGAGTTAATACGACCGATTTTACGAGGCAGGGACATTAAACGATATGCATATGAATGGGCAAACTTGTATTTAATTGCCACTTTTCCTTCACGCCATTACGATATAGAGCAGTATCCTGCTGTAAAGAAGCACTTCCTGACGTTCGATCGAGATCGCTTGAAAAAAGCTGGATATATTGATTTGCTTTCTGAGGATAATCTTCATCAATTCTGTCGGGGAAGATTGGAGCAATCAGGCAGAGATATACTTGTCAATGGCAAAAAGATTTTTATTGATGGAAAAGTTCAAAAATCCAGAAAACGTACAGGAAACAAATGGTTCGAGACTCAAGATCAGATAGGTTATTGGGACGATTTTTCTATGCAGAAAATTGTTTGGGCAGAACTGGCACGCACTGGAAATGCTTTTGCCTTGGATTATTCAGGCTGTTTTGTAAGTAATACGGGATACATACTGGTCAGCAATAAAAATGATCCGCGACTATACAATTGGTTTTTAATGTTTCTGAATAGTAGAGCAATACTTTTTTATCTTGACTCTATCTGCAATCGTTTTGATGAGACAGGATGGCGTTGGTTAAATCAGCACGTTCAAATCCTTCCTATTCCAGAAATGCCAAACAACTGGAGCCAGGATATTTGCTCCTCAGATGAAGAAAAATCTGATTCACTTGTATCCCAAGTTTTCCAACTTGATGCTAAAGAGAGAGAATTTCTTTTATCAAGATTCCAAAGAGACATTCTTTCTTGAAGCAGTTTGAGTTATAAGATCTTTCTTATACAATTGTGTGTATTCCACTTCTTCCTGTGACAATCCGATTTTTTGCTTTATCCAAATATCATATTTCATCTTTTTGTAGTTGAAATCGGAATGCGGAACGGGCAAACATGTAATATACTCCTTTTTGTACCGGAATCCAGTTGCATCAAACTGAGGTCCTGCAAAGAATTTTGTAAAAATGAAGAAACCGATATCAGAGCAAAGGAAACAAAGTAATGCATCTAAGTCTTCTCCTGTAATCAAAAAAAGAGTTGCCTCAGGATAATATCCTTTTGTATCAAGGTAAAACTTCGGAAAACTTGATATGTGGTCTATTCCCTTTGGCATTCGCATAATGTCTGGATAGAGGATTTTTTGTCTAGAGAAATCGTCCCAAAATCATTTAGTTGTTCTCTTGCCCAACTGTTTAGAAAGCAGAGCAAATAAGTATTCCTGCTCAAGACTTGTTATTTTAAACAACAGAAAGATTAGGTGGTCTATTTCTTTTTCCACATCTTCTCGCTTTTCGAAAGATAAAGTTTTATCAAGCAATCTTTCAACAAGAAGTGTTATTTTGCTTTCAATTTCTGGATTTGATTCAGGAACTTTAAGCGTTTCGATATAAATCTTTTGCATCAAATACCCGCCATTGTCCATCATTGAGACAGTTTGACTGAGTTGATAACGCCCTATTAAAGAGTTTAATAAGGCTAATATTAAAAAGGGTCTTGAAGCAACCGCGATAAAACAGGTTTTATCTGTATAAAAAGACTTTTCAACATATGAAAACCGTGGAAATCTTTCTTTGCTGTCCCTCCTGATTCTCATTGTTTCGGCCCAAGTAATTTTTGGGACATTAAAATCGTCCATATAAGCACAACTTCGGAGATTGTATGGCGTATCTCCCATGTCTGGTAACCCCCCAGTGTAATACAGGTCGAGGTTGTGGATAGAGGCTCTATTTTCGTTTTTTGGAAAAACGGCAGACTGGGTGGAATTAATCCAGCGGAGAAGCGACAGGCTTCCAGTTTTG
>JAEEGL017289662.1_pt1 | contig 10988 bp, 10 predicted proteins | sample 9134231 | NCBI WGS metagenome assembly JAEEGL01 (sample SAMN16246548, study PRJNA631951) | gut metagenome | biome: gut microbiome; feature: rumen; material: fiber-attached | host: Bos | place: Iran: Karaj | collected 2018-10 | reverse complement strand
GCAAGTTCCCGGTATGATTGGAAATCGCCGTACGCATAGACCATCAGCACCGAGAAGGTCGGTTCCGTGGCGTAGACAATCTTTGCGCCGCCTATTCCTTCATCACCGTTCTGCTTGGAGGTTTCCTCCTGTTTTGTTTTCACGGGGAACTTCTCTTTAGTCCTGCCCGTGTCCCGTTTCTTGTTCTTCATGTTCTTGTCATTGTCCTTGTTCTTCTTCATGGTGTTACTCCTTCTTGAGGTTTTCCAGAACTGCCTTTATGGCGGCTTCCGCCTTCACAGTGGGAAGGTTCTGGTTGTATAGCTCGCGTAAGAGCCGTTCGCATTCACGCTCCACAGTGTACGCTTGCAGTTCTCCGGAAGTGTCTCTTACTCCCGCGAAATCGAGAATGGCCCGTGATAGATGCACGGTCTCGTGCAGGAATGCTGGCAGGCTATGCTCGAATTTGCATTTCTTGCTGTTGACCCAGGCGAGGCCCACCATCGTGTCAATGTCTCCCGCGCCAATCCCAAAGGAACAGCAACTACGGGCGGATACTGACTTTTCCGGTGTGGAAAACAGCTTTGTTTCAAGGGCTGAATACGCCTCGAATGATCCGTAGGCATATACGAGCGCGACATTGAAAGTGGGGTCAAACCCGCAAACGGTTTTGAGGTCATCCCCTTCCTTGTTCCCTTCGCCATCACTTGGGTTCTTTTTGTGCGTTCCATCGTTTTTCATGTTCGGCTCCTCCTTATACGGCCTGATTTTTCAAAGAACTGCCAAGCCATTTCCCATGGAGAGGGAGACTTGCCCCGATAATGGAGAAGTCTGTCAGCTTGGAAAACTCACCATCCCGCATTTTGCGTGGATGGTCGACTCTGATTGCGCGCGCTCTTTGGCGTCGCGCCAATCCGTTGGTTCGTTTCTGCTGGGCCCCATTCCCGCCCGCGTACTTTCGAACATCCGCCCTTTGGGCGTCACTTCTGGCAACGGCCAGTCACTCACTCCTTTTCCCGCTATCTTATCTTGAGCGGACAAAGGGCAAACACCTATGGAAATACTATACGCAATTGGAGGTTGATAATCAAGATGTTTTTCTTGTGCTCTTCGGGTTCGCCTTGATGAATTCCCTCTTAAGCTTGTCGTGCGGCCAGGAGAACATCCCCATGACGCACCCCAGCTCGCGCCTGCTGGTCAGACGCGAGGCGTGGTTGCGGTTTTTTAGGCGTTTGCCAGAAAGCGTTTCTCGGCCCGTTGGCGCAACTTGCGGAACTTGACCTCGCGGAGGCGCTTTTCCTTTTGGAACGCGAGCTTTTCGTACTTGGCCGCAAGTTTGCGCTCCTCCTCTGATCCGGCGGCGTATTGGTCGGCAAGGGCGTAGAACAGATTCGGATCGTTTCGCGCGGACTTGGCGTAGAAATGCGTAGCGGCTCCACGGTGGCTGCGCGGGCGCCATGCGACGGCGCCGCCGAAGGCGCCTTTTTCGGCCGCGGTCAAGTCTGCCTTGTCCGCCGCAGTTGCGTCTTGAGTGGTGGAAACGGCAGGTTCGGCAGACTCGGAATCGGCAGTTTCGGCCTCCGCAACAGCCGGTGTCTGCGCGGGATTTTCTAGGAAGATAGGATCTCGGACGCCGTCAATCGACAGGACTCTCTTTCCGGCGAAGTTTGCCAGGGTGAAGGACTTAACACGGTCGGAACCCACGATGGTCGGGAATGCCGTTTTGTAGTCGCGGAAACTGTCGCGGGAGATGCACACGCTTCCGGGAACTGCAGCGGCCACATGCAGAATGGCGAGATCGGCCTCGCCCCGCCCGGAGATGACGGTCACCCGATTGGTGCGCTTTTCCAGTGCAAGAATACGTTCGCCATCCAAATCAGTTGTCTGCTGGTAGCGCGCCCATGCCAGGCACCGCCTCTCGACGAAGAACAGCACGCTGTAGCCCGATGCCGTCAGTGACTTCTCAATGGCGTCGACCCAGTCCGCACCGCGGAGCCCCGCGACCGCGCCGAGGAAATTCGAGAGATCAAAGAGGAAGAGCGTTCCCTCCGGACAGGGCGCGAAGGCGGGCTTGCGCGACGTCGGCTCTGCCATTTTGCCGCTCTTCGCAAGGGTGAACTCCAGGCTCCTGTTTCCCGGATGGACGGCAAGGATCTCAACCTTGCATGTGTCGCCCGGATGGACTTTGGCCAACGCGGCTTCGCGCGTGGCACCTTTTCCAAAGAAGGAGGCGGCGATGCAGCCCGACCAATTCCCTCTCTTTTCGAAATAAATCCCCTCTGGACGAACCAGCTTGACTGTGGCGAGAAACTTCTCGCCGGTTTTCGGATGCTGAGAACTCATGGTGCACTCCTTAGTGTTGATGTCCAATTGGTTGGAGACGGCAGTATTGCCGCCACGAAACATCGACTCGTATACGCGATTACAAAAATTCCGGAATTTAACTAGCTACGCATTTCGTACTCGGCATCGACGACTTCCCCGTCCTCGCGGTCGCAGAACCGGGATGGAGGGCTTTCTCGCTCGGTCCTCGCCACGTTACGCGCAATTCGTCTGCGCAGTGAAACCAGATAGGGCTGCCCCATCCAGAAGGCGACCCCGATGATTACCAGGGCGACGACGCTTTGGAGAATATGCGACAGGTCGGAGAATGGGCGGGTCCCCTCGCGAATCACGTTCGGCAATAGTTCGGGGTTCTTCTCCGCTACTGTTTCAATGCCCTTTTCTATGCCCGCGCCGACAGCTTCCGCACCGTTGCGCACGCCCTTTGACACATTGTGGCTTCCAACGACAGCGGCTGTTCCTGCGCCGACGGCAAGGATGTTGCCGGGCCTTGTCACCGTTTTCACGACTTCAGCGGCCGCGCCCTTGCGCACGGTGGTGGTGGCCGCTTCGGATGTGGCTTCGCGGACACAACGTGTCGCAACTTTGCCGACGGCCCGTTCCGCAGCCTCCTTGGCAGTACGCTCGGCCGCCTCGCGGGCGGCACGTTCAGCAGCCTCACGCGCCACCTTTTGTGCCGCCTCGCGCGCGGCTTTCTCCGCGGACGCCTGGATTGTCTCGCCGACCACGGCCTTCGTGGTGGCCTTGGCGGCAAGCTTCCCGGCCTGTCCGGCGGGACCGGCGTAGGCACCGGGGGCGCGAAGTGCAATCAGCGCGGCGAGCGCGAGGGCTTGTAGAGTGGACAGGTTCTTTGTCATGGCGTGTTCCTTCATGGTGGTTTTCTCTTCGTTGTGGATGGTCATGGTGTCGTGCTTGGTCATGGGTGGTTCTCCAATCTTATTTGTCGATCTCAAGTGCCGCGCATGCGGCGTGGCGCATGGTCGCCACCTCGGCGCGGTAGACATCCAGGACCTTACGCGCGTTTCCGCGCACTTCGGCCAGGGTGTCGGCCTCGATCTTGTCGACAGCCTCGGTCAGGCCCTTCTGCATCTCCTTGGGCATCTTCTTCGTCATGTGGTGGATGTCCCAGGCCGTCCAGGCAAAGCCGCCGACGGCGATTAGGTCGCCAAATGGAAAAGGACCGTCTGCGGCGGGAGCCACTGTGCTTGCCGCAGCCTTGCCGGCCGCCTTGGCGGAAGTTCTCGCACACAGGTTGACGACTGCCCTGACGGTTTGCGAAATGAACAGAGCCTCGAACCCGGCCGCTATGCCTACGCCAGTGGCGGCGCTGGCCGCCGCTCCGAGCGCCCTAGTGCATCCGGCCGAGACGGCGTCTGCTCTACTCGCCAGCGCATCCTCGACGGGCAGGGCGGACGGAAGGCCGGGCAAATGGCGCGCCGCAATGACGAGCCTCTGCGCTGCGCGCTGCCGTGCCGCCTCGAGGTCGTTGCGATAGGTAACGTTGGCACAATATATCTGTCCTGCAGCCGCCAGAGCCGGAGTGAAGACCGGCTCCATGAAGTCCTTCTTCACGAGGTCGCCGGTCCGGTCGGTCTTTTTGATCTTGTCCGTGACAACGGCCTTGACGAGCTTGCAGTTCTTCTTGAAGCCCTTGTATGGCTCCACCGCTTTGGGGATGCGGTTCCTGACGGCGGTAAAGGCGGCGCTGCCCTCACTGAGGCCGCGCTCGAACTTGTCGGAGGCGAGCTTCAGGTCCTTCGAATAGTCGGCTAGGACCTCCTCGACCTCCTTGCGGTAGCGTGCCGCTTCGGCCGGGGCGATGGCCGGGACGGCCTGCTGCGCCTCGGCCGCCTCCGGACCGTTCCCGAGGGACTTCGAAATGTTGCGGAATTCGCCCCCCGCGCGCTTCAGCAGACAGAAGCCGAGAATGGCGAGGACGAGCGCGGTGATCGCGCAGCCGGGATTCGAACGATTGGTCTTGTTGCTCATGGTTGGTTCCTTTGGTTGTCCTTCTAGCCCTATTATCCACGCTATTCATGAAGAATGTCATGGAGAGCCTGATTGACGAGTTCAGTTGGTTTTCTGGGCATCTTGACGCCGCACATCTTCTCTAGGATGTACGAGAACTCGGTCTCCATGAAGTAGGCCTTGGTCTCACCGTTCTCGTCCTTGACGCAGGCATGAGCCATGATGTCCTCCGCCGCATGGGAGAGTTCGTGGACGAAGATTGGCAACGCCTGCTCCTTCGTGTACTGCCAGTTTGCCCAGACAACTGCCACGCAGGCTCCCTCCTCCCCGATGGTCATACGGCCGAAAGTGCAGTAGCCCTTGGCGTCACCGAATTCGGCTTTGTCGGGGCCGAAGAGCTTCTCTCGGATGTCCGTGAAGAGTTCCAGCGATCCATAGACGTATACGATCGGAATCTCGAACATGTTGTTGTTCCCGATTAGCACCTTGGACTTTTCCTCGCAGTTGCCATGCGGCGTCTGCACGTTTTGCAGCGCGTCGAGCACTGCGACCTTCTTCGATGCCCCTTGGGGCGGTTCCTTCTTTTTCGTTTTGCTGTTGAGTTCACTGCTCATTGGTTTAGTCCTTTCGGTTGGTTAGGTTGATAAACAGTCGCATGGCGAAGCCTATGCGATCATAAAAGCCAGTCTCTTGAACTGGCATGGGGCTAGCCCTTGCATTTAGCTAACCTATGTTGTGGCCGGATTGAGGGATTCGGATGCGTCAATCGGCCTGATTTTTCAAAGAACTACCAAGCTTTTTCCCATGGATAGGGAGACTTGCCCCGATAATGGAGAAGTCTATCAACTTGGAAAACTCACCATCCCGCATTTTGCGTGGATGGTCGACTCTGATTGTGCGCGCTCTTTGGCGTCGCGCCAATCCGTTGGTTCGTTTCTGCTGGGCCTCATTCCCGCCCGCGTACTTTCGAACATCCGCCCTTTGGGCGTCACTTCTGGCAATGGCCAGTCACTCACTCCTTTTCCCGCTATCTTATCGTGCGTGGAGAAAGGAAAAACAAAACGTATTTATTTTACTCTAGTTGGAGGCAATTTGGCAAGCAGTTAATCAAACAAACTACAAACTTGACTTTTCTAAACAATTATAGGAGAATGTTAATAAGAAAGTGAGGTTCTTATGAGCGAAGTTCTCTCTTCTGACACAATGAGCGCACTTGACGCTTTAGCTTCTGAAATCCAAACAAGCGGCACCTATGTTTCTGAATCGGAACTTAGTTGCGGTTGCACTGGTGATTGTGGCCAAAGTTGTCACGGTGGTTGTGAGGCTGGCTGTTCCGGTGACTGTGGTCGCAGTTGCTCTGGTTCAGGTAGCTAGTTCGATGTGTTGCAGTAGCTTTGCGTAGCTTTGGCAGGTTCTCCATAGCAACTGCGAAGTAGATTACCTTTTGTTTTCGGGTAAAGCCTCATGTTGTTTGGAGACATGAGGGTAATTATGGTTTTATTGCAAGGGAAACTATGAGAACTGTCAAGCAACCCGGCTCGCGTCCGCGTTTTTCCCCGACGCTGTGCGTGACTCATGCTTGCAACCTCAATTGCGTTTATTGCTATCAAAAACATGATAGCCAAACACGGATGTCTTTTGAGACGGCAAAAAGATGTATTGATTGGATTTTTAATAATGTTCCCGATTCCATGGAGGGCATAGAGATTGGTTTCATTGGAGGAGAGCCTTTACTAGAGTTTGATTTGATTCGGAATGTGATCAGTTATGTAAAATCAATTAAACATCGTCACAATTATGTTTTTTACGCGACTACCAATGGCACCGTGCTAACCGAGGACATGAAAGCATGGTGTTCGGCACACAGGCAAGATTTCGTTCTCGCATTAAGCATTGACGGTGCGCGAGAAACGCACAATCATAATCGAAGTGGCTCTTTTGACAGGATCGACTTGGACTTTTTCTTGCAGACATACCCCGAGCAAAGCGTCAAGATGACCTTGACCGATTATTCACTCCCAAGACTTGCAGAGAACATCATCTGGCTACATGAAAAGGGTTTTCGAAACATTGGAGGGGTCAACCTTTTTGAAGGAGCTTTTGATTGGGACAAGCCCGAATATCTCTCCATCCTGAAGCAACAACTGAAGGTTCTTTCGGATTATTACGTCACCCATCCAGACATTCCCCTCAACCAGATGCTGGACAAGCACCTTGACCTTTGCGAATCGAAACTTCGCGAGCGGAAGAAGTGGTGCGGAATTGGTGATGGCGCAATTTTCTTCGATTGCGATGGAACACGATATCCCTGCCCGTTCGCCTCGCCAATGTCTTTTTCAAAAGAGGACTTGTCGGCAATGCTTCGAACTGACTTCAAAGATGCGAATGAGTTCATTGACGAGGAGTGCCATTCCTCTTGCTACATTTACCCGATTTGCCCAACTTGCAGCGCGGCGAACTATTTAACGGAGAAGACCTTCAAACTGCGAAACAAATCTAAATGTAACATTCAAAAAGTCATAGCGCTATTTATCGGTGACATTGTCGCCCGTAGAATAATTCATAATCCAAGTTTATTCCCCAAGGAAAAGCTTTTCTATACGATTCAGGCCATAAAAAAGATCAAAGTCCTGTATGGTTACTTGTTAAACTAGGAGGCAAGAGATGAGGTCATCATACTGGGGTATTACGACCAACAATCTCCAGGCCATCGATTTTTCGATGGAGCCAAATACCATAACACTCATAAAAGGCTGTAATGGTTCTGGAAAATCGTCTCTTGCCGTTGACACGGTGTTCAAGATTAGCGATGATGAGCTTGCGCAAATCACAAGCAGGCCGACTTCGCCCTCAAACTATTCGTTGCTAGATTATGACGGCATCTTGCCCGCGATTTGCTTGCATCAGGAAAACTTTAATACGAACCCAAGATCGACAATTGGATCATATTTCCGACAAACCCAATATCTTCTGGACATATTCTCGCGTAGTTGCCAAGTGCCAAAGGAATCGCTGAGTTTCAACAACCCAGACAACTACTGCGAAAGATGCCGAGGACTGGGGTGCGTTCTTCAACCATCTGTTTTTGATTCCGTTGACTTCAATGTTCCGTTAATCCGCCATCCGTTTAGGCCCTGGAACAAGAAAGACAGTCAGTTCCTCAACGGACTTCTTTTGGCCTTCTGTCAATCCGAGGGCATTCCCACCGACAAAACGATCAGTAACCTTGCAGATGGCTATAGAAAAGTATTACTGAACGGAACGTCCAAACACAAAATCTCTTTTTCCTACCGTTCGGCTGGAGTTCTCCATAAAAGGAAGTGTTCATTCGTCGGCATCGTGCCATATTTGGAGAATATTAACTCCGAAGGGCCAGTTCCCTCCGGCTTGTCTCAATTCTATGTTCAGGCAACATGCCCTTGTTGCAAAGGCAGTCGTCTTTCTCCGCAAATCGGCGAGAACAAGGTTTGCGGAATGACGCTTTCTGAATTTCTTTGTAGTGAGTTCTCCGAATTGCGTTCATCTCTGAAAGATTGCATTTCACGGACGCGCGATCCTTCTTTGCGCGGAGAAATGCAAAAGATGACTCCTTTCCTAGATGCGGCAATCCGTCTCCAACTCGGGCATCTTTGCTACAACCGCTCCATTCCTTCGCTTTCTGGGGGGGAACTACAACGGCTATGCATGGCAAAAGCCTCAACTTCTCATTTTAAAGGGTTCCTCTATGTTTTTGACGAGCCGACATCAATGTTGCATCCGGCGGAATGGGATTCGGTGATTTCCGGAATCAAGACCATCAAAGCGAATGGAAACACGATCCTGATTGTCGACCATTCATCCCGAATTGAACCTATTGCAGACCAGATTGTCTGTCTTGGGCCAGGAGCCGGCAGTTCGGGCGGAAGGTTAATTCCGCAATACGCCAACACATACCAGCAGTTAAAAGACAAATTTAGAGACCAATTCATCCCCTCAAATTCTTCCATAACAATTCCCTTCGCACAGGCAAACAACGTCATAGTGCAAAACGAGCAGTTCCCGACAGGTTCTTTGGTTGGTATTTGCGGTGTCTCAGGTTCGGGGAAGACTTCTTTCGCTGAGCGGATTTTGAGTCATTTTCTGCCAAATTGCGTTTTCATCGGCCAAGATCCTATTCGGGGAAACAGTTATTCAATCATCGCGTCTTTTCTCGATGTCCTCAAGGACATTGAGGCCTTTTGGGCGGCTTCGACCAAAACTCAAGCGTCTTCTTTCAACTTCTACCGACCTGGGCGGGGACAGTGTTCCGTTTGCGCAGGAACTGGCAGGGTTATGGAAAGAAATGTGCACTTCGTTACGGACATCCTCTGCCCGGCCTGTCATGGTGCTAGATACTCTAGGAATGCCTTGCGGACAAAGATGGATGGGATGTCGATTTTCGAGTTTTTGAACCAGCCCATTGACGATGTGTTGCAAAAGGTTCCATCCGAATCAAAAATTCATAAGAAGTTGAGGTTCGCTTCGTCTCTAGGGCTTGGATATCTTAAGCTATTTCAAAAGACCGAAACGCTTTCAGGCGGCGAAGCTCAAAGGTTGAAACTCGCGTCTCAAGTCACAGGAAAGCAGAGGATTTCCTCTGTCGTCCTTGACGAACCATTTCGCGGGGTTGATGCCATCAACGCCACTAGGCTGATGAACTTTTTGTTTGACGAAGTGCACAAGGGGGTAAGCGTATTCCTTGTTGAACACAATCCGGAGGTTTTATCCTGCTGCTCCTATCTTGTGGAGTTTGGTCCTGGTTCTGGCGCTAAAGGAGGACAGATTATTTACAACGGATTAAAGGCTGATATTGCAAGTTGTTCTAGTTCAATAATCAAAAAGTATATCTGATGCCCAATAGGAAAGTTGATTGCCCTTGGAGGTAAAAATGGAGTTAAGCCAATCTGGGATTCTTCTGGGAGAGACCCCGACCGAGATTATGCCGGAAATAGTCGATGATGTAATCCGCCAGTTTCAAACACTTCTCCCAGACACTGACACGCCCGAAACCATTACAGTTCAGACACGCCCCGATGCTATCGACGGAGAGTGCTTTCAAAATGTAAGACATCAAATCGAGGAATTTGGTGGGGCTCAATGCTATGGTTGGCGAGTGAATTTGTTACCGCATATCTACATTTATGGAGAGTTTCATGCCGTATGGGAACGATTAGACGGGCAGCTCGTTGATGTATCGCCCGTTGTCCCGGCCAGACAGGGAAATGTGGTGTTCATAAGGGACAAAAGACGAATTTACGAGGGGCGACGAATCGCGCACATTTCTGCCGTCTTATGGGATGTTATTGAAGTTCGTGCGTATCTCAAGGTTCTTAAAAAGGTTGAGTGTGTTGATAACGCCATTTATGATGCGGTTTTACAAGGGCAAAATCCTATCCTATTATGTGAACAACTAAATGAGTTGCGAGGTGAACTGAAAGAGGCATGGGCATCTCTTCGTCAAGCATGGAATTCATATCATAAGACTTAGTTTTCAAGAAGTTGTTCTTGCTCTTCTAGTCAGGCAATGTGGCGAGTGTTATGTTGATTAATGGCTCGCGAAATGTCGTAAGAAGACACCACGGAACTGGAAAATCTTAAGAATCTCGACATGCAGGGCGGCGACATCGTTGACCATGATAGTTGGGGCAAAGGCCCGCGCTTCGGCCGGGAGGTGCCGGTCGAAGGCCATGCGCAGTTTCGTTGTGTAGTCGGATAGCAGAGCCATAGTGGTCCTTTCGTACATATATACGAAGAAAAGACCGCAAATCTGACAAAAAAAGTGGCCTCATTTTTCGAGTGAATGTCACAAAACAATAGATAATTGGTTGGGGCAGAAGATGAGGCGACGCCCGCTCATGGGCGTCGCCTCCCCTTCATGATATTCCGATGGAGTGTCAAACCTTTGCTAGAATGTCCGGGATGTTTGACCTGTCCAGCGACGAAAAGGCGAAGCATCTCTTGCCGAGGCAGTTCAAAGATGCTCCGTTCTATCGGATGTCGGCGGACGCAATCTGCTGAAATAGAGGGTCTTACTACCATCTGATCCATGTCGGCCCCGAGAAAATAACGGGAAATTTTGCTGAGTCATAACGGCATTTTTCACGGATGTCTAACGGGAAATTTTACGCAATGCTAGTGGATTTTTACGCACATCTGTGATATGGTTCAAGGCGTACTTGGACACCATGCCATCGCGGGGCATGGTGGACATTCAAAATCTTTTTCAAAAGGTTCGTGTCCCACATCGTACTTCGTGGTATCATGGAAGAAGTCAAAGGCCAAGGACTAATCCATGAGCAAGCCAATACTCGCCGCTGCTGCAATCTCGACCCTCGCGCTCCTCTACTCGGCCGCCATTGCGGCCGACACTTTGGCGTCGACGGCGTTCTCCGCGGTCGGCCGCGTGGAGTTCTCGCAGGGCGGACGGTTGACGGTCGGGAACGACATCCTCGCCATCTCCGCGCCAGACTATGCGCGGCAAATCGAGAACACCGACGTCCCCATGTCGGTCGAACTCTACGCGATGGGACAGCGCACGTCGTGGAAGGGGCGATACATCGAGATCGAAAAGTTTCTCGAGCCGCAGGGTGACAACTCGTTCACCGTTACCTGGGCGCTCGACCTGAAGCCGTGCGGCGAGGCCGCCGTCGCGGACCTCTGCATCGAGGTGCCGCCCGAGG
>JAEEGL014911367.1_pt1 | contig 10988 bp, 26 predicted proteins | sample 9134231 | NCBI WGS metagenome assembly JAEEGL01 (sample SAMN16246548, study PRJNA631951) | gut metagenome | biome: gut microbiome; feature: rumen; material: fiber-attached | host: Bos | place: Iran: Karaj | collected 2018-10 | reverse complement strand
TCTGTTAGCTCACCATAGAACCAACAGCAGCTACCGCAGCAATTTTTCTCGTTTTCTTTGCTCATATAACTCTGGTTGTCTTACTTTTCTACTATATTGAACTTTCTCTCTTCCTCCCTTATTCCAGTACCAATCAGTCCATCTACTCATTTTTCAAAGATGTTTCCAATGACTTTACAAGGCTTCTCTTCCTCACAGAGTACCCAAAGAGGAAAACCGCCATATACGCCTTTATTAAACTCTTCCACGCTGGCATAGAACATTCCACTGCGAAATACAACAAGATACTTCTTTCTATCCTTAGACCAGCGCACAATATCGCCAAGATATATATCATTGCCAACCCAATCTTTAAGTCCACTACAGAGGCCCACACTCTCAGGAACGACCTCATAGCCGCCTACCATAACCCTATCTTCAAGACCAGTCTTTGTAACCTTCTTATTATGCACCAAGTCACCATAGACCCAGCCCTTTTGTCCTGTAGCATCGAAGCCTCTAAACTTGTATTCCATAGTCAATCCTCCTTTTCTTCCTCAGTGTAATCAACAGGAGGCATATTTTTAAGGCGATAGGCCATAATATACCTGTGCCCCTCGATGATAGCCCTAGCGATGCGATGGTTTCCGTCAGCTACCTGTCCGTAGTCATCGTATATGATAGGTATATTTGTGTCAGCAGCCATACACCGCTTCATATGCCACAAGAAATCGTCCATATTCTTGCATCGGAAGGGCAGAATAGACAAATCTATACTGGCCAGAGGTACAGCAAAAGGCTTCAAGCCATCTTCCTCGGCTTTCTTGTATAGCGATGCAGCTAGCCAACCTCTCTTACCGCGCACATATCGGCTATCAGCGAATCCAAAAGGCATACCAAGGTCAACTTTCGGTGCTTGCGCCACCTCATACCCAGTCTCACCTCCACCGAGCTTCATAACATTGTTCTTAAACTCGCGGAAAGCATCAAGAATAAGCAATGTACGCTGTGCTGCATCATCCTCTTTCAGTGCAGCTTGCAAATCCTCTTCGTAGTTGTTAACTAATTCGTTCAAATTCATAGCTCAAACTATTTAGCATCATAGAAATTACATACGTGCGGCCAAGAGAGCAAGCAACTGGCAGATTCAGTCCAGTGTTCACACTTACCCAAGATAGGTTCACCAGTGACCGAACACTTCGTAGGCTCAGTAACAGGCTCACATTTCTTGCAGTTGCCGCACATAACCAGTTTATCGCCCTTCGCCATTACTCTTCTACAGGCTTAATAGTAACATTCTTCTTGATAGCGTAAGCACCACGCACATAACCTGCCTCGGCCATTTCAAGAGTGCCTAGGTTATCATTAACCCAAACGACAATCTTATCTGTCTCTCGGTCAATCCAGTTCAGAATCCTCTCAACGCTGTCATCAGAGAAAAACACATTTCTAATCTCCTGTGTATACACATCACCAGCCTTGGTGTGCACCTCAATGTCTGCTGTTACGATAATCTTCATAATTCTATAAGTTTTAAATTTCTATCTCTTCAAAACGCCACTGGCCACGACCTTTAGCGTTATGTACCTTAATAATATGCTTAATCAGCTTACGCCTCAAAGGGTAATCAAGCTGTCTCTTCGTGATAAAGCTCTTAACCTCCAGCATAACGTACTCAGAAGTCTCATTGTCATAATACAGAAAGTCAGGCGTATAGTGAGCAGCTTTTTCATCAGTAACCTTCTTCTCAACGTGCTTAACCTTCTCGATACCCTTCTTCTTAGTCTTATACACCTTATCATAAGACTCTATATGCGATAACTCAGGGATAATCAAGAAATGCACCTCGCATCTACGTAATCCCCAAATCAGACCAGCCTTCTCCAGTAAGCCAAACTTCTCAGCAACAACCTTCTCGGCCTTGCTGTCAAAACTGCCCACCTTCTGAGCACCGAACTTATTAAAACTTTTGAACATATATACCTTATACTTTTTTAGTTACCCCAACAGGAGTCGAACCTGTTTATATGCTTTATCTGCACATTCTTTCAGATAAGAGTCTCTATTATATTTTATATTACTATGAGATAATAATCCGCTACAAGAGCGAGAACAGCAACAAGGCTGACTTTTTGCAGAGTTCCTAATATCAGCATACCTTTTTGTAAACTTACCACCACAAATAGGACATTTCAAATCTACTACAAGATAGCCAAGCATATTATTTTCCACCTTCTCTTTTATAATATTATCTCGCTTAGACAATAACTGCAAATTTTCAATCCTATCATCTTTGCCATTGCCGTTAATGTGGTCAACTTCATAGCCTGTAGGAACTTCTTTATTATTGTGTGAAATCCACAAAAACTTTGCATAAGAGATAAAACGCTTCCTAACACCACCATCAGGTTTACGCTCTCTATGTATCAGCTCAACACAATTTCGCCCCATATTGTTCTCAAAGAGATATGCTGAGCGAAAGCCTTGATTTACAAAATAATCGCTTAATTCAATTTTCATATCTTCTATACTTTAATAATTCGTAGGCGTTGAGGGAATCGAACCCCCGCTTTCAGACCCAAATTCTGACGTGACTACCTCTACACCAAACACCTTCCAATAATAACCTAAAACATCACACAATGCGGATTAAATTTTCACCGATGCAAAGATAATATTTAAACCCGAAACCTCCAAATCTCATTAACACCCATTAAATATAGCATTTTATAGCCTATATAACACAATAAGCTCACTAAACAACCACCAAAAATCTCGATTTTTATCCTTATAAATATAAATATTCTTAGGGTGAAATACAGCCTACCCACTCAAAACTATTCCACGTCCTTTTTTACTATTATTAGGTTGGTTATTATTATCATTATTTAACATATAGTATATTTATATTTTTATAGTATAATATGATATATAATATCTATATTCTATTTATACGCGCGTAGGAAATTATTTAATAATTTACAAGCATAGCGTACTCAGTTACTATAAATATAAGTATTATTCCCGACATATTTAGACTAATTCTAAACAAATTACAACCAACTGTAAACCAAATTTCCTTAAAACATACAACACTATAATGTGCAACAAACAACTCCAAACAAGCCTAAACTAACGAAAAAATCGTAGATAAGCCTAAAAAACACCACGTATTTAATGTCTATAAACCAAGTACCAATAAGCCAAAGAGCTAAAATCAGAGGAAAAAATTTTGGGGAAAATTTTGAGGGGGAACGAATGTGTAGGTATATATAATAATCTTGGGGGGTGGTGGGTAGTGCTGACGGGGTGCACAGCTGTTTGCACTGGATTTTATACCTATAAAATAAAGTAAATCAGACGCTTTTAGGGCTTTTCCTGTTGTTCTATCGTTTGCCTGTATAATTTCATCAATTGACAGGTGCGGCAGTGGCTTACCCACGGTAAAAAGTAGGTTCTTTTCTCTTCTTCGTTGGTTTCGTCTGGTTTATCAAATCCCTGCAACTTGGCCAGAGTCTGTAAACCTGATACTTTATCCTTTCCACTGATAACTGAAACGCTGTCAATTAAATTGCTTATTAATCCCTCGCGAGTTTTTAACTCGTTTCTTTCTTGCTCTACTTGTTCGGGTGTTTTTTGTGTCCCGTCCTGATTATATAGTGCACTGGTTTGTTGTTGTATTACGTTCTGCTGTTCTTTTTTTAGTGTTACTGGGTTCTGGTGGTTCTTGATACGTTGTATTAGTATCTTGATTGATGGCTTGTTAGTTAACAATGCCTGAACAGTACCTGTTAACTCGTTGTTTGTAGTTTTACTGCTAACGTGATATATAAGCCTATAAGCGTCTGGCGATGGTGCGCCACTGGCCAGTGCAAAAGATAGTATAACTTCTTGGGGCTGTAAATTGTATGCCCTGCAAATTTGCTCCGTGTCTGCTGTAAATTGTACCATACTTTTATATAATTAGTTAATACCTATAAATATAGCAATAATATGTTATTTTGCTACTTGTAAGTTTGCAAATATAAGATTATTTTTAATATAATGCAAGGAAATAACCGAAAAAGTGCGTTTTATGCTTAAATATTCACCCACATTTCTTGCACATTAAAATATATTGTTGTATCTTTGCATCAGATAAAACAAATAACAGTATTAACAATTAAAAAACAAAGATTATGAAAAAGTTTAGTTTTATAACGTTGGTTTCTGACGGTGAAAGAATACACCTAAATAATGTTTTAATTGGTATTATCTATATTGATAATGTTGCAATCCTAAAAGTTCAGGCAGAGTTAAGCCAAGAAAATATGTTTGAACTTATAACTAAAGGTGTTGAGTTTATCAGAGACGAAAACAATTTTATTATAGATTTTTGCCCGATGTCTCTTGAATCAACAAGAAAGTAACAGCGTAATTTGTGCGGGTGCAATTCCCGCACATTTAACCAGAGTATTAACAACTTAAAATAATAAAGATATGACTATTTGCTTTAATAATGATTTTGAGCGTTGCAAGTTCTTTGCACGTTGTTTATATAAGAGTAACGGCCACAAAGATACATACCGCGCTATTTTTGACAGCGTTAACTGTTTGTTTGGTTGTGGTTATCAGGTAGAAGTGAAAAGCGATGTTTTGAGCGTTTCGGACGTTGAAAACCTACTAAAAGAGAATAAAGTTAAATATAATTGGGTTAATCAGTACTAAATTTAAACGGCTTATATTATGAAATATTATTTCTGCGATTTAGACAACTACGGACAAAGGTCGGGCGAGGTATTGAGTATTGAGTTACCTGATAATTTAGTGCATCGTGCAAATAATTTGCTTTTTAGCGTTTTAAATATGGTGCATCGTTCTGGATTTATTGAGTATCACACCTTACTTTATACTGATTATTTTAAAGCGCAACGCTCTGCACTTGATTAAGCAACAATAAAGCCCCTGCGAGGCTTCACAGTCAGCAGGGGCAAAGAAAAACAAATAACAGCTATTTAACACCTAAACAGCTATTAACGGCTGCAAAGGTAAACAAATAAAACGAGATAAACAAAACATTTATTAATTATTTAAACTTTGTAGATTATGAAAAAAGAGAATTTAAGCGCACATTACGGCTGCATTGCCTCGCGCTACGGTATTACTAATATTAATAGTTTTGTACGTTCTGCACGTAGATATGAGTGCAAACTCAATTATCTTTATGAGTTAGTTTGCGGTGACAGCAAAAGAAGCGAAAGAGCACAAGAGGAGGCCGAAAAAGTTTGCGAAAGTGCACGTAAAAATCTGGCCAAATATTGCCGCAATCACAAATTATTTAATAACGAATTGTTTGTAAATCAAGACCCTCGCGGATATGCTCTAAAACTGAACGTTAAAAAAGTGACTGCAAAATTTATGTGCAAAGTTGACCGTGACTGGGGAAATGATTTCGTATTAGCACCAGAGCCAGAATAATAAAATAGGAGGGTTTTAATATGTATCTTACTTTTTTGGTTATCATGCTGGTGTATATCCCTTTGGATTATATACACAATAAGAGAAAAGAAAACAGTAACAACAAATAAATATAGGAGGTTATAATTATGGCACAAGTTAGAATAGTAAATGCAATCGGTAACGATGGCGAAAATAGAATATTATTCGTTTATCGCGGTTATTATTGCCTAAAAAATGGTACGGCAGCGTATCACACAAATAAATATTTGCGTAATGGTGTGAAAATTAATAATATCATTGATAATGATTGTTTTCACATTGCACACGGTTGTTTTAATTCAAAAAACGAATTTAAAAGAGTCATAGATAATCATATTGACTATTTGATTAATGCTTTCGGCACTTTAGAGTATTATTTTTCACTAAATTAAATAAATGGAGGTATAAAGTTATGAATACACAGAAATATAAAGCACTGGTTTTGCAGTTGGTTGCAAATGGCGAGGATTTCACCCGCGAGGCTTGCCAGCTATCACACAGCGAGTTAACACAGTTTTCAGAATACGCGAAAGCGTACGGGTACAAAAAGCCCGTTTTACATTCGCGCGGGTATGGTTTTTATATGTTGCTGAAAAACGTATATAACAAGTTAAAAGCAAATAACGATATCTAACAGCGTTTTAGTATCTTTGTGGGATAACTACCCACCAGAGCAACAAAACGCCATCAGGGACAAAACAAACGGGTAAATAACAGATTAAACGGTTTTAGTTATGAATTACAGCGAGTTATACGAAAAGTATGCGGAAAAATGGCACTTTAACGACGGTTTGCGCGGTGTTATCGGTTCTTATATGTTTTGCCAGAGTAACGGCAAATATTGCCTAAGTTTATGGGTATCTGATAAACGCTATTTTGACAAGCGTAAAACAAAAAAGATATTTTCAACTGATAGCGCGAACAAAATGCGCAACTATCTGGCAGCATACAAGCCAGAAAACAACAAGTAACAAACAATTTAAAGTATTAAGGTTATGAATAAAAAATATTATAGATTATACGTTAACGCAAATTTCTCTAACTTTAAGCACAAATTTGCGTTTAGTGATACTAATAAAAAGCGATTATTTGCACAGTGCTGCATTTTCGCACAAGGATTTATTCACGGGTTTTGCGTTAATTCAAAAGCCGCTATTTCAACTAATAGCGTACAAGAAATAGACGGTTTTATTTGGTGGGGCACAGTTTTTAACGATGTAGTACTGAGTATTGAAACAGAAAACGGCACTCGAATATTAACCGAAAAAGATTTGAACGTTTTAAAATAGTTTATATTATGGCAGAAATCAAAGTACTTTGTTTCAGTTCAAACGCCTACAATCTGGCAGAACTTGAAAGCATGACGGAGGCCGAGCGTTACGACCTTGCGCACGTTGCAAGTAATTTCGGATATGACGAGGCCGATATATTAAGTTTAAGTAACTATCAAAAACTTTTTAACGAGGGTACAATAAACGCGGACGAAATTTACATTTTCTTTTATCAGGAGGCTTGAATTATGGCAAAGGTTAATAGTTATCAGCGAGGCAAAGAAAATGCCCGAAATGAGGCTAAAAAATGGCAAATAGATGTTGCCGACAAAGATTTATCGTGGTGGGACGTAGCGCATTTTAGCGATTATTTCGAGAAAATAGGCAAACGATTTGGCCTGATACGTGAATTTAGGGAAAACGGTATAATATAGAATATCATAATCTGCAAAAGTTAATACTTAATTTCGGAGGCTGTTTAAATTAAACCTTTGTACTGGTGGAGGAAACCAGAACAGCCACAAACAATAAACAAATAACAGTTATTATGGCAAATTTAGAGATTATCAAGAACAGATGGCAAAGTGCAAACAAAATCAAAGGTTTGCAAAACGTTATCACTTTGGCCGATGGTAGCACGATTACTGGTACTTACTATTTGGCTGGTGCTGGTGCTGTTACAGCCTCGCACAATTCGCTGGACGGTTTTACTATGTCGGTGGGATTTCCTACAGATGCAAACGGATTGACCGTAAATGACCGTGATTATTCACGCGATTCGGATGCACAAGAAATCACCAGATTAATAGCTGCAAACTATGACGCAAGAGCCATACAAACACCCGTTATCATTTCGCGTGATGGTGTGGTGCTTTCGGGAAATGGTCGTACTATGGCGGGTGATTTGGCTGCAAGAGATAATACCGATGGCGCATATATTGACTATTTAAAGCATTTCGGTGTATCGTTTGGCTTTTCGCTGGAGGCTGTTACCATTTTCGAGCACCCGCGTTTGGTGTTCGAGATAAACGAAGATTTGCCGTATAATTCGGCTACTTTCGCACGTTTCAATCAACAAGATATGAAGAGCCAGAGCAAAACAGAGACAGCCGTAAAGTATGGCAAATTGGTTACAGACGATGTGTTTGGTCGTATTATCCGTACCATTAACGCATTTGAAACTCTTGGCGATTTCTATGCTTGTACGGAGGCTGCAATTAGCTGCATTAATGATTTGCGCTCTTGTGGTGTAGTAGATACGATGACGTATGCACAGATGTTCGATGGTGATACCATTTCGGCTACTGGTCGCGAGTTACTTGAAAATGTACTGATAGGAAAAGCATTTGCAAATAACCCTGATTGCGCACGTATGATTACAGCCTATAAAAGTTTGCGTAAATCGGTTGTTACTGGTTTGGCGGAGGTAGTAAACAATCTTTGCCTATCTGCTGACTATACGCTGAATAAAGAGGTTACAGAGGCAGTTAATTTGGCCTATATTGCCAGACAGCACGGTTATAAATCTGGTGAGCGTGTTTCTGAGTATGCCAGACAGATAGACGCATTTTCAAACGAGACTGTTTGCGATTTTCGCAATACGTCAATACTTATTTTGGCCGATGCACTCAACGCTGAACAAGTAACACTATTAAAGCGCATTTTGGCGGTTTACAATCATCAGGCAAAGGACGCAAGCGATGGCCAAACAGATATGTTTGCCGCAAACGGTATCAAAACTAAATCCGAGATTCTGGACGAGGTAAAAACCATTTTCGCCAAAGGTACTACAGAGGAAAAGAAACAAGCCGAAAAAGAGGCTACAGAGGCCAGACTGAGCGAAAATCTGTTTGTGCCAGAGGAGGCCAGACAGCGTGTTATCGTAGGTGGTTACGTTGAGTATGTTTGCAAATCGGGCGATGTTGTTATTTGCCAAGTGGACGCAATCAAACGCGGTATAGCCTATCTTATCGGCAAAGGTGGTATTAAACTCTGGTGTTCGGTATCTGCATTAACACCTACAGCAGAACACAAACTATCTTTGCCTGAGTGGTTGCGCACTGGTGAGGTTATCACGGATAATAAGAGCGTTTCACAGCGTATTGCGGCTATTACTGATAACTTTGTTATCTTTGAGTGGATTAACGGTGGTTTGTTTGACGTGAATATAACTACTATTCTGGAGCAATTTGTACCGTCAAAAGATGGTAAAGTGGAGATTATTGAAAATGTTTAATTTAAAATTATAGGAGGTTAGATTATGACTTTAGAAGAGATTTTGCAGAGCTATTTTGGTAGTAAGAAACCATTTCGCAAAGATGGTGAGTTGACGGTTGATGGTGCAAGAGCTTACCAGAGATTAGATAGTTTGCTTGACCATTTGCATACACTTGGTGTTATTACTAACAGCGATTATTCGCGTAAATTGGACGAAATTACAAACGAAAACTATTAATTATAGGAGGTGAGATTATGAGTAGAACATTATTTTTCGAGCAAGTTGTTGATGTTGAGACGGTCAATAATGCAAAACTGGTTTTGCAAGAGCGTATAAACAAGTTAGCAGAGTTACTAAATATAGATGGCGTATCTTTTGCGCACGATGATATACGCCCGTTGGGATTTCCAGAGGGTTTTCCTCAGTATCGCGTTAGGTGTTATATCACAAAAAGTACACGCAAAGTTACTTGGGATGATATTTACGGTATTGTAAACAGCGTTAAGGCTTGTTATTATAAATTCATATAAACTATAGGAGGGCAATATTATGTTAGGATTAATAGTTTGGATTATTCTTATTTTGTTTATAGCTTGGTGTATTACACCTTGGTGGTTCTTACCATCAATCTTTATCGGCACTATACTTTGGCATATACTATTCGATAAAAAGCAGTACTAATTTAAAGAGTTTACGATTATGGCACAGAAGAAATCATTTATCGGTATCATATCACAGATGGAACGAATAAGAAAAATGTTTCCTGAGTATATACCAAACGAGCAATTTGCTGGTAGCTGGTTGCAAAAAGCATATCAGATTGCAGACAGATACACCACAAATATAAGTATGTTTCAGTGGAATAGAGATAATTACGCACAACCGTTTGACATAAGAGGTAATGAGCTATTTCCGCACACTATATACGCATTAAGCGATTTATATAAACAAGAATTAAAATAGTATTGGTTATGGCACAGAAAAAAGATTTTGTATGGCTGTTATCAGATAACGGTATTATTTCGTTATACACTTGTGAGAAATACGCTAAAGAGGCATATAACGAGCGTTTGCGCTACTACAACACGCATAAACCAGACGCAAGCGATTTCTGGACGTATAGCGTGTATCTGGAAAATAAGGACGAAATGCCCTACACTATATTCGAGGAAAAGTATAAAGATAAGACAGAAACTTTTATGGTTTACTATAGTAAAAAAGAAATAATCAAATAGGAGGCAATATTATGGAGAAGAAATTGTATAAACAACTGGTAGCCTATTGCAACGAGCATTTCGAGGCTACAGACAGCGAAAAATCTTGGACTCTGGATTTAATCAGTGAGTCACGGTGTAGCCTACAGACAGCAAATCCGAATATCTATAACCAGATTTCGGATATGGTGAGTGAGTTTCAGCAAGAAAACGCACTATCACCTGACTGGTTCGATGGCGATATAGAGAAACTGTTTTGGGATATGGACTAATACGGTGGAGGGATTTACTATGTACGTTATCAAGAATAATTTACCTACAGAGACAGACGGTTTTAAGGTTGACCGATGGAAGAGTAGAGAAGAGGCTGTAGCAGCTTTTTTGGAAGATTACAAAATACTATCTGAGAAGTACGAAACTGAAATGCACCTGAGAAACGAAAACTTTTCGGACGCAAGAGGTACTATTCAGGTATTGGTTGACGGATTTTTCCACTATGTAGAACTTTATAAAGAGAAATAGATTATGGCAACAAAGGAAATAAAGAAAAAGGGCAGACCATCAAGACAGGTGGAGGTCAAGAGAGTTAATATGCACATCGAGAAATCGCTGTACGACTTTATCATTTCGCACAAAGGCGATACTACGGTGACAGAGTATATCAACAACTTAATTCGTAAGGAGGCACAGCTATGAATGTTAATTTTGAAGAGGTTTTTGCGAGGAAGTACCCAAAAACATATAAACGCATTATGGCTATATATGAAGAGGCCAACGGCTGCAAACCTGAGTTTGCTACTATCAGCAAGCCAGAATTATCAGCTTTCG
>JAEEGL014804198.1_pt1 | contig 10988 bp, 5 predicted proteins | sample 9134231 | NCBI WGS metagenome assembly JAEEGL01 (sample SAMN16246548, study PRJNA631951) | gut metagenome | biome: gut microbiome; feature: rumen; material: fiber-attached | host: Bos | place: Iran: Karaj | collected 2018-10 | reverse complement strand
TATCGAAACTGCAAAGCGAAATGAGCTCGATGTATACGGCTATTTGCTGTATCTGCTGACCGTTCTGCCCGAATGGGGAAGTGAGCCTTCCGATGAACAGATCGATTCCGCTATGCCTTGGAGCTCTTCTTTGCCCGACTATTGCAAACAGACTTACAGCGAAATACAGTCGCCGACAGCAAGTGACACTAATAACGGATGAAAAATACACCTGCGTTCACCAAATGACAATGTGCCGACACTTCACATACAGTCGCGTTCACCTGCGTTAACCAAATGACACTTGCTTACACTAAGAGCCGAGAATATTTTTTCTCGGCTCTTTCATTTGCTGGGGCTGGGTTTGGTTGGCGGTTACTATACAATTTCCGAAAAATCAAAGACGCGCAGAAATACATTCCACGCGTCCTTGCAGGTTATTTTATCGTGCAGTTGATAAGTTTATCGGGGTCGGCCGTGAGAGTGAAACCGTTGGTCTTGATCGTCCACGCCCCCTTTGCGGAAGCGATAGTCACGTTTTCGAGCGTGAGGTCGCCCGTAAGCGAAAGCGTATTACCTTTGAGCGTAATGCTATGCCCGTTGCCGTCTATCGTCAGCCCGCCGTAGGTGCCTTTCTTCGGGAGGTTGAGTGAGTTGAGATCGCAGTCACCGAGCAGGTTCAACGTGTAGCGCTCCCCTGCTTCCTTTGCGTTCGATATGCTCTTCGTCAGGTCGGATATCTCGCAGAATGTCGCGTCGCCGAGCTGTAATTTAAACGCGCGGAGATATGCTTTACCGCCCTTGACATACAAGCCGTATTCGTATGTCCCGTCGTTCACAGCAGGGGCTATACCATGAACATCGAATACATCGTTGAGGTTAGTCAGACTTGACTTGAAGATCTGCGCGCCCTCGACGAAAGGTTTGTCCGATATAAGCTTGATTTTGCCGCTGAGCGTGCCCTTTATCGTGATCGACTTGAAGCCGTCCGCAAGCTTGATTGTACCGCTGCCGGAAATGCCCTTGTTTATCGTAATTGACGCGTCTTTTGCAACGGTGATAATACCGCCAGCGCCGAGTTCGAGATTGTTGATCGTCAGCGTTTTTTCTATCGTCAGCGCACCTTCAACATCGACCGTTCCGAAGCCGCTTATCTTGGTTGCGTCAACGTCACCGTCAACCGTCAGAGTTGTCGATTTTGCGCCGGAGACATTGAGGTCTGTAGCATCAATATCGCCGAGCGTGAGGTCGCCCTTTGTCGCGTTGATCGTAGACTTTTTGCCGTCGAGAGTTACGTTCTCGAGCGTCATTCCACCCTTAGCCGCGGTGAGTTTGATTTCCTGTGCTTTGCCGTCTTTTTCGGCCTTTATCGTCAGGTCGGTGAGCGTCAGCTCCTGATTGGGTTTGATAGCCGCCGAGCCGGTGAATTCGAGCATGTTGCCGCCGCCGTTGATCGTTATTTCTTTCGCGTCGTCAGACTTCGGGAATGTCAGCTTACCGGCGTTGTCATCGCTTGTAAGCGTGATCGTTGTGTTCTCGCCGGCCGCGCCGCCGATAGCGCCGGAAACGCCGCCCTCAACGGGTTCGCCGTTCTCCATTACCGGAGCTTTTTCCTTCTCGGCCGCATACAGCGTGAGGTCGGAAGTTACCACCGTGCTTGTAACGAACAGGCTTGTTAAAGCCGCGTCGTTGTACCACGCGAGGATGATCTTGCCCTCGCCGGCAGTGAGTTTCGGGAATGTGATTTTCTTGCCGTACTCGACTTTCGCGGTGCTGTGGAGCGCGCCGTTGAACATAAATGTCACGGTGAATTCAGCCGATTTCCACTGCGCAGTCAGCGTGATATTGCCGGTCACGGGAGTTGCGAAATCGTAAGCTGTGCCGTCGAGCATCCAGCCAATGAACTCCGCGCCGGTCTTTGTAGGTGCCGTCGGAGCAGCCGCAGTCTTGCCGTGCTCTACCTTCTGTACGGCCACTGCGGAACCGCCGTTGCTGTCGAAATTGACCGTGTACTTGCTGATCTCCCACTTTGCAGTGAGCGTGATGTCAGCGGTGATTTTTGTCGAAAAGCTGAACGCTTTTTCGCCGTTAAGCCAGCCCTTGAAGGTGTACCCCTCGCGCGTCGGAGCAGCCGGTTCGCTTGCAGTCTTGCCGCTCTCGACCTTCTGCGCAGCGACCGCAGAACCGCCGTTGGAATCGAACGTCACTGTAAACTTTTCAATATCCCAGTTTGCGACAAGCGTGATGTCAGATGTCACAGGAGTGTTGAAGTCGTAATCCGCGCCATTCAGCTGCCAGCCGAGGAACGCGATCTTCTTTCTTGTCGGGTCGTCGGGCTTTGTCGCGGTCTTGCCAAACTCGACCTTCTGCGCGGCAACAGCCGAGCCGCCGTTGCTGTCAAATGTGACAGTGTAGACGTTGATCTTCCAAACCGCCGTGAGCGTAATATCCGCATTTACGGGCGCCATGAAGTCGTAAGCCGTGCCGTCAAGCTGCCACTCAACGAAGGTGTGACCCGTTCTTTCGGGTGTCCTCGGTATCGCCGCAGTCTTGCCGTGTTCGACCTCGATCGGCTCAACGGTCGTGTCGCAGTCGGTCACGAATGTCACCGTGTGCTTGTCAATTTCCCAAAGTGCGGTGAGCGTGATATTGTCGGTAATGGGCGTTGCAAAGCTGAATGCCTTGCCGTCAAGCTGCCACTCAACGAGGTGGTAACCTTCCTTCGTCAGCCCGGACGGCTCCGAAACAGTCTTGTTAAATGCGACCGTCACAGGCTCGATCGTCGTGTCGCAGTTTGTCACGAAAGTCACCGTGTAATTGTTGATCTCCCACTTCGCGGTTATCGTGAAACTCTTCGTTACAACGCTGTCGAAATCGTACTCTGTGTTGCCCACGAACCAGCCTTTAAACGTGTGTCCCTTCTTCTCGGGGTCGGCGGGCTTGGTTGCCTTGCCGTTCGGCTTGATGCCTTGGCTCGGGATAGCTGTACCGCCGTCGGTATTGAACATTACCGTGCAGAACTTGCTCGGGTCGTACTGGCCGCACTGCGGGCAAAGTCCCGTCGTCGGGTCGTATTTGTGTCCGAGAGCGCGGATCTTCTTTGTATAGCGCGAAATTTCGTAACCGCAGCGTGAGCAGTAAACCACCTCGTCATAGCTGCCGTCTTCCTCGCAGGTCGCCTCTGTCTCGTTTTCGCGGACGGCCTCGGCGGGCTCGTGTCCGAGCGCCCACACGGTGCGCGAATAGCGCGAAATCTCGTAGTTGCAGCGCTTGCAGTAAACTACCACGTCGATCTGACCGTTCTCGGTGCAGGTCGCTTCTTTTATTGTCTCTTCAACTTCCTCGTCGGGCTCGTGTCCGAGCGCGGGTATATCTTCCTTGTAGCTGTAATTGCATACCGAGCAGGTGTAGATCCGCTGGCCGGGCTCGGTGCAGGTCGGCTTGCTCGAAACGTAAGAGCTTAAAGAGTGGCTTGCGGGAAGCGTGTGCCCCTCTTCAAGCAGCATGCTGCAATCCGCGCAGTAGAGATCGCCGCTGTAACCGCCGGAAGTGCACGTCGAAGCGCGGTAGTTTTTCCTTATCGTGCGGGTATGTGCACAGTCGGTAATTACCGGAGTCTCGGCCTCTCCCCATGATACTACATTACCGTCGACTTTCATTTCAACTTTAACTTTTAATTTTTTTCCGACTTCCGTCTCAATGATGGTATGTTTATTTGCAACTGAACCGAGGATATCTACATAACTACTGCCTTCTTCGACATCTTTTATGCACCACTGATATTTAAGAATTCCCGTATCTTCCGCACCGACTTCCGCAGTGAGGCATTGTCCCTTGCACGGGATACCGCTTATCGTGACGGTGAGGTCCGTCCACACTGATGCACCGCATACGTTGCTTTCTTTGACATTGTCCGTCGCGGCGACACGCGCATAAACTTCGTATTTTTTACCGGGTTTCAGTTTCTTGTACTCGGGGCTCTTCTGCCAATCGCCGTCGCCCAACTTATATTCGTAGGTTCCGTTCTCGTCATAGGGAGATGTTATCTTGATACCGGTGTCTGTAGTTTCCGCACCTATAACAGTATTAAATGTATCAGGGTAATCAGCCTTTTCGATATCATACACCACATAAGCTGTTGCGGAATTTGTATCTGTGCCGAGGGTTATCTCCGCGCGGTATTTACCCGCATCGGTGGGAGCTTCGGCAAGCGCGCTTCCGTCCCTTGTTCCGTCGGACTTCGCCTTGTAATAGACAACTGTCGCATCGCCCTGTATGCTGTTCGCGTCGGTTATCGTAGCCGCGGCTGCTTTCCCGTCGCCGTAGGTAGCGTGCGCGGGCTTACCTATCGTGAGCGTCGCGGGGGTGGTATGCAGAGCGCAGTTTGTGGCCGTACAGGTCGCGCTTATCGTATCGCCGGACGCGGTGTAGGTGAAGCTGTGTGTGTGCGGCACAAGTTCCAAATACCCTTCTTTATACGCTACCTCATAATTGCCGTCGTCGCTTGTAAAATAATTCGTGTAGGCCTCGGTAGCATTGTTGGACAAAATTAACCCCGCTGTTTGCATTGTCACGCCTATCTCTGCACCGGTACTAAGCGAGCTGTATTTAATCAGTATACCGGAGGGAATATATACATTATTCGCAGTGCCGTTTACGGTATTGTTTTTAATTACTGGGGTTCCGCTTACTATGAATGCATCAGTATTATAAAAACACACGCCGCCGCCGCTGTATCTTGCATAGTTATCTATAATTCTGCCGCCGGACATTGTAAATTTACCGCCTGCGACGTAAACACCGCCGCCGCTGCCGCTGGATGCCCTATTACCTATTATACTACCGCCGTGCATCTCAAATGTACCGTCGACTGAAACGCCGCCGCCATAATCGCTGCTATTGGCATAGTTACCTATAATAGTGCCGCCATACAACATGAATGTACCTTTGGCGCTGATATTAACACCACTATTCTTTCCTCCTGTGATATAGCCGCCGGTGAATGTTTTATAATCCTCCGTGAGCGAGTCGTCCACATGAGCGTAATCGTCAAAAATTTCGTACTTATGTTCACCGGTTCCGCTGTCATACATATTAAGCGTTGCATTTTGGGGAACTGAGATAACTTTGCCCGAACCGATTATTTTTATCGAATGTCCGTTGAGGTCGAGGTTTACCGTGCCTGTGGGGACAGTCCATGTCGTGCTCAGTTTAACGTCCTCGGCGAGGTAGTAATTGCCCGCAGTTGTCGGAAGAGAGGTCTTTCCTTTCCACGAGTAGAAGGTAATATTGTTATATTCTTTGCTGCTCGCGAGGGTGAGCGTCTTTGTGCCGGTGAATGAGTTTATCGTATTCTGCGAAAGCGTTCCGCTGAAATAGCCCGTCACATCATCGGTCAGCGTTATTCCGTCGACGATCTTTACCTCGCCTGCTCCGGAAACACTGCTGTAGTTATAAATGCCGCCTGTGATAGTGATAGAATCGGTTGCATTGGTGCAGCCAAGCGTCAGAATGCCCGGAATAGTAGAATGATCTCCTTCGTAATCACATACTGCCAATCCGACGTTACTGCCTGCAGCGGTCACCTGTCCGCCCGTGATATTGAAATTGCCGCCTGCGCAAACTATACCGAAAATTTTTCCGGTGGCAGTTACCTTACCACCGTCAATGACTATACTATTGCCTGTCGTATAACTCCGAACAACTATACCGGTTGAAGCGTTTGCGTTGCCGATTGCATCTGCATTGACCACACCGCCGTGAATGCCAAGAGAACTGTTTCCTTCAATGTGGATCGCTTCACTCGCTGCTGCGGCCTTTGCATCGAGCTTACCGGTGCCGGCGCTCTGCCCGTAGATGTTCAGTGTGCAGTCTTCGCCATATATAGCGAAATCTTCGTCTGAACCTGTTGTCGTCACGGTCATCGTCTTACCGTCTTCGAGGATAATGGTAACGTTTCCGCTTAAAGTGATCTTTTTGGTGAAGTTTACGTCGCTGTTAACAACATACGTCCCTTCGCTAAGGGTGGTCATAAAGCGGTTGAGGGGGATAGCATCCGGCACGTTGGTCGTAATTCCATTATAGACATACGATGTGGAAACGGGCTCCACGGGGGCCGATACGAGCTCCGCCTCGCCGTTATCGTTCATTGAAACCTCCAGAATGCTTTCGGTGCTCGTGAAGTGCGCTATATCGGAATTATTGAGTTTGCCGCCGTTATAATCGGAGGCAGCATACGCGAACATGCCGGTTGTGACGTTATTTTCTCTGTCAAGCAGCTTCACGCCGATAGAAGCATTTTCGGTGAGCGCCCCGATAACATATAATTTTGAATATCCGGTAAGAAGCAAAACATCATCGCCGGTATTACCCGTTACAACCGGCGAGCCCGATATAGAAAAATTCCTGTAACCGGCATATACACCGCTGCCGCCTTTTGCTGCCGTGTTTCCGGTAATTGTTCCGCCGGACATGGTGAAGCCACCCGTACTAACAACATACACACCGCCGCCGCAGTCGGTTGAATTATTGCCGGAGATCGTACCGCCGGACATGTTGAATATACCTTCAACATTCACGCCGCAGCCGCATTTTGCATGGTTCCCGGAGATCGTACCGCCTGTCATATTGAATGTAGAGCCGGCTGTAACACTCAGGCCGCCGCCGTACTTGGAATTGTTTCCGCCTGTGATCTTACCGTTATGGTCAGTGCCGGTGTCCTTGAGGTTGAGCGTGCCATCGACAAATATAACATAGCCATTTTCTTTAGCGTTATCGGCTGCCTGTTCCTGTGTCATTGAGCTGTTATACAGCCCGCGGTCGAGGGTATGTCCGTTAAGATCAAGGGTGACGTATGTACCACTCTTGATTTCAAGGGCGCTGTCGGTCGCGCCCGCGAGGTAATCATGATCAAGCGTTATCTCTGTAGGACTGCTGCTTTCCGTGTTTGCGCTGTCGAGCCTCTTTTGCAGCCCCGCCCACGATTCAAGCATTACTCCCTTGCCGTCGGAGTTACGACCGGGGGCATAGTCGGAATCGTCACACCTGAAGTGCGTCATATCGGCAGTCGTGAGGATGTATTTCGGGTTCGTACTGCCCTGCGCGAACACGCCGGAAGGTTTGTTTATGTATATCTCCGCATCGCCGGTAAGCGCGCCGGTGACGTATAAAGGAATACCCATATTATTATTGAGATAAACATTGTTTGCGGTGCCGCCGGTGTACAGCCCGGTGGTTTCGCTCTTTGTTCCGCCCTTAACGTTATCTTTTACTACAGGTGTGCCGGAAATGTTGAGAACGCCATTCCTGTAATACAGGCCGCCACCGTTTTCCGCAGTGTTATTTCCGGTTATAGTGCCGCCTTTTAAGTTGATCTCGCCGTCTAACATATACACGCCGCCGCCGCCGCAATCTGATGTGCCGGTATCAGTGGCAGTATTGCCGGAGATAGTACCGCCGTTCATAGTGAACACGCCGGAGTTGACAAACACGCCGCCGCCGCTGCCGTTTGCCGTGTTACCGGAGATCGCACCGCCGTTCATAATGAATTTGCCGCCATTCAGAAACACGCCGCCGCCGTTATTGGTTGCATGGTTACCGGAGATCGCACCGCCGTTCATAGTGAATGTGCCGCCGCTAATTCCGACGCCGCCTCCGCTACTGTTGGTATATCCGCCGGTGATCTTGCCGGCCTTGCTCTCGCTGCTGTCTTCGAGGGTAAGCTCGCCATTTACTATTATTACATGGCCGTTAAACGTTCCACTCGACAGCTCGCGGTTTATGGTATGTCCGTTAAGGTCAATGACTATCTTCTTGCCCGCGGGGATAACGAGCGCATTGTCGCCCTCGCCGGCTGTGTAGTCCTGCAAAAGCTTGATAGTTTCGTTCTCCGACGCAGAATTAAACTTGGACTGTAAATCACTCCATGATAGTGTGCGCACAAACTCAGCCTTTCCGTCATCGTTTATAATGGGGTGATAGCCGGTACCGTCATACGAGAACTTCGACACATCGGACTCCGTGAGGCCAGAGTAATTCCCATCCTTTTCCGCGAACACGCCGGTGTTGCTCACACCTATTTTCGCGCCGGACGAAAGTGCGCCGGTGATCTTTATAGTCTCATCATCGAGAAAAACGTTGTTTGCGGTGTCGCCGGTGTAAACGCCTTCATCTAATGTGCCGTCCTTGACGTTATCGGTTATCTTCGGCGTACCGGAGAGGTTGAATGTGGCGCCTGAGTAAACATACACGCCGCCGCCGTTGCCGTTGCCGTAGGTAGTTGTATTATTTCCGGAGATCGTGCCGCCGGACATGGTGAATGTGCCGGTTGGTTTAACACACACGCCGCCGCCCCTACAAGTGGCATTGGACGCTGACGCTGAATTTCCGGATATCGTGCCGCCGGACATCTCGAATTTGGCGTTTCCGGCAACCAACACGCCGCCGCCGTTGCTGCCAATTACATTATTTCCGGAAATCGTGCCGCCGGTCATGGTGAATGTGGCGTTACTATCTACAAACACACCGCCGCCGTTGGTTAAATATGTACTGTTTCCGGATATCGTGCCGCCGGTCATGGTGAATGTGCCGTTTACGTCAACATACACGCCGCCGCAGTAGCTGCTGTTATAACCGCCGGTGATCTTACCTTCCCCGGAGCCGTTGTCTGTGAGGGTAAGGTTGCCCGATACCTTTATAACATAGCCGTTTTCCGTGGCTGTGGTGAGACCGCGGCTTATCGTATGCCCGTTCAGGTCGAGTGTGACGGTCTTGCCCGAGGGGACTTCGAGAGCAGTGTCGCCATCTCCCGCAGTGATGTCCTGCGTCAATGTGACAGTACCGTCCGCACTGAGAGCGGTTTTCAGGCCGCTCCATGTGGTGATTGCCGTCGAATCCGCGTAAGCCGGAACGACAAATCCCACCGTCTGCGGGAGCTGCGGCAGTGCTCCGATACTCCCGAATGCCACCGCCGCCGCGGTGATGATACTTGCGATCCGTTTTTTTAGCTTGTTCATAGTATCTTCCTTTCTGAACGTTTTCGGCTTTCACGCCTTTCCCCGGTGGGAAAATGCGGTATTTTTTTCAAAAATATTATACAACTTTTAAATAAAAAAGTCAATAAAAACAGCACGAATGTCACGCAACATTGCACGAACGGCAAAAATTATCGTGACTTTGCATAGATTTTTCTTGACCTCATTGTGCAGTTGCAACAAAATTCCGGACTGCGTGGTTTCGCAGCCCGGAGCGTTGTTGGTTATATTATTTAACAGTGCAGTTGATAAGTTTTTCGGGGTCAGCCGTGAGAGTGAACCCGTTGGTCTTGATCGTCCAATATCATCCCCTGTTTTCTTATATTTCCGTTATGATATTACCCGCTCAAACGCGTCAATATCATATTTTACAGAGAGACCTTTTGCATATTCTATATAGTTTCGCATTGTGTTCAGGCATCAAAATCCCAGAAGCCCGTTCCGGTCTCGGGATCGAATTTTCTCTTTATCACGCCGCCGGCAGTCGGCCTTAATTCTATCTCGGCAGTATAAAGAACAGTTATCGACTTTATGTGACCGCCGGCCATATGATGCCCGCCGTCTTTCTTGAACGAGAACATAGCGTGCGTGTGGTGGAAATACTCACCGTTTTCGTCTGTAACTAATTGTGTTATCATAGATATAAATGTTGAGGATTTTTAAGTCGCCTGCGGATCATTGACAACAAGTGCATTTTGTGATATAATAGCATTAGGATAGTAAACGGGAGGGCAGCCAGATGAGTAAGATATCATTTTTATCATTTTGCCTGGAATACTATGCGCAGCACACGCATAAACCAAGTGATGAAATATATAAGCTCTTCAAGCGTGAAAAGGTGCTTGATCTGCTCCGGGACGATTACGACGACCTGCATGGCATGAGCATGGAGTACATTATGCAGATGATCGATGAATATTTGGGAGCGGCATAATATGATCGTATATCACGGAACGACTCTGGAAATAAAAGAGCCGAAAATCATAACGACCGAGTTAGGTCGGGATTTCGGCTTTGCATTTTATACGACTGATATTCAGGAACAGGCTGAACGCTGGGCGCTACGTCGCGCTAAGATAGTCTCACGAAAGATGAGATCAATTGTCCCTGCAGTTGTAAATGTTTATGGGTGGGAAAGAAATAACGAGCTTGATATCGAGGAATTTGACGGTGCTTCTATGGAATGGCTTGACATGGTCGTGAAATGCAGAAGTAACCTGAATTTCAGACATGATCACGACATAGTTATCGGGAAGATAGCTAATGATAACGTCGGTGAAACCGTCTTATACGTTGTTCAAGGTATCATGCGTAAAGAAGATGCTGTTGAAAGACTGAAATTTGAAAAAATAAATAACCAGATAGCGTTCTGTACAGAAAAAGCCCTGCTGCAGCTTGCGTTTATCAAAAGCTACACGGTGGAGGAAAAGCAATGAACCACGCAACTACAAGAGCAACTATTCTACCCGAGATAGTAAGACTTATATCAGAAAAGTATCATATTTCCGATATAGAAGCCCTCGATAAGTTCTATACATCTGCAACCGGAGCGAGCTTTGCAGATGACGAGACCGGACTTTACGGTCAGTCGGCACTGTATGTCTTTGGTCTGTTCTGTGAGGAATTTGAGACAACAAGATAACTCAATTTAATAAAAAGCCCTCTTCAATCGAGTCATTTCTCATGTTCCATTGTTCCAATGTTCCGGGAAAGTATTATATAACTATTTTGATACAATAAAACCTGAGATTATAGCTTACCCGAAAAGTTCCCGAGATTCTCAAATCTGCTGTTCATGCGGGATTGAATGGTCGTGGGTAACGTCTGTCGCGGTTCACCTCGACCATTTGGATAGCCCGCGAAGCCGCTTAAACAGCGACTTCGCGGGATTTTATTTTACTTGATTTTGGCTTCTGGACATTGTTTGGACATTATTGGACATAATTTGTCCGGAATCTTATAAAAACGGGGATTACG
>JAEEGL014175221.1_pt1 | contig 10988 bp, 4 predicted proteins | sample 9134231 | NCBI WGS metagenome assembly JAEEGL01 (sample SAMN16246548, study PRJNA631951) | gut metagenome | biome: gut microbiome; feature: rumen; material: fiber-attached | host: Bos | place: Iran: Karaj | collected 2018-10 | reverse complement strand
TATAAAAACACCTACAGCAAGAATAGGCTTAGAATGTATTACTAATGAAGTAAAAGATAAATATATTAACATATGGCAAACAAAATTCGTAGAAGAAAGAGGAGTAGGTAACAGATTCGATATTGATTCTATTGAATTCCAGCATCGTGGTGGTTTCTTTGAAAGATTAAGAGGAACTACATCAAATGAATATAAGGAAATGATTCTTGCTTTAAGAGAATTTAATGATCCTAATTCTAAAAATTATTTAAATTATGATAATTTAAAGAGTAAAGCTTTAGGCTATATAGCTCATAAGGAAGAACAAGGATATGGTACAACTAAGCGTTATACTGGTACACCAAAAAAGAGAAAAGAATTAGCTGATGCCATTCTTGAGATGGAAAATAAGCATAAAGACATTATGCGAAAAATAGACAATGGTTTTTCAACTAGCATAAAAGTTCCTGAAAGTGAAATTGAAAAACAACAAATATTTGAATCAGATGATATGGTTGATGTTATAGGTAAGTATCAACAGCCAAAGATTGAACAACAGAAGATTGAAGACCAAAAGTTTGAAATTGAGGAAATAGATGACGATTCTCCTAATTTAAATATTAATGAGTTTGTTAAATAAACAATAGTTTAATTATTGATGATTTAGATAATAATAGAAATAAATAGTTTAATAATTGTGAGGTAATATATATGGGAAAGTTTAGAGAATTTCTTGAAAGAAATGGAAAGATTATTGAAGTAATATTTTCTTTGATATCTTTGATAATTGTCGGTGTAATAGGTACAACAATTTCAATTAATAATAGTATAACATCAAGAGCGTCACTAGATTTAGCAAGAGCAAACGCTCAACCTGCATTTAATGTACAATCCGATTATGATGATAAGTCTGAAACGGAGACATTAAGTGTTACTATTGAAAGTGGATTTGCAGAAAACATAACAGTAAAGGAATATACTGTATTTAATTATTTTGGTACTGCAAATGAAAAAAAATTTTCAAAGAAATGCCTAGTTCCTAATTATTTTGAGGGTTACCAATATGGAAATAATAAGGGTAATGTTGCTAAAATGTCTAAAGAAAATAACTTCAAGAAGTATTTCGAGCTACTTACAGAAATCATTCAAATAGATTCTAAGAGTGGATTTAATAGATATATCTATGTTGAAATATCTTATCAAGATATTACTGGTATAAATATTACAAAGTACTATGTGAACAAAGGTGGACTATATTATAGCCATGTCAAAGAAGAAGAAGGTAAAGAAATGATTAAGTCTATATCCAATTTACCTGAGGTTGATTTAGATAAAATGTCATTGAATAGCTTAATAGTTTTACCTGATAGCGAAGCATAGAATAAGTTTTATAGGATATTAATGCCGGTTTTTAATGAGAAAAAGATTTGTTTTGGTTGTGTTTTTTCCTCTGTTGCACGTTTGTGGCAGTAGAAGTGTTAAAATATAAGCAAAATAAAAAAGGAGGGTTTAAGCTATGCCTAATTACAAACCATTAACACAAGAAGAAAAAGAACAAATTAAACAAAAATTTAATGATATTATTACAAAATATAATGCTGCTTTTAAGCAAGCAGGCTTAACTGAATTAGATATAACTGCTGAAGAAGCAAAGCTTGAGGAAAGAATGAACAATGAGGAGATGGTTGCAAGATACCGTATTGGTCAAGAAATAAATGCAAAGGATGAAGCTTGTACTAAGGCATTTGATGAAGCTAAAGGAAACTTGGTATTTAAGGAAGATTTTTTAGATAGAAGTATTAAGTTCTTACTTAAAACTGATGGTACACCTGAATCTAAAGAATATAATAAGAAATTACTTAAGGCTTATGCTGATCATCCAGTTGAAATGGCTCATAATAGAATCAAAAATATGATGAATTATGATCCTACACCTTTAATCGACATAAGTACTGATAAAGTAAAAGCAGCTGAATTTTATCGTGATAATATGGCTTTATGTATGGAAGCAAATGAATTCGGTGGTATATTTGGACAAAAACATTTTGGCGTTTCACCACTTTTATATGAGGCTAGAGAGTCAATGGCGGGTATGATTCAAAACATGAACTATGTTTCATGCTATCTACCTGAAGCAAATGGTATGGAATTCTTTGCTATGCCTGTATTATCAAAGGATAAAGCTAATCTTATTTATAATAATGCAAAAAAAGTATTTGATGTTGATAAAGTACCTAAGGATATTCAAAATGTATTAAGAAGTCAAAGAGGAGATTATGATAGTAAGATTTCCACAAAAGAGTTTTATGATAAGCTTAGAGAAAAAGGTGTAAAGGTTGATAAGAACGTCTTCTTAAAATATAAGTTTGTTCAAACAGATCCAGAAACTAATAAACAAAAGCTTGTTGGTGTTTATTCTTTAATAGCAGGCAAACCTAATATTACTGTAGTTGAAAGATCTAAGGATGAAATGCTAAGATTAAATGAAGTATCTAAAGCTTTCCAAGATAAATATAGGGCTGAATTCCAAGCTAGACTTGGAAATAGACGTCAACAAGAATTCAATATGGAAAATATTGAAACTGAAATGAAGGGTGGATTCTGGGCTAGAATCTTTAGAAAGCCATCTAACGAATTCAAAGAGTATATGGCAGCCTTAAAAGATTACAATGATCCAACTAATAAGAATTATCTAAATAAAGAAAATCTTAAAACTAAGGCAGAAGCATATATGACACATGTCAATAGAAGCGGTAAGCCAATTGAAAGAATGGATGCATTAAGACAAAAGAGAGCTAATATGGTACTTGATACTTTAGCAGTAGTCAATAAAATGGAAAAAGATGATGCTAAAATTAGAGGCGAAATCAATAATTCAATTAATGCTTTATTACCAGAGGAGCTTGGTATTCCTAAAAATAATGCAATTGAAAATGCGAATGAAATTGATGATTTAGTATTAGTAGAGAAAAATAATAAAATTGATTTTTCTGTAGTTATGGAAGATGAAAAATCAATTGAATCAGTATAATAATTTAAGCAAATTAAAATTAAGGATATTATTAGCAGGATAATATCCTTTTTTAAAATTTAATTTGTGTTGCAAGTTTGTTGCGGTATGTTTGATAAAATATAAAATGAGAGTTCACGTTTTATAGCGTCTAGTATAGATTGGAGTGGTATATATGAAAAAATCACTTTTTAAAAAATTTATAATAGGAATGTTTTTGATTACAGGTATTTTTGCCATTGCAACAATATTTGTAAATACAAAGGTATATGCTGATGGAGAGCATACACATTCAAATAATCCAAGTCTTCAATATACTGCATGGACAAATACAGATAGTTTACCAACCACTGCCGGTAATTATTATTTAGCAAATGATGTTACTATTGCAAACACTTGGGAACCTGAAGCTGGAGTATGTTTATGTTTAAATGGTCATGGTATTATAAAAACTGGTGTTGGAAATGTAATTAAAGTTAATAATAATTTAAAGCTTATCGATTGTTCAAGTGTAGAACATAAATATGAAATAGATGCTCAAACAGGTCTTGCTAGAGTAAATGATACTTTAGGAGATGATGCACCAAAATTCAAAGGCGGTTATATTACTGGTGGAAATGGTGTTGAAACTGGTGGTGGCATATATGTAGTGGCAAATGCATATGCTGAGATGTCAAATATTACAATTTTAGGTAATAGCACAACAGGTAGTGGTGGAGCAATATATTATGAAAAAGACGCATATCATCTACAGATTATGGAAAACATTTCAATTATTGGAAATTATGCTGAGAAAGTTGCCGGAGGAATATATGCCTCAAGTCATACTAGTAATGAAGAAAATAAGGATGTTGAAATTAGCTTGAAAAGTAACACAACTGTTACTAAAAACACATCAAAGCAAGCACCTGCTGGTATATATGTAGAAGACAGCTTAGTTTTCCAGAGATCTACTACAGAACCGATCTATGTTTATGTATACGAAAACATGGTAAAAAATGGTGAAAATCTTATTCCCGCAGATATAAGTGTAGTTAATGGCAAACCTAAAGAATTAGTCGTTTTGGATTTAGAATATACTACATCTAACAATGTGAAAAATTTTGAAGGACATACTTTTGATGAAAACTCAAAAATAGGATATTTTAAATTAGACAGTGGAAAAATTTATAGATATTATGAAAACCCTAATAATACACAAGATATAAATGAGGTATTTATTTCGAATACATATCATACCTTAACACGTGATGGGGAAACAACTGATGCTATACCTAGTAGTTATTCAGATAATTATACTGTTGCATATGATGAAGAACCTCATTCAATGAGATTGATTTCAAAGCTTGATTCTTATGATTGTGAATTAAAATATGGTGAAAAAGAAGGAGAATATACTTTAGATAATCCTTTAGAATTTACTGAAATTGGTGAACATACAACTTATTATGAATTAAAAACCTTTATTACAATTAATGAAGAAAGATTTAGCTTAGATACTATATATGGTAAACAAACAATTACAATTGTTGAACGTGATTCACATATGCCAGTTGGTAATAAAGGATTACCTTATACTGGTGAACCACAAGATTTAGTTACTATAACTCAATATGAAGGAATAACATACAACTATAAGATAAAGGGTGGTTACTGGTCAGAATATGCTCCAAAAGGTACTGAGATTGGTGATTATACTGTTTATGTAAGAATATTTGGTGATACAGAACATGGTGATATAGAACAATCTGTAAAGGCATCAATTGTGGCTAATAATAAGACAAACTTAGTTAAAGAAATTAATACAACAACTACTTATTATAATTCAATTTTAGAAAAATATGGAGTGGTTGCTGTAATTGTAGAAGAAGCTCTTAAGAATGCTAATGCGCTTAATGAAAAGGTAACTGCTACAGTATCAGAAATTACTGATATGATCAATGATTTACAAGACTCAGTTACTATTGCAAAAACATATATTTTTGCTGTTGAAAGTCTTATTGAACGCATAGATAGAATAGGGGAAGTAACCCTAGATAAGAAGAACCTAATAGAGAATGCTAGAGCTGAATATGAAGCTCTTACACCAGAACTTAAGGGCTTGGTGACTAATTATTTGGAGCTTGTAATGGCTGAAATGAAATATAAGTCATTATCGATATTAAATGATAGAGTTAATGAAGTAATAGATGCAATTAATGCAATTGGTGATGTTACATATGATGATGCAACAAAAGCAAGAATAACTGATGCAAGAACAAAATATAATTTACTTACTGATTCGTTAAAAGAAAAAATAACTAATCTTGCAACCTTAGAAGAAAAAGAAGCAGCATATGCTAAGCTTGAATCTGATCATGCAGCTGCAGGAGAGGTAATCGAATTAATTAATAGTATCGGAGAAGTACATTTTGATGATGAATCAAGAACTAAATTAGAAGAAGTAAGAGTAGCATTTGATGCATTAAATGAAGAGCAAAAGCCACTTGTTACTAATTATCAAACATTAGTTGATAGTGAATCTTTATATCAATCAATGAAGGCTGATGATGATGCAGCAAATAATGTTGAAGGTTTAATTGAGGCAATTGGTGAAGTTTCATATACTGAAGAGATAAAAGGAAAAATAGATGCTGCAAGATTAGCATATGATGCATTAACTGATGGTCAAAAGGAATTAGTATTAAATTATTCAACGCTTACTGTTAAGGAAGGCCAATATGCAAACTTAGCGGATGACCATAATGCTGCAAAAAATGTTGAGAATTTAATTAATGCAATTGGTGATGTAACTTATACAAAAGAGTGCTCTGATAAAATTGATGCTGCAAAAAATGCTTATAAAACATTAAGCTCTGCACGTAAGATTTTAGTTACTAATGTTGCTACACTAACAAGTGCTGAATCACTATATAAGGATTTAGACAAAACATATAAAGCAATTGAAGCAATTGATTACGTTGAATATACAGTTGAATCAAAAGAAAGAATAAATGCAGCATGTGCATTATATGATGAATTAAGTGAAGAAAACAAAGCCAAGGTCACAAATTATGATACACTTAAGGCAGCAGAAGATAAATATAATTCATTAAGTAGCGCACATGCGTCAAAGGTAATTTGGTTAATTGTTATTATTGCTTGTATCATTTTAGTAGTAGCTTTAGTTATCGCTTATGTATTAATGTTCTTCGTGTATAATAAATTCGTAATTATTAAATCAAAGAAAAGAAGAGTATTTAAGATTGGTAAAAAGGATAATAAAATTAGATTATTAAAAATGAATTTTAGAATAATATATCGTGATGAGGTAGATGTTTATAATAAAAGCAATTAATATATAACTAATTTTGCTAGTAAAAGCTTAGAGTTATATGATTTATCATATAATTTTAGGCTTTTTTATTATGTGTTGCAGTTTTGTGGCACATGTAGTGATACAATATAACTAAGAAAAATACTATTATGGGGAGATTATGCTCCAAAGACGGCGTAAAATACTGTGATGAATAGTTTATATTATAAATAATATATTCGTTCAAAGTGAGGTGTTAATTATATGAAACCTAAACATTATATACCAGTTATATCTGCTATATTTGCATTATTTATTTCAATATTTTTAACAGGTTGTTCAGGTGATAAATCAATTACAAGAATTGAAATGAAAAATAAAGAAACAATCAATGTTGTTTCTGGGGATTTCGTATATGATGATAAAAAGATAATTGTCTTCTATGCTGGTGGTGATTCTAGAGAAGTAACACTAACAAAAGATATGATTCCTGATAGCGATAAATTAAATTTCTTTAAACTTGGTGAACATGATATCAGAGTTATATATGACGATGAATACCTTACAACAATGAAAATTAATGTTGTAAATGATGAATTTGATGATGTATACAAGCTTGAAGATTTAACATGTAATTATGATGGTCAACCTCATAAAATAGAAATTAATTATGAGGTTCCTGAAGGAGCAACAGTTGAATATCCATATGGAAATACTTTTACAAATGCTGGTGAGTATGAAATAGTTGCGGTAATATCTAGACAGGGCTATAACTCAAAAAGGTTATCTGCAAGGCTTGTAATTAATAAGGCTCAATATGATTTATCGAATGTGACATTTGAAGATCAAACATTCACATATGATGGTACGGCTAAAAATGAAGAATTAGTGGTAAAAAATGTACCTCAAGGTGTAACTGTTGATTACGATATATATGATGCTAGTAAGTCAGTAAAATTAAAATCTGCAACAGATGCAGGAACATATGTTATGGTAGCCAAATTTACTAGCCAGGATGAAAACTATGATCAAATGTCTACAAAGGAAGCAACAGTTACTATTAATAAAGCAACATATGATATGTCAACAGTTAGACTTGATGATGCTACAAAAGAGTACGATGGAAAACCATTCCAGCCAAAGCTAGCTGATCAATCATCACTACCTCAAGGTGTAACTACAAAATTCACTTACTATAATCAAGCAGGTGAAGAAGTAGAATCTTGTGTAAATGCAGGTGAATATAAAGTTGTTGCATCATTTAGTGGTGATGCTAAAAACTATGAAGAAATTAAACCAATTGAAGCCAATCTTACAATAACTAAAAAACAAGTTATACTTGATGGTGTTGTTTCATTTAATAGCTCAACTATTAATTTTGATAGAGAAGTACATTCACTTAAGGTAGAAGGCAAAATACCAGAAAATGTAACAATAACTTATGAAAACAATGATCAAAAAGCTGCAGGTGAATATAAGATTATTGCTCACTTTACAAATGATAATCCTAATGAAGAATTAGATATCACTCAACTTGAGGAATATCTGATCATTAATAGAATTAATGAATCAATTCAAGTTCTAGATGCTGATTCTGGAGAGCCAAGACCTTTAGAAGATAAAGATTTGGAATTAACTGTAGAGCAGCTAACAGGTAAAAAAGATATTAGTATAAAAGGCTTCATGGAAGATAAATATTATTTATCATCAATTACATTTACAACTCAACCTGATAATCAAAATCCAGAAGGTAAAGAAATTACTGATATTAGTGATTTCTCTAATGGAGAAAAATACAACTATAGAATTGTTGCGACATTTAAGGATGAAGTAGAAAATGGCAGTGTTTCTCTTGCTCCAGCAACTGGAACAGTATCTTATGAAATAAAATTTGATGATGATTATAAGCTTGATGATTTAGAAGTTGTATATGATGGAAAAGCTCATGGATTAAAGATAAATAAAGAACTTCCTTATGGAACAACTGTTACATATCCAAATGGTGAAGAATTTACAAATTATAATAAAGATCCATATACAGTTGTTTGGGAATTATCTAAAGATACATATGCACCAAAACGAATTGAAGGTAAATTAACAATTACTAAAGCAACTTATGATATGTCTAAAGTTGTACTTGAAAATGTTACAAGAGTATATGATGGAAATAACTATTCTCCAGCTGATAAGAACTCTCCAACATATAATTCAGTATTTGATAATTTACCAGAAGGTGTTACTGTTGAGAGTGTTAAAATTTATTATTGGAATAATGGAGCTTTTGAAGATGATTCAACTGAATTTAGTAGTGCTGTTGGTAAATACAGAGTAGATATTAAATACAGCGCTTTTGATTCCGATCCTGATACAGGAAATTATAATCAAGTTGAAAAAGCATCATATGAACTTGAAATCACTCCTATAATAGTTGATTTAAGTGCAGTAAAATTTGAAAATTTAGAAATAGCAAAAACGGGTAATTATATTTTCAATGCAGTTACAGGAACACCTATGAAAAACGGATTACCTTTATTCGTAGCTGATGGTTATATATTACCTACAACTTATCAAGATTTTCCTCGTTCAGATTCTTTACCAGAAGGTATTAACGTAATCTATACATATTATGATTCAAATAATCAAGTAATTGCAACAGTTGATACTAATAAAAGATTTAAAATAGTACCAAATGATGATGGAGTTACGGTAAAGGAAATACATATGGCTGATGATGATAATGGTACTAATGAAGTAGTTATTACAGCCCCAAAAGAAGTAGGAACATATACAGTAACTGCAACATTCACATGTTCAAAACCTAATCATGATGTACCAGAAAATTCAACATTAACTGCAACAATAACAATTACAAACCCATAGAAGGAGGAATGAGCAATGAAACAAAGACATTATTTATATCTGGCTCTCATCATTTCCTTCGTGGTTGCTAATGCAATTACGTTACCAATTTTGGTATCAAATCAGATGTTCGTAACAATTGAAGGAAGCTTCACATTTATTCCATATATAAGATGGGTTGCTACAATTTTTGTTATTGCATTTTTGTTCTTATGTGTTGTGATGTCACATAAGTTTTCAACAGGTAAATTCCAAGAGGTACTATTCATAATATCAGCATTACTTGTGATATCAATAATACTAAGTTATTTATTATTTGCATTAATCAGTTGTAAATTTGAGTTTATGATTATAGACTGGTTTGGATCGTTTGATGAAATGTCAATATCTTGGTTATATTACTTGCTATTGATATTAGTCTTCTTATCAATATTCGCACTATATTGTTTAGTAATTAATAAGAACTTTATATCAATATTATCTAAGAATGGTCCTTCAGGAAAACTAAAACAAGTTTCTGCAAACTTAGAAAATTCTAGATGGATGACAGAAAAAGAAAAGAAGACGATTTTTAAGCCATATAACTTTAGTCAGCTAGATACAGTAACTAAAGATGGTATTCCGGTAATGGCAAGCCTTGATCAAAATAAAAAGGATATGCAGGTTATGTTTAACTCTCCATGTCATTCAATAATCATTGGTTCTACTGGTTCAGGTAAAACAACTACATTCGTTTCACCAATGATTCAACTTCTTGGTGCAACTAAAGCTGGTTCATCAATGATTATTACAGACCCTAAGGGCGAGTTATTCTCACTTCATTCACAGTATTTACAAGAGCGTGGATATGATGTAAAGGTAGTAGATTTACGTGATACTTATTCATCATATAGATGGAACCCACTTGATGGAATATGGGATAGATTCGAAGAATATCGTAATGCATACAAAAAAGCATTTAAACGTGTTGATAATATTTTCGAATCTGGATTAACACTAGATAAGAATATTAATGAGGATGATGAATTATCTGAATGGTATGAATTTGATGGTAAGGCATATAAGGATTACCAAAGACTAGTAAATAGCATCAAGGTTTATAAAAAGAAAATCTATGATGAAATTTATGAAGATTTAAACGACTTGGTATCAGTATTAATACCAGTCGAAAATGAAAAAGACCCATTATGGGAAAAGGGTGCTAGAGCAATTACCCTTGCGGTATTACTTGCAATGCTTGAGGATTCAACTGATCCAGCAAATGAAATGACTAAAGAAAAATTTAATTTCTTCAATATGACTAAAATACTTCAGAATTCAAATAAGGATTATGAAGATTTAAGAATGTATTTCAAGGGAAGAAGCCCTTTATCAAAGGCTTATTCACTTTCTAAACAAGTATGTGATGCAGCTCCATCAACAAGAGCTTCATACATGTCAATTGTTTATGATAAATTAGTATTATTTAATGATACAGGTGTTTGTGCATTAACATCAACTTCTGACTTTACAGCAGAATCACTTGCAGAACACCCAACAGCATTATTCTTAAAGATTCCTGATGAAAAGGATACAAGACATAATCTAGCAGCAATCTTCATCTTAAATATTTATAAGACATTGATTAAGGTTGCATCAGAAACAGAAGAGCTAGCATTACCAAGAAATGTATACTTCATCATGGATGAATTTGGTAATATGCCAAAGATTAGTAAATTTGATAAGTTTATCACCGTAGGTCGTTCACGTAAGATTTGGTTTACAATGATTGTTCAATCATATTCACAGCTTAATAACGTATATGGTGATAATGTTGCCGAAATCATAAAGGGTAACTGTGGTATT
>JAEEGL013457299.1_pt1 | contig 10988 bp, 6 predicted proteins | sample 9134231 | NCBI WGS metagenome assembly JAEEGL01 (sample SAMN16246548, study PRJNA631951) | gut metagenome | biome: gut microbiome; feature: rumen; material: fiber-attached | host: Bos | place: Iran: Karaj | collected 2018-10 | reverse complement strand
TGTCATTTCAGAGGAAAAACGCCCCGAATCAAGATAATACAGAGGGATTTTTTTGCCGTCAAGTTCAAATTCGCCTTCCGTTTCCCCGTCGGTTTTATATATTTTAAGCTTTGAGGAAAGAGTTCCGCCGGATATTGAGAGTACAGCCCTTGAGTCGGGTGTTACGGCGAATCCCTGCACCTTGTCGCAGACAGACCAGGCGGCAACGGGCGCGGACATATCGATTCCGTAATCGAGCTCCGGATTTATTGCGTAGCCGAAAACGAGCGCCTGATATTCACTGCCGTCCGGAGTTTTAAGTATGTGGCCCGCGTCGGTTTCATATCCGCTTGCGTGATATTCGCCGACATAGAGCGTTTTGCCGTCACAGGAGCAGAATGAAGAGCGGCAGGGAACGGGAACACTGCCGGTAAACCGGACGTCGCCGCCGTCTTTTGCATCAAGTATGTCTTTTTTATTCAGGATAAAAAGCTTTTCGGCGTTGCTGACATATACATAATCACCCGCGCAGGTGATACCGCCGGCATGGCCCGTGTAATCGCCGCCGTCCTCTTTTTTTACAGTTATTTTTTTAACCTCATCACCCTTGATTGTGTAGATGCGTGACGGCGTATCATCCGACATATATCCGCAGATGACATAGGTGTCTTCATCCTCAAAATAAGTTGAGCCCTGAGGAACGAAGTTTTCGCTCAGGCCGGGAATATCCGCGACGGGCACGGATTTACTGTTATACTCCGGGAAAAATATTCCCCAGAAAAAGCCGCTCAGAAATGTCAGCACCGCGGCGAAAGCGGCAAGCGGCGCGGAAGTATTTGTATTATTCATTTTTATCCGCCTTTCCTATTAAATTACAGAATCAATTATACTCTTTTTATACGGATATTCAACCTTAAGAAAGAAAAAGCGAAAATTATCTCAGTTTATTAACATTTATGCCCGATGAATGTGATATAATTTCCGACGAAAACAAATAAACGGAGGTTTTTATCATGGCAAACAGAATAATCCTTAACACTGTATCTTTTCACGGCAAGGGCGCAATCAATGAGATAGTTCCCATAGCCCGCAGCAAAGGCTGGGAGCATATTTTTGTATGCACCGACCCCGGTCTTGTCAAATTCGGGGTTTCGGCAAAGGTTACCGGTCTGCTTGATGAAGCGGGCATACCCTATACCGTGTATTCAAGCATCAAGGCAAACCCCACAATCAAAAATGTGACGGACGGTGTTGAAGCGTTCAGAGCATGCGGCACGGATTCAATAATCGCAATCGGCGGCGGCTCGTCAATGGATACGGCGAAAGCCATCGGCATCATTATCACAAACCCGGAGTTCGCGGATGTCCGCTCGCTTGAAGGTGTCGCTCCCACAAAGAATCACGCCGTTGATACAATAGCCGTTCCCACCACGGCGGGTACTGCGGCTGAGGTAACAATAAACTATGTTATCACCGATGTTGAAAAAGAGCGCAAATTCGTCTGTGTCGATGAGAATGATATTCCCGAATACGCGATTGTCGACCCCGATATGATGAGCTCTATGCCCAAGGGCCTCACCGCCGCCACCGGTATGGATGCCCTTACTCACGCCATTGAGGGCTATACAACAAAAGCCGCCTGGGAAATGACGGATATGTTCCACCTGGAGGCAATCAGACTGATAGCAAAACACCTTCGCGGGGCCGTTGAAAACAAGCCCGAAGACAGAGAGGGAATGGCTCTCGCTCAGTATGTTGCCGGCATGGGATTTTCAAATGTAGGCCTCGGCATCGCGCACTCCATAGCTCACACACTCGGTGCGCACTATGACACACCTCACGGAGTTGCCTGCGCTATGATGCTTCCCATAGTTATGGAATACAACAGCGAATTCACCGGTGAAAAATTCCGTGAAATCGCGAGAGCAATGGGTGTTGAAGGCGTTGACGCAATGTCACAGGCGGAATACAGAAAAGCGGCTGTTGACGCTGTCAGGAAGCTTTCCGCAGATGTGGGAATCCCCGCGGTCAACGAAAAGGTGAAAGACGAGGATCTTGATATTCTCGCCGCCGATGCCTATGCGGATGCCTGCCGTCCCGGCAACCCGAGAGATACAAATGTGGAAGAGCTTAAGGAGCTCTATCGCAAGATAATGGCATGAGGAAACCGGCGCGGATGACTCCGCGCCGGTTAATTAGCAATTAGCAATGTGCAATTAGCAATGAAGGGTCGCTGACTCTCCGAATTATATACGGCGGCATGGTCTCATTTCACAGGGTCTACAGCCTAAGCGGCAACCGAAATTAACGAACTGTTCGCCCTATCAAAATGCTCGTTTACCTTGATACATAAGGCTTCAGGCTATTGCCGACCGTAGGGGCGTCAATCCGCCCGCCACAAGGATATGCGGAGCATAATACATTTTTTCCGAAATGTGATTCCTTAATTGTTAATTTTTTATTTTTTTAAATAAATAAAAAAAGCGGCTTGCGGAAAGTGTAAAAAACCCGCAAGCCTTTATAACATTGTAATTCGGAGCGTTAGCGACCGTTAACTGCTAACTGCTAACTGATCCCTGCTAATTTGCGGCGCGGATGAATCCGTGCTACTCTTTCGCTTAAATGCGACAGCCCCGTTTTAATAATTCCATCCGGTCACTGTATAATGGCCCATATCATTCTTTGTACCGTCCATCCAGTAGCCGTCATATGAGAAATCGGTGATATCCTCGGTCTGACTGTCACGGCCGTTGCTGACGAGGCAGCCGATTGCGTTTGCGGGCAGATTGACGATAAACATGGTTTCACCGTAATCGTTTACTGTGGTTTCGGCCGCCTGCCCCGGGAATTCGCCGAGCAGAGAGTCGCCGTTCTCATCCCAGGCGTAAGCATATCCTTCAACCCAGCCAAAATTGTTGACGAGATAGAAGCTGATAGTTTGCGCGGAGAAATACGCGTCTGCCGCGCGGTAATACAGTACCAGTGCTCTGGAAACATCGGCAAGCTCTGCGCTGACGGCGGGGTCGTTTTCCTCGCTTTTTGTCAGAGCTTTGTAAACATAACTCAATGCCGAATAGGTCCAGCTGTTTACGACATTGTCTTCTCTGTCAAGGACTGTCAGGGTCTGCATATTGCCGAGCTCACCGGACGGAATATCCTGAATTTCAACAAAGTATAAACTGCCGCTTTGAAATACCGGAATCGAAATCCATTCAGTGCCTTCGGCGAGACAGAATGTGAAATCGTCAAGCGTCTTGTCTGCCGGCAGGGTGAAGTAATGCTTGATTGCGGTTCTTGTGCGCAGCACCAGACTGGAGCCGTAGTAGCTCACTCCATCCGCCGTGTCATTGATCTGCGCCTCATATTCCTGAATCGCGCTCGCGGTCACATACGCCATGCCGCTGTCGTCAAACAGCTCGTGTTGTGTGAAATCGGGGTTCATCGCGAAGAGTTCATTGGCGTAATAACCGTAGGTTGCTGTCGCACTTGCGAGATTCATCAGGTTTTGGTCTGTGTTCAGTCCGGGGTCATACATAAGCTCGGTTAAATATTCCTGAACGCTGTAGGTGAATGGATTGCAATCTGCGCCTTCGACAGTCAGCACGCCGGTAATCTGGGTGTCAATCTGCGAGGCGGCAACCTCGCAGGTGAATTTCCAGAGCTTCGTTTCGCCTGCCGTTGTAAATTCTTCCGGGTCTATTACCGCATACGAAACATCGTCGCCTACGGTGAAGCGCACGATTGCAAATGAATCCGGGTCGGGAATACCAATATAGAAGTTAACGCCGATTCTGCCGTCCAGTGTGAGGGAATGAGCACCGACAGGGGCGTCCGCGAGTAAAATCTCAGTCGCTGTGTCGGTGTAGGTCTCACCTTCAAACACGGCTGACGCGGTATAGACTTTTTCACCTTCCTGACCGACAGCGGGCTCTGCCGTAACCTCGCTTGTAACGGTCACTTCCGGTGTTGCCGTGTTGCCGCAGCGCTCGCAGGTAAAGGTCAGCACAGGCACGAAATCCTCTGACCATGACCAGACAGGTTCGCCCCAGAGATGACCCGGGGCTCTTTCAGTCTCTTTTTTAGTTGCGCCGCAGATAGTGCAGGTATAACCGTATGTCAGACCTGTTTCGCAAGAGTCCGATTCGCTGCTCTGCCGCCAGTTGTGCGGGCAGGAGACCGTGAGCGCCACATCGGAAAAAGCGCTTGCGCTGTCTGTGGCGTAATCGCCGTTCAGCTGTTCGTTGAATACTCTGAGCGTATAATTCCCGGGAGTGATATCCTGTGGGATTGTGATATCCACCAAACCGGCAGCCGATGTTGCCTGTGCGATCTGCCCGTAATACACCGGATTGCCGTCTGCATTCACCAGGATGGCGGAGATCCAGTCGTTGGTATCGTATTTTGCCTTTGTATAATTCAAAGTTACCGTTTCGCCGCGTCCGGCGGTTGCTTCGGTATCACTGACGCTGAACCTGTAGCTGTTGTTCCGGACGGTAAGCTTCCATTCCTTTCCGGTATACACCGGGATCGTCGCCAGTGCCCCCAAAGCGTTTTTGCCGCCCGCTGCGGGGGAAGCAAACAGCACCCGGGAAAGATCAGCATAGAGCGCGGGTCGGATACCTCTCGGATCCCCCTGGTTGTAGAACCCGGTACCGCTTGACGAAATCACTTGTCCGTCATTGTGGACCCAGCGCGATGTGCCGGCATCGGTATCGCGCAACCACCATGAAAAAGGATTATCGGTCTGTCCATACGTAGCGAGCGCGAACTGTGTGGGTTCCGTAATGCGCGTTTCGGATACGCCGGTCGATTCCGGGAAGCCGAACGTCGGTTCCAGGACTTCTGCTCTGGACAGGATAAACACCTTGTCGTTATTTTCGCCGCCGGTTGTTCCCTGACCGGTGCCGCCGGAAGACAGAATGTAGTTGACATCGGTGTCGCGTACCGTTGTCTGCTCCGCCATGTTGAACGCATTGTTGAAGAAGCTGTCATCCGTTTCGCCCGAGAGCGTCGACTCGCTGCCGTTCAGCCATGTGCGCAGACTGCACGTTGTCCATGGTACAGTGACAAAGGCGCTTATATGATATGGTTTGACTGCCAGGATTTTGTCGGACAGCAGCAGCATCCTGCCGTCCTTATGATCGAGCATGCGCCATAGGACCGGACCGGGATCAGCATTGGGTTGCTGACTGTAATTGCCGAAATACACGCGGTTAGCATGTGTATCCAGAATGCCGTCTATTGCGCCGTTCACAATAAATCTTACGGCGGTATTGTGCCCCCGCGCAAGGTTTAAAAATGCGCTCTCCGAATCCGTGAGATCGCCGTAATTGCTGACTTCCTGCTTCTCCCTGCTGTTGAGCGCGTCATAGGCGTCTCTCGCGGCGGTGATCACGGCCTGGCATTCATAAGTGAATTCCACCTTGCCGATGTTGTGGATGGCTTCGATGACCGCATTGACCAAATCCCAGTTGATTGTCTCCTGCGGCGAGGGCAGATCCCCGTCTCCCCCTCCGCCTTTAGTGTTTTCCGCATACCCGATCGGGGCGCCTTTAAGCCCCGCAAATGCGGAGAAAAGTAAAAGCAACGAGAGCAAAATACTCAGGACTTTCTTTGAAAAGCATATTTTTTTCATGATGAATCATCTCTCCTGTCTGACAGATTAATAATACCATATTTTTTTATAAATGCAATAGGTGGAATGAGGAATTTCGGTTATCGAAAAAAGCAGCGGCATTTGTCCGCATGAATATTGTCTTACGGTTATATGATTCAAGATATAAAATACCGTAAATTTCCGCTTGCAATTGTCAGTTTATATGCTATAATACATCTGCAAAATATACTGTGAAGTCAGCAAATATTATGCCGGCTTCTTTTTTGCGTTTTCACCCACGGGAGGAACGGTATGGAAAAAATAATTTCGGCAATTGAAAACGTGAATAATTACATCAACGGAATTGTCTGGGGATGGCCCGTAATCATCCTTATTCTGGGCACGGGAATTCTGCTCACCGTGCGCACGAAGTTTTTGCAGATTACACATTTCGGCGAGTCTCTGAATACTACGATAGTGCCCACGCTCAAAGGCCTCGGCAAAAAGAAGGCAAAGGATGGCAGACTGCAGTCGGTTTCTCAGTTTGAGGCGTTTTCAACAGCCATATCCGGCACTGTCGGCACGGGCAATATTATCGGCGTGGTTTCCGCCATACTCACGGGCGGACCGGGCGCGGTATTTTGGATGTGGGTATCCGCGTTTTTCGGTATGGTCACTAATTACAGTGAAAATGTGCTCGGTCTTTATTTCAGAAAGAGAGATAAAAAAGGCAATCTCTCGGGCGGCGCTTTTTATTATATCGCGAACGGTCTCAAGTGGAAATGGCTCGCTTATCTTGCCGCTGTTTTTTGCGCGTTTGCCGCAGTCGGTATGAGCGGTGTGCAGACAAATAAGATTTCGGGCACTCTCGCCGAGGCGTACGCAAGAGTAACCTCCTCGCAAAACACCGAAACAATCAGACTTATTGTCGGTGTTGTTGTCGCGATTGTTACGGCGACTGTCATCCTCGGCGGAATCAAGCGCATAGGCAAGGTTGCCTCGATGCTCGTTCCGTTTATGTCGCTGCTGTTTATCGTCATGTCGCTGATTGCGATTATAATGAATATAAAAAATCTTCCGACCGCGATTTCACTTATCTTCACAAAAGCTTTCAACTTCAAAGCCGCGGGCGGCGGAATCCTCGGTTATTCCTTCTCTCAGGTTATCAGAAAGGGTATGGCGAGAGGTGTATTTTCAAACGAAGCCGGTCTCGGCTCATCCGTTATCGCGCACTCCGCGTCTGAAACGAGAGAGCCCGTAAAGCAGGGGCTCTGGGGCGTATTTGAGGTGTTTTTTGACAGCCTCATTATCTGCACACTGACCGCTTTTATGTTCCTGACCACATTTGATCTCAACACTCTTTCAACCGATAAAGAAGACAGCGTAATGTCAATGACAATGTTTTCAACGAATTTCGGCGGCTTCGGCACGGCGGTGTTTTCAATCATTCTTCCTCTTTTTGCTTTCACAACCGTTATTGCCTGGTCATATTACGGTGAAAAGGCGGTTGATTTCTGCTTCGGAAAGCTGAGCGAAGAGAAGCGCAGATATATTGTAATTGCTTTTAAGATTCTCTATGTCATACTTATTGCCGCGTCATCCCTTATCCACAGCGACCTTATCTGGGCAATTGACGACACATTCAACGGTCTGATGGCTGTGCCCAATCTCATCTGCCTTGTCGCGCTGAACGGACTGGTGGTAAAGATTACAAAGAACTATTTCGCGCGCAAAAAGGGGAGTGGCGAAGAGCCGATGCTCTCCGCCTACCCGGATATGAATGAGGAATTCAAGGAAGATATTATGACAGAAAATGAAGAGATGAAATAAGAGTTTTCAGGCGGGTCATTTAAGCGAAAAAAGTAGGGCACGGATTCATCCGTGCCGCTTTTTTGCGTAATTTGCAATGTGCAATGAGAGGCTGCTGACGCTCCGTAATGTATATATGGTGGCTCGTTAACGAATCTTTACAATTTTCCGTTATTAAAATACGCCGTGCGGTTTTTCCGCACGGCGCTTTCACTGTCTGTTATTTACTGTACATAGCTGCCGACCGTCAGCAGGAATCCGCCGAACTGGGCGCCGAATTCGGGGCCGCCGTCCATTACGATTCTGCCGTTCTTGGTGGCGTCGAGCATATCATCGGTACCGAGCAGGGTGCCGAGAGCGCTCTTGAATGAATCAAAGCGAAGGGTGAAGAAGGGCATCGCTCTCTTGTATTCGCCTCTGCCCGCTTTGGAGTGGCCCGCCTTGATTCTGATGAAAGCCGAAACCTCGGGATGATCCTGTACGGCAAGGGCATAGACTCTGTCGGGGCTCTTTGAGGTCCAGTCGTGAACCTCGTCGTGGCCCTGCTTGTTGAGAGTGCTTATGCCGCTTGTGAGCAGATAGAAGAAGCATTTAACCATAAGACGCTGAGTGTCTTCATCCTCGGGCGCCTCTTTCGCTGTGAGAAGCGAGCTCATTTTGAGCAGCACCATCATAAAGGAGAGGAAAAGACCGGGTTTCTTGGCTATGCCGTGCATCTTGGGCAGGGTTTTGGGACCTATTGTGCCCTTGAAGAAGGCGTTCATCTGCTCAACGCTCTTGAATTCAAGCTCAATGTCGGTGTGTTCCTTATCGCTGACCTTATCCGCGTGAACCGCCCACTCGCCGGAATTAATCACAAAATGTGTGGCATATTTGCCATCGGGAGCTTCGGGGTCATCCGCGCTTATCTGAATCACGGCGTGAGCATGCTCAAATTTTTTCGCAAGCTCGGGAACATCCGTGGCAATGGTTTTCATGAGAGGAAGAGCGCCGCAGAGAAACAGTTTGTTGGTAAACATATCGTCTCTTGAAGCCATATTATCAATCCTCCGTATTAATACTCGTCGTCCCAGTCGTTGTCTTCTTCGAAGTCTTTCTTCATAACTTCACGCACGGAGGCGATGATGCCGTTGGCGTCTATGCCGGCGTCAGCCATAATGTCTTCCTGAAGACCGATCATTGCGAAGCCATTGTGGCCGAGCATCTTGAATGCGCATGCCTTGCCGCTCTCAACAACAACTTCGGAAACAGCCGAGCCCAGACCGCCTGTGGTGAGGTGATCCTCGACCGTGATGATTCTTCTGGTTTCAAGAACAGCCTTGAGAATCGCTTCTTTGTCAATCGGCTTGATAGTGTGCATATTAAGCACTCTGACGCTCAGACCGTCTGCGTTCTTGAGGAATTCGGCGGCCTTCTTTGCCTGAGCGACACAGGAGCCGCAGGCGATGACCGTGATGTCGGTGCCTTCGTTGATTGTAACCGCTTTGCCGACTTCAAAGCCGTAATCCATGTTTTCATAGAGAACGAGGTCAAATCCGCGGTTGATTCTGATATAGAAGGGACCCTCGGTATTATATGCCGCGTTAACGGCGTTCGCGGTCTCAAATCCGTCTGCGGGAACTATAACCGTGAGATTCGGAAGGGATCTTGTGATGGCGAGGTCAGCGATGGCGTGGTGTGTTGAGCCCGCCTGGCCGAATGAGGTGCCCGAGTGAGTGGCAACGATTTTAACATTTGCTTTCTGATAGCAGATGTCTGTGTGGAGCTGATCGCAGGCTCTCATTGAGCAGAATGCCGAGAAGCCCGAAACGAAGGGAATAACTCCCGCTTTTGCCATACCGGCGGCAACACCCATCATATCCTGCTCCGCTATACCTACATTGATAACTCTTTCGGGGCAGACTTTGAGCACATCGCCGAGCTTGGTCGATTTTGCAAGGTCGGCTGTGATGGCGACAACCTTGGGGTCATTGAGCATGATATCCGCAATTGCCTTGCCGTAAATTTCGGCTGTTGCAACTTCGGTCTGGTCTATTGCGTTATATACAAATCCGCCTGCCATATTATTCAGCCTCCTTTTCTGCGCGCGCTACGCGATCGGCATAATAATCATCGAGTTCTTTATTGTATTTCTCGAAGGTGGGGTCGTCTATTGCCATATAGTGGGTGTGATAGTCGCCCTGAACGCTTGTCAGACCTGCGCCCTTGAGCGTATCCATAATGATGCAGGTCGGAGCCTGAGCCTCTTTTGAGCGCTCGATTGCGGCGTCGATTGCATCGCAGAGCTCTTTGATATTGTTGCCGTCAACGGTTACGGTGTTGAAGCCGAACGCGACGAATTTATCTGCCAGCGGCTCAAGAGCCATAACATCTTCTGTGTTGCCGTCAATCATATTGTGGTTTCTGTCAACAAAAACGATGCAGTTGGAAAGCTTATAGTGATTCATTGTCATGAAAGCTTCCCAGTTTGAGCCCTCGTCAAGCTCGCCGTCACCGGTTACGATATAGGTGAGATAATCCTTGCCGAGAATTCTTGCGGCGAGAGCGGTGCCTGCCGCGATGGATGCGCCGTGACCGAGAGAACCGGTGGAAGCGTCAACGCCGACAACCTTGTTTGAGTCAAGGTGCATGCCCATCTTTGAGCCGGAAAGGTTGAAGGTCTTGAGCATTTCGGGGTCATTGAAGCCCTTGTCGCAGAGCACGGGAGCGTAGGCAATGGCTGCGTGACCTTTTGAAAGGATAAATCTGTCTCTGTCTTCCCATTTGGGGTCGTCAACCTTGATGTTGAGATATTTATAGTAGAGAACCGTCAGCAGATCGAGCACGGACATACCGCCGCCCAGATGACCGCTGCCCGCCCAGACCGTAGTCTGAAGGGTCAGGTGGCGCAGATCATTGACCTTTTTTTCGAGGTCAAGCCATTCCTGTTTTGTTAAAGCCATGGTAATTCCTCCTTATATTACAATTACAGTTCGGGATGATTCTTCTTGACAGCGTGGAAGGCATCTTCCGCGATTTCGATGGATTCATTGATATCTTCATCTGTGAGAGACGCGTTGATGAAGTGATTGTGGTGCGAAGCGAGGAAGAGACCTCTGTTGACGCATTCCGCAATCCACTCCTGATGAAGCATCATGCTGTCATCATTGGCGACTCTGAGATAGAAGAGAGCGGGAGCGCCCGAAACAACAAGGTCAAATCCGTTTGCCTTGCCCGCCTCTTTGAAGCCGTCGGTGAGCTTCGTGCCCATCTCTTTGAAGAGTTTGGGAGCGTCAATAGCCTTGAGCTTGTTTACGCAGGCGATACATGCCGCGAAGGGAACGGAGCTCATCCAGTATGAGCCGGTATAGGAGAGCGATGAAGCGGCATCCATAAGGAAATTCTTGCCCATGAAGCAGCTCATGTTGTAGCCGTTTGCGAGCGCCTTGCAGAAACAGAGCATATCCGCCTCAAAGCCGAAGTAATGGTCGGAGCCCTGTATATCAAGGCGGAAGCCTGCGCGGACATCGTCGACGATAAGCACGATTCCCTCATCGGTGCATATCTTTCTGATTGCCTGCCAGAAGCCCTCTTTGGGGAACTTGTTGTCATAGAAATTGCCGTG
>JAEEGL013308008.1_pt1 | contig 10988 bp, 8 predicted proteins | sample 9134231 | NCBI WGS metagenome assembly JAEEGL01 (sample SAMN16246548, study PRJNA631951) | gut metagenome | biome: gut microbiome; feature: rumen; material: fiber-attached | host: Bos | place: Iran: Karaj | collected 2018-10 | reverse complement strand
TTACCCCCCCCCTATAGCTGTCGGGAGACTGATTCCGAGGGGCTTAGTATGTAATATGTCGTATTTCATTGTTTTAAGCATTGTGTCTGCAAAAGTAATGAATATTTGGCAAAGCGCCAAATATCAAGAAAGGATTTTGACGTACAGGTCGAAAAAAAGTTGCAATTAAATTTGGAGGTAATAAAATAGAATGCCGTAGTGGGCCATCACCGTCGAGTGCTCCTGCTCTACTATGATTTTATAGTCGTCCATATTTCTGTTTTGTATAATATTCTACTTTTTGTCTTAACAGACACCGTAGCACAGAAATATGGATATGTTCATTACCTTTTACCCATTAAAATATCCTGTATTTTGTCGGGATGCATCCGCATATCGGCAAAGGCCTCATCTGCAATTCTGACACCAAATTCACCATCTATATAGTCACAGATGTTTTGAAATTGAAGCCTGGCTTTTTTCTGAAAGACGAATCTATGAAGCATAGTTCCTTATACGCTCCCTAATACTTTTAAAGACTACGTCGCCAGGAATATATTCGCCCCGTTCATATTCCTCAATGCCTTCTTCTATGCATTCCTTCAACTCGTCCCATGTTTGTGGTAGACCCGGAATTGGCCCGAAATCCTTTTCCATGCCATTTATTGGATATGCAACGGCTTCAGCTGCCGGTTCTTGAGCCGTCAGGCAGCTGCCGGACGATTGGTACGCACCATCGTCTTCTTCTTCTATGACGGGGTATGGTTTGCTCTCTTTCATGCGTCAATGCTGTTTTAATGCTGCAAAGATAGTGTAAATCGAGCAAAGTTCCAAATATTTCTCATTATTTTCTGTGCCACGATGTCAAAGAACGCCTTAGCGAGTGTAGAGCGAAAGCTTGCTTTCTGGCTCTACCGAGCGCTTTGTTCTTCGAGGCAAGCCTCAAAGAATACCTTGATGGCGATGGTGTGGCAGAAGACAGTAAGGAGGGTTTGCGCCTTATTCAGGATGCCGCAGACAAGGGTAACCGTTTCGGAGATGACAAAGAGAAGAAACTATATATGCTATATATTGGCCAATTTTTATGCAAGAAATTTGCACGACCGCAGGAAAAGTTGTAACTTTGCACACCGATTTAAGACACATATAGCAAAAGAATATGAAAAAACATTTAATATTCATCGTGTTGATGATGCTGCCATTGGCAGTCGGTGCCCGTAGCACACAGATTGACGGAATAAATTACAACTTAAATTCAAGTAACAAAACAGCTGAAGTAGCGTATGGGGGCTATTCCGGAAATTTGGTGATACCCTCATCGGTAACGAAGGGCGAAGTTGATTATACCGTGACAAGTATTGCATCGAATGCTTTCTACAACTGCCTCAATCTAATCTCCATAATTATTCCTAAGAGTGTTACTACTATTGCTACCAAAAGAAGTTTTTTCGATAACACCAAAAAATTGACCTCAATCATTGTAGAGGAAGGGAATCCCAACTACGACTCTCGCGAAAACTGCAATGCACTTATTGAGACTGCCAGCAACAAACTGCTGTACGGATGTAATGGCGCGTTTATTCCGGACGGTGTTACGACCATTGGAGAGGCTGCATTCAGTGAGTGCGCCGAGCTAACCTCTCTTGTTATTCCCAACAGTGTGACAACTATCGAAGATGGTGCGTTCTATAAATGCTCTGGACTGACCTCCGTTTATATTGGCACAGGTCTGGAGAACTTCGGCGAATATATATTTAATGAATGTGACAATCTGAAAACGGCCGAGATAAACAGCAATGCGTTAGTATCTAAGAATTATAGTAGCGGAGAGATAAATGCCGGAGGACTTTTCTGGGGTGCTCCTGTTGAAGAGGTCGTTTTAGGAGAAGATGTGACGAGTATTGGTGATTATGCATTCGCAGGATGTGGCATGTTCTCTATCAAAATGTCCGACAATGTAACAAAGATTGGTGATTATGCGTTTCAGCAATGCCCCGGCCTAACTTCTGTTGTATTTTCAAACAATTTGACGTATATTGGAAAATGGGCGTTCACTTTGTGTAGTCATTTACCTTCAGTCACCATACCTGAAAGCGTAAGATGTATTGACCAGATTGCCTTCTATTGGTGTGACAGATTAACCAAGGTTGTCATCAACAGCAATGAGGTGGTGGCAAGAGAGAATGAGCAGTTCTATACACTAAGGAGTTGCTTCGGTCCTCAGGTAAAAGAATTTGTTTTGGGCGAAGACGTAAGAAAGATTGCATATATCGCCTGCTCTGAAAGTGAAAAACTGACCACAGTCACCATATCAGGCAATTTGACATGCATTGAAGACAGCGCATTCCATAAATGCTCAAGCATAACAGACATGTATTGTTATGCAGAACAAGTGCCAGAAATGGGTAAGGATGTCTTTATAGACTCGAATTACAAAAAGGCTACACTTCATGTGCCAGCCAATGCCGTAGAAGCCTACAAGAGTGCAGAACAATGGAAAGACTTCGGCAACATCGTAGCATTGACAGATGAAGATCCGAAGCCAACAGGTATTGAGAGCGTAAACAATAGTATAAAGACTGCCGAGCACTACTATACTACCGGTGGCAAGCAGATATCAGCACCTCAGCGTGGTTTGAACATCGTCAAGATGAGTGATGGCACAATAAAGAAAGTCGTAATAAAGTAATATATACAAATCAGAAAGGATATGAAGAAAAGATTGATTTTAATGATGGTATGCTGTGCAACAATGGCAACCGCACAGACAGGAAAGGGTATGTTTTCCATCAAGCCGATGGCGGGCATCAACGTATCGACCTTCAGCGGAGGCATTGTCAGCGATATGTACCACACTAAAGTGGGCTTTACCGCAGGCATGGAGGCGGAATATGGCCTCAATAACTTTCTGGGGCTTTCGCTTGGTATCGTCTATTCGCAGCAGGGGGCGAAGGTCGACGGCGCCTTAAGTGCGCTGTTTACTGATATTTCTACGGGCAAGTCGGGTATTATCATTACGAGTAATAAGGGTAAGATACATTGTGACTATCTTAACCTGCCGTTGTTGGCCAACTTCCACATTCCTGCTTTACGCGGGCTGACGCTGAAGACGGGATTACAAATGGGGATTCTCGTCAAAAGCCAGATGAATCTCAGTACAGATGCCGCCATATTTTATGAATATGGGAATGATTCTGAACCACATTACTGGAATGTGCAAGAAGTGTCAAATACTGATGCTCCGACTTATACACACTACGAATCTGGTATGTCGGATATCTGCAAGTCCATTGATGTCGGCATTCCTATCGGTTTGTCGTATGAATACAAGAACGTCGTGCTTGATGTACGCTATTGCTTCGGCCTGACTAAAATCGATAATACTCAGGAACCTGAGGACGTCCGCAACCGCACATTTTCGGTAACGTTGGGCTATAACTTCAAGTTATGAACAGAACGAATGGAATTCAGGACTAAGGTTGAGACGGGTAAGGCGGGATTTGAGATTGGTGCCTGCAAAGAGGTGCTGCTGGTAGGGTCGTGCTTTGCCAGTGAGATAGGACAGCGGTTCAAGGACAATGGCTTCCCTACGACGGTGAATCCCTACGGTACGATGTATAACCCTGCGAGCATTCTTCATACCATTGAGAAAATGAGAAATGAGGAATTGGAAATGAGGAATGAAAATGAAGAAATGAAAAATGGCAGGGCGAGGCTTTCTTCATTTAAAACAGTATTCCTGACGTTGGGTACCAATCATGTGTATCGGCTGAAGGAAACGGGCGAGATAGTTGACAACTGCGAGAAACGTCCTGCCGCCTTGTTTCAGGAAGAAGAGCTGACGGTTGACGAATGTGCCGACTATCTTAGCAAGGCCGTGGAATTGCTGAGAGCACACCAGCCGGAGGTGCAGGTGGTGATGACTGTCAGTCCCATCCGCTACCGCAAATACGGATACCACGAGAGCCAGCTGTCAAAAGCCACGTTGCTGTTAGCCGTGAACAAGGTAATCTCTCATCTCTCACCACTCACCTCTCACCTCCATTATTTCCCCGCTTATGAAATCCTGATGGACGAGTTGCGCGACTACCGCTTCTATGCTACCGACATGTTGCACCCTTCTGAGCAGGCAGTAGAGTATGTATGGGAACAGCTTGTCGCGTGGTGTTTCAGCAACGGGGCAAAGGCATTCATGGTTGAGTGGCGTCCCATCAGGGAAGCCCTGCAGCATCGGCCTTTCCATCCGGAGTCGGAGGAATACCAGCGTTTTCAGGAAAAGACGCAGGAACGACTCAAGGCATTCCAAAGGAAATGGAAAATGCAGTAGTTATTTAACTCCTACTAATCTGTAGACCTGTCTTCGACAACGTCATATCGACGAAGCGGGCGTTGGGGTAGGGCTGAGCCTGATTGATGACCTGCTTGATACGGGCTGCGGCTTCAGGATCCTTTGCCACCATATACAGGTAACCGCCACCACCGGCCCCCGGCAGTTTATAGCCTAAGCAGAGATCGTCGATAAGATTGGTGATACGGCGTACTGTATCGGGATTGGTACCGCTGTCAATGAGCTGGTTCTGTTGCCACGTCTTACGTACCAACTGGCCATAGGTCTCATAGTCCTGCCGCTGGATAGCCTCATACATATCTATGGCATGTGCCTTCATGGCACGCAGCTGACGCAGTTCGCCCCCGTGGTTCAAGAACATGCGGCGCACAATCTCAGCCAGGATGGTCTTAGCTGTACGCGTGATGCCTGTATAATATAATAGATGACACTGGGCATACTCCGGTTGCGTAAACAGGTTGTCGGGCAACCAGCGCACCAGCGGGTTCTGTTCGAAGCCACGTTGCGTCTGTAGCAGTTTCACGCCGCCCAATACACCACCGAACTGATCCTGCCAGCCGCCGCCTGTAGTCAACAGCTGTTCAAGTACAAGAGTCCGTTTGCCTATTTCATTCTTGTCCCATCCCAGTCCGCAGAAGTCATTGACTGCACCCAATACCGTTGAAGCCAAGATACTCGATGTCCCCAGTCCACTACCCGCAGGGATAGCCGACAGCAGTGTCAGTTCAATACCGCTGCCAAAGTCCTGTAACTGTTCGCGCAGCGAGCCATAGGTCTGTTGCGAGAAAACAGGCAGGAAACCCGCCAATACCAAGGCTGCCTTTGGAATAGAGAAAGGCGATCCCACCTTGTTATATTCAGCCAGCTGTTCATAGGTTTCTACCACCTCCATCGCCCCCAGGTCAATACTCCTCAATACGATATGCGGCGTCTGACAGGGTTTGACGTATGCCTGCAAGGGTGGTTGCCCGTTCAGCTCTATGGCAATATTGACCACAGCCCCACCTTCCATCAGGCAATAGGGCGGCGTGTCCGTCCATCCACCCGCCAAGTCGATACGTACTGGCGAGCGTCCCCAGACGATTTGGTCGCCCTGCACAGCCAAATGGGGAAGACATCGAGGTGAGAGGTGAGAGGTAAGAGGTGAGAGAATACCGTCTCGTAATAGTGAAAAGGCACTGTTGTCGTCACCACGGAACATCGCATCATGGATACGTGTCATCAGGGGAGCATCCTCGGTAAGAGGCTCTGGAAACGGTATCTGCCACTGTTTGAATTCACGGGCAGCATCGTCGAGGTCCAGTTGGTAGAACACGCTATGCTGCCAGTTCCTGGCCAGTGCAGGCCAGTTTTGACTACGGAACAGCCGACGCTGGGCAAACAGTCGGCGCAGGTTGGCACGTTCTGCCAGTTCGTTGCTGTTCACTGCCTCATCAATACGATAGCGACGCACCTCATAGTCCTTCTCGCCCACAGGCACCACATCAATGCATTCGCCTGGTTCCAGCGTGATGTCCCAGTCGTTCTCAGGCACACCCGTCACCACATTGTCGTGAGTCAGCGTCCATCGAGTTCCGATGTAGCTGTTTTCTACCCAGATGTTATAGTTCTGCTCCGTAAATTTGTAGTGCGTGACGGCGTTCTGTATGAAGATGCTGGGATGCGGCTTGCGGTCATTATGCATGATGTCGCGCTGGTCGTTGACAACGTTCTGTACGGCCAAAGTCGAGCTGATCATCTCGCTTGAGGTACCAAAATGATAGAATTCACCGCCTGGCAGGGGCACGACAGCCACAGTCAGTTCCCTGAGTTCTGCATCGTCAATGGTTGGGTCGGTGCCAAGGGCACAGCCAAACTCCGAATAGAGGTCGTATTCTTTTAGAGGTGAGGGGTGAGAGGTGAGAGGTGAGGACCCGGCGGCAGAATCGCAGGAAACGGTACTACGCTGCGCCAGCAGTTTCACGGCCTTGTCGCTAAGCATCCAAATGCCGATATCAGTCAGGTAGAAATGGTCTTTGAGCAATTCCGTCAGCTTGTCTGTCGACGGCTTCTGCAACATCTGCTTCAATACGTTGGGCGTACGGCGGTCGCTGACGAACACACCGTGATTCTTGGCTATTGAGGCATCGAGCCACAAGCCGTAGCAAACCACATCTGCATCAGGTATGTCGCCAATACGCTCATCGGCACGGATATACACGTCGCCGCTGACAATCATCGTGGTCAGGTGCTTGGGTGCCTGTTCCATCATGCGTTCATAGAGCGGCAGTTGCAGGTCGAGCAAGGTCTGTGACAAGCGCTGGCCACGTTCCCAGCGGAAAACAGGGATGGGCGTCAGTACTTTACCACTGACGGCATAGGCAGGCAGCCGTTTGCTTTGCCCACCCGCATGCAGCACAATACAGCGCTCGCCATCTATCCATTCATGGGCTTGTTGCAAAAGCCATGTAGTACCGCCACCAGAGCCTAATCGGTGGCCTATCGGGTCGCACGTACAGAAATACTCATCGCGGGACAGTCCCGTCACATCGTGGAAACAATCTACCAGATTCGGTGGCAAAGAAAGCAACTTTTTCATTATTTTTACGATTTTATGTGCAAAGATACAAAATATTTCGTAATTCGTAATTAACAATTCGTAATTTTTACGTATCTTTGCAAACAAAAAAACGAAAACTTGCTAATCTATGAATCTATTAGAAAATTTCTCTAAAGGGGAACGCAATCAGGGAAATTTTGTCACTACGCTGGTGCTCATCACGGTATGTTTTGCCCTATGGGGCTTTACCAACGATATTGCCGGTGTGATGGTCGGTGCTTTCTCACGCATCTTCGTACTCAACATGACACAGGCTTCCATGGTCAACGTGGCCAGTTTCTTGGGCTATTTTGTGGCGGCCATTCCTGCAGCCATATTCACTCAGCGCTATACCTACAAACGCGGTGTGATACTGAGTCTGAGCATCTATGCCGCCGGTATTTTCCTGTTGTTGCCTGCTGAGGGCTGGGGTGTCTTTCAGGGATTCCTCTTGGCTTATTTCGTCATGACATGCGGTTCGGCAGCATTGGAAACCTGTTGTCATCCGCTGGTCTATAGGATGGGAGACATTGACAAAGGTATTTTCCGTCTGAATCTGGCACAGGCATTCAATGCCTTAGGAGCCTGCATTGGTATCTTGGTAGCCATTTCAGCCATCACGGAGAAGTTGAACAATACACCTGCCGAGGTGAGAATGGATATGCCTAAGGCGCAGTTTGAAATTCTGAAACATAGTGATCTAAACATCATCATACAGCCATATCTTTATGTGGCTGCTGCCATTTTCCTCCTTATTGTTCTGATATGGGCCACGAAATTCTACGTTCACCAGAAGGAGAACAAAACGGGCATGCCAGGCGAGGCTTTCAGACGCCTGCTACATGTCCGCAATTACAGGGAAGGGCTGATTGCTGAGTTTTTCTACATCGGTGCACAGATATGTATCTTCACATACATCCTGGTCTATGGCAAGCGTCTGTTCATGACTGAAGGTATGCAGGAATTGGAGGCAGAGACTTTGGTGAGCCATTATAGCATGGTAGCTTTCCTTATCTTTGCTGCCATGCGTTTCCTCAGTACATGGCTGTTGACTTTCATCGCTCCAGGCCGACTGCTTTCAGCAATGGCCATCATTGGCATTTTAGCCGTGACGGGCAGCATCATCTTCACCGACCGTAATGGCCTGTATTGTCTGTTAGTGGCTCATGGAGCCCTCTCCATGATGTTCCCTACCATCTATGGCATGGCTTTGAGGAACGTTGGCGACGACGTGAAGTATGCCAGTGCGGGACTGACCATGATGGTGTTTGCAGGGGCTGTAGTCCCGCCACTGCAAGCTGCCATCATTGAATGGGGAAAAGACGTGCTGGGGCTTCCAGCCGTCAACATCTCATTTATAGTGCCTCTTGTCTGTCTGATGGTGGTTGTCTATTACGGACATGCCGGATATGTCCGTCACCACATCACACACGACTATGAATCATGATTTGCGGCGCTTGACACACGTGACAATCAGGTAGACCAAAATCAGCAACAGCACGACGTAGGCCGCGTATGCCACTGTCTCCGTCCTGTCGATAGTCTTTGGGAAGAAGCTCAGGACTACTTCGTGGTGACCCGGTTTTACCTGTAAGGCACGCAACACGTAATCGACACGTCCCAGTTCCTGCTCCACACCGTCCACAGTAGCCGTCCAGCCTGGATAGTAAATCTCTGAGAACACGATGACGCCGCCCTTACCGGAGTTCACGTCGTAGGTCAACTTGTTGGGCTCGTAGGCGGTGATGTTCACTACACTGTTGGTGTCCTGTGGCACAGCCTCGCCTAACTGTTGGCTGAACTTCCTGTCAGCCACAGCCTCGTGGCGTAGCGGCAGCTGCCCGGTCATATCCAATTCCTGATTGGCGTTGTCAACGTAGTGTACCTTATCCACAAACCACGCATTCCCGTAGGTGTACGGATTCTCCAGGGGCACCGTCCGGCCTCCTTGCAGGGGTAGGATAAAGTATTTCGTGTTCAGCATGTTCAGCACGGGGAATATCGAGTCGCCGTTCACCTGCGTCATATCGCCTGCAGCCTGACTCACTGCACCATATAATTCCTGCATCTCAGGCTGGATATGTGCATCAATCAATTCCTGGTAGCGGCGCAGCTTGGCAGCATGATAACCGCCAATGCTCTTCAGATAGTATGACGTCTCGTTCTCGTTGAAGGTCGAAGTAGCCAGGTTCAGCACGCGATAGTCCAGCGTCTTGTCCTGCAGGATACGGTCGATGGCCTCCGTCTTTTGGACAGGAGCCTCACGCAGGCTCTTCGACACAAACATGCCGTCGTTCAGGTAGCGCTTGTTCACCTGCCACATATCCAACAGACAGAGTACCAACATACCTGCTATCATATATTCAGCACGCAACTTCTTAAAGCAGAATGCCAACAACAGTCCGGTACCGATAAGGATGACCCAGAACGAACGCAGGGCATCGGCGGTAAACATCGATAGACGCACCTCCGTCAGGTTGCTCAGCAGCGGTGCCAGCTGGTCGGCAGGAATCTGGCTCATCGCCTGCAGCTCACTCGGACTCACGAAGTCAGAGAAGAACACCTTCGGCATCAGCCAGAACAGCAGGGCTACACCGCCTGTCAACGCAAACGAGACAAGGAGTGGCAGCCATTTGCTCTTGGCTATTGGCTTCTGGCTGAATGCCAACGGCCAACTGCTGATAACCTCCTTCAGCGCCAGCATGGCCAGCAGAGGAATAGTGAACTCGGCTATCACCAGTATCGAGGCTACCGTACGGAACTTGGCGTACATGGGTACGTTGTCGATGAAGAAGTCGGTGAACGGCATGAAGTTCCTGCCCCACGACAGTAAGATGGAGAGAATGGTCGCAACCAGCAAGGCCCACTTCAGCGGTCCCTTCACGATGAACAGTCCTAACACAAACAGCATCAGCACGAAGGCACCCACATAGACCGGACCTGCCGTCATGGGCTGTGTCCCCCAGTACTGGCCCAACTGCTGGTAGATACCTATATAGTTCGGATTGGCCTTTGCCATAGCCGCCTTGTTGTCTGCAAGGGGTACCGAGGCGCCACCCTTTGTGTTGGGCACCAACAGCGTCCATGTCTCGTCGATGCCATAGCTCCACTGAGTGATGTAGTCGCGGTCCAGTCCGCTTGACGTCTGGTTGTCGCTGTCCGCCTTCACCAGCTCGCTCTTGCCGCGCATCGTCTCCTGTCCATATTCCCATGTGTGGTAGAGGTTCGACAGGTTCAGACATACTGCAATGACAGCCGCCACTACGCAAACACCGGTGGCTTTCAGCAGGTGCACATACTCCTTTCGGCGCAGACCTTCGATGATGAAAGCCAATACCATCAACAGTATCACATACAGGTAGTAGTAAGTCATCTGCACGTGGTTGGCCATGATTTCCAGTCCGCCGAACAGTGCCGTCACCACCAATCCCCACAGATACCTGCCCCTGTAGGCCAGTACCACACCGCCGATCATCGGAGGCAGATAGGCCAGCGCCATCACCTTCCAGATATGTCCTGCGGCAATAATGATGAAGAAATAGCTTGAGAATGCCCATATCACGGCACCCAGCATAGCCAAGTACTGACGGAAGTCGAAAGCCCTCAGCATGATATAGAATCCCAACAGGTAGGCAAACACATACCATACATTCTCGGGCAACCACAGGTGATAGGCTTGCTCGGCCTTCGACAGCACCGTCGTACTGTTGTATGACGGAGCCAACTGGTAGGTCGGCATGCCGCTAAACAGTGCATTCGTCCAGCGGGTGCGCTCGCCTGTACGCTGCTGGTACTCGGAAGCCTCCTGTCCGGCACCTCGTCCGGCCGACGAGTCATGCCTGTACAGGATGCGCCCCTCTATGTCGGCAGGAAAGAAATAAGCAAACGAGATTACTGCAAACAGCACCACTGCCAAGATGTCGGGCAGCCATAACTTCAAATTTTTCATACCTTCTAACATAATTTGCGTGCAAAGGTAAGAAAAAAAATGAGAAATGTAAATGAAAAAATGAAAAATGAACAACGCTCCGGTTCAGATGGAGACATTTCTTCATTTGATTATTCCCATTCCTCATTTATCAC
>JAEEGL012960957.1_pt1 | contig 10988 bp, 8 predicted proteins | sample 9134231 | NCBI WGS metagenome assembly JAEEGL01 (sample SAMN16246548, study PRJNA631951) | gut metagenome | biome: gut microbiome; feature: rumen; material: fiber-attached | host: Bos | place: Iran: Karaj | collected 2018-10 | reverse complement strand
GCGATAACTACAACCTCAATCTGATGATCGGCCTGAATCTCGTCTTCGGCCGCAAGGTCGGCGTGCGGGTGCCGGTTGTTGAGGTGGAGCCGCTGGAGTAGGGGGGCTGAAGCAAGGTGCCGCCGAAGCAATGGGGGGCGCTGAGCCGCCTGCGCAGGCTTTTGAGGGCCGCCCGAGCATGAATTTGCGTTTTTTATGCTCGGGCGGTCCCTTTTTGTGGTCGCCGCGCATGATTTGGGCTTATTTGTGCTTCCGGGGGCCGTTTCTGGGGTTACTGCGCATGATTTGAGCGATTTTATGCTTCGGGGGCCTTTTTGGGGGGCTTACGCGCACGAAATTGGGGGATTTGTGCTTCCAAGGCCCGATTCGGGGGCTTTTGCGCATGAAATGGGCGGATTCATGCGCGAGAGGTAGTAATGGGCGATGGGGGATTGCGCTTAGCGGGAGAGGGACGGGAAAAGCGACTCGACTATGTCGCCATCTAGCGAATGAGGGGCGGGAAAAGCGATTCGACCGTGCCGGCATCCAGGCGGAGCATCCGCTGAATCTGCTTGTTTCCGGCGTTGTATTCGTAATGCATCAGCTTTGCGACCTCGACTTTAGCCTGGGCAGGGAGCAATGTCAGTGCCCCTGTTTCGTACCGGGCCTTGGAAATGGCTGAGATGGCGGCGAATAATTCATCGTCCGTATAGAAGATGCGCTCCCCGATTTCTGCTGCGATTTTCTTTTGGGATTCGACATTCCGGGAGACGGCAAAGAAGTAATGCCGCGCGTCTCTGAATAGGTTTTGCCCGGCCGCGATGTTGCAGAAATCCATGGGACAGGCATAGCCGTCCAGGGAGTACAATGGCTCGATCTTGTCGGCGAATCGACCTCTGATACTGTCGCGTATCTCATTGACGGTCATTTTCTTCCGGCATTGTCTGTATCGGTCTTGGGCGTCCGAATTGAAATAATATCGGTTGGCTCCCCATGGGTAAGTGAAGGGAGAAGTTGAAGGGGTAACGAGGAAACCGTTTCGATTGTCATAGACGATGACGTTGCGCGCATCCTCAAGAGAATGGATCTCCCTTAACTTACACTCGAAGGTTAGTAGATTGTTTGGTCGCCCCCAGGATCTCAACTGCCGTTTGAGGCACTCCTTGATGAGGTCGAAGAGGGCATGGATGTCCGGCTCGGCCCGGAGGGCGACCACAAACAACGGGCCGCCCTCCTTTTTCATGCTCCGCTGCAGAGCACGAACGCACGAACATACGAAAAGTTGGATTAGAGGTAATGTTTTGTCTCGCCAAAATAATATCGTCGGCCCATTCAGAGTCGACGATATATAATAGAGTGTTGTGATGCCTGTTAATCAGTAGTCGTCTGTGCGGGTTTCTTATCGAAAACGTTGCGGACGGTAGCCTCAGACTCTTTCACTGTTTCTTTAGGTTCATTTACGAAAAGGAAGGGATTCTGAAGATCTTCGCCTACCGTGTACTGTGTGCCATTATCCTGATATGAGTAGGACCATGCCCACTGGTCTTCGTCAATCTTATAGACGAAATCCGGATCCAGACCGACCAGCTTCACTACCGGCATATTATCGATAGGATCTTTGGGAGAATCTTTACTGATCATTACTTTGGTAAAGCTCTTCCAGCTAGCCTTGGGAATATCCCTGGGATCAACACCCTTCTGATAAGGTGCATACCTGATCGTAAATACCGCACTGTCATCACCCAGCAGGCCCTGCTTCTTGATCCAGATGCTCACGGGAATTTTTACGGTCGGACGGTTGAACTTGGCCACCTGCTGACCGTTTACGTAGATTCCGGACTTGCTGTCGTTGGTCGCGACGTTGGGACCGCCAACGGCCTCAGGATTCACTTTGATCTCAAAGCTGATAATCTGTTTGTAGCCATGATAGGTGTTGTGTTCCTGATCATAGCCGCACCATTTATCTGAGAAATCAAATCCTTGTGTTGTTACGGTATTCGTTGCTTTGTCCACATCCGGAGTAATAGCAGCTAAGCCATACTGTGTCGCTTCTTTTTCCTCCCCAAAAGTCAGGTATTCTTTTGTTATACTCTCCCCATCTTCATTGGTCCAGGTGATGGATCTCTTTCCGTTACAGGGGGCGACAGTTACGGTAATGTCATCCGCCGTAACGTCTTTGGGTAGAGAGAAAGAACTGGCAACCACATCCACGGTCACGGTAGATTCTGCAGTTACATCCTCTGCACCACTACCACCGGAAGCCTGGGCGATCGTTTCAAAGATTTCACTCAAATCGGCTGAAGAGGCGTTCTGATAATACTTAGTATCGGTTTGATTCGCACTGTTGGTCATGGTTTGGGCAGTCAGATAATTTGAAGATACCCTATTCATGAATGTGCTAATACTGCTGGTCTCGGTTGAAAACACTCCAACGGAAAAAACAGTGGCGTCGTATGTATTTTTGATATTGTAGGCATTTCCGATTGCGTTGGAAGCAACAGTGTTATCAAAATTGCTCTGATAAGTAGGTGAACCGTCTGTGAAAAAGACAACGGTCTTGGCACTTTCCGAACGATCATTCTCACCTGATGTTGGAAGGCTTTTTAAGAGAAGACGAGCCAAATTCAATCCATAGTCAGCGGCAGTAGCACCACCGGCTCTCATGCCATCGACTGCATTATTCAAGGATGTGATGTTTTGATCGATTCCGGTCTTTGTAAAATCAGCAATAACTTCCGTATAGTTATAATTGTTGTTATCAAAATGATTACCTACTGTGATAGGAGCGTTGTCGCTGTTATAGCTCGCACTGCTATTGTAATACCTGTTCCTCGCAAACTTAACAATGGCAATCTGGTTCCCCAGCGTGGTCTCATTTCCATCTTTATCTTTTCTACGGACAAGGTTGCCATCATCATCCTTCTCATAGAGATCATTCGTTTTAATTTCCTGAATGAATTTCTTAACGGCTGTTTTTAAGTTGTCCATTTTTGTGCCGGCGGGAGTCTGTGACCGGGTGTAAAGTACTCCCGTCCAAATAGTTGCATTATCGTTTGTATACTGAGTCGGCCTTGTCGTCGTTACTGTAGTACCGGAAAGATAATACTCAGTCCCATTGACTTCAAAAAATAGATAATTAGACCATCTGTTACCCTCATAATACCAATAATCCAATTCAACTTGATAATAGTTATCATCAGTATGCTTATAATAGAGAGTAGTAGAGGGAAAGTTATTCCAGCTATAACCTTGAGATGATCTTGCCGTATAACTATAACTATACATATTGTCATTCATCGAGCCGGAAACGTCGAGCACAAGGACGATATCTGCGGGCTTTGAGATGTTTTTGACAGTAACCTCGCCAGTCACGAAGGCCTCCAGATCAATGGTGTATGTATCTGTGGTCCCTTCTTTGAGCGTGGCTGTTTTTTTATATGCAATACCATCTTTTTCCTCGTAAACGCCATCAGGAAGATTCTGTGCGAATACGGGTGCCGTGGCCGCCAGAGCCAGTACGGCAAACAGATATTTAAATTTTATCATACTTTTCATGAGATATTTGATTTTATCGCAGTTTGCCGATTAAAGATCATTGATGTTGAAGTTGGGGTCGCCCGTAGGATTCAGGGCCTCAGTCCATGCTTCAAGATAAGTCTTAGCCGGGGTCCCATCTTCGTTGAGAGGGGCTTCAATCGCCTGAACAGCGATGTCCATGACCAGGTGCACATCCTTGGCCAGCAGGCGCTTCAAGCCCGTATTGTCTGTAATCCAGAAATCCGGGATTTTATTCTCGTCAAGCGTATAACTCGAGAATAGCGGTTTAGTGTCCGGGACCTGCTGTCCCGGTCCGATAGGAGATGTATAGTAATAGAATTTGTCATGGCGGACCCATCCGTTTACTTCAGTACCGCCCGCTGCCGTAGTTCCCATCGGAGGAAGTCCGACGAAAGTCCCATAAGGAACATACGGATAAGAAGCGCCGCCCGGGGCTACCCATGGCTCGTAGGTCGGGCTTTCAGCTGTGCCGGTGAAATCCTTGTCGTTCCAGCGAAGAACCTCCGTCTTATTATTCATGTCAGCGCTGGTATAGCCCATCAAGACTGTCTCATCTTCGTTGTATACACCCGTGTCAGTCTGGCGATAACCTACCCAGTTGCCAATCAGATATACACGGACATATTCACTGACATTGCCGGTGTTTTTGATTTTGACATCCGACTTGACATATTTGTTCATTTTATCCGTGATTTTCACATCCACATCCTGCGGTTTGAGAGAGAAAGTACGAAGCTGGCCAGCTTTCCAGGACTTGGTCAGACTTTGGTCACTCTCACTTTGCGCCAAGATACGCTCGCCTAGATTCAGCGTAAGAGTCTTGGTTTTTTCATTCTGGTCCCCGGACCAGACGTGGAATTCGACCGTCATCGTTACGTCCTCCGTCATATCCTGCGGGATAAACCAGAAGGTCATGCTGCCATTTCCGTCGTTGAGGTTGTTGGTGTTGGCAACAGACGCAAAAGAATCGGGATACTCACCCTTGTCGGTAAATGCACCGTTGGTCTTTGCTCCGGTTTCGCTATCAGTTTTGGAGCCCGAATAAGCCGTGATATTCTCAGCCTCTGTGAAGTCTTGAGAGAATGTCCCTGTGCTTTCTCCAAGAGTCCAGGAAACTTTATCTTTGATCTCCGTGGCTTTCGGAGTGACGACACAGGTTCCCGCGTTCTTCAATCCTGTGATCGTTACTTTTGTGATATACGTTTGCGTGCGGCCTTCTTTCCCTTTTTCCACTTCATCATTGTTTACAATACGGAACTTGACACCAGTGAGTGCGTGATAAAGCGTGACCTTGGTTCCTCCGGTCGGGAGCGCTGCATTGTGGGTGGCTTTGTCCAGAGATAGACCGGCAAAGATGATATCCTGCTGCGCAGTTGCGATTTTAGGGGAAGTATAATTAAATGTTGTTGAGCAATTCTCTCCATACTCCAGATCGGAAACGCCGTAATTGGTCATGTCCGTCGGCATGCGAAGGTAGAAATTGACTTCAGAGCCGTCTGCCGGCCAGGGGTCGGTAGCGTATATGCGTTGATAACGCCATCCTCCGTTAACTGGCTGTTGATCCATGTTTTCAAAAGTAGCATCGGATGTGAAGCCTCCTTTGTCGCCATAGACACCCAACTGATTGGCATACAATACACCAACATTCTCGGTATATACGGGAGTGCCACGGGTAATCGGGGCGGAAGCGTTCAGAACGTAGATAGTTTCTTCCAGGAAGAATGATTCGCCCGATTCATCCTTCCCCAGGAAATAGCTGTTTGTTTGAGGTGCATCGGATTCGCCGGAACGGGTGCTAATGCCTTCATTGATTGTGAACGCGACTCCATTTTCATTCAAAGGAGTGGTATTCGGGTCGTTGATTTCCTGAACGCAGGAAACGATGGTTGCAGTCCCGAGGATTGCCAGAGCAAAGTAAATGTTCTTCATATGCATAGTCCTCATTGTTAGAATTCAAGGTAGAACGGATCGCCGGAAGTTCCCTGCTTATCGCTGTCCACTCCCTGGTTTACTTGATCCAATTCGTACACCTGAAGGTTAAACTCCGCGGAATGGCAAATAATGCCCTCTGCCTCAAGTCGCGCTTGCGAAACCCGAGGCGTCTGATAGTTCCGATACTTTGTTCGTTTCATTTGTTAAGGTATGTTTTGTTGTTTAACTTCCTATTAAGTGGTCGAAAAACGGGCATAAAACAGTGACTGATATGCATAGTTTGATTATTTACCAATTATTAAATACCTTTAAAAATTGGGATTTATGACTACTGTTTCGGCGCGACTAGGGAAGGGGCTCCCCACCCAGGTCGACAGGAATCCTGGTCAAGATTATTCACTTTCTCTTATCACCTCTCGTCCCAGAAGCCCTCAAGAGAGGGTTGCAAAGCCGAAAATCTTTGAGATTTTTTTATAAAATATGTTGCAAATGGAGTTTAATTAAACTATCTTTGCACTTTGAATGTGTATTGTTCACGAGCCTGTACTGACCCGACGGTGTTGGGGAAGGGTTTTTGTGACAATAATCTAATTAGGAAGATAAGGACTGAAATTTGATGCAAGATATGTGGTTATAATTACCGTTTATTTGAAAGTCTTGCCGAGATAAAAAGAAGATAATTAATAAACATACCTTACAAAATGAAACGAAACAAGTATCGGACTTACCAGACGCCTCGGGTGAGAGAGGCCTGTCTGGAGACAGAAGGCGTCTTCTGTCAGTCGCTTTTCAGAGTGGAAGTGGACGAGTTGGATGTCATCACCTCTGACACCATTGTTGATGACGAAGGCTCTCACACTGTCGGAAACTACATCGAATTCTAACCTGGAGGAGGAAGCATCATGAAGAAATTTTACTTTGCTCTGGCAGTCCTCGGGACTGTAGCAATGGTTTCCTGCGTAAAGGAGATCGAAGACAACAACAATCCGCTTGCCCCTACCGGCAAGAACGCCATCGCCTTCAGCATCAACAAAGGTGCGGTCACCCGTTCCGGAGAAGAAGTGGCCGCCGTCACGAGCGGCGTCACCATTCCCCTCGGCAAGGTGAAGGACGGCCCCTCTTTCTGCATGGAGGAGACGGTGACCAATCTGGACGCGACCGCTCCGATCACCAGGGGCACCCCGGCCTACACCGAGAATGTCGGCGTCCTTTACACCGACATGGGCGTCTATTCCGCTATCGGCGGTGACGTGACTTTTGAAAGCACGGGCAAGACGTCGTCAGAGGGTGGCTGGCTCTATTTCCACTCTTATGATTCGGACCCCTGGCCGTCTGACGGTTCGGCTGCCGGATACTATCTGCGCATGCCCGCCACTATGACCAACGTCACACTGGGAAACGATGCTTATGCCACTTCCGGAAAGATAAAGTTTTCCTATACATCTCCGGATTCTGCCAAGGACCAGCAGGACATCCTCTTTGCTTATACCACGATGGACAAGGGAACATACTTCACTCAGAAGTACAACGTCACCGGCGTTCCCGTATACTTCAACCACGCCCTCACTGGCGTGAAGTTCGCGATCGGCAATTCGGAGCAGGAACTCGAAGACGGAGTCGTCTCCATTACGGAAATCAAGTTCACGGGCCTGGCCACTTCAGGATCCTGCGTGATGAGTCCGCAGCCGAAGGGCAGCGGTCCGGTCTCTGCCGACGCCGCGGCCTGGACTTTAGGCAGCACCACGAAGGAACTCACCTCCGGCACCTACAGCGAAACGCTCGTTGACTTCAAGAAGAAGGCGGACGAAGGCGGATCCTTCGCGAGCAAGGGTGATTATCCCGACAGTTTCGCTTCGGACAGCAATACGAACAATCTGAACGACGCTGACGCCACCCAGACCTTCTGGCTCATCCCCCAGACGATCACCGACGGCGTCCAGCTCACCATCAGCTACACCTACGGCGGCAATCCCTACACCTGGACCATCGACTTCGGCGAGCTCCTCAACGGCGCTGAATGGAAAGCCGGACAGCTCCGCACCTATACCATCAAGGTGAATGACGTCAACTTGATGATCACGGATGACGTTCACGTTCAGGGAACGGCAGAGCATGCATATGAGGGCAGCTATAAGGACAACGTCAAGATCACCAATACGGGCAACACCGACGTCTTCATCCGCGCCGCCATCGTCGGGCAGTGGCTGGATTACAAGAACCGTCCCGTGTTCGGTTTCACGGACAAGGTCAACAAGCTCTATCTGGTGGAAAGCTGGTATGAGGACCAGTTTGTGAATAAGAGTCGCAATCACGGTGAATTCGAAGACCTGGCCGGTTACGATCAGGGCAACCCTTATAATGGCTGGACCCTTTGCGAGGATGGATACTACTATTATACTACCGCCGTTCCGCCGATCACCGATCCCAATAATGAATCGGCCGCCCAGACCACGGCTCTGTTCTCCAAGTATACGGTAAAGACGGTGCCGAATGTCGAAATCGGCGGCGAAGCGACCGATCCCGTTACGATGCACTTCGAGCTGGAGATTTCCACCCAGGCGATTTCCGCCAACAATTTGGAAGGAAAGGCATACGACTGGGATGAAGCCTGGGAGAATGCGACCGGAACCAAACCGGTGAAAAAGACGAATTAATATAATCAAGGAGGAATTACAATGAAAAAGATATACAGCATCTTATTCTCCGCCATCGCGTTGCTTGCCTTCGTGCCCTCTGTCCGAGCGCAGCGCTCCATCGACGACGTGATCAAGGATAAAGACGGATCCGCGCTTGAATGGCCCAAAGACATGGGTACGCATCAGACCGAAGGAACGGACTTCGCTTACAGCAAGAACATCTCTTCGCCCCTGTCCGATGGCACCTACTGGATCAAGCTGGAGTCCTACTCCACAGGCGCAGCCACCAAGATCCGGGCCGCCGCTCCGGCCGACATCATTCTGCTGCTCGACCTGTCCAGTTCGATGACACAATCCAGAACCGTCATTGACGGTTATAATGCCGCCACTACTCCTGGCAATGGCTGGACCTACAATAATGTGAATCAGAACGGACCATATTATGTCTTTTATCAAGATGATTATCATCAGGTTCGCCGTGGTGGTAACAACCGTGCAAGATATATTCGTTTTCAAGACGATAATGGGTATTGGCACTACCTCTGGGGGAATGGAATTCAAGATTCCAACCCGGCTAACAGTAATATTGTTCGTGATGACACTGTTATTTACACCGGCACTCTTTACACGCTAGCGTCTCATACTGAAACGAGATTGCAAGCCCTGAAGAATGCGACGGAGGCTTTCATCCAGGAGATTGAGTGGAATGACAAGTATGAAGACGAAGCACACACCAAGGAGAGGGTAGGCGGCCGGTTGGGAAACCGCATTTCCATCATCACCTTCAATTCTTCTGCCAATACCCTTGTCTCGTTGGCAGATGGTGAACTTACCGACGGCAAAGCGGCTCAGTTGATTCAAACGGTGAGAGATTTCACAACTGAAACAGGAACTCAGCCCTACAAGGGATTTGTTAACGCGAACGCCCAGCTTGCAACCATTGATTCTCACCGCATGGAAACCGCTTCCAGGACCGTCGTGTTCTTCACAGACGGCGAGCCTTACGACCAAGATGACGGCTACGGCACTGGCTACCGGTATAAAGCAGTCGGAGAGGCCCTGAAGACCAAGACGGATTACGATGCCACGGTATACAGCATCGGACTGTTTACGAATACAGTGGCGCGTATGAGCGCTACTTGGCGTTTCCTGAACTACATCTCCTCCAACGCTCCGAACGCGACGGACTACAACACCCCCGGCGACGACTGGGATGAAGAAGCCGGTTACTTCTTTGATGCGTCCGATCCCAGCATGGACCTGACGAAGGTGTTCACGGATATCGCCCAGCAGTCCGGCGGTTCCTCCTCTACCCTCAGTGCCGCATCGTCGAATGTGGACGTCGTCTCCAACAGCTTCATGCTTCCGGAAGGAGCGGACACCGACATCGAGGGAACCGTCAAGGTTTTCTTCGCGAAGCTTCAGAAAAAGGAGAACGGGAACTATATTTTCTATGACGAGATCCTCTCCGAAGACATCACCGCAGAGATCCTGGGGGATCATTACGATGACTACAAGTATTACAAGCTCGATGACAAGGGCAAGCGCGTGGAACCGGAGCAGTTCCTGCCTGTGAACCAGGGCGTCTCTCTCACCTACGTGGACCCCAATGGAATCAAGATAAAGGGTTTTGACTACAGCAGCAACTTCTGCGGGCCCATCTATGAAGAAAACTGGGATCCCACAGGTCATACCGATGAAGAAAACGCTGCACATATCGAGCGATACAACGGCTTCAAGATCATCGTCATGATCCCGATCAAGATGAATCCCGACGCCGTCGGCGGGCCCGACGTGGAGACGAATGCGCCCGGATCCGGTATTTATGTCAACGATGGAGATGCCTCCGCGCTCGTTCCTTACATAAGCCCGACCGTCAGCCTCCCCGTCAACATCCACATCACGAAATCCGGCCTTTCCAAGGGAGAGAGCGCGAAGTTTATGATTGAGAGGGCCGATCTTCCCGAATCCGGTCCCGTGGACTACAGCACGCTCACATGGAATTATGTGTCGACGGTTTTCGTGACCAAGCCGGAAAATGCGGCTGACACGGATCCTGATCCTGTCGTCTATGTCCGTGGATTGCCGGCGAATGAGGATGTTACGACAACAACCGGAGAGGGAGATGACGCCGTAACGACGACGGTACACCGGAGTTTCGTTTACAGGATCACCGAGGAGCCCTGGAGTTGGAGCTATACTATTAAAACGGCGCCTAAGTACACCGACACGGATTACATTGACAATCCTTTTACTTTCGTAAACGAGCCGATTCAGGGTATAGACCAGAAGGTTCGCCATGCAGAGAGCAAGGCCACGAACGTGTTCAAGTTGGGCGTCGTCAACGTCAAGTACGACGACTCCAAGACCAACGTCAAAAGGAATACGACGCCTACGGAGTAATGGTCCCCGTGTCCGAGACAATGATTTAACGGTCATCACAAGCACCTCTCACCTCTTCCGGGGCGGAGGTGCTTGTCCTTTTATGATAACACTATGAAACTGAAAACCTTCACGGAGAAGACTCCCTACCGGCGGCCTGAGGTTCATGCATACACATTGAGCCTCAAGAGAAGCATCCTGCAGGACAGCCAGGAAAGTATTGTGAATCTCGGCGAGAACGAAGAGAGCACTGACGAATATTACCCCGGTTTTTAATATGACTCCATCCACTATGAAATCCTTACGTCTGCTGGGCCTTGCCGCGGTGGCGGCCGCCCTCATGCTCTCCTGTGCTCGCGAACCCTCCCGTCCGGAGGTCCCGGTCGAAGAGACGCCCGGACTTGAATTGAGTTTTAACGCTTATCCGGGCGATGAACCCGGGACCCGCACCCAGCGGGATGAGACCGGACACATCACCTGGTCGCCGCAGGAGCAGGTCAG
>JAEEGL012092317.1_pt1 | contig 10988 bp, 11 predicted proteins | sample 9134231 | NCBI WGS metagenome assembly JAEEGL01 (sample SAMN16246548, study PRJNA631951) | gut metagenome | biome: gut microbiome; feature: rumen; material: fiber-attached | host: Bos | place: Iran: Karaj | collected 2018-10 | reverse complement strand
CTGAGGCTTCATTGGTTTGTGGGTTTAGAATGCCTGAAAAATAGCCTGGGCTCTTTCCGAATAGCCATAGAAAATTTATATCAACGGCACCTAGATACAAAAAGAAGAATACAATAAGTGATGCAAATGCAACAGTGCATTTTGTATACCATGCTCTTCCAACATACAAACCCTTATACCATGGCCAAAAGGCTTTTAATTTTACCCATGCCCATTGCAAAAAACGTTTTATTTTATCAAACATATTTTGAATATTTCTATATCGTGCAAATTTACCTAATTATTTAATATTTAGATATTGCTATCGATATAATTTATGATTTCTTTACTGTTATCGGGATTAAACCATTTGATAGTTTCATCTCTTTTAAACCAGGTTAATTGCTTTCGCATATACCTGCGTGTGTTACTTTGTATTTTTAGAATAGCTTCTTCCTTGGAAATTTTGCCATCAAAATAATCAAATAGCTCTTTATATCCTACTGTATTAAGTGAGTTTAAGCCTTTAAATGGATATACTTTACGTGCTTCTTCTTCCATGCCATTTTCCATCATGTTCAAGACGCGTTGGTTTATATTGGTATACATTTCTTCGCGTGCTCGATTGAGTCCAATTTTTAATATATTGAATGGTCTCTTTTTAGTTGTATTTTTTCTGAAAGAAGTATATGTTTTTCCAGTCATATAGCATATCTCTAATGCATGTACAACTCGTCTTGGATTATTCCTGTCTACAATTTCCCAATGCTCAGGATCACGCTGTTTTAGTTCTTCTACAAGTGATGGTAGACCTTCAGCTTCTAATTTAGTCTTTAGTAAATTTCTTGTTTGATCATCTACTGTAGGAATGTCATCAATACCTTTGCATACGGCATCAATGTACATCATAGAACCACCCGTAAGTAAGGCTTGGTTATGAACTTGAAATAATTTTGGCAGCATATTTATGACATCTTCTTCGTACATTGCTGCACTATAATAGTCTTGAATATGATGGTTTCCAACAAAAAAGTGTTTAACACGTTGTTGTTGTTCTAGGGTAGGGGCTGCAGTTCCTATTGGCAGTTCTGCAAAAATCTGTCTAGAGTCTGCATTAATAATAGGAATTTTTAAGTGTTCGGCTATTTGCAGACACAATTCGGTTTTGCCTACAGCTGTAGGTCCTAAAACAACAACAAGTGTTTTCACAATTATCTTATTATTCCTCTTTTTGAGGTAGATACAAAATTAATAATATAGTTAATCTCTGGGGTTAACTCGAGATTCTTTTTTATTTCTTCAATACCTTCTTTCAGAAGCCCTTTAGAGTATAAAAGTCTGTAAGCTTCATGGATATTGTCAATCTGTTCTTTGCTAAAGCCGTGACGGCGAAGTCCTACCAGATTAATGCCACAATAGCGTGTTGGCTCTTTACCTGCTATAACAAAAGGCGGAATATCCATACTAAAGCGACTGCCACCTTGTATCATGACATAACTTCCTATTTTACAAAACTGATGGCAAAGTACAGAAGCGCTGACTATAGCGTTATCATCAATCTCTACTTCACCAGCAAATTTGGTAGAGTTTCCAATAATGCAATTGTTGCCTAATACACAGTCATGGGCAACGTGCATATTTTCCATTAATAGGTTATTATTACCAACAACAGTTTTGCCTTTTGATGCAGTACCTCTAGATATGGTAACATTCTCGCGGATGCTGTTATTGTCTCCTACAATACAAATTGTTTCTTCGCCTTTGAATTTCAAGTCTTGTGGCTTGGTTGAAATGCTGGCGCCTGGAAAGATTTCATTTCCATTACCAATGCGTGCCCCATAATTTATGGTAACACTATTTTGTAGAATATTATTGTCGCCTATAACTGTATTCTTATCGATATAGCAGAATGGGCCGATAATATTATTATCTCCCAATTTCGCTTCTGGGTGTACGAAGGCTAAAGGACTAATTTGATTCATCTCGTTATTTGTTTTTGACTATTTGTGCAGTAAATGTTGCTTCAGAAACTACTTGGTCTCCTACGAACATATATCCTTTCATGGAACTAATGCCATGTCGAACAGGATTTAGTAATTCCACTTTAAATAATAGAGTATCACCTGGTACTACTTTGCGACGGAATTTGACATCATCTATTTTCATAAAATAGGTTGACCATTTTTCAGGTTCTTCAAGTTGGTTCAGTACCAATAGACCTCCACATTGTGCCATAGCTTCTATTTGAAGTACACCTGGCATGACTGGTTCCTGTGGAAAGTGGCCTTGGAAAAATGGTTCGTTCGCTGTTACATTCTTAACACCTACGATGCTTGTTGGTCCCATGGCTGTTACTTTATCGATTAACTGCATAGGGTAGCGGTGTGGAAGTAATTCGCGAATACGAATATTATCCATGATAGGCTTTTCGTTTGGATCGTAAATTGGCGCTTGAATTTCGTGCTTACGAATCTCCTTGCGCATTTGGCGTGCAAACTTATTATTTATTGTGTGACCTGGACGTGTTGCAATGATTCTTCCCTTGATAGGCTTACCTATCAGAGCCATATCGCCAATGATGTCGAGCAGCTTATGTCTTGTGCATTCATTTTCCCACATGAGTGGTTTGTGCTGTATGTAGCCGATTTTTTTTGCATCCATACGAGCTACCTTGAGCACATCTGCTAGTTGATCTAATTTCTCTTGTGAAACTTCTTGTTCATAAATAACGATGGCATTATCCAAATCTCCACCTTTAATTAGGTTTGCTTCTAAAAGAGGAACTATATCTCTTACAAAGACAAATGTTCTTGCAGGGGAAATTTCCTTGGCGTAATCATCCATGTTATCCAAAGTCGCAAATTGGCTATTGATGAACTTTGAATTGAAAGAGCACATGGCTGTTATGCTAAAATCATCATCAGGAAGAATGGTGATAGTAGATCCTGTATTGTCATCCTTTATTTCTATTTTGTGTCGGATGATATAATAGTCTTTTTCTGCATTTTGTTCTACAATACCTATTTCTTGGATTTTCTTGACATACATGTCAGCAGAACCATCTAAAATAGGAAATTCTGGACCATTTACCTGAATTAAACAGTTATCTATCCCTAATGCATAGAGAGCAGACATTCCATGTTCTATGGTAGAAACTCGTATATCGCCTTTGGCTACAACGGTACCACGTTGGGTATCTACCACGTTGTCTGCAATAGCATCGATTACAGGTTGTCCTTCTACGTCTATTCGCTGTATTTTATATCCTGTGTTCTCTGGAGCCGGGTTGAATGTAACAGTAAGGCTCAAACCAGTATGTAAACCTTTTCCATACAAGGAAAAGCTTCCTTTCAGAGTTCTCTGTTTAGACATAAATTATTCTTTTATTTTTGGTTCTTTTTAAGTTCTTCTATTTCTTTCTGTAAACTGTGGATTTCTTTATACATATCCGGTAGTTTATTCATCAATGCGTGAGCTTTGAAATATGGAATTTTCTCCATAGGTGGAGTTCCTATGAGACTTTGATTATCCTTGATGCTACCAGGTGCACCACTTTGTGCGCCAAGGAATACCTTATTTCCGATAGTAATATGTCCGGCTACACCAACTTGCCCACCAAACATACACCATTGTCCAACTTTAGTTGAACCGGCAATGCCTACTTGAGCAGACATAACAGTATTTTCTCCAATATCATCGTTGTGAGCGATTTGGACAAGATTGTCGAGCTTTACACCCTTACGGATATATGTGCTACCCATTGTAGAACGGTCTACACATGTGTTTGCTCCAATTTCTACATCATCTTCAATTGTAACGATACCAATCTGTGGAATTTTATCATATCGGTTTGCTTCAGGATTTGGTGCAAATCCGAATCCGTCTGCACCGATTACACAACCAGCATGAAGAATAACATTATTACCCAGTTTACAGTTGTGATAGATGGTAACGTTTGGATATATAATACATTTATTGCCTAATTTGGTATTCTCTCCAATTACTGCGTGTGGATAGATTTGGCATCCATCTCCAATTTCTACTCCATCGCTAATTACGGCAAATGGACCGATGTAAACATCTTTTCCAATTTTTGCTTTTGGAGAAATATATGCGTTATCAGCAATTCCTTGCTTAGGAGGGTTGACAGCTGCTGCATATAGTTGTAAAAGTTTTGCAACACTATCACGTGAATCTTTAACTCGAATTAATGTAGTTGTTACTGGCTTTTCCAGATTTAAAGACTCATCTATTAAGACAACACTTGATTTAGTGTCGTATATGTATTGAATATATTTCGGATTAGAAAGAAAAGAAATCGCTCCTGGAACGCCTTCTTCTATTTTCGCAAACGTATTTATGCTGGCATTCTCGTCACCTTCAACTCGGCCCTGTACAACCTGGGCTATTTGTTTTGCAGTAAATTCCATTTTGTTTTTGATTGAATTATTTTTGCAAATATAGCAAAATTAATTCAGATACATGGTTAACAAGCTATTTATTTACTTTTTTTTGTTTTCTACATGTTTTTAAATAAATAGAAAACAGCTACTTAAAATACTGAATAATTACAGTTTTTACGTAGCTGTTTTAGCGTTTTATGTAAGAAAAAATTGTTATTTTATAATTTTCTCTAGTTCTATTGCCATTTCTTTTTGAAGTTCTTTAGCCTTTTCTGCTGCGGCTTCTGCAAAATTTTCATCTTTGCTTGCATAGATAATGCCACGTGAGGAATTTACAAGTAGACCACAGTCTTTATTCATACCATATTTACAAACGTCTTGAAGGCTTCCTCCTTGAGCACCTACACCTGGTACAAGAAGGAAATGCTGTGGGGCGCATTTGCGAATGTCCTTAAACATTTCTCCTTGAGTTGCTCCGACTACGTACATCATGTTTTCGATTGTTCCCCAATCTTGTGTTCTACGAAGTACTTTTTCGAATAGTCTTTCACCATTCTGATCTTGTGTTAATTGAAAATCATGACTTCCTTTGTTGCTTGTAAGAGCTAACACGATTACCCATTTGTTGTCATACTCAAGGAATGGGGTAATGCTGTCTTCACCCATATAAGGTGCTACGGTCAGGGCATCCACATTGTATTCGTCAAAGAAGGTTTTTGCATACATCGCAGATGTGTTGCCTATATCTCCCCTTTTTGCATCAGCAATAATGAGATGCTCTGGATAGAATTTTTTGAGATATGAAATCGTTTTTTCAAAAGAGGCTAACCCCTTTAATCCATAGCATTCGTAAAAAGCAAGGTTGGGTTTGTAGGATACACAGTATGGCGCTGTCGCATCTATAATTGCCTTATTGAAGGCAAAAATAGGATCTTCAGAATTTTTTATGCATTCAGGCATCTTGTTCAGGTCGGTATCTAACCCCACGCACAAAAAACTCTTTTTCTTAAATATCTGTTTAATGAGCTGCTCTCTATTCATAATTCTTATAGTTCATTTTCCTTCATCTTTTCTGCATTTTCCGCTACTGTCAATGCGTCGATCATGTCTTGAATATCGCCATTAAGGAAACCTTGCAAGTCATGGGTAGTATAACCAATTCGATGGTCGGTTACACGACCTTGAGGGAAGTTGTAAGTTCTAATTTTGGCAGAACGGTCACCAGTTGATACAAGACTCTTTCTACGGCTAGAAATGTCATCCAGATATTTTTGGTGTTCGTGGTCGTAGATATACGTGTAAAGTCTACTTAGGGCACGTTCTTTGTTCTTAGGTTGATCTCGAGTTTCTGTACATTCTATCAGAATTTCTTCGATTTCACCTGTATTTGGATTTTTCCAAGGATATCTTAATCGCACACCAGATTCAACTTTGTTGACATTCTGACCACCTGCTCCTGAACTGCGGAAAGTGTCCCATTTGATGTCACCCTCATTAATGTTGACTTCAAATTTATCAGCTTCTGGTAAAACGGCAACGGTGGCAGCACTGGTATGCATACGTCCTTGCGTTTCTGTTGCAGGTACGCGTTGAACTCGGTGTACGCCAGATTCATATTTCAATACTCCATATACATTGTCTCCACTAATAGCACAGTCGATTTCTTTAAATCCACCCACGGCGCCTTCTGATGTAGAGGTAATGCTTAGTGTCCAGCCCCTTTTATCGCAATATTTCTTGTACATGTTGAATAGATCACCAGCAAAGAGAGCTGCTTCATCTCCACCGGCACCAGCTCTAATCTCCATTTGTACATTTTTTGCATCTTCTGGATCTTTTGGAACTAGGGCAATTTTGATTTCTTCTTCCAACTTAGGCTGTAGAGCCTCGTTCTCAGACAACTCCTCACGAGCCATCTCCTTCATGTCAGGATCACTCTCATTTGCAAGGATATCTTTAGCTTCTTTGATGGAATTCAAACACGCAATGTATCTTTTGCGGGCGTCCATGATATCACTTAAATCCTTATACTCTTTAGTGAGCTTGACAAATCTTGGCTGGTCTGCAATGACCGATGGGTCGGTTATGAGGGTCGATACTTCTTCAAATCGACTCTCAAGACCTTCCAATTTCTCTAGTATGCTATTATTCTCTGGCATATTATATATTTAATAATTGAATTCTCCGAATTCAGATTTGATGGTCAGGCTGCGTGGACCTTCTTCAATATGGCCTACTACCTGAGCGTCAATGTTAAAGTTTTTGCTAATGGCAATAACTTTTTCTGCTACATCAGGTTTTACATAGATTTCCATACGGTGTCCCATATTAAATACCTGATACATTTCTTTCCAGTCTGTTCCACTACAGTCATGAATAACCTGGAATAGTGGTGGAACTGGGAACATATTGTCTTTGATAATTTTGCAATTTTCTCCAACGAAGTGAAGTACTTTAGTCTGTGCACCACCTGTGCAATGTACCATACCATGAATTTCTGGTCGTAATTCGTCTAACAGTTTCTTGATAACTGGTGCATAAGTGCGAGTTGGTGAAAGTACTAATTGACCTGCATCGACAGAAACACCATCAACTTGATCTGTCAATTTGTATTTTCCACTGTATACTAATTCGTTTGGTACAGCATGGTCAAAGCTTTCAGGGAATTTTTCAGCTAAATATTTGGCAAATACATCATGACGTGCGCTAGTTAGACCATTGCTTCCCATACCGCCATTATATCTTGTCTCATATGTCGCTTGTCCTGTAGAGCTGAGACCTACAATAACATCGCCAGGTTGAATGTTGGCATTATTGATAACATCGCTTCTTTTCATTCGGCAGGTAACTGTAGAGTCGACAATGATGGTTCTTACTAAATCACCAACGTCAGCGGTTTCACCGCCTGTAGGATAAATGCCAATTCCCATTTCTCGCATTTGTGCTAAGAGTTCGTCTGTACCATTAATAATGGCAGAAATGACTTCACCAGGTACTAGCATTTTATTTCGACCAATTGTGCTCGATACTAAGATATTATCAACAGCTCCCACACATAAAAGGTCATCCGTATTCATTACGATGGCATCTTGTGCGATACCTTTCCACACACTCAGATCACCTGTTTCTTTCCATTACATATATGCAAGTTAAGATTTGTTACCTGCACCATCTGCATGCATGATGTTACAATATTCGGGATCTCCACCTAATACATCTGGAATGATTTTGCAGAATGCTTGTGGGAAAATACCCTTATCTATGTTTTTGATGGCGTTATGAACATCTTCTTTAGCCGCGCTAACGCCACGCATCATATAGCGATTTGAATTACTCATGTTAATTTCTTTAATTTTTGATTTAACGTTTACTCTTGTTCTTTGCCATTCCAAAATTCCCAACTTGCAAATGCCTGTAGAAGAAGCATCTCAAGTCCATTCTTTACTACAGCTCCTTTGGCTGCTCCTTTTTTCATAAAGAGTGTTTCGTCAGGATTGTAAAGTAGATCGTATAAAAGACATTTGTCGTTTAGCGCATCATATGGAATGTCAGGACATTCGTCAACGTTTGGATACATGCCACAAGGAGTACAATTTACAATGACATTATATTCTTTAATAATCTCAGGAGTTATATTTTGATATTGAATAGTACCAGGACGTTCGTATCGACTTACAAAAACGGTTTCTAAGCCTAATGATTTCAGACCATAATTAATGGCTTTTGAAGCTCCTCCTGTTCCTAGTATCAATGCCTTTTTGTGATGGGGCTTAATAAGAGGTTCTATACTTCTTGTGAATCCAATAACATCACTGTTGAACCCTTTTAATATTGTATCTTTTCCTTTATGAGTTACACGAATCACATTAACAGCACCTATTGCTCTTGCTTCTGGGCTTATATTGTCTAGATAGCTGATAACCTTTTCTTTATATGGTATGGTTACATTAAGACCTTTTAGTTCTGGATTTAAATCTAGAACTTCTGATAGATTCTCAATGTTTGGAATCTCATAGTTGGCATACTCTGCGTCAATATTTTCATCAGCAAATTTCTGATTGAAATAATTTTTCGAAAAGGAATGTCCTAGTGGAAATCCTATTAGTCCATATTTGTCCATACTTTTAGTTTATTTGGTTGCAAAATACATGGTGCAGATTCCGAAAGTAAGACGTTTAAAACTCACTTTGGTAAAACCTGCTTTTTTGAATATACCCATCATTTCTTCTCCTTCTGGGAATGCTTCTATTGTGGCTGTTAAATAACTGTATGCACTGTCATCTTTAGATAGCATTTTCCCATATAGAGGCAAAAATGTGTGTGAATATATTCTGAAAAGTTGGTGCATCGGGAAGGATACAGGCTCTGTTAATTCAACAATGCTAAGGTGTCCTCCCTTTTTAAGAACACGACACATCTCTTTTAATCCTTGATCCAAATTTTGAAAATTTCGAATTCCAAAGGCTGCTGTAACTGCATCAAATGTATTATCTTCAAATGATAAATTTAAGCAATCTTCTTTCTGAAAAGAAATAATATGTTCTAATTGTTGTTGACTTACTTTTTTATGGCCGATAGCCATCATGCCTTCTGAAATATCTACACCAATCAGTTGTTTGGGTTGTAGCATTTTAGCTGCCAAAATTGCAAAGTCACCTGTACCTGTAGCTATATCCAAAATTTTTTGAGGTTTGAAGGGAGAAAGCTGCTGAATAGCTTTCTTCCTCCATCCTTTATCGATATTCCAGGAAAGATGGTGATTTAGAGTATCATAATGTGGAGCAATATGATCAAACATTTGCTCTACTTGTTTACCTTTTTCACCTTCACTATTATAGGGCTTTATCTTTTCCTGATTGTACATGTTTCTTATTTTCTTGTTGCTAGATATGCTTTTACATTCTTTTCGATGCGACTAGCGATATCACCTTCTTCAACAGCTTTATCAAATTTCTCACCCACGATGTTCTCGTAAAGTTCAATATATCTTTCGCTTACGCTTTCTGCGTATTCATCTGTAATTTCAGGCATTTGCTGACCAGGTTCATTCATAAAGTTATGTTCGATGAGCCATTGGCGTACAAATTCCTTTGAAAGCTGCTTTTGTGGTAGACCTTTTTCGAATTTTTCTTCATAGCCATCTGCATAGAAGTAACGGCTTGAGTCTGGTGTATGAATCTCATCAATAAGATATATCTGATCACCTTTCTTACCAAATTCATATTTTGTGTCGACTAGAATCAATCCGCGTTTTGCAGCAATTTCCTGACCGCGCTGGAATAGTTTTCTAGTCCAGTCTTCAATAACTGCATAGTCTTCAGCACTAACAATTCCTTGTGCAATAATTTCTTCTTTAGAGATGTTCATATCATGACCCTCGTCAGCCTTTGTAGTTGGAGTTATGATTGGCTCAGGGAAGCGTTGGTTTTCTTTCATTCCTTCTGGCAATTTAACACCACAAATTTCACGGCAGCCTTCTTTATAGGCTCTCCAAGCACTACCTGTCAGGATAGAACGGATAATCATTTCGACACGGAAACCTTCGCACTTTACACCTACTGTTACCATAGGGTCTGGGGTCGCTAATTTCCAGTTTGGACAGATGTCGCTTGTGGCATCAAGAAATTGAGCTGCAATTTGGTTTAAAACCTGTCCTTTGAAAGGAATACCTTTTGGCAGAACAACATCAAAAGCTGAAATTCTGTCGGTAGCGACCATTACTATGAGGTCGTCGTTGATGTCATATACATCACGTACTTTACCGTGGTAAACACTTTTCTGTCCATCGAAATGGAAATCGGTTTTAGTTAATGCTTTCATTCTAAAATTTAATAATATTAATTGATTGACTTAACTTCTTCATCGATATAAGGAGTTCCTAATTCTTCTTTTGAGGATTTGGCCTCCTTTTTAGCTTTTTGGATTGCTTCTATTTTTTTGTCATACGCATCATAAGCGTTGACGATTCGAGTTACTAACTTATGACGTACTATGTCTTTTTGTCCTAAATGAATGACTGAGATTCCATCCACTCCATTTAGAATTTTAAGTGCTTCTTTTAGGCCACTTTTTTGTTCTCTTGGAAGGTCAATCTGGGTCATGTCACCAGTAATGATCATTTTACTATTCCATCCCATGCGAGTAAGAAACATTCTGATTTGCTGAGGGGTGGTATTTTGAGCTTCGTCCAAGATAACAACGGCATCACTCAGAGTTCGGCCACGCATAAATGCTAGAGGAGCAATCTGAATGATATGTTTCTCCATTAAATCTTGTAGTCTCGTTGCTGGTAGCATATCTTCTAGTGCATCGTAAAGTGGTTGAAGATAAGGGTCTATCTTATCTTTCATGTCGCCAGGCAAGAATCCAAGTTTTTCTCCAGCTTCTACAGCTGGGCGTGATAAGATAATCTTTTTGGCGGTTTTTTCCTTTAATGCTTTTACAGCAAGAGCTATACTTAAATATGTTTTTCCCGTACCGGCTGGGCCTACAGCAAATGTCATGTCATTCTTTTCAAAAGAGTCAATAAGCTTCTGCTGATTTTCGCTCCTGCTTTTTATAGGACGACCAGAGATACTATAAACGAGTACATCCTTAACTGCATCG
>JAEEGL011639989.1_pt1 | contig 10988 bp, 7 predicted proteins | sample 9134231 | NCBI WGS metagenome assembly JAEEGL01 (sample SAMN16246548, study PRJNA631951) | gut metagenome | biome: gut microbiome; feature: rumen; material: fiber-attached | host: Bos | place: Iran: Karaj | collected 2018-10 | reverse complement strand
CCTTGAAAAGCTTGCTGGTCGGGTTCAACTGGATCGAACGGTTCTTGTGCACAGCAAGGTACTGCTTGTTGAAGCCGCTCGTGCCGCGGTTGGCGTTCTTCTGGTTGGCGTGGTTGTCACGCGGGGTGAGTTTGGACATTGCCATCTCCTTGTTGAGGGTTAAAATCCGTAGTCATCGTCGTCATCCTCGTCCATGAGGTACGACTTCAGTTCGTCATCAATCGGGAAAGTCACCTCGAAGGATTCGAGCCCGGTTTTCGAATCAGGCGTTCCAACGAATTTGACCAAGCCATTTGATTTCAGGTCGGCCTTGAACTCCATCTTGGCATAGGTGGAGACGAATGAATTTCCGGTAGACACAAGCATGATCCTGTTGGAACAGACCGTCAGGTTCTCCATGTTCTTGCCGTATTCCTCCGGAATGTCCTCGGGGGCGTTCTTGGCCTTGTCATACCAATTGTCGGGAACGGGCTGGACATCGAGGATATAGGGCATATCCCCCATCGGGTTCCACAGGGTCAAAAGGAAGGCGCCCTTCATCCCCTGCCAGACATTCCCCGATTCCATGGCCTTCAGGCCGACGGCCGTCAATTCGTAGCCGTTCTGCTTATCGTAGGCAAGCAGGCCCTGCGCCTTGAAGAAGAAGAGGATGTTCCGGATAGCGGCCTTGCGGGCCTCGCCGTTGTCGCCGAGGAGTTCGCGACAGATATCCGCCTCGTTGGCGTGCGGGTGTTCCACGATGTACTTGAGGAACGGGCAGACCCACATGTTCTTCCTGAGGGCGCTGATTTCGCCCTTCATGACGCGGAAAGCGATCTTGTTTTCGAGTTCGAGTTTCATGGTTGGTACCTCCTACGGATTAAAGGTTATGGGTTACGTTCTTGAGTTTCTGGACAATGCGGCCAAGCGCTCCCTGGCCCTTGCTCATGGCGCGCCAGTTGCCGACATGCACCATCATGTAGCGGGCGCGGGTAATGGCGACGTTCAGGCGGTTCGGGGCTCCGATGAAGCAGGTCGCAACCTGGTTGCTGTAGCTGAGGAACACGATGTCCGCCTCGTGCCCCTGGAAGGAGTCTACGGAACCCACGCTGAACGTCACGACCTTCGAACAGTCCTTGAACACGCGCAGGCAAACGTTCTTCAGCTCCTCGGCCTGTTCCTTGTAGAACGAGAGGACCGCGACAGACCACTTACCCTTCTCCTTGGGCTTGGGCTTCGCCTTCGCGAACTCGCGGAAGTTCACGAGTTCCTTCTCGATCCACCTCTGTTCGGCCTTGTTGCGGTTCTTGTGATCGCAGCGCCCCTTGATGTTCTCCCAGTGCACATGCTTCTTGCCGAAACGGTGGTACGTCCACTCGCGTTTGCCTTCCATGTGCTCGGAACGCATCGCCATGCCGTCGTAAAACTCATCAGAAGCAAGCTGCGCAATCTGCTGGTGGCTACGGTGCTGGTACGAGAGCTTGACACAGCGCTCATTGAGCATCTTCTCGGGAATCCCGCGGAAAAGGGCGAGGTCCCTGTATTCGCCGTAGCCCCTGCTAAGGAGTTCCATGCACGAAGGCAGGTAAATCTGCTCGAAGATGCGGATGCGCTTCTTGCAGGCTTCCATGTCCCCCTCGGGAATCATCTGGTCCACTTCCTCTTTCAGGCGGGTGAGCGTACTCTTGTCGGCGTTCACGTCGTTGTCGCGCTGCTCAAACATGCGGATCAGCCTCCACGAAATCTCGTCGTGCCATTCCCTGGGCTCGTTCTCGTCATAGCGATCAAAGAGCTTCTCGCGGTTGTAGCGTGCGATCGACACCCATTCCTGCATGCCTTCCTCATGGAGAATGCGCCCGGTGTTCCTGTCGCGCGCCACACGGACGGTAGTCACGCGGGGCGCAATCATGTCGCGCTTCTTCTTGAGCGAGTCCAAGGTTCCCACGATAACGGTGGCATAGGGCAACACGTTATCGTACTCGGGCTTATCGGCATCGGCAAAGAGGATGTTGTACTTCTTGGCATACTCCTTGTACCAGTAGGCATCCATCTCGGACTCCTTCTCCACCAGTACCACGGTCTGGCGCATCTGCTTGCCGGCAGACATCAGCAGCGAATCCGAAGCCACGGTGTATTCGCGTTCCTTGTCGGAATCATCCGGGTAGCAAATCCGCAGGTTCTCGGCCAGGTCATCGTCGCTCACGTAGGGCGGCAGCTGCTGGATATCGCCTACGATAATCCAATGCTTGCACAGGCAAGCCGGAACCAGGAATTCCTGGATAGTGGTCTTGGACGCCTCGTCGAGAATCAGGTAGTCGAACGGCGGCTCGATTGCTCCTTTCCACTTCAACTGCCTCATCACTTCAAGGGATGCCCCGAAGGTGGTGCCTGCGACAATGGGCGTGTTCTCCTGAAGGAATTCGTACAGCAACTGGTTATCCTTGACATCGCTGTGCTCCAGGAGTTCTTGCTGGACTGCAGTGCGCTTGTCTTCGGGAATCCTCTTCAAGCGTTCCTGGAGCGCCTTGGCCTCAGTCTTCATAAAGGGCTTGCCGTTGATGAACTTCTTGGCATCGTTGCTGATGTTGGGATTGTCCTCGCAGCCGTAGCGCTTGACGCAGGTAAGGTCCAGGTGATCCTTCAGCTTTTCCAGGATGTTATCGACAGCCACGTTGGTAGAGGCGACAAGCAGAATGCGTTTGCCACGCTTGACCGTCTGGATGATAAGATCGACGATGGCGGTAGTCTTGCCGGAACCGGGAGGCCCGACCTTGATGGTGAAATCCGGAGTAGAGAGGGCGTTGCATACAAAATTGCGCTGCTCGCTGTTGCCCGGGCGGTTGTTATCCTTGAGGATATAGTAGTCATCTTCGTTGAGCTCTGCGGGCGTGAAACTCGGGAGTTCCAGCTCCCCCTTCTGCATGATACGGGTAAGCGCCTCGGGAATCATCTGGGGAATGGCATAGAGCGATTCGAAACTGTCCACCTCATGGCGGGCAGCCTTGCCCAGGTCACCGCGCTCACCGCTGACATGCTCCATCGCCGCGATTTCAGCGGCAATCTGGATGGTGGAAGGCGGAATGCACAGGATGTGCCCCTCCTTGATGCGCCCCATCGTCCAGAAGTAGACGATCTTCTTGCCGGTATTCTTGCCTTCTTCAACCATAAGGCGAGTTAGCATAATCTGGTTATCAGGGTCAAGTTCCACCCTGGGCACCCTGTTTTCGGGCACCATATAGACACGGGGGATAGCCCCCCCCTTCTTGAAAGCCTGAATGAAGGTGTTCTGAATATCCTCGAACTTGGTGTTGGTGCGGTTCGATTCGGCCATCTCGTACTTGAAGCCGTAATCATCTTGATCCAGGAACTTTCCTTCGAAGAGGGTGGTCTGGAAGCCATTGAGGCGGAGCTCGATCTCCTTCTCAAGGGCGTGGGTGTAATTCTTGGTAGTACACATAAGCGTGGTCCTCCTAGTCAAGTGAAAATCAAACAAAATGCATTACGCCGCGGGAGCACATGCCACCTTAGTCTTACGGCCCACCAGCGCCTTGCAAGCGACAGGGTACGAGACGTAAAGGCTACCGCATTCAATGTCCATGATACGGTCATTGACGTCGCTGAGTTCGCAGGCGATTTCGTGGATACGCGCATTGATAGCGCGGACCTCCCTGACGCTAAGGGCATAAGCCCTCCTGGCAAGACGCTTTTCCAGCGTCTCGATACGGTAGACAAGGATACCCTTCATGTTCTTGAGGGCGTGGAGAGAACGGACGGAGTTTTTCATAGTGACACCTCACTGTTGAAAGTTTTTGTTTTTCGTACCGCGACTGCGGGGAGTTAGCGTCTTCGGCCAATCGGCCGACACCATCAATAAGCAAGAAGCGTGCCAAAAGTGGTTTTTGGCGTTTTTGCACGAATTTTGGCACTTGGTGAATTAAGAAAGCGAAAATATTTTCGCCTATTGCGAAAAATTTTTCGTATATTTATAACCATGAAGAAAAAGATTACCGTGCTTACGTGGATGGCGACCAAGAACGACCCCGGCGCTCTGAAATCGCTACTGGCCAACCTGGGGAAGGACTACGATATTGTCAAGGTCCTGTACATCTACCAGAAAGGCCTGATTGCCCGCAGCAAGGATGCCCGAGAAAAGCTCGAGGGCGCTAAAAAGGTGTACCCCCTCACCACCATTCCCGTCAGCGTCAAGGACCCAACAGATCTCAATGAAATTTTCGACATCGTCAAGGGGAAAATTGTCCCCATGGTCCAGAACGAAGATAATCTGGTCATTAACCTTTCTTCGGGTACCCCGACCATGCACGCTGTCTGGCTGCTCCTGTTTGGGTGGGGAAACTTCCCGACAGGGACAAAACTCATCTCCTCCCAAATCAAGCGCGATACCAATGAAACGACATGCGATGAAGTTGATTTCCCCATAAAGACGCTCTTTACCGAATTACGCAAGTACGAAAAGGAAAATCCGGACAAGCCGTTTTACCGGATAGATGCGAAAACAGAGACCCGAAAGGAAACTTACGAAAAGATAAAGGTGTATTCCGAATTTCCAAACGTCCCGATACTCCTGCTCGGTGAACGCGGCATCGGCAAGAGTACCATGGTAGAGACTTATATAGCGAAGGCGAAGGGCAATAAAACTGTCACCTCTTTGGTCTGCGGCTCGCTTAATTCCAACCTGCTGGAATCAAAGCTGTTCGGCCACAAGAAAGGCGCTTTTACCGGAGCCACCGACAATGTGGATGGTCTTTTGAAAACGGCCAACAACGGCATCCTCTTCTTGGACGAAATTCAGGACATGCCCAAAAACGTCCAGCGCCAACTTCTGCAGGTGATACAAGACCCGGAGCACCATTACCGCGTGCTTGGCGCAACCGAAGAATCGACAACCAACATAGAACTCGTGTGCGCATCGAACCTGCCTGAAAGTGAATTACGGCAAAGGCTAGACCCTGACTTTTACGACCGCATTGCGGTTTTCAAGGTTACGCTGCCCCCGTTGCGCAAGTGCCGCAAAGACATCCTTGAGGACTGGGAAAGAGTTTGGAATTCTACCCGGCCCGCTGATTCAAAACAAGAGGCTCCGATGGATCCTGCATTAAGGGAATTCCTGACGACTTCTAGTTTGTCTGGAAACTTCCGTACCCTGGAGAAACTTGCCTACCACATTCTCGCATGGCAGGGCAAGAAGACGATCAAAGAGATATTGGAAGAGATGCCCCCCGAAGAAGACGCTAGCGACAATAATCCCGAGAGCGTGAGCCTTGACGAATTCTGTGAAATGCCATGGAACAAAGCGGTTGACCGTTTTCAACACATGCTTGCGGAATATTCCTGCAGAAAATATGGTACGCAGAAACTCGCCGCCGAAAAACAGAATTGTACGCCAAGAACCCTGCAGTATGCCTTGAAAAAATAAGGTCGGCATGAAATGCGCAATCGTTAGACATTCTGATAAGAAATTTTTTAGAAAAAGGCTTGTTTTTTCTTGTTTTAGGGTTTATATTTAGATTGTCGTTGAAAGGATTGTTGACTTGTTATAATTTTTTGGAGACGATTTTTTTCAAATGACAAGGCATTTTTGTTTTTCGTTTGAAACATCCCTTTTTGAAGAGATGTTTTTGTTGTTTCCAGAAAAGAACTAAAGTTGAACATTCTTTTTAAGGAAATATGACTATGGATACAGATAGACTGGAATGGCGTTTTGCCAATTTGAAGCATCATATTAGGGATGGCATAGATTTTGAAGGTCGGTTCTTCGGCACGGACAAGGGCGAGTATACAAAATTTATTGAGGAAGCACGACAAGAATTGGTGGAAATGCCGGTGCCGGAATATGATGAAAAGAACCCGGACCTGCTAACGCTCTACTTTGTTCTGGCGAGTGCACTTTACCTGGTGTATGACTTGTTTTCGCTGAAGTCGCCCCGGTATCAGTCGGAGCGGGATGATTTGGCGTGCCGGGTGAGGAAAAGTATAGAACGAATTCCCCTGCGAGATAGGGCTTCTCGCTCCGATCGCGTGGCATGTGATTTTGATATTATTAATCCCGCAAAATTGGACGAGAATAGGGGCACGGACGTTCCGTATGAATGGCTTCATCATGAAGACGCTTGGCTTGATGAAAGGCTCTGGCCTTTTAAGGCGTTTATTGATACGGGCAAGGTTCCCAAGATGGGGTTATCCGGATTCCTTTGGTTGTTCCTGAAATATTTCAGGCATTCTCTCCCTGTCGGTTTTGAAAATTACGATATTGTCGGTGACAATTTTTTTGATTCCCTGGCGGCCTACTGCGCCTATGCCCGCAATGAGGAAAAGCTGATTGAGAACGTCAACAACTACGCACTGATCCTTTTTGCCAATATCAAGGGGAGGAGTTTATCTTTTGAAAGGGGGCTTCGCAAGTTAAGGTACATTTGTAAAAAAGGTAACCTTCTGACAACTATAAAGGATAATGAGGAATTCATTGACCTGTTGAGGTACCATAACTTTGTGAAGGCTTCTAATAGGGGTTACAACTCCCTGTATAATAGTCTTCTCAATTTGGTGAATAAGGCTTTTGATTCCGAAGATGACTGTGCTTTTGGGGATGAACCCAAGCAAGAAAGGCTGCTGGATTCTATACGTTCCATCTTGAGTCAGAAAATAACTTTCTTGAAGAAGTGGCCTTTCCTGGCGATGTTCTGCTATATGATGGTCCATTACCTGGAAGAAGAGGAACTGCTCCAACTTTTCAAGAAACCCGTCGGAGAAGGTGGTGAACTTATTTTCAAGGATATTAAAGAATGTCCTGGGCTACAATGCCTGTTCTTCTTCACGCTGTTCGACATGAGCTATGGCGCAAAGGTCAATGGACGATATGAAATCGGTGATGATTTCCTTACCGCCCTTGAGAGGGGGGATTGGTTTGAACCTGCGGTGCAGAGCAAGTTGTTTATGCGCATTCTTGAACAGAATGGCATAAACTGCTCTATTACTGCCGACGAGATGACATTTAAAAAGTATATCGACAAGCGCTTTTTTGCCACGCAGTCGGTTTTGAATCTGATGTATAATGTGGCTTGCTATTCGGAATCGAAGGCAATCCTGAATATCACGCAACAAATCAATAATATCGGTGAACACCGTTCCGTGTTCGTGTACCCCAAGGTGCAGGCGACCTTTGCAAATGAACCGGAAAATAAGGCGGAAAATTGGGTAAAGCCCTATACAAAACGCTATACAGACTATACTGCCGATGAGCAGAAGAAGATGAAGTTGGAATCTGACAAGATGAAGAAGATTGACTGCGGCATCCTTCTTCCAAATTATCTTCAGCAGATTCCGGGTTGTAGCAACCAGTTTTTTTCCAGAAACTTTGAAATGAAGCTCTTCTTGCAGACAGATGTATCCTGCGTGCCCGGCCCCGAAGGGATTCTGCAGAAGAGAGATTATCACTTGCAAAGGAACCGTAGAATGTTGGAATGCGGGTATTTGCATTATGCCCGCAATATGAAGACGCATAACGTTGATCTCAATTATACTGGCAGTCTGCTCAATTCGAGGCATTACCCAGATTTGTTGCGCATCCTGTATTCACTGATGAGGCAAATGCAGAAGGATTGTTCCCAGTCTGATTTGAATAATCGCTTGTTCAAGTTTGAAGATTCTAATTCTCTGGATGACGACTCTATATGGGATACCATGTGGATTTCGAATGAAAAATGGTTGCTAGAGGAAGCCATTGAAAAAAACGATGAAATGGGATTGCTTGATTACTTGAAATCCTGTGAGAGCATGATTGAAAGGTCGGTCCTAGATAAGGATACTGATAAATCGGCTGTAGAATTGTTCCAGGACCTGGCCAATTTGCACAAGAGATTGGTGGGTCGGTTTTCGCCCAATGTGGATGCCGCTGCGATGAAGGTGAGTGATGCGGCAAAGGGAAAGCTCCTGGCGATGCAGGAGTCCTATGATGCCGTAAGTTATGACTTGTTTAAGGATGAACCTGATAACGGTTCGCCGTTCCTGAAGAAATGCATCTCCCTACTGTTGCAGGTAATCCAGTGTGTAACGAGTACGGCTGGTGTTGTAGACCAGTTGAAGAAAAAATCCGAGTTCAATGAAGAAGGTGTACAGAGGCCTCTGCTGAATCGCGAGGGTGATGTTACCTTTGAGGACATGGGCGATCAGGTGACCTATCCGAAGGCCCTGGTAAAGGAATTGCGGGTCTTTTTGGACACAGTTTTTGGAATGGAATATCTTCGCCAATCCGAGAACGATCGCATCAACAGGAATGTATTCCACCTTTATGGGTACAAGATTATGCTATACCTTATGAAGGTGACGCTGCAGATGACTCGCATGGACTTGAAGGCTGTTCGCGACGGTCGGAGTTAAACCGCACGAAGCCATAGTAGTGGAAGGGATTCCCCAAGGCTCAGGCCTCGCTGCGTTCAGGAATTTGCCGATTCCAGTCTGGCGAGGCCTGGCCCGGGGAATAGGGGGCGTGGGTTATTTGCTTGTTTGGAAGATTCTGTTACGGCAGCGGGCTAGTCGTCGCTCAAGTCCGTAAAGCAGTCGAAGTCGTCATAATCGTCCTCGACAAGGTGGAAGAAGTACTCCATTTCATATACCGCTTCCTGTGTAGGCCAGGTTGCGTAGCGGCTTTCGAATTTTTCGCTGTCAAACTTTATATCAGACAAGGCTTCCGCAAAAGAGACCTCCGTAAGGGGGCGGCTGTAGGTGTATTCTTCGCTCCCGTTCTGGAACAGGCGACCGTCCGGCGAAATCATAAGGTAGCTTTCTGTCATTGCATCGCTGTCTTCGATATAGATGACTTGATGTGGCTCGCTTGGCTTTTCGATGTCCTCGCAAGCAATAAACGCAGCCAGCAAATCCTTGTGCGGCTTCGGCGCGTTTGTTTGCATTAGATTCTCGTTAAAGTTGTTCCTAAGGAACGCGTTGAACTGATAAATGCTGATGCCAGGATTTCCGTCGAACGGCCTCTGGCGCAAAATCTTCCATTTGTCGATGTGAAGGCCAGCAAAATGTTCCACGAGAACCTCGTTGAAGTTGAAATTGTTGACAACCGTATTCAGCTTAATCTTGATATCGGGATTAACCTTGCGAAGATCTTCAATTTTTTGACGGAGCGTCTCAAATGGAATCGTCTTGCCACCGCATTCTCGCCCGATTTTCATGTTGGTCTCATGATCCAACGAGTCGATGGATATCCCGACTTGGGAAATCAGGTGCGCGAAGGGGCGGATATTTTCGAGATGGCTGCCGTTGGTGATGATGGAGATTTCCATCTCATTATTGTACGCCGCCTCAACAACATTCCACAGGCGTTCGGGGAACATAATCGGCTCGCCACCGACAATGTTCAGGCGGATTCTGAAGACACCCTGACTGCGAAAATGTTGACTAATGTTAGAAAGTACTTTCTGCACATTGTCAGGATTGCTCCAAATTTCAACAGGCTTGTTCCACTTGGCAAAGCAGAATTTGCAGTGATAGTTGCAGGCTTCGGTGATGTGCCAGTTGATGACGATTGTCTTGATGTTCATAATTCTTTTTCTCCTAGGTTTGTGGTGAATGTTTAGGCGATGATGATACCGGTCTGGATGAGGAATTGGCGAAGGTAGCGGTTGTAATCGCGCCGCATCATTTCGTAGGCGTAGTTGTTGCTGGGAGTACTTGACACGATGAGTGTCTTGAAACCTCCCTTAGATGTATGCTTAAGCGAAGGGTGCGTTTTACCTGGAATGAATCGCCAACGCTTGCTCCGGATGAGTGCATTGCAGAATTCGTTGATACGTTTGTCGGCTGAGATGTAGATCATTGGGTACCTCGTAGTTAAATGTGATACCCACAATATATTGTCAACTTGCGAACTCTATGTTCGTACGAACTGTATCTTCGTAGCAAGTATTTTTTTTAGAAAAAATGTTCAGTTCTATATTTTTTTGCTTATATTTGATGATATAACAAAGCAACAAGGATGTTTTACCGATGCCGACTAATAAAAACGCTTATTATCGGATTAAAATTCTAGATAGACTGCTGTCAGAAAGCGTCGTTCGCCGGTATACGACGGGCGATTTGACAGATAAATGCAATGATGAACTTAAAGAAATTGGACAAAGCACAGTAACTCGTCGCTGCATAGAAGAGGATATACAATTTATTGAAAAAAATTTTGGAAAGATCGAAAGAATTCGATCGGGAAAAAAGAAAATATTACGCTATACCAATCAAACAGACAGCATTTTTAACCAAAAGATATCCCCATCTGAGCAAAAAATTCTACAAGCAGTTTCGCAGACTTTTGGAAAAATGGATGGTGTTGAAGACTTTGAATTATTGAATCAACTGAAGGATTCTGCAAACGACCAGGAACAGCCAATCATTATTTTTGAAAAAAATGAAGATTTGAACGGTCGCGACCTATTGCCAAAGCTTTTTAGACTGATTGAACGCAAAACCACCATAGAACTAAAATATCATCGCATCAAAGACACTCAAAAACGGAACAAAAAACAAATATTCCCTCATGTCCTAAAGCAATGTAAAGGCAGATGGTTTCTGTTTGGTACTACTATTGATACAAAAGAGGTCATGTGCTATTCTATGGACCAAATAGAGGATATAAAGCCTCTACAAATAAAATACGAACCATATGATGGAAGATGGGATGAATATTTTGAAAGTGTAATTGGTGTTACAAAAAAAGCTGATGATACTCCACAGGATATTGTTTTCTGGGCCTCGCAGGATGAGTGTGCCTATTTGGCCGGTAAACCGGTCCATTCATCCATGACACCCCTAAAAAAGAACGATGCAGAACTTCGGAAAAGATATCGTCTTCCCGATGATGGAAAACTATTCCGCATTAATTGCATCGTCAATTTTGAGTTGAAAAGAGAAATGGCTTCAAAATTTGGGGAGAGAATTGTTCTTGAACCACCTTCTCTGCGAAAAGAAATAATTAATGATGTCAAGACAATGCT
>JAEEGL011334842.1_pt1 | contig 10988 bp, 13 predicted proteins | sample 9134231 | NCBI WGS metagenome assembly JAEEGL01 (sample SAMN16246548, study PRJNA631951) | gut metagenome | biome: gut microbiome; feature: rumen; material: fiber-attached | host: Bos | place: Iran: Karaj | collected 2018-10 | reverse complement strand
GACATAGTCAACGACATCTGGATCACTGTTGGTGTCAACGATACCAAACACAGGGATGCCTAATTTGCGAGCTTCCGCAACTGCATTGTGTTCAACACGTGGGTCGATCACGAAGACAGCGTTTGGAACTTTACGCATTTCTTTAATGCCTTCTAAGTTCTTGGATAATTTTTCTTTTTCTTTTCTGAGGTGAGCAGCTTCTTGTTTTGGTAAGAGGTCTAATTCACCTTCGAGTTCTCTTCTTTCCAATTCTTTTAAGAATTTAATTCTTGTTGTAATTGTTTTGAAGTTTGTTAATGTACCACCTAACCAACGATTGTTGATATAGAAGGAACCGGAACGTAAAGCTTCAGCTTGGACGGCTTCTTGACATTGTCTCTTGGTACCGACAAATAAAACTTTACCACCATTATCGACGATTTCTTTCATTGCTTTATAAGCAACAGAGATTAAATCGACTGTTTGTTGTAGGTCTAAGATATAGACACCATTTCTTGCACCATAGATGTACTTTTTCATCTTTGGATTCCATCTACGGGTTTGATGACCGAAGTGTGAACCAGCTTCTAACAATTTCTTCATTGTAATGACTGGTGCATCAGGATCATGCATAACTGCTGCCATTTCTGGAGCAGGGGCCGCTTCTTGTTCTACTGGAGCGACTTTCTTTTCTTCTTCACTCATTTAAGAGCCTCCTTATGTTTTTCCTCCACTGTTTCGAAAAGCTCAACCACCTTAACAATCTTTAGTAAGGCACAACGGGAGCCAAATCCACAATGTGTGTAGTCTGTGATAATCACAGCGGTAATAATTCTAGCAAAGCACATTGTCTATGACAAGGCTTATTTTTCATCTTCTTTCTTTCTCGCCCTTGGGAAGGCATCTATATAGGTTTGTTTCATCGCTTCAGCGGAAACATGGGTATAGACTTGGGTGGCGTTAATTGAACTATGCCCAAGCAATTCTTGGATCACACGAATATCTGCACCATTTTCTAATAAATGGGTAGCAAAACTGTGTCTTAGAACATGGGGGTGTAATCCAACATAATTGCCGGTTTTTTCCTCGATTTGATCGAGAATATATTCCACTCCTCTAGTAGTCAAAATGCCCCCTTTTTCATTAAAAAACAGGGAATTTGCACCATTTTTTATTTCTAAATCCTTCTTTTTTTCAAAATTTTCAAGTCTCTTTAGTGCTTCTTTATATTCGTGTCTTGCCTTGTATTTTTCCACTAATTCTGGTCGCAAATTATCAATGTAGTTTTTCACAACTAGTTTGCACTCTTCAGTGAATGGAACAACTCTTTCTTTAGATCCTTTACCCATCACTCTTACCATTCGATTTCTTGCATCAAAGCTTTGAATTTTGAGATTAACCAATTCGGCAACACGCAAACCACAAAAATATAAAAGATAAAGGATTGCGTTATCTCTAGGAGCCAAATGATCAGTTCTTTCCATATTTGCATCTAGTATTTGTCTAACTTGGTCTTTATAAAGAACGTGTGGATACTTCTTTTCCATCTTTGGAGAAGTCGCAATGACAAAGGGATTTTGTTCAATATAGTTTCTATTAACCATAAACGAGTAAAAATGATTTAAGGATGATAGTCTTCTTTTACACGATCTTTTACTAATGCCGGCGTTTAATTCCTCGGTCAAAAAATTGCGGATAATGATTTGATCCACATCATCCATTAAAGCGCCTTCTTCATTGAGAAATTTCAAAAACTTATCAATATCCAATTGATAATTTCTAATAGTTAACGCACTATAATGTCTTTCTTTTTCTAAATAATCTAAGAATTCTCGTTCCGGTTTATTCATATTCTTTTTCTATTCTAGAATAATTAAGAAAAAAACGGAATTATTTCCGTTTCTTTTTTACTATTTTTTCCATGTAATTGCAGACAGGGTAATTTGTACATCCAAGGAAGTAACCATACTTACCTCTCTTTTTAATTAATCCACCATCACACTTTGGACATGGTTTAATGATTTTGACTTCTTTTTGTGTTTCCTCTGTAGGTTTCACATATAAACAATCTGGGAATCCGGAACAGGCAATGAATTTCTTGCCTTTCTTATCTTCTCTTTGCACGAGTGGTTTTCCACATAACGGACATATCTCATCGACATAGATTACTTCTTTGACTTCTTTTTGTACATAAGTACAACTTGGATAGTTTGAACAAGCTATAAATCTACCATTCACACCATCTTTATACACGAGAGGGTGCCCACATTTCGGGCACATATCACCTGTGTACTCTTCTTCGTCTTTGTACATATTTAATGCCGCATGGTTATATTCATCCATGAAGACATTGTAGAAGCTAGAGAGAGTATTAATTCTCGATTGGTTACCTTCTTGAACATTATCTAGTTTTTCTTCCATCTGTGCGGTATAAGTCGCATCAATGATATCTGGGAAATATTTATTTAAGACATGAACTGTTTTCTTGCCTTGATCAGTGCTGGTCAAAATGCCACTCACATCATCAACATATTTTCTATCTTTTAAAATCTTAATTGTGGATGCGTATGTGGATGGACGGCCAATACCAACTTCTTCCATAAGCTTTACAAGCTTGGCTTCAGAATACCTAGCTGGTGGTTCAGTGAATTTTTGTTCAGCTTTCTTAGAAAAAACAAGTAAACTATCACCTTCATTTAATGTTGGGAAGCTACCATGATACTCTTTTTGTTCCTCGGGTTCATAAATGAGAATTTCATAGCCCTTGAAAACAGTGTGAACAAGTTCAAATTTAAAACGATAAGCGCCACTAGATAAAGTCACCACTAAAACTTCTTCTTTTTTCGGTTTCATCAAAGATGACAATGCGCGATTATAGATTAATTTGTATAGTCTATATTGATCGGAAGTTAAGTATTTTCTGATAGATTCAGGTGTTCTATGGTTAGATGTTGGACGAATGGCTTCGTGAGCATCTTGCGCCAGTTCACTCTTCTTGTCTTTTTTTACATGACCAAGATATTCTTTACCGTATGTTTCTACGATATAGGCTTGCGCTCTTGCGACATAAGTAGCAGATAAGCGTGTGGAGTCTGTACGCATATAGGTAATTAAACCAACGTGTTCATCACCAACATTGATACCTTCATATAACTTTTGCGCTTCTCTTTGAGTTTTATCAGTTTTGAACTTTAATCTAGAGAAAGCTTCTTGTTGCATTGTGGAAGTTGTAAATGGCTCTTTACTCTCAATATAACGGATTTCTTTTTTAATTGATTCCACCTTCAAATCATCACCAACTGCCTTGATGATTTCATTTGCCATTTTCTCATTTTTGACGTCTATGGATTTACCATTTTTGCCAATGAATATTAATGGGAATTCTTTATTATTTATTTTGGTATTTACCAAAATATTCCAATATTCTTCCGGAACAAATGCATCAATTTCTTTATCGTGGTCTGCGATCAGTTTTAAGGTCGCGGATTGCACACGACCAGCGGATCTAGAATGAATCTTTTTATACATTAAATTAGATAGTTTAAATCCAATAATGCGGTCCACTATTCTTCTGGTTTCTTGTGATGCCACAAGATTTCCATCAATTGTGCGTGGATGCTTCATGGCCTCAGTAATAGAATCCCTAGTAATTTCATGGAATTCTAAACGTTTGGTCTTTTTTGTATTTAAACCTAAAACTTCCGCTAAATGCCAAGCGATGGCTTCTCCCTCTCTATCAGGGTCGGTTGCCAAGATTACTTCGTCAGCATTTTTAGCAGCGTATTTTAGCTTATTAACTACTTCTATTTTTTCTTTATTAATAACGTACGTGGGCGCGAAGCCATTTTCGACATCAACTCCAAGACCACCTTTGCCTCTAGTTGATAAGTCTCTAATATGTCCAAGGGATGCTTCTACGCGGTAATTGTCACCCAAATACTTTTTAATCGTGGTACATTTTGCCGGAGATTCAACGATTACAAGTTTCATCTTTTTCCTCCTCAGCGCCACCAATTATCGGCCCAAGTTTTGCCTTTGTCAACTTGAAAAAACACGCCTTCATCTATTAAATAAAACAATAATTTATTTAAGAAATTTAAAACATTGCCATTTGCTCAATAACATCATCCGCACTCTCCACTAAAGCGGCGCCCATTGAGATTAGCTTGTTGCATTGAGACTTACTTCCGGCGGGATATGGTACACACATCACATCAGTATTTCCATTCATCGCTAAAGTAGCTGTAATACAACTTCCAGAGTGTTCTCCTGCTTCTGCCACCACTAGTGTCTTACTGAGCCCCGCAATGATCCTGTTCCTTATAGGAAAAGATGCTGTTGTGGGTGGTGTTGTGCCGGGATATTCACTAATTAATAAGTGGTTCTTTTTTATCTCTTCGCACAATTCTAGGTTCTCTGTTGGATAGCACGTATCAATGCCGCATCCTAGAACAGCAATAGTCTTGCCACCAGCCTCCATCGCACTTCTATGTGCAATACTATCAATTCCTCTTGCTAAGCCAGAAACGATATTAAATCCCTTTTTAGCGAGTCCTGTGGAGATTTCCACTGTCATCCTTTCTCCGTATGGTGAATTCTCTCTTGATCCCACTATCGAGACATTTCGAGCAGTATCTTCCAATAACGAAATATCCCCATAGTAAAAGATTACAATTGGTGGCTTATAAATATTCTTCAAATGTGAAGGATAATTCAAATCCGCCAAAGTAAGTGTTCCACATTTCAAATTTCGAACCGCTTCCTTATAGCAATCTTCGATGTATTCCACATCGTGTGCAGCTTTTAAAATCTTGTTAAAATCACCATCATATTTAAGCGAATAGGCGATGAGTTTTTCTCTCGGTTCCATAAAAATACCTCCTAATTATATAAATAGGGGGCATTTCTCATTTTTTTCTCAAAACAGTGAGATTTTTTCTACGAAAAACTTTTTTATTGGCTTGTAGGAAAATCGGTGCAATCCTTTAACAGGACCATACTTTTCTAAGACATCCATATGAAGCTTAGTTCCATAGCCTTTATGCTTAGCGATTTGATACTCTGGATATTGCTTATCTAACTCATAACAATAATGGTCTCTTGATACCTTAGCAATGATACTAGCGGCAGCAACATTGAGGGATAAAGTATCACCATGGATAAGCGCAATCTTGGGCACGTCATATTCCATGATTCTCATCGCATCCGCGATAATCATATCAAAAGGATGATTCATGTTTTTAAGTGCGCGTTCCATCGCTAATCGAGAGGCGTTATAAATATTAATTCGATCAATCTCTTCAGGAGTCACTCTTCCAACACCCCACGCAACCGCATTATTTATAATAATGTTATAGGCTTCTTCACGTTGCTTTTCTGCGAGTTGTTTGGAATCATTTATCAAATCACACTGAAAATCTTTTGGCAAGATGACAGCACCCGCAAAAACATCACCCAAAAGGCAACCGCGTCCGGCTTCGTCGCATCCCACTATTAGCTTGATATCTTTACTATAAAACTGTTGATCGTAATCTAGAGCCATTCTAAAGTAATGTTTCCTAATAAACCGTCTTTAAACTCTTTAAGTAATAATGCTTCCGCTTTTTCTAAATCTAACTGATTATTTGCACGCATTAGTTTTCTTCTATCCGCGATTAGTTCAGTAACGGTTTTTCGGTCAGTTATTGTTTCTATATCAAATCTTTCTTTTAAAGCATTTGGATATTTTTCCTTAAGGAAAGATAAAAGATAGTCCACTAAATCGCTATTAGGTAAGATATCTTCTCTTATTGAACCAACAAGAGCGAGTTTTGTGGCTTTTTCTTTATCCTCATAACTCATCGGTAAAATACCAGGAGTGTCTAAAAGTAAGAAATCTTTATTCACTCTAATCCATTGTTCACCACGTGTATAACCAGGTTTGTTTTGCACACCTGCCACTTTACGTTTAGCCAAAAGATTAATAAGTGAAGATTTGCCAACATTAGGAACGCCAATAACCATTGTACGAATGGGTTGTGGTTTCATTCCTCTGGCCATTTCTTTCGCCCATTTGGCTTGGCCAAGTTTAATAACAGCATTAGAAATAAGATTATAGGCGTTTTTATCATTTAGATTTGTGGCAATCACATCAATATCTTCGCTGATAAAATGTTTTCTCCATAATTCGGTTTGTTTTTGATCCGCTAAATCGGATTTGGTAAAAACATAGACTTTCTTCTTGTGCTTTGTGGCTTTTTCTAAATTCTCATTTATCGAAGACAAAGGGGCACGCGCATCAAAAAGTTCGATGATAACATCAATAATCTTTAACTTCTCTTCTACTTCGTGAAGAGCTTTATTCATATGTCCAGGAAACCAATGGATATTATTCGCCATAACTAAATGTAATAGACCGGCAAGTGTCTCTTTCTTTCTTTACACTCAAAATAGTGTTCACTAGTGCCGTCTTGGTCTATGTTTCCTTTATTAGAGAATTTCTCGGCAATTTTGCATGTTCCTTCAATAGCAACAAGGACACCAACTATGTTGTCATAATAAATTGGAGCTCTATTGTCTTGAGAGAAACAATCGAATGAGGCGCAATAATTATCACCCATCACCCAATATTCATCTTCGCCTAATTCATATTCAAAATCTTTGTATTTGTTGATATCAATATAATTGGCACTTTCTTTAAATAAGCGATTAAAGGTGATCTTTTGAACTTCAAATTCTTCAGATCCAGCTTTTTTCACAGAAAATACGATGGCTTTATTAATTGCACTAGCAACTTCATCGTAACCCGCGCCACGACTCTTTAAAACTTCTACTTCATTAGCCCAGTCATCATCGATATCAAATCTAATGGTTTCATTTGGTAAACCATAAACTCTCTTAATCTTATATGAGGAGTTATTCTTATCAATTTCATTGTCTTGGCCATGAACATATCCACCTTTATAGTCGGTAGATTTAGCAAAAGGATAATAGGTAGTAACTATGTTAAATCTCTTTAGATGATTAATTGCACTCTTATGGTCATCGATAACACCATAGTCAGCACGAGAACCGCCTTTAAGAGTAGGATTCATAGAATTACCAGAAACGAAAATCGCTCTAAAATAATATGAACGGAACACTAAAATGAAACTCAAGCAAACGTTAATGATGAGAATTAAATAAATGATTGGCCAAATAATTCTTTTAAGTTTCTGTTTCATAAGAGCTATTTTCTTTTCTCATTATATGAGTTTTAGGGAATAGATGCAACGTTGCGTGTACGAAAAAAGGGTTCATTAACGAACCCTTTATCTTGTTTCCATTAAAGAACTTCTTTAATACGAGCGGATTTACCAGATAATTTGCGGATATAAGTAATCTTATTTCTTCTTACTTTACCACGACGCACAACTTGGATTGATGCGATAACTGGAGAATTGACTGGGAATGTTCTTTCCACGCCAATACCGCTGGAAATCTTACGAACTGTGAATGTTTCACTAACACCGCCACCACGACGAGAGATAACGACACCTTGGAAGTTTTGAATACGAGATTTGTTACCTTCGATAATACGGACAGAAACTTTGACTTCATCACCAGAAGAGAAATCTGGTAAGTCTTTTCTGATTTGGCTGGCTGCAACTTCATTGACTAAATTGTTGTTCATAATTAGCCCTCCTATAGATATGTTTTCTCTTGGTGTTCATTCTCAATTTGACAGCGGAGCACCCGTATCATGTTAAAAAACATGCCTTAATATATTACCAACACAAAAAGATTTTTGTAAATAGTTTATTTATAATAAGCAAATTACTTGTGCTATAATTCAAGCAATGATTGAAATTATTGACGCGGTCATTAAAACAAAAACATTGTCGAAAGGTGCGTGTTCTTTTTCGTATGAAAAAGGACAAATCAATTATATCGATTATAGTGAAATCTATAAGTTTAATATTTTGCTATTAAAGAATCATTCTATGGATTCGGGCACAATTAAGATTGATGGCACAACCATTGATGATGAGCAATCACTTTTGATCGTAACCATTAATTCACTTGTGAAAATTCATATCGCGTTCACTCAATCCGAGAGAACAAAAAACGAACAACTCAAGAAGATTCAAACTGAATTACTAAAAGTTAATGAACTTCCTCAAGAAAAAGATGAAGATAAGCTTAATAAGGTAGAGGCAATCTTTGATTGTGTTGAATCATTAAATGCTGCATATTTGTTACTCGATTTAAATGACCCTTTAATGGTTCCAGAAAACTTCGTGAAAGAGCAATTAGAAAAGCATCAAAACAATTTGTTAATTGCTGTTTTGAACAAAAGCCCATATGATCCAATTGATGAAAACTCAACCATCTCTCAAAAAACTGCTTTAGATTTAAGCATTGGGGAAGCGAACGAAAATAAAGAAACCAAGAAACCACGAAATGCATTGAATGGTTTTACCAAAAAAAGTAAAGATCCTTTTGGAAAAGTTTTTGTCAGAATGTTTAAAGAAAATGCGATGGTGTTCTTCTCGTTCATCGCCCCAGCATTAGGTGTCATTGCTTTTAGTCTTTTGTCTCCACTTTATGCGCAAACAAACAAAGTTTTATTAATCCCATTCATTATTACAATTTGTATTTGCTTTGTCCTATACATGATAATGACTTATAAAGTCGCTATCTTTGATAATGTTCAAGAATTAATTGCTTATGCAATTATCAACATTGTATCGCTCGGTTTAGCATTTGGTCTATCAATATTGTTTTACTTCTTGTTCCTGAATTTTGATAATGAAATTAAAGCTTTGAATAGCAGAAACATAACCGGATTCACAATAGCAGGTTTATTAACTCTAGTTTTAATGACTGCTTTTATATACATTCCACTCATAATGACTGGAATTTTAAAATTATTTAAAAGGAAAAAATAACTGTAAAGCATTTTTGCTTGACACTCATATAGAAAAAGAATAATCTTATTACGGCAATAAGGAGTTTATTACTATGTCTGTAAAAATTAGATTAACAAGAATTGGCCGTCATAAAGACCCATTCTTCAGAATTGTTGCTGCTGATTCTCGCTTTGCGAGAGATGGCCGCTACATCGAACAAATTGGTTACTTTGATCCAGATAAGGGTGTTGAAAACGCTGTTATCGATGAAGAGTTAGCTCTCAAATGGTTAAAATTGGGTGCTACCCCATCCGACACAGTCAAAGCTATGTTCAACCGCAAAGGTTTATTAGCTAAACACGCTGGCGAAAAAGCCCCAAAAGCAAAAAAAGAAAAGAAAGAAGCTGCTCCAAAGAAAGCTGCTCCAAAAGCTGCAAAAGCAAAGAAAGCTGAATAATTATGAATTACGAGAAAATTGTTCGTGCTCTCATCGATCCAATCGTTATGGAACCCGAATCAATCTTGATTAGGGTAGTTGAAGATGAAAACGGTAAGGACGTGAACATTCTCGTTGCTGCAGAAAAAGAAGATACCGCTCGTTTAATTGGTAAGCATGGCATTATCGCCAACTCACTAAGAGAAGTACTCTCAGTTGCGGGAAAAAGTGAAAATCGTCGCGTTTTCTTAAAATTCGAATCATTCAATGAAGAAGAGAAAGAGGATTAGTCCTCTTTTTTGTCAATTATGGAATATCTATTACTCGGAAAAGTTGTTGATAAATTTGGTTTAGATGGAACTTTAAAAATCTATTCAACCACAAATAATGCAGAAAAGCGTTATAAGAAATTTGCAAAAGTATTTTTGTATGATGAAAAAACAGATGAAAGAAAAGAATACCAAGTCGAGTCTTTTAGAAAATCTGGAGTTTTTGATTTTGTTAAATTAAAAGGTTTTGATGCAAATTTAGCGGAGCATGTTAAAGGTTTCGAAGTCCAAGTTATCAAAGATAATAACGATTTAGAAGTAGGTTATTACTTTTATTCTGATTTAATTGGCTGCGAAATACTTGATGAAAACAAAAAAGTCCTTGGAATTGTTAAAAATGTTGAGGAATTCCCGGCTCAGATTACGTTGAGAGTTTCCAGAAAAAATGGTAAAGATTTCTTTGTTCCTTTTATTAAACAATTCATTAAAAAAGTAGATATTCAAAACAAAAATATTGAGATAATTGTGTTGGAGGGAATGTTATGAAAATTACAATCTTAACTTTATTCCCAGAAATGTTCTCTGGATTCCTTTCAAATTCAATTATCAAGCGCGCAATCGCGAAAAATGTAGTCGAAATCGATATAGTTAACATTAGAGATTTCACGAAAGATAAATATGGACGTGTCGACAGCGCACCTGTAGGCGGAGGCGCCGGTCTCATAATGAAATGTCAACCAATTATCGACTGTCTAAATGCTGTCAAATCTTCCGAATCTCATGTTGTTATGCTTTCACCAAGAGGCCAACAATATAATCAAAAAAAGGCACATTTGCTATTAAAATCAACGCAAAACCTCATTCTTTTATGCGGACACTATGAAGGAATTGATGAAAGAGTTAATAAATACGTTGACGAACAAATATCCATCGGTGATTACATTCTCACAGGTGGCGAAATAGGCGCCATGGCAATAGCAGATTCTATCATCAGATTAATCGATGGAGCTATCGCAGAAGATAGTATTATTGATGAAAGCTTTGAAGACGATCTCCTAGAATACCCTCAATACACTGAACCATATGATTATGAAGGTGATAAAATTCCTCAAATTCTCTATAGTGGTAACCATACCGCGATAGAAAAATGGAGAAAAAAGCAATCATTAAAGCTAACAAAAGAATTAAGGCCTGATTTATTAGAAAAAAGAGAGCTTTCAAAAGAAGAAAAGGAACTCATTAAAGAGTTAGAAACTGATGATATCCCAGATTGGGAAACCAAAGCTATAGAAAAAGGTCACAAATTCACAAAAAAAGAGGTTAAGTAAACGCCTCTTTTTTTACATTGGGAATCCTCCGCCTAATCCACCAAGTCCACCCGGTGGCATTCTTCCACTTTTACGGTAGGACTCCATCTGTTTCATCATTTCTTTC
>JAEEGL011274693.1_pt1 | contig 10988 bp, 9 predicted proteins | sample 9134231 | NCBI WGS metagenome assembly JAEEGL01 (sample SAMN16246548, study PRJNA631951) | gut metagenome | biome: gut microbiome; feature: rumen; material: fiber-attached | host: Bos | place: Iran: Karaj | collected 2018-10 | reverse complement strand
GCGGTGGTGGAACCCAATATCAATATCGAGGCGGTGTTCATGACAAACTGCGCGTATGCGTCTGGCGTGAATGTAATCAGCCGTGGCAGCGCTCCTCCTGACAACGTCAACCCGGTAATAGCGGAAGATGGCGATCTGGGCCTCGATTCGTCCGGCCGTCCGCTGAAGGGGAGCGTTGTGATAGATGCTGGAAATATCGCGTTGTCGCAACCGCCGGCGATCGACAAGGATCTCGACGGCAACCAGCGCATATACAACAACGCGATCGACATCGGGTGCTACGAATACGATGCGCGTGACGACTTCGCCCGTACGCTGAAGCCGAGCGGCGGCGTCGTGGTGACGAATGCCTCGCCGACCGTCGAGCAGACGGAGGGCGGCATTCTCATCCGCGACGGCGAGCTTGCCGCCAACTGGACGCGGCCGAACGTACGCGGGGCTTGCGTCTTCGACTGTGTCGTGACGGGCGGCGGTTTGCTGACGGTTCTGCTCAACGGCGAGCCGTTCGCCAGCCTTGGGCCCGGCGATGGCGCGAAGACGTTTGAATTCCGCAACTCGCTTACCGGGAACGCTCTCACGTTCCGCTATGAAGCCTCTGACGGCGATACCGGCGGAGCGCTTGTCTCCAAGATGGTCTGGAGGCTCGGAACGGCTTTCAGCTTACGCTGACGCGGAAATGCTCGACGGCGCCAACAATGACGGGACAAGAAAGTTTCAAGGCGGTCTTCCCAATTCTGCTGCTTTGCGGCGTCTCATGCATGTCGATACATGGCGAGACGCTCGAGAACGAGGCCATGTGCATCTCGTTCGGCGGTGTGGAGGACGGATTCGCCATCGAGTCCATCGAGAACCGCATCTCAGGCGATACGCGTTTCGTGCATCCCGCCAGGGACGAGGCGGCATTCTGGCGACTTGATTTCGTGCGCAAGGATGCAGACGGATGCAGGCATGTGACCGTGGACAACCGTGCCCCGGCGGTGTCGCGGCAGGCCATACGGCTGCCGGATGGACTGCGTTTCGAGTGGCGAGGGATGGATCTCGCCGGCGAGAAGGGCGTGCTGGACGTGACGGCCGAAGTGTCCCTTCCTCCCGGGGCGTCGGCCAGCGAATGGCGGATCGCGGCGTCAAACCGCAGCGAGACGACGGCGCTTTACGAAACTTCATATCCGCTTCTCAGGAACGTGACGCCGGACGGCCAAGGTGACGTGCTCATGCCATTCAAGGAATTGGGGGCCATCCTGCTGAAGGGATATGCCGGCAAGGGCCGCGTGGAGACGGCATGGACGCCGGGGTGGAGACCGCCGGTGACGGCATTCAACCTTGGGGAGGCGGGGTTGTACATAGCCGCACACGATCCCGAAAGCCGCAGCAAATGTCTTGTCGTCGGCAAGGGGCAGGACGTGCGTTTTGACACTGTCGTGGAAAACGCCGGCTTGCCCGGAAGCGCCGCCGAGGGTCCGCGCTACGCGGTAACCGTTGCGGCATATCGCGGCGACTGGTGGCAGGCCGCCAGGCTCTACCGCAAGTGGGCGCTCAAGCAGAAGTGGGCCGTGAAGGGGCCGATCGCCGGCCGCCGGGATTTTCCGCGCGCCATGACGGACATGGATATTCTGCTGCGCATCAACGAAAAAGATCCGAACGCGATGTCCAACCACATCGCCGCCGTGCGAAGGATATGGCCCGACCTCAAGGTGGGCATCCATTGGTACGGATGGTCCCCGCAGATATTCTGCGTGAACTTCCCGGAATTCTTCCCCGCGCGTCCCTATACGACCAGGGTGGCGGCTTTCGCGCGCAGGCAGGGTGTGGCGCTCATGCCTTACGTGGACGTGCGTTCGTGGGATGTCGACATGGCGTCATGGGCCTACGCCAGACGTGACGCATGCCGGGACATCTCCGGCAAGACGATCGACGAGGTCTATTCTCCAAAGCATCGGCTTGCGGTGATGTGTCCGTCGTCTCCGCAATGGGCCGAGGTCTGCGCGAAGCTCACGCATGACGCCATCGAGACGGGCACGGTGAACGGAACGGGATTTGGCGGCATATACCACGATCAGGTGACCTGCTCGCGGCCGGTATATTGTTTCGCGCCTGGTCACGCACACCCCGCAGGCGGCGGATCGTGGTGGGCCGAGGGCTACAGGCGGGCGTTCGCGCCGCTGCACGACTGGTGCGCGAAACGCAACGCGCCAATACTCTCGGAAGGGACCGACGATACGTATCTCGGCCTTGTAGATGGATATCTGAAGGCGAGCTGTCCCTGCGGGGAAGAGGTTCCCTTCCATCCTGCCGTATACGCGGGTTATGCGATCTATTACGGCTGCTACGAAAACATCAAGGACGACGCAGATTCCTTCAGGGCCTACCAGATGCGCGATTTCACGCGTGGCGTGCTGCAGGGATGGCTCGACAGGTGGAACGCCACGTCACCGGAATTCGCCGTGCAGCAGCAGCTTTGGGGACGCCTTGCGCGGGTGCGCCGCATGGCCGCCGAATTCATGATATACGGCACGCTCGAAGACGAGTTGCGTTTTGCGGAGCCACCGCAGGAAGGGGAGGTCGTCCTGACGCACACCTGGACGGGAAAGGTCCGCTGCCGTTTCTCCATGCCGAAGGTGGTCGGTACCGTATGGCGCAACCAGGCAGGCACCGCCACCGCCGTCATCGCGGCCAACTGGTCGGATTCGGAACAGACGGTACGTTTCCGCACGCCGGCTACGGGGATGTCCCCGCAGAAGGTCGATGACGGACCGCTTCCCGCATTCGTGGATGCCGGTGACGGGTTCGCCACTTTGACGTTCGCGCCGCGCCAGATAGTTTTTCTCCGCACGGCGCGCCGATAGCCGCATACGCTACAGAAGCTGGAACGGCAGCAAGGGGGCGCGGTCGTATGGGCGCGGGACCGGGACTTCGTTCGCCGTCCCGTCGTGCGAAACGACCTTCACCGCGATGTCGCCTTCAAAACGGTCGTAGCGTGAAAAGGCGCATACGAGTTTAAGGGCGCGTTCAAGGTCCGCCGCGTCCTTCAGCTTCGGGATAAGCGCGGTAGGCCCTGGCACGGACATGGGCACGAGAAGCGTGTCGCCAGGAACGGCGGCGTCCTTGAGCATCGCATTCTCGTTCGCATCGCGTCCGAGAATGACGCTTGTGCCGCCGGGCAGGCGGTATCGGCGGGCGATGTTCAGCAGTTCGACGAGGCGACGGTCGTCCAAGCCCTCGTGCTCCAGGAGATCCTTTAGCCGGTGGCCGAATCCTTTTTCGGTCAGTTTGCATCCGCCGGCGGGGGAAGGGTAGTCCGTGAGGCCGTATTTCTTCGCCAGTTCGAACTGCGGTTCGCGGCGGCGGCCGGAAAACCCGAGCAACTTGGACCGGTCTATGAGGCCTTCCTGTTCCGGGATGGTCGGTTCGAGCAGCCGGGCGCAGAGCGGACGTATGAGCCGTCCCGCGAGGCCGGAGCATTTCTCTACGACCCCCAGCGACTGGCGGTTCTGGCTCATGGGGCGCTGGTTGAGGACCTCGCCCGTCGCCACGAAGTCGTACCCTGCCGCCGTCATCATCTCGCCTGCGCGGGCTATCATTCGCGCGTGGCAATCGATGCACGGGTTCATCGCGCCGCCGAATCCGTGGGGCGGCGCCTTTATGAGTGCGATCTCGTCGTCGGTGAAGTCGATGACATGAAGTCTTATGCCAAGCGCGTCGGCGGCCTTCCGCGCGGCGTCCGGTGCGAAGAACGGCGTCGCGAACGTGACGCCCTCCACCTCGGCGCCTGCGTCGCGAAGTACGCAAACGGCCAGCTGGGAATCGAGTCCGCCGGAAAGAAGCGACAACCCCCGCGCTTTTTTGGTATAATCTTCCTTTGCCATGGACGGAGATTTTACCGAAAGCCTCCGGATTTGGCAATCATTAAAGGAATAAAACATGTATCCTGACTTGATATCGATCGGTCCTTTGCACGTAAAGACGTACGGCTGCTGCATGGCGCTGGGCTTTCTGGCCGCGTGGCAGGTGGTGGCAAGGCTGTGCCGCAGGACGGGACGGGCGCCCGAGCCGCTCTCCAACCTGCTGATCGCGTTGATGATCGCAGGCGTCCTTGGCAGCCGCATCGCCTATGTCATCGAGCACTGGAAGAGTGAATTCGCCGCCAATCCGATGTCGGTCATACGGATAGACCAGGGTGGATTGATGTTCTATGGCGGTCTTATTCTCGCCTTTGCGTACTTCTTCGCCTGGTGCTACTTCAGGAAGGAGCCGATCCTTCCGCTCCTGGATCTGCTTGCCACGGTGCTGCCTCTCGGCCACGCGTTCGGACGGATCGGGTGTTTCTTCTACGGCTGCTGCTACGGGCGGCTGTCGAATTCGGCCTGTGCGGTGGCGTTCCCGCGCGGTTCGCCGGCCTGGCACGAGCAGCTCAACGCGGGGCAGATATCCTCCGCCGCGACGGCGTCCCTGCCTGTTCTGCCCACGCAGCTTTTCGAGGCGGCGGCGGTGTTCGCGCTTTTTGCAGTGCTGCTGTTGGCGTACAGGCGTTATGCGATGTCGCGCCCGGGGGGCGTCGCAGGTTGCTATTTCGTGGGGTATGCGTTCATAAGGTTCGGTTTAGAGTATCTTCGCGGCGATCCAAGGGCGGCGATCGGTCCGTTCTCGATTTCCCAGTCCATTTCGCTCGTTTTGCTTTTTGGCGGTTTTTCGCTCATGGCAGTTGCCTTTTCACGCAAAAAAAGGTAAAATACACGAACCACAAGAGATGAAAGGGTTTTCATGAAAACCATGAAATTGACATTTTCAGCGAAGATCGCTTGTGCCGTGTTCACGGCATGTGCCGTTTTCTGTGCGTTTGCGCAGGAATCGGCGGAGTCTACGGAGGAATCTTCTTCTTCGACCGCGACCGCCTCGGAAGGTGAAGGTGCCGCGGCCGAGAAGCCGGTTGCGGCGCCTGCAGGCAAGGATTTCCGCTTTACGCCGCTCATGTGCGTCAAGGAGTTCGCCTGCGGGACGGTGGAGATATGTCTGCCGGATTCGCAGACATGGGTCGCCGCCGTGAAAGGGCGGTACTATCCCTTCGGCTCCAGGGTGCGTCTCGCGGGCGATGGCTCGGGTGATGCTTCGGCCAGGTTCATGGTCGGTCCCAAGGCGTTCATCACGCTTTCCGGCAATTCGATGTTCGAGACGCGTGCGATAAAGATCGGCGAGCAGACGCGTACCGTCCTGCCCTTGGCTGGCGTGGTGGGGCTAGATATGCCGCGCTCGCTCAAGGATGGCCTCATCATGGTGGCCACGCCCGATTTCGTCTGCTCGAATATCGCCGGCGAGAGCAGGTTCGAGTGCACCGAGTCCAACGACGGGCGTGAAGTCGTAGTGCGGGTGGTGACGGGTTCGCTCGCGCTTGAAGGCCGCCACTACAAGATCGCCCGCATGGGCGCCGCCAACCAGGTGCGCATCTGCACTTCGACGGATGCCCTGCTGACTTCGCTGCGCGGCGAATCCGGCGACTACAAGGTGGTGCTGGACTGCGGCGTCAAGAGCATACTCGATCCCGATACCGGCGCAAACAAGGATGTCCCGCAGACGATCGAATACGGGCTTTCGCCGCAATGCGCCGTGAAGATCTGGCGCAAGGTCTCCGACAAGGCCGTCGGCGGCAGCGGACGCATGGCCGTCGCCGTGCAGACGTTCGATGCGCAGGGCAAGGACAAGAATTTCCGCGCTTTCTTCGAGTCAAGGTCGAACGTCAACTCCGGCGAGCTGATAGTTCCGCCCAAAGATACCGCCAAGGAAGAGGCGGAGAAGAGCAAGTCCGCGGCCGAGGATGTGGAGGAGGTCTCCGCCGATACGGCCGCAACCGATTCGTCGGCCGATTCCGGCGCCGCCGCGCCGGCCGCTTCCGATGGAGCCGCGCCGGCGGAGAACGCCGCGCAGCCGGCAGCCGACAACAGCGGGGACGGGCTTTGATCCGGCCGTATGGATCTGGAGTCAGCAGAAAAAAAGTAAATTCATATCTGGCGCGTGGCGCCGTAAATACAAGGAACAGGAAAGAACACCGTGGTCATCCATCATTTCAACCGAATCATCCGCAACAAATGGATATGGGGCGCATTTGCAGTTACGATCTCAGTCTTCTTCGCGTTCGACTTCCTATTCACGGGGCGTGACGACGAAGGGCGTTCGTCGGGCGGCGCGGGGACGTTGGGCGACCGCGACGTGCCGTGGTCCGAATTCCGCGCGTTGGTGGACGATGTGCGCGGATACGGCAACCAGCGCAACCGCGACATGTCCGACACCGATGTGAACCGTCGCGCCTGGGAGGAGCTGGCGGCGCTTGAAGTCGCCAAGGAGATGGACCTGACGGCCACCGACAGTGAAGTGCGCGACACCATCTCCCACGACCCGTCGTTCCGCGGCGAGGGCGGCACTTTCAACCTGCGCGTCTACGAGGCGGTGCTTCGCGCGAACAGCCTCACTCCGGAACTTTTCGAGGCGTACCTGAAGCGCCGTCTCACGCTCATGAAGCTCTCGCGCTCGGTATTGGGCGCGGCGTCGTGGGTTTCCCCGATGGAGCTGGAGAGCGCGGTCAACGATTTCACCGACAAGTACACGGTCCGCATCGCGACCTTCTCCGACCGGGACAGCGGCAAGGTGCAGCTTTCCGACGCCGATCTCGAGACATACTACAAGGAGAACACCAATTCCATCGCGATGCCCGACTGCATTACCGTCAAGTACCTCAAGTATCAGGCGGACGACGCGAAGCGCCTCGCGCAGTTCAAGATCTCCGAGGACGAGATGCGCGACCACTATGACGCCAACACCGACCGTTTCGAGACGCAGACCACCAACGGCGTGATCACGAAGAAGTTCGAGGAGGTCAAGGGCATCATAGAGAAGGAGCTGCAGCTCATCGCCTCCGTTGAGGCGTACCGCACGAATCTCCTTTTCCGCGTGTTCCCGAACGACGCGCAGTCCTATACGGCCAAGGTCGACAGGCTCGAGCAGATCGCCGCCCAGGACAAGGTGCCCGTCAAGAAGTCGCCTCTGTTCTCGCCTTCCGACGAAAAATACGTGTCCGGCTTCATGTCGCGGCCTTCGGCCTTCGCCCCGGGGATCGAAGGTTTTGCCGCGGCGGCGGCCGAGCTTGACCCGGAATCCGAGGATCTGCGCTACGGCGTTGTCGCCGGCAGCAATGTCGTCTATCTCATAGAGCGCGACACCTTCGTCAAGGCGCACGTGCCGCCGTTCTCGGAGGCGAAGTCGATAATCCGTCCGCGCGCGCTTGCCGACGCCCGTACGAAGGCCTTCAAGGCCGCCGTCGAGAAGCAGCGCGCGCTCGCGGCCGCCGCGGTCGCCAAGGGCCAGCCGTTCGACGCCAAGGCCCTCGCCGCCCAGAGCGTCACGACTTCCATCACCTTCTCGGTGTCTTCCCTGCAGCATGATTCCTTCCTCGACTCGCGCTATGTCGCCAGCGCGGTCATGAAGCTCGGCAAGGGGCAGATTTCCGATTTCATCGCAACGGCCAACCCGGCCCGCGCCCTGCTGGTCTATGTGGAGAACCGCGTGCCCGGCGATGCCGCCGATGCGCAGATGGTGCGCGCGCAGCTGCGCGACGAACTCTCCTCCATGTCGGCCGGCGGCGTCCCTGCGGCATGGAATCGCTGGAACCTTGAACGTCTCGGTTTCACGACAACGCAGATGTCTACCGTGGAACGCGCAGATGAAGGTTCTGTTTCGGAAGATTGACGAGTCCGCCCGTCTGCCTGAATACGCCCATCCCGGAGATGCCGGGATGGACGTGTTTTCGGTTGAGGACATGGTCCTGCCGTCCGGCGGCAGGGCTTTGATACATACCGGGCTTGTGATGCAGCTTCCGCCCGACGCCGAGGCGCAGGTGCGCCCCCGTTCGGGACTCGCCTTGAAGCATGGCGTGACCGTATTGAATTCCCCCGGAACCATCGACGCGGGCTACCGCGGAGAGGTTGGCGTGATCCTGATCAACCTCGGGGACGAAACGTTCCATGTCGAGAAGGGCATGAAGATAGCCCAGCTTGTGGTCGCCCCCGTGACACGGGCGGAGGTCGTCGAGGTTTCCGCCGTCGATGCGACCGATCGCGGAACGGGCGGTTTCGGGTCCACGGGCGTCTAGGAGATATCCAGGATGGTTCTTCCTATCGTGAAATATGGCGACAAGGTCCTGCGCGAGAAGGCCATCCCGGTTCCGCAGGTCACGCCCGAACTGCTTCGCCTTGCGCGGGACATGGTGTCTACAATGCACAAGGCCAAGGGCGTCGGGCTCGCCGCGGAGCAGGTCGGCCGCACCGAATCGCTTTGCGTCATCGACGTTCCCCTGGAATGCGAGGACGACGACGGGACGCGCGAGTTCAACGCGCGCGTGGATATGCCCCTTGTCATGTTCAATCCCCAGATACTTTCGCTCGAGGGCGAGCAGGAGGGGCGCGAGGGTTGCCTGAGTTTCCCCGACATGGGCGCGCCGCTGAAACGTGCGGCGGAGGTGACCGTGCAGTACATGGACGTGAACGGCATGCCGCAGATCGCCACCGTGCGTGGATTCCTCGCGCGTGCCGTGCAGCATGAGACGGACCATCTGAAGGGAATCCTCTACGTGGACCGTCTCGCGGACGCCGATCGCGCCAAGATCGGCCGGAAGATCGAGACGCTCTGCCAGAAAAACGGCGGATGTGCATGATGTATCCCGCAGCCATGAAGCCGATCGCCGTAATACCGACATACAACGAGAAGGAGAACGTCGAAGCGCTGGCTGCGGCGGTGCTGGAGAATCTTCCGCCCGAGGGCGGAATCCTCTTCTGCGACGACAATTCGCCAGACGGCACGGGACGGATCATCGACCGGCTCTGCGCGGAAAATCCCCGCATCAACGTACTGCACCGCGAGAAGAAGGAAGGTCTTGGACGGGCCTATGTCGCGGGATTCGCCCGCGCCCTCGAGCTTGGCGCGACCCATGTCGTCGAGATGGACTGCGATTTCTCGCACGATCCGAAGGACGTCCGCCGCCTCCTTTCCGCCATCGAAGATTGCGACGTGGCGATAGGAAGCCGCTACGTGAAGGGCGGCCGTTGCGTCGGCTGGCCGTTCCGGCGCTGGTTCATATCGCGGTTCGGCGGCCTCTTCATACGCCTTGTCATGGGAACTCCCGTGCATGATCCTACGGGCGGGTTCAAGTGCTTCCGCCGCGAGGCGCTCGAGCGGCTGGGCGATTTCTCCTGCATCAGGTCTTTCGGATATTCGTTCCAGATGGAGATGAACTACAGGATGTGGAAGATGGGGCTGAAGCTGAAGGAGATACCGATCACCTTCGCGGAACGCCGCGCCGGACAGTCCAAGATATCCGGCTCGATCGCGATAGAGACTTTGAAACTTGTCTTCAAGATACGGTTCGGCAGATGACGACATGGCTTAGAGCGCTGCGCGTGCAGCAATGGACGAAGAACGCGGTCGTTTTCGCGGCGTGGTTCTTCGCCGTCGCCGACGTGTCCCAGTCGGCCATGGCGCGCGGATTGCGTCCGTTCCTCGTGGTCTGCGCGATGGCCTTCTCCTTCTGCCTGATATCCAGCGCGTTCTATCTCCTCAACGACGTGGCCGACTACGATTCCGACAGGCTGCATCCCGTCAAGAGGCTTCGCCCGATCGCGTCCGACATCATCTCGAAGATCGCGGCGGTGCGCATGGCGCTCGCCCTCTTCGCATGCGGGCTCGCGTTTCCGTGCTATCTCGTCTTCAGGCATCCGGACCGTACCCTGGGCTTTGGCGTGGTTCTCATATACACGGTCATGCAGTGCGCCTATTCCGGCATCCTCAAGCGCCTTCCGTATGTCGACGTGGTGGTGATCGCCGCCGGTTTCGTGCTGCGCGCCGTCGCCGGCGCCGCCGCGATGGCCGTACGCATCTCGCCGTGGCTGCTTGGATGCGCGTTCAGCCTGTCGCTGTTCCTCGCACTGTGCAAGCGCCGCCACGAAAAGGAGATCGCGGTCGAATCGCGTGCCGCGCTGCGCGGATACCATCCGTACGTGCTGAACACGCTCATCGTCCTTGCGGCGGTCGGCACGCTTGCCGTCTACGTGTGCTACACGCTTTCCGCGGATACGGTCGCGCGTTTCGGCACTCGCGGACTTGCCTTCACCGGCATTTTCGTCGCGTTGGGGCTCGCGCGCTATCTATTTCTAGTCTATGGCCGCGGTGACGTGGGCCGTCCGGAACGGGTGCTCCTGACGGATCGTCTGCTGTGGCTCATCCTGGCCGGGTACGGATGTTCCGCGCTCGGGGCCGTGCTGGCGGCCAAACTATGGCATTGAAAGAAAATTCATTCCGCTTGCGCCTTGAGGCGCTTCGCCCCGCAGGGGTACGTCTAGGCCTTGAAACGATCCGCGCGCTGCTCGCGGAACTCGGAAATCCGCAGGATGCCCTCAAATGCGTGCATGTCGCGGGCACCAACGGGAAAGGCGCGGTGTGCGCCATGCTGGATTCCGTGCTGCATGCGGCCGGCTACCGTACGGCCCGCTATACGTCGCCGCATCTGCTTTCCATCAATGAACGGTTCTGCCTGGACGGCAACCCCGTGTCCGACGACGAACTCGAGTCGGTCTCGGACGAGGTCTTCGCCGCCATAGAACGGGTGGCCGTGCGCGGATTCGAGGCCACGTACTTCGAATGCCTTACGGCGATGGCGTTCATGCTGTTCCGCAAGGCCGCACCGGACGTGGTGATACTGGAGTCCGGCCTCGGCGGCAGGAACGACGCGACCAACGCGGCGTCAGACGTGCTCGTCTCCGTCATCACGCGCATAGGCCTCGACCATTGCGACCTGCTTGGCTCGACATATGCGGATATCGCCGAACATAAGGCCGGCATACTGCGTCCGGGGCGCCCTGTCGTATGCGGCGTCATGCCGGAATCCGCCCGCGAGACCATAGCGCGTTTCGCCTCGCTCGACGGTTGCCCGTTCACCGATGCGGACGAGCATG
>JAEEGL017287883.1_pt1 | contig 10989 bp, 8 predicted proteins | sample 9134231 | NCBI WGS metagenome assembly JAEEGL01 (sample SAMN16246548, study PRJNA631951) | gut metagenome | biome: gut microbiome; feature: rumen; material: fiber-attached | host: Bos | place: Iran: Karaj | collected 2018-10 | reverse complement strand
CAGATAAACCTGAACCGGAAATTACTCCTACAGTAAAACCAACGGCTACACCGAAGCCGACAGCTACACCAACTCCGAAGCCGACAGCTACACCGACTCCGAAGCCGACAGCTACTCCGACTCCAAAACCGACGGCTACACCGACTCCGAAACCGACGGCTACACCGACTCCGAAGCCGACAGCTACACCAACTCCGAAGCCGACAGCTACACCAACTCCGAAGCCGACAGCCACTCCGACTTGTGAGCCGACTCCGACAGACGTTCCTGAACCGGAGATCACTTCTACACCGAAGCCGACAGCTACTCCGACTCCAAAACCGACGGCTACTCCGACATGTGAACCGACTCCAACGGATAAACCTGAACCGGAAATCACTTCTACACCGAAGCCGACAGTTACATCGACTCCGAAACCGACAGCTGCACCAACACCAAAACCGACAGAAGAATGTGCTGAAGCTGAGGAAGATACTCCGGAAGAAGAAGATATTCCGACATTATAATAGAAATTATTCCAATGATATAAAAAAGAAGCTGGTAAATATCAGCTTCTTTTTGTTCATGTTATAATTTATATTAATAAATATAAATATTTTTTATTAACATGGCAAAATTTTTTTTTAGGGATTTTAGACAATTTAGCAGACAAGTAAGAAAGGTTTAATAAATGAAAATTAATTCTATCCCGGCTTATAAATTACAAGATAGTATTTATGCAAAACCGGTATCACAACCGAGTTTTGGAAAAAATGATAACAAATCTCAAGGGCTCCCAGGCGGTGCAAGATTTGCTGCAGGAATGTTAGCAGCTATAACTGCTGGTGCACCAATGGCCCCGGCAATAGCAGAAACCAAAACAGCAATTGTTCAGCCGGCTGCAATTAATCCGGCAGATAGTGCTGACAGGTCAATTCCTTCTGTAAGTGCTTTCTATTTTGCTAATGATGTTGAAACTGTAACAATTCCTTCAATTTATACTGGTGGAAAAGGTGATAATATTGTTCGAATTGTAAGCAGAAAATCAGATGATGCTCATACAACCCAAACATTAGGTGAAATTGTTGACAAAGCTTATTATTATATTGATGCTGCAACAACAATTGAAGAACAAGAATCATACAGAAATAAATGTGTTGCAGAAATTATCAATGCAAATCCTGCATTGGTTGAACATTTTGGCAGTGATTTAGATTTTGCCACAGTTGCAAAAACTGACTTATCAAAGATTGAAGGATTACCTTCAACAATAATTATTCCTACAGAAGTTACATTTGAAGTTGCACCAAACAGACAAAGAAATTTCTCATATTCACAAAGAACTTTTCTTCCAACAATGGAAACAGCAAGTGTAAATCCTGCCAAAGCTGATGGCAAAACAACATTTGCAACACTTGAAGACTTAATCAATGTTGCTTATAAGTCTGCTGATGGAAAGAAACTAACTGATGCAGATAGAATAATGATAGCAAGCAAAATTGCACAAGATCCTGATAATACTCATTTATTCGAAGAAGATACTGCCGCAGGATTAGTTAATGGTAATATTACAGACCTGACAAGAATTTCATTGGCAAATCCTGTACTTGAAAATATAACACTTCCGGTAGTTGTAACTGCAAAATCAGTCGAAAACGGATCGTCAACTGTTATTAATAAAAGAGCAGATCAAGATGCTTATGATTTAGGTGTTACTTGGCAATTATATCCTGTCGGATTCGACGCAAGAAGAGATAATCAAATGACTTACACTATTCAAGGAACCGGCAGAAAAAATTATGCTATCTCTCAAGGGAATATAATTGATTTAACTTCAGCACTTCAGTATTATGTTGATCCTGTTTCAGGAGAAAGATATGCAAGTGTAAATGGAAACGGAAAATGTGAAATTAATGCAAATACTGCAAGCTCAAGAATGGTTTCAACAGAAATTATGAGACAGTTAGCATATAAAAACCTTCATATTTTTGCAGCATCTCAGAAAATTAACGGTAAAACATATCAATATGGTGCATTTGATGTTAATCCCGGATATAACACAAAAGGAAAATCCTTAGAAGAAATAATTGAACATTCAACATTAAATATGGATAGAGCTCAGGCTATTAAATTTGTTGATGAAAGCGGTAAGTCAAGATTTCCGAAAGGAACTCAATTTAATATGGTAGAGTTTGATTATTTGATGTTTCTTGGAGAAAAACCGGCAGCTACGCCAACTCCAAAACCGACTGAAACACCAACACCGACTCCGACTCAGAGACCGACTCCGACTCCTACATGTGAGCCGACTCCGACAGATATTCCTGAACCGGAACCGACCCCTACAATAAAACCAACACCGACTCCGACTCAGAAACCAACACCGACTCCGACTCAGAAACCGACTCCGACTCCCACATGTGAGCCGACTCCGACAGATGTTCCTGAACCGGAACCGACTCCTACAATAAAACCAACACCGACTCAGAAGCCGACTCCGACTCCGACTCAGAAACCAACTCCGATTCCTACATGTGAGCCGACTCCGACGGATAGACCTGAACCTGAACAGACTCCTGTAGTTGTAACTCCGAAGCCGACTAAAGAACCGACTCCACAACCGACTTCAAAACCGACTCCGAAGCCGACTAAAGAACCGACTCCGAAGCCGACTAAAGAACCGACTCCGAAGCCGACTAAAGAGCCTGAACCTCAGTTACCGACACCTCCTTCAGGTCAAGATGCTGATCCGGTAAAACCTGAAACTCCGCAATGTCCGCCGGAAAGCACTCCTGTACAGGTTACGCCTGAACAACCCTGTTCTGAAGCTGAGGAAGATACTCCTGAAGCAGAAGATGTTCCAACTATATAATTGAATTAATTTTCAATAAAATATAAAGAAAAGAGACCGACGAACAATCGGTCTCTTTTTTATCTTCATAATAAAAGAGGATAGTTATAAACTACCCTCTTTTTATTTCTCTAACTAAAATGTTACTTTAAGTCTTTATATGAGCCTTTGAACAAGTCACTGTATGTTGTGTGAAGTAATTCGTGAGCTTTGTGTGAACCCGGTTTTTCAAGATATTCATTGTATAATTTCTTGATATCAGGGTTATCGTGTGAATTTCTCAAAGTCAGATCTTTATCTTCTTTATACAGTCCTTGAGCACGTTTAACCTTAATGGTTGAATCGTTGCAGCTGATAGGTTGACCGCCGCCGTTGACACATCCGCCGAGGCAAGCCATAACTTCAAGAATTTGGAAATCTGATGTTCCGTTAATTATTTCTTGAAGTGATTTTTCAGCTTCTTTAAGTGTTGAAACAACTCTGACTTTGACTTTTGTTCCTTTAATATCAAGAACTGTGTCTTTTACTTTAGAGTTCTTATCAACGCCTCTCATTGTTTCAATGTCAAGGTTTGTAAGATTTTCACCAGTCAACATATTGTATGCTGTTCTGACTGCTGCTTCAGCAACACCGCCAGATGCACCGAAGATTGTTGCTGCACCTGTGTATTCTCCGAACGGTGAATCTGCCTGTTCTTCTTCCATATCTTTGAGGTCAAGACCGGCTGATTTGATAAGGTGTGCAAATTCTTGTGTTGTTAAAATAAAGTCAGTGTCATATTTGCCGTTTGTCATCAATTGAGGACGTTTAATCTCTGCTTTCTTAGCTGAGCAAGGCATTACTGAAACAACTACAATATTGTCTTTTGTATATCCGTCTGCTGCTTTTGTCTTAGGAAGAATGTCTTTAATTATTGATGACATCATTGATTGAGGTGATTTGCAGCTTGAAAGATGGTTGACTAATTCAGGATGCTGGGTTTCAACGTATCTTACCCAAGCCTGACAGCAGGAAGTAAATAACGGAAGGTTTTCACCTTTCTTAAATCTTTCGATAAATTCGTTAGCTTCTTCCATAATAGTTAAGTCAGCTGCAAAGTTTGTATCGAAAATCTGGTCGAAACCGAGTTTTCTCATTGCACTGTATAACTTACCGATTACGTTTGTGCCGACCGGCATTCCGAACATTTCACCGATAGCAACACGGACTGCAGGAGCTACCTGAACAACAACTTTCTTTTCAGGGTTGTTGAGTGCTTTCCAAACACCGTCAATTTCATTATTGATTGTGATTGCGCCTGTCGGGCAAACAGCTTTACACTGTCCGCAGAATACGCAGTCAACTTTGTCGAGTGCCATTCCGTTTAAAGGCTGAACTCTTGTTTTAGAACCTCTGTTAGCAAAGCCTAAAACTGAGTGTCCCTGAAATTCTGAGCAGGCTCTTACACAAGCACCACAAAGAATACATTTGTTAGGGTCTCTGATAAGAGCAGGGTTGCCTTTATCTATCGGAAGATATTCTTCCGGTCTCTTTTTAACATATTTAATGTCTTTAATGTCATATTCTTTTGAATATTTCTGAAGTTCGCAGCTTCCTGAACGTTCGCAGGTTGTACATTCTCTGTCGTGGTTTGCAAGAAGAAGTTCAAGAACTGTTTTTCTTATTTTTCTTACTCTGTCTGTATTTGTAAATACTTGAGTACCTGCTTCAGGAGGAGTTGTGCAGGATGAGTTAATCATAACTCTTCCGTTAGGATATTTAATCTCAACTACACACATTCTGCAAGCACCGAATTGAGTTAAATCGGGGCGGTAGCAAAGTGTCGGTACTTGAAATCCTGCTTTTCTGATTACTTCAAGCAAATTCGGTTCATCTGTGAACTCGACTTCTTTTCCGTTTATAAATAGTGTATTTGTCATATTGCCTCTCCTTAACCTTTCTTAATTGCCTTAAACGGACAAGCATCGTAACAAGCGCCGCATTTAATACATTTAGATTGGTCAATCTTGTGCGGATTTTTAACCGTTCCTTCGATAGCTCCGACAGGGCAGTTTCTAGCACACTTTGTGCAACCCTTACAAAGCGATTCGTCGATTGTGTATTGTTTTAATGCACTGCAAACACCTGCAGGACATTTTTTGTCTCTGATGTGAGCCATATATTCATTTTTGAAGTATTTCAAAGTTGAAAGAACGGGGTTAGGTGCTGTCTTACCGAGTGCACACAAAGCACCGTCTTTAATTGCGCTTGAAAGTTCTTCAAGTGTTTCTATGTCTTCTTCTGTTCCCTGACCTTTTACAATCTTTTGGAGAATGTGAAGAAGGTTTTTGGTGCCTTCTCTGCAAGGAACACATTTACCGCAGGATTCGTTTTGAGTGAAGTTCATAAAGAATCTTGCAACTTCAACGATACAAGTGTCTTCGTTCATAACAACAAGTCCGCCTGAACCAACCATTGCTCCGACTTTTGCGAGGTTATCGTAGTCCATCGGAACATCGAGATGTTCTTCCGTCAAGCAGCCGCCTGAAGGTCCGCCAATTTGAACAGCCTTGAACTTCTTACCGTTTCTGATACCACCGCCGATATCAAAAATGATTTCTCTCAAAGTCGTGCCCATCGGAACTTCGATTAAACCAGTGTTGTTAACTTCACCTGTTAAAGCAAAGGTCTTTGTACCCTTTGCATTTTCAGTACCCATTGAACTAAACCAGTCAGCACCTTTTCTTATGATAACAGGTACGTTTGCGAGAGTTTCAACATTGTTGATAACCGTCGGTCTTCCGAACAAACCTTTGTTTGCAGGGAATGGCGGTTTCGGCCTCGGCATACCTCTTTCACCTTCGATAGATGCCATTAATGCTGTTTCTTCACCGCAAACAAATGCGCCGGCACCTTCTTTGATGTGAATTTCAAATGAAAAGTCGCTTCCCATTATATTCTTACCGAGATAATGTCTTTCTTCGGCTTCTTTAATAGCTTTTCTTAAACGCTTAATTGCTAAAGGATATTCTGCACGAACGTAGATATAACCTTCGTCAGCACCAATAGCGAAAGCTGCAATTGCCATACCTTCAAGAAGTTTATGAGGGTCACCTTCCATAACACTTCTGTCCATGAATGCACCCGGGTCGCCTTCGTCACCGTTGCATATCATATATGACTTTCCGCCTCTGTTAGCTGCTGCAAATTTCCATTTTAAACCTGTCGGGAAACCTGCTCCGCCTCTGCCCTTTAAGCCTGATTTGAGGATTGTGTCAATTACCGCATTCGGGTCATTTTGAATTAATACTTTTGCTAATGCTTCATATCCGTGAACTGCAAGAGCTTCATCAAGGCTTTCTGCATCAATGTTACCGCAGTTAGCTAAAGCTGTTCTTGTTTGTTTTTTATAGAAATTGATGTCTTCATCATATTGGATACGTTCTTTTGTTGCAGGGTCAACATAGAGAAGTCTTTCAACAACTTTTCCGCCTTTAATATGGCTTTCAACAATTTCTTCTACATCTTCAAGTTTAACTTTAACGTAAGTTGTTTTAAGTTTAGGAATGCCTACCAAAACACCCTGTTCGCAGAATCCGTGACAGCCTGTCGGAATGATTGTCATTTTATCATTGGCAGTCATAACTCCTGCTTTTACGCCAAGTTCTTCAAATTTTTTGATTACTTCCAAAGAGCCGTTTGCTACGCAGCCTGTACCTGCACAAACCAAAACTCTCAAACCTTGTTTATCAAGTTCAGTCTGAGCTCTTTGCTGTTCTTTTTCTATATCAATATTTAATGTTGCCATTCTTATTCCCTTTCCTGCTTAATAATGTCATCGAGAATAACTTTCATAGCATCTGTTGTCATCTTCGGATATACTTTTTCGTTGATAACAACAACCGGTGCAAGACCGCATGCTCCTAAACAGCTTACTGTTTCAACGGAGAACATTCCGTCTGCCGTTGTGAATTTTCCGTCTTTGAGGTTAAAACGTGAAATGACCGAGTTATAAACCGGCATTGAACCTCTGACGTGGCATGCTGTTCCGTCGCACATCTTAATTACATATTTGCCTTTCGGTTCTAATGAAAATTGTGCGTAGAATGTTGCAACACCATATACAGTTGCGGGGGAAAGTCCTTCCATTTTTGTTCCTATGTAGGTCATAGCTTCCATGGGAAGATAACTGTAAATTTCCTGTACCTTCTGCAATATTGCAATAAGGTTTGTTTTCTTACCTTCATAGGAGTTGATAATTTCATCGATTTTGGTTAAATCAACTTTGTTTGCTACTTCAACCATCGTAACTCCTTCTCCTTTAATATTCTTTTAAAACAAATATTTTTAATTATTACATTGACATATTTTAAAATCAACAATAACTTCATGAGGTTGTTAAAGAAAAGTAATTATATTAAAAATCCCTCTCTAACTGAGAGGGATTTTAATTTTTTATTTGATTTCAAATGTAACTTTTACGACTGCTGAAACTTTTTTATCTATTGTCTCAGTATCATTCATTCCGCCGTCAGAAACCATTGTTGAATCAGGTGCTGTAATTTGGAAAACACCTGTTTTAACATTAAGAATTTTACCTGTCTTGTTTCCGTTAACCTTTAAAGCTGAATTTGCTCTTGCTTTTGCATCTGCTGCAGCTTTTTCCATTAAGCTGACTTTTAAATCAGCTAATTTTGAATATTGATAATCAGGTTTTCTTGAGGTCAAATCTATGCCTTGTTCAATTAATTTCTGAATGTCTGTTGAAAGAAATTTAATCTTTTCAACATCATCAGAGTTGACTTTGATATTTTGGTCATAAACATAAGCACCGATTTCGTTTGTATAATTTCCGTTTGGCAGGGTCTTATTCTTTGTCCAGAAGCTTAACGGCTCAACATCAATTTTGCTTTCGTCGATTCCGTTTTCTTTAAGATAAGCAATGACTGTCGGAACTTGACTTTGGATTGCCTGATAGCCTTCCTGTCTTGTAGGCCTTTCGGTTGAAAGTGCTATTGTCCAAGTTGCAGAATCGGATTTTACGATTTCTTCAGCAGAACCTGTCATAAATATTCCTTCCTGACGGATATTCCCTGTTGTAATCATTGCAGCCAAAACAATTGCAATACCTAAAATAATTGCGAATAAAAATAACTGATATTCTTTCAGCTTTTCACATAAAAAACACATCTCTTAACCCCTTTCTGAAATATATACTACTTTATCTAAATTATAACGCAATATAAATAAATAACAATAAAAAAAAGAGTGATTTTTAATCACTCTTTTTGTTCTTATATTTCGTTCCAAATTTGTTCTAAAGCTTTAAGTTTTACTGCAATATCAGGATATTCCGCGACTTTAAGTACTCCATTCATTACGTCTGTCAATCGATATGAAAATTCTGCTGAGTCATCGCCTCCGAATTTATGCGTGATTTCATGAAGGGCAGTTGTTAACAGTCCGATGAAATCTTTTCTGTTAAGTTGGTTTCTGTCAAGCCAAAAACCTTTACTTGTATAGTTTTCAATGATTGCTTCACCTTCAACATTAATGTATGCATTTCTTGTTTGTCCGTTTTCTCCATTATCAAATATATAGATATGCGGTGACAGTTCCTCTCTTATGAAACCAACATTTTGTATAAGTGGTGCAAGTGTTGAGACACCTTCTCTGAGGATCTTTATTTTCTTTAATTCACTTTCCGTTGGTTTAACAGCGACATGTTTTTGATCATTTTTCACTACATCATATAAGCTTTTCATTCCTATAAATGAGAATGAGTCATCACAAATTCTGTATCCGGCAGCTTTATATAAATTTTCGAAACTTCTTGCACGATAATCGCTGGCAAGACAATCATCAGGGAATTTGAATTTAAAATATTGATTACGTATCCCTGTGATAAGTCCATATAAGAAGTTTCCAGCTGTTGGTTTCGGATAATTTTCAGAACGAAGCCAATGTGGCTCAAGAACTTTTAGGACTTTAGCCATATCTTCTTTTGAATTTGTGGCTCCAAGCCAAAGTGCTATTGCTGTTATACCATCTTCAGTCAATGAGACTCTGTCTCTTGATGGGTCAAAAATAACTCTTCCGTCAAATTTGGCAGGTGGCTTTTCCTTAATGAAAATGGTTAAATCTTTGATATTATTGTATTCTCCGTTAAATTCAAATTGCTGTCCTGCAATATAAATCCCACCTTTTTCACCTTTTGGCATAACTTTTATTCCAAAAAGTTCATTTTCAAAATCAGGATTCATAAAATGTTTATTTCCTGCATAATAAAAATGATTTACGGAATTAACAATTGAATTAAGGAGTTTTATGTTGTCTGTTTCAAATTCAATAGAGTTTCCTTTAACAGGCGCTGTTTTTTCTAAAGAATATGCAAGGACTCTCTTGTTGCTGAGTTTACCCTTTTCTAATTGCCAATTAATTTTCCAGTTGTCGGAAGCAATTTTGACTGAATCACAGTTACCGTCTTTCAAAAGCTTTAATACAACCATTTTTATTCCTTCACCATAGTTGCCTGCAGCTTTTGAATCGTTTCTCTTACTGCTTTCACCTAATAAAACTGCTTTATCAGGGCTGTATGTCGATTTCCCGGAAATTTTGACTTTATATTTTCCGTCTTGTTGTTTTTCAAAGTTAATGTCAACACCGTTGAGTGTTTGACCATGTCCATCATAGAAGTTTTGAAGAAGGTCTCTTGCGATTTTATCACTGTCCCATTTTACGGAATCAGCATAATCTTCTATGATTGTTGTTTGCATTTTGCTTTCTTCAAAGTCAGAACTTTGATAAGATATTTTTTCTTCTTCTGAATCAGGAATGTGTGCACTGTAAGTAATGCTTCCGTCTATAAATTTTGGTGGTGTATAAATTCTATATCCACTTCTGTTATGTGTTGGTTTATGTGTTTCCGGAATTGATGTTCTTACACTTTGGCTTCTGTCTCCTGAAGTTTTTTCACCTAAGGGAGATTTTTCCGGATCATAGTCAAGTTGATGTGTTTCAATTGTATGACGAGTTTCTTCTACGCTTTGTGAAAAAGTATCCGGAACTACGGTTGCATTTAATTGATCCTGCAAGGACTGTTTATCCTGTTCAAGATCACGAACAGTATCTTGAAGAGTTCTGACATTTTCATTTAAATCTTTAACATCTTTTTGGAGTTTCTTTTTTTCATGATTTCCTCTGCCCAAGCCGACCGTCAAGCCGATTAAGGCAGCAAATACGATTGCTATTTTATCTTTATAAGGTTTGATTTTATTAAAGGCTCTTTGAAATATATTTCCTTCTTTTTTTATTTCTGTTGATGCCTGCTTTGTAAAACTATCTTTATTTTGAGTTTTCACTGTTTGAGGTGGGTTATTTTGTTTCTGGTCTGTTTGGATAGGGGCAGGTGTTTTATTTGTGGTAGAGTTAATTTTCAATTCCATAACTTACTTTCTCCTATTTGATGTTTCAATAAATGTTTCTCAATATTCTGAATTTACTTTTTATTGGGTATATTTAACATTTATTTACATCGGTGATTGCACGATTTTGAATTTTTCGCTAATATTCATATCAAGGGGGTAAAAATGAAAAAATTAACAGGCTTATTAATTTGTTTTATATTGGTAGTATTTGGAATTGCAAAGGGGGGCACATTGTATTCGCAACCATACACATCTGTTCGTGCTGCGCATATCTTAGTTAAAGATGAAGCTCAGGCTAAAGAACTTAAAACAAGAATTGAAAACGGTGAAAAATTTGAAGCTTTGGCTCAAAAATATTCTCTCTGTCCTTCGGGAGAGAATGGAGGAGATTTGGGATATTTTACAAAACATCAAATGGTAAAACCGTTTGAAGATGCCGCCTTTCAAACAGAAGTCGGACAGATATCAGACCCTGTAAAAACACAATTTGGTTGGCATTTGATTAAAGTTTATGATAAGAAATAAAAAAGTCACCTGATTTCTCAGGTGACTTTTTTATTTGAATTATTTCTTAATTGTTGTTTAGAATGTTCCGCAGTAACTGGTATGAGAGTAATTATGTCTTCTAGCTCTATGTGTTCTTCCGATAGTGCTGTCATAGCTGTTAATAGTATCTTGTGGGAATAAGAAATCGAACCAGAAGGGAAGTAATATGTTAGAACGTCCACCATCAACGCGACCTACACGGCTGTG
>JAEEGL015028762.1_pt1 | contig 10989 bp, 1 predicted proteins | sample 9134231 | NCBI WGS metagenome assembly JAEEGL01 (sample SAMN16246548, study PRJNA631951) | gut metagenome | biome: gut microbiome; feature: rumen; material: fiber-attached | host: Bos | place: Iran: Karaj | collected 2018-10 | reverse complement strand
TGGACTAGTCTCAATGTTAGATTACTACACCGAAAGGTGTGTTACTTGTTAAGTTGATTGAACCGCCGTGTACCGAACGGTACGCACGGTGGTGTGAGAGGTCGGAATTTCTCACTTGTGAGAAATTCCTCCTACTCGATTATTGCAAACATTGAAGATTTTGGCGTTTAATAAAAATCGAATTTTCGACGTTATAAAGTTTATAAAAAGTTTACAGAATAGTAAGACAATTCCTCCCAAAATGTAACGTCTGTGTAATGCTATTTTTCCGATAATTATATTACGAGCCGCTTTCTCGAGTGGAAGAAAGCGAAAAAACAAACATTTAGGAGGGATGGAGATGTCAAAGAAAAGACATAATTTCTTCAGGTTATGTTCGCTGTTGTTGGCATTTATGCTGACATTCACAAACATACCTGCAGTTGCTTACGCAACTGACGGTTACTCCGCAGAAGCTCTGGTAGAAGATACCGCCGAAGCTTCTGAAAGTGACGCCATCACGGAGGATGACGAAATAGAAGAAAGTGAGCCTGCAGCCGCAGATGATGAGCTGCCCGCAGAGGACACTGCGGAGGAGCTGGCAGAAGATGCTGAGCTGGTAGAGGAAGCAGGCGAAGAGGGAGAGCTCGATGGCGACATGGAGCTTCTTTCTGATGATTATAAACTTTTTGATGGAGATACGCCTGAAGAAGGAGAAACTGCAGGACAGTATTCAATTACTTTCTGGCGTGATAAGACAAAGTCCTATCAGCTGGCAGTTGTTTATGCCAATTCAGGAACACATATAGATCCTACGCTTATACCTGAAGATACAAAAACAGGGAATGTGTTTGAGGGATGGACTGAAATTCTCGCCGGAGAAAGTCAGACCGGTGCCAGATTCTTTACTAGCGAGCAAATTGGCGCACATCCATTAGACAAGAATTATGATGTCTATGCTACGTTTGCTCCGTTGGTAACTCCCAGTTTCACTCCAAGCGGTGCAGTAGAGGTGACTTATGGAGAAGATGTCCCAGAGCCGACGATAACTAACATAGGCGAGTATACAGATGTCAGATATACCATTGAAGAAGACCAAAATCAAGATGTCGCAACAGTTGTTAATACTGGTACCAATGCCGGACAGGTAACATTAATCGGATCGGGTCACACAGTTATTACTGCAAAAGTTTATTCAACAAATGGAGCAGTAACAGGAAGTGCTTCTTATATCCTTAATGTTGCGAAAAAGGCTATAACACTTACTGCAAATAATAATACTGGTGAATATAATGGACAGGCTCATGAAGGAGCTGGCATTGTAACTCCTGCAACAGGTGTTCTGGCATATACAGATGCGATAACAGCATCTGAAATTAGTGTGGCAGATGATGGAATAAGTGCAGGAGAGCACGCTATTACCATTAACAATGTGACTATTAAACGTGACAATGCGCAAGGCGTCAATGTTACATCAGGTTATGATATCACATACGCACCCGGAACCCTTACAGTTGCTCCTAAAGCAGTTAATGTAACATGGGATGATGAGGATTCTGAACATAAGATAGAGTTTGGCACTAAGAAACTTCCAACAGTTTCTACTACAGATCTTGTTGATCCTCAGACCGAGTCATTGTCAGTTGAGGCATATAGAGACCAGGCATGCACAAATAAAGTTGAAAATATTCAGCTCGCAGGTAAGGGTGATTATTATGCAAAGGTAGTCCTTCCTTCAACAAACTATACCTTTGCTAATGGTACAACTTCTGTACATAAGTTCACTATTACCAAGGATACTATAATTTATACTGCAGTGGGATTTACAGGTAATTATACCGGTGACGCTCATTCTATTACAGTAACGGTTACTGACCCCGAAGAGGGTGCCGAGATAAGATATAGGACCGAGGCAACAGGTGAATATAATTTAGAAGAAAAACCTACTTTCACGGAAGCAGGAACCCATACTGTTTACTTCCAGATCAGTTGCGAAGACTATGGAACAACAGAGAGTTCTGCACAGGTTATCATTAATCCGGTTGTGAAGACTGATATGACAGTTTCTCTCGCAAGCTGGAGATATGGAGAAGCAGGTCCTCATAATCCGCAGATTACAGGCGGAACAGGCGGACAGGTACATTACTTCTACAGGGAAAAAGAAACTGCTCCTGAAGGAGAAGGCGAAGGTGAAGGCGAAGGTGAAGGCGAAGGCGAAGAAGATCCAGATGCGGGCTTTGAACCTTATGATCCAAACCCGGCAACTCCTCTTGACGCCGGTGAGTACGAATTAAAGGCAGTAGCAGACGCACATGGCAATTATTTAGAATCAAAAGCTTACACAGAGTTTGAAGTACACAAGGGTGAAGCATATACTATCACAACTGCCCCTGTGCTTAAAACCGGTCCTCTTACATACACTGGAGAACCTCAGGAATTACTGTCAACTGAAGGCGTATCAACCGGAGCGACAGTAAAATATTGTGTAGTTCTGGCTTCAGCAGCATCTACACCTACAGATTTGAATCAGTTTGAAGCAGGTATGCCTAAGCGTACCGATGCTGGAACATACAAAGTATTCTACTACATAGATGGTGGCAAGAATTATGAGCCGAGTGCCATTACACAGGTTTCCGGAACTTCAACTATAACCATAAACAAGGCGCCCAGAACAGGTGTCACTGTTTCAGTTGCCGGCTGGACTTATGGTTCAACCCCTGCTACCCCTGCAACAACCGGGACAAGTGAAACTGATATTATCGCATATCTGTATTCTCCTGATGTCGCAGAGTGGTCCGCTGGAACCGCTACGTGGAACGCATGGTCTACTGTATCAAGCACTCTTCCGGCAGGAACATACCATATCAAGGCGATTGTAGGCGAGACTCCCAACTATACCCAGACAGAATTTGTTGGAGCCAATACGTTCACAGTTGCCAAGAAAACAGTAAGTGTTACATGGACCGAAGAAGACAGTAGTCACGTAATCAAGTATGCAGATAGAAAATTACCGGCTATTTCTACAGAAGGTCTTGTTGGCACTGATACATTATCAGAAAAAGCCTATGAAGAGGAAGCATGCACAAACCTTGTTACTGACATAACCAATGCAGGCAAAGGTGATTTTTGGGCAAAGGTGGAACTGCCTTCTGATAACTATGTATTTGCAACAGGTACTGTAGAGGTACACAAATTTACAATAATAAAAGATCAGTTTGTATACGATGTATATAACGCAACAAATGCCGATGAACAGGATATATTTGCTGATTCTATAGACTATGATGGAGCACCTCATGGTTTAAAGATTGTTGTAAAGGATAAGATAACAGATCTGGTTGTTGAGAATGCAGTAATTAAGTATTATTCGACAAGTTCATCTGATTATACTTTAGATACTCTTACATATACGGATGCAGGAAATTGTGAGTTCAAGTTCCAGATCACACATCCCGATTATGAAACGGTAACAGCTACTAAGTCATTTACAATAGCCCAGGTAGTAAGAGAAGATATGACCGTAAGCCTTCCTAGCTGGACATATAGTCCTACAGTAGGGCATCAGCCATCTGTAACAAATGGCACAGGTGGAGAAGTAACGTACTACTACAAGGCAGCAACAGCTGATGATAATGCTTATACTCAGTATCCCGCTACAGGTATAGTCAATGTCGGAAACTATCGCTTAAAGGCAGTTGCAGCGCCTAATGGAAATTATGCAGAGACGACTGCATATGTAAACTTCAGCGTATATAAGGCAACAGCTTCAATTACAACTGTGCCTTTGCTCAATTCGGCAACCTTAACTTATATTAAAGATACAGCTCAAGCTCTGTTAGAAGTAAATGGAACTCCATCGGTAGCTGAAACCACAATTAAGTATTATGTGGTTGAAGGTGACGGTGCGGATCCTACAGACCTTGCTGATTTCAGCGCAACTGTTCCTACCAGGACAGATGCCGGAACATACAAAGTATTCTACTACATTGATGGTGGAAACAATTACTTTAACGGACCTATCACGCAGATTGTTAACGGAAATCAGACCTCTGTAACAATCAATAAGGCCAACAGAGCGGCTGGTTCAGTGTATATTACGGCAAGTAACTGGACTTATGGCACTAGCCCTATTCAGCCGACTGTTACTTATACAGGTGTAAATCCTGAGCAAGGTACTGCTACATTCAAGTACTATTACGATACAGATAGCACACATACATCTACTACAATGGATTGGTCTACTAACACCAGAGACTATCCTGCGAATAATGGTACAAATAAGTATCATGTTTATGCGAATATTGCTGCAACAAAGAACTATAATGCTTTCACTACAGCGACTGTTGAATACACAGTCAGCCCTAAGGCATTAAACGTTACTGCAAATAATTATTCGATGACATATGCGGGTACTGTACCGTCATCTATGACTGCCACAATTGATACAACAGGTTTGGTAACCGGCGACACGCTTGCTGATCATGTTACATGGTGGAATAGCAGTGCTTATTCTATTCATGTCTACAGTGGCACGACTGTCATGACTGACATAACATCAGACCTTACTACACAAAATGTTGGTACGTATACCACAAAGGTTGTTTGGGCTGGTGGATTAACTGTGACTGGAAATTACAGTATTGGTACTGTATCAACCGGCACATTCACCATCAATAAGGCATATTATAACAACACAGATGCAAATCTTTATGATGATACACATAAAAAGCCGGTTGGAGTAACTGTTTCTTATACTGGATCCGATCAGTTTATGATTGCTGCTCCTGCGACTGATACTACAACTTCTTCAACAAAAGGAACCATTTGGTATTTAACAGATTTTGTTGAGGGAACAGATCCAACAAGCTCATCTTATGTATGGAGTCAAGTTCGTCCGACAAAGAAGAACGTTGGCGATTACGTGATTTATTACTACATTAAGAGCGATAATGATAACTACAATGATGTATACGCTACATATGCAACCGCTACTAGCTATGCAGTACCATTCTCTGTAACATCACATATTACAAAAGTAATGGCTCAAGGTACAGCTCCAACAGTAAAGGGAAACAAAGATCTGCACTTTATGGGTGGTCCGCAGAGTCCATTAGAAACGTATGGTAGCTCAAACGATGGTGACTGGATGTTCACCACACAGTTTGAAAAATTAGCAGATGGTACTTATGCTTCAATCGATGAAGCTGTTCGTAATAGTGATCCTTCCATTTGGAAGACAGCTGACGAGTTTGAGATTGAGAACATCGGTAGATACACGATTGCCTGCTATATTAAGGGTGATTCCAACCATGATAACGGCTATTCGTATAATAGTGAGAATTATAATCTCTGGTACTTTGACATAGTTCTCAGTCCTGCAATCCTTGAGATTCGAGCAAGTAATATTACCGTACAGTATTATGGATCTGATGACAGCAAGATTGCGAATAAATACCAGATAGCAGTAATACCTAAGACCGGATACTACAATGAAGCCGACAGGGAACTTTTAGGTATAACTGTAGAAAAAGCTATTGGTAATGACGCAAACAAGAAGTATCAGATTATGCCTAAGAGTGTACTTGCAAATCAGTACTCGTCTAACGGAGACGTAAAGTATTACTATGATGAAAATGAACGCCCGATAGATACAACAGTTACTTGGCCTGTATACTTAATTGGCAATTATATCATCTATCAGTTTATCGGAGCAGAGCTGACTATTGAGCCTGCCAACCTTACTGTTTATATTGATGATACATCCAAGGTATATGGTCAGGAAGATCCGACCTATACTTATACAGTAGAAGGTCTCCAGGGCGGTGACAAAGATGATCTTGCATTGTCTAAACTGGCTACAATCTATCGCGCACCAGAGAATTCTGCACTTGAAGCAGCTGAACAAGATGTTAAAGCAAATGATGTGACAGACGTAGAAGAGGCATATAAAAATGTTCTTCGGGTTAAGAGGGGTACTACACCGCTCGAGTTCACTGTTGATGCTGCTGACGGAAGAAAGGCAACTCCTAACAACGCATCAACTACTGCCATAACCTTTGGCGAGAAGCAGGCATTCCCTTATGCATATGCAAAGGGAACAGAACTTGTCGAGAACTACCTCGTTACATATGTAACAGGTGACTTTACTATCTACTACGACGAGATCAACCTGACAGAACCTACAGCAATTGAAGGTCTTGTTTATGATCACACTCAGTATCAGGATCTGATCAACTATGGTATTGCTGATAAGGGAAAGATTTACTACACAGTAGTAGATTGGACTCCGGACGAAGCAACCGGTGAACTGGTTCCTGGACGAGCTCCTAAGATTAGTGATGCAAATACCTGGGTTGATATAACCGAAGAAGCCGGAACAGCACCTCTCAAGAGGAAAAACGACGGCAAATATGATGTGTATTACTGGGTTAAAGGACTTCCTGATACAGGAATTAAGAGTATTCCTGCGAAGACTACTGATGATCCTTTAGGACCTATAACAGTAGAGATTGGCAAGTCATATGCAGCAGTAGTCAAAGAGCCTGTAGCTAGACTTAACATGGAAAAAGATCTGACTACACCTCTGTCGTATGATGCGACGCTTCATACACTTATCTATGATGGCACTTATCCAAATGGCGCCGTTGTAGAGAAGGGAACGTTGTACTATATGTACGAAAGGTGTACACATGATGAGGAAGTTACAAATCCTTATGATGATGAAGATCCGACAAGATTTGCATATTGGAACTGGCAGGAGACTCCGGATCCGGACTTCTTACCTGAACGTACATGGAATATATCTATTCCTAAGCAATATAAACCTGGAACATACGATGTTTACTACTATGTTGAAGGCTCCGAATTAGTTAATGTTGGTAAAGGAGAGCTTATTGAAGGCGATCTGCTGTACGAAGATACTCCTATTTACGGACCTATCCATGTAACAATAGCAGATACATACGCAGAAGTAGAAGTTGAGCCTGTAGCTACAACCGATCTTAAGTACAACAACCGTATACATCAGCTGCTTGCTTCAAAGGGTATTGTAACGAATGCTCCAGCCAGAAAAGATAATAAAGAAGGGTATGTAGGACCTAGCAAGACCGGAAGAATATACTACACAGTTAACTACAGCAAAGAGGCTCATGAAGAGGGCTATGTTGATCCTTATGCAGGCAAACCAGCAACTGTATTTACGGATGAAGAGGTAGATTGGTTTGATAGTTGGGGTACTTGGGACACAGAATACCCTGAGTTCCTTAAGGCTTATAGGGATGGTACTTATGATATTTACTACTATGTAGAAGGATCAGATTATAGAGATGGAGGCAAGGATCCCCTTAATGGTGATGCCGGACTGTATTTTGTAACATCACCTATCCTTGGACCAATCACTGTAGAGATCGAGACAACCAAGGCTGAAGTAGCAACAGCACCTACACCTAATACGAACCTTAAGTATAACAATACGATTCATGACTTGCTTACAGCACAGGGTATTGCAACAGATGTACCGAATTTACCTGAAGGCGTGAACGAGAAGACCGGTACATTCTGGTACAAAGTTATCTATAATAAGCAGGCTCACGAAGAGGGCTATGTTGATCCTTATGCAGGTAAGGAATACACAGCACTTGATGGTTGGGCTACTTGGGATACAGTAGGAACTCCTGACTTCCTTAAGGGTTATAAGGATGGAACCTATGATATTTACTACTATGTAAATGGCTCTAAGGTTGCAGGTACAGATCCGGTAGGTGGTGAGGCAGAAGGTCTCCTTTATGTAACAACACCTATTCTTGGACCTATCACTGTAGAGATCGAGACAACCTATGCTGAAGTAGAAACAGCTCCTACAGCCGATCTGACCTATAAGTATGCAAACAGATATTATGATTTGCTTACTGCAAAGGGTATTGTTAAAAATGCACCGAATTTACCTGCAGACGCTCCTAAGAAGACCGGTACACTCAAGTACAAAGTGTTCTATTATGAGCAGCCTCACGGAGATGACTTTGTTGATCCTTATAAAGATAAGGCAGCAACAGAAATCACAGATTGGGTAACTTGGGAAGGCGAAACAATTCCTGATGAACTTACGGGTTATAAACCAGGTATCTACGATGTTTACTACTATGTTGATGGCTCTTTTGCAGATGCAACACCTATAAAGGCTGATGAAGGTCTCCTTTATGTAACAACACCTATCCTTGGACCGATAAGCGTTCCTATTGGCTATGTAACAGCTGAAATAGCTCCTACAACGCCTGTAACAGGTCTTATCTATAACGAGGATAAGGTACCTCAGCTGCTTCTTAATTCTGATCCTGGACAGGTTAAGAATGGTACAATGCAGTACAGAGTTAAGTTCGGCGATAATGGTACATGGAGTAAATGGAGCAACGATGTTCCTGCGGCAAATAATGCCGGAACATATTACATCGAGTATTATGCTAAGGGTTCAATCGTTAAAGACGTAGATCCGATTTACCCTGGAGATGCTGAGACAGGACTTCGCTATGTTGACTCCGCTAAGAGTTCTGAAACAGTAGTAATTGCTAAGAGATATCAGAACCAGATCAAGAAAGATGATGAAACAGGAAAGTATCTGGAACCTATTAACAATGCTCCGATTACCAAGGCAATCGGCGAGCCGATGACCGAAATCCTTCGACTTGAAAAACTCATTCAAGATTTTGCATTTGCAGAGAATGAAATCGTTAATAATACGATCACATTTGGCTTTGTTGGAAATGCACTTGGATGTAAGATAATTCAGGACAATGGATATCATTACCTGATCCTTGGCACCACACCCGGAAATATCACCCTGTATATTAAACTTTCCGGAGATGATAATCACGTTGATGATTATAAAGAAATACCTGTAACTATCAAAGCACAGTACGATCAGTATGGATATGATGACGACACCAGTGAAGATGGCTTGATGATCGTCAGCTTCGCAGATGCTGATTGGATTGATGACAGCGGTATTATTTCCAAGTATGTACAGGAACTTGGCAAGAGCGTGCCGATTTACTACTACACAGGTTCACCTATTAAGCCTGAGATCATCGTAAAGAACGGTGGCAGAACTCTTGTACAGGGCAAAGACTACACAGTTACTTACAGTAACAATATAAAGGCAAGTGCTACTACCAAGAAGAAATATGCGGTAGTTAAAGTAACAGGTAAGGGCAATCTTAAGGGAACTAAGACACTTGAGTTCTACATTGAGAAGGCTGATATTGCAGATGCAATAGTTGGTAATAGAGTAGTTACATTCGGTAAGAAGATAGCGCCTGTTGTTTCTTACATGGGTCTTGTTCTTAAAGCCGGTGCTGATTACGAGAAATTATCAACAGCTCCTGTTAATTCAACAGAAGGCTTTGACGTTACTATTGTAGGTCAGGGTAACTTTACCGGAAGTCAGACAGTTCCGTTTACAGTTGTTAACATGACTTCACAGATGAAGTCCATAGCAGTAAGTCTTCCTAAGGACATCAACAAGAGATTCTTCTATAATGGAGATGCCTTTGAGATTGACGAGCTGCTGGAGGTTACAGAGAAAGGCACAACTAAGAAGCTTGATCTTGGAACAGACTACTTTGTAACTTACAGTAACAACATCAATGCCGGAACAGTTAAGGTAACTGTAACAGGTATAGGAGATTACAGCGGATCCGTTAAGAAGACCTTCAAGATCAATCCTGCAAAGGATGCTTCTATTGATCTTACAGATGAGTGTAAGGAAGTTCTTTTGACAGACGGTGTTGAGTTTACAAATCTCGGTGCAACTCCTGAGCTTTACCTGACAGCAAAACTCAACAACGGTGATGAAGTACAGCTGCTTCTTGGTAGGGACTATAAGGTTACCTATACAAACAACAAGAAGGTTGGACTTGGTAATTACAAGGTAACATTCCTTGGAAATTACAAGGGACATACAGCACTTACCGGAGTATTTAAGATCAATAAGGCGGTTTATGATGAAGATGCAACAGTTATAACCGTACGCGGACAGTTTGTATTCAATGAGAAGAGAACGAAGGCATCCAGCTATCTTGCAAAGGCAGGATCAACACTCTTCGTAGAGCATGAAGGTGTTCTGCTTAAGACAAGCGAGTACACAGTTTCCTACAAAGTTGATGGCAAAGCATATGACAAGACATCTGACGTGCATGCAGGATCTGTGATCACTGTAACTGTAGTACCTAAGGCAAAGAATACTAATTACATGATTCCTGATGACGTTGAGATTAGTAAGGAATATACTATAGTTGCAGCAACTGTAGCTCAGAAGGATATTTCAAAGGCTAAGATTACTGTAGTCAAGAAAGATAATCTCAGGAAGGCAGTAAATCCTGAGTACACCGGCGTAGCTATCGAGCCTGATAATCAGGATCCTTACGTACTTAGAGTTGTAGTTGGCAGTGGCAAGAACGCTGTAACTTACTACTCAAACGAAGACACATTTGACACAAACTTTGATGTATCATATGTCAATAATGTAAGAAGAGGTACTGCTAGAGTTATCGTAACAGCCAAGAGTGGTGACTTTACCGGATCATGCGTAGGCAAATTCAAGATTGTAAAGTCTTCAGTTAAGATTAATCTGATCAACCTGTTCGATATCTTTGGTGGACAGGATCAGTAATAAACCTCGGTTATTGACCTGATACTGTTAACACAAACTGATCGGCAGCAAACAGCTGATCAATGAAGAAACCGGCTCCTCGAAAGAGGGGCCGGTTTTATCGTGGGGAGGTATCGGGTGGGTACAAACATACGTTAGGGCTGCGCAACATAAAATCCGGCTACACAAACATGCGCTTAAGCTATCATTTCTGATGGCAGAAGGTACGGTTGTTTGGTAAATGGTAAATCATGAGTACCGCTCATTTAATAACGCCGTGCGATTTTGCACGGCGTTAATCATTTCCTGATGTATTTAGGTAGATTTTTAGACCAGGGAAGAAGATCTTTGATAAAACTGTTTCCTGT
>JAEEGL014503712.1_pt1 | contig 10989 bp, 12 predicted proteins | sample 9134231 | NCBI WGS metagenome assembly JAEEGL01 (sample SAMN16246548, study PRJNA631951) | gut metagenome | biome: gut microbiome; feature: rumen; material: fiber-attached | host: Bos | place: Iran: Karaj | collected 2018-10 | reverse complement strand
TGGACGCGCATGACCATGCGCGAGGCCGTGAAGAAGTATTCCGGAGTCGACTACGACGACTGGAAGAGCGACGAGGACGCCGTGGCGGCCGCAAAGGCTCACAACGTCGAGCTGCCCGAGGTAAGGACTAAGGGCAACATACTCTCCGCCTTCTTCGACGCCTTCGCCGAGGACAAGCTGATCCAGCCGACCTTCATATACGAATATCCCGTCGACATCTCGCCGCTCGCGAAGAGAAAACCGGACGAGCCGGAGTTCACCGAGCGCTTCGAGTTCTTCATAAACTGCACGGAATACGGCAACGCCTTCTCCGAGCTCAACGACCCGATCGACCAGCGCGGACGCTTCGAGCGTCAGGTCGCCGAGCGCAAGGCTCTCGAGCCGGACTGCAGGGCACAGGTCGACTACGACTTCGTCAACGCCCTCGAATACGGCATGCCTCCCACCGGAGGCCTGGGCATAGGCATAGACAGGCTCGTCATGCTGCTCACGAACAGCCAGAGCATCAGAGACGTGCTGCTCTTCCCGACAATGAAGCCCGAAGGCAGGGGTGCGGGCCAGGCAGAAGCCTCCGGATCCGAAGGATCAGAGGCCGACGCGCAGAAGTGCTGCCCCGAGGAGGGCGTAAGCTGCTGCGTTGAGACCGAGCCCATCGACTTCAGCAAGGTCGAGATCGAGCCGTACTTCACCGATCACGTCCCCTTCGACGATTTCTCGAAGTGCGATTTCCGAGCGGTGAAAGTGCTGGCCTGCGAGGCCGTGCCCAAGAGCAAGAAGCTCCTGAAGTTCACCCTGAACGACGGCACCGGCACCGACCGCACCATCCTGTCCGGCATCCACGCCTGGTACGAGCCCGAGCAGCTGATCGGAAAGACGCTCGTAGCCATCGTGAACCTGCCGCCGCGCCCGATGATGGGCTTTGAATCCTGCGGCATGCTGCTTTCGGCAAAGCACGACGAGGAGGGCGAGGAAAAGCTCAACCTGCTCATCGTGAGCGACCGCATCCCGGCCGGCGCGAAGCTGTACTGATCCCGGTATTTTTGTAAAAAAATTGAACAAAAGGACCTCTCCCTGGTCATTCGGGAGAGGTCATTTGTTTTTTGTTGGACATCTAATGGACACCGCGGTTTAGAATAAAATCGGAATAATGTAAAGAAACCTGAGGAGGGTCTGCAATGCCGGTCATTTCAAGAAAAGATCTCGTAGCAAAGAACAAAGACGGAAGAGGCTTGCGCAGCAACGACGTCGGAAACAATAGGCGGAACAACGCCGCGATGAAAGCTCTGGACGAGAGACGACGCGTCTTCGGAATATCATAATGCGGCCGAAAAGGACGACAGCATCAGTGAATTGGGCGACGCTTACGGAAAAGGCGGACCGAAGGTCCCGATGGCCTGAGGCCGGAAAAAATGAGACAGACCCCGGTATCTTGCGGGGTCTGTTTTTTATTTCAGCTCCTTGTCGAGTATCCCGAGCGTTATTTCCGTCAGAGCCGGATCGAACTGAGTCCCCTTTCCGTTTCTGATCTCCGCCATGACCTCTTCCTTTCCCATGGGCTTGTTGTAGCCCCTGTCCGACGTCATGGCGTCGTAGGCGTCGGCTATGGCGATGATGCGAGCGATGAGGGGGATGTCCTCGCCCTTCAGGCCGTCGGGATAGCCGGTCCCGTCATATCTCTCGTGATGCCAGCGCGCCCCGTCGCTTAGGAACGGAGCCTGCTTTATGCTCGAGAGGATGCGGCTGCCGAGAAGGGCGTGCTCGGTAATCTGCCTGTATTCGTCGTCGGTAAGCCTGCCGGGCTTGGTTATGATCTCGCCTTTTACGCCTATTTTGCCTATGTCGTGCAGAAGGGCCGCGAAGTAGACCTGATCGCACTCCGGACCGGAAAGTCCGGCTTCTTTGGCTATCTTTTTTGAGAACGCGGCGACCCTCGTCGAATGACCGCGCGTGTAATTGTCCTTGGCGTCTATCGCGTTCGCGAGGGCCTCGGTAGTCTGCTCGAAGAGGGCGGCCTCCTTTTTCTGAGCCTCCCTGTAGTATTCGATCTCGTGCTCCTTCGCGCGTTCGGCCGCCCTGCTGAGAAATCTCAGCGTATAGGTGTAAAACACGCATACGACGGCTGCTGTGGTCAGGTTGATCAGCGAGAGGCCGTAAAGGAAGAACTGCAGTACGGTCGCCACGGTGGGCAGGGCTATGCAGATTATCATCGAATCCGCGAGCTGCCTGTCTATCCTCGACTTGTATCTTATGAGAGTCGTCTCCTGAAGTATCAGTATAAGGAAGGGGAAAATGTAGCTTATCCAGTTGAAGGGCGCCCTGTGATAGGTGTTGGTTTCGTCGAAGCCGTAGTAAAGGCCTGTGAATATCGCGATGATGATGAATAAGACGCCGGCCGCGAAGGTGATGTCGGCCGCGATGAGCGTCCGGGGCGGACACGAGAAGCCGCCCTCCTTGGTCATGGCGTCCTCCAGATATTTCGAAACGAGAAACGGGATGAACAGCGACAGTATGTACACCATCCCGTTGCTGAGCCTTACCATGTAGTATCCGGTCTGGCTGACGTCCCCCCTGTACATATAGGCGAAGCGGTCGAACACCAGGAGCAGCATCGCGGATATTTCCATCAGCGCGATGATTCTCTTGGTGTTGCGCGGAAGCGACTCGGTGACGAGCGTCATGACTGTCAGTATGCCGCAGACACCGCACATATACAGCATGATATCGAGCTGATATTTCAATAAGAATTCCATGCCGTATCCTTTCGCGCCGAGATTGCCGGATGAATAATAATGCATTCAGATTGTATTACAAATCCTGCCAAATCTCAAGGCGGCCGCGAAGCCCTCTTTAAAGAAAAACGGCGCCGCCCGCGTTGCCGCGGGCCGCGCCGTTTACATCTCGTCCAAGCCCTTATTCCGGATCCGTAAACAACGGCGTGGAGTAGTATCTGTCGCCGCTGTCGGGCAGCAGGGCGACTATTACCTTGCCTTTGTTTTCCGGACGCTTTGCGAGCTGGATGGCCCCGTACAGAGCGGCTCCGGAAGAAATGCCGACGGATATGCCTTCTTTGCGGGCAAGCAGCTTGGCTGTCTCGAATGCTTTGTCTGCCGGGGCCTTGTAGACCTCGTCGTACACCTTCGTATTCAGCACCTCCGGCACAAAACCGGCCCCTATGCCCTGGATCTTATGAGCTCCCGATCTGCCCTCGGAAAGCACCGGTGAATCCTCCGGTTCCAGCGCTACGATCTTTACGTTCGGGTTCTTTTCCTTCAGGTATTCGCCGACGCCTGTAAGCGTCCCGCCGGTCCCCACGCCTGCGATAAAGAAGTCGACCCTGCCGCCTGTATCCTTCCAGATCTCCGGCCCGGTCGTAGCTTTGTGCATTGCCGGGTTTGCGGGGTTTACGAACTGACCGGGAATGAAGCCTCCGGGTATCTCCTTCGCGAGCTCTTCGGCTTTTTCAATGGCTCCCTTCATGCCCTTCGCACCTTCGGTCAGGACAATCTCCGCGCCGTATGCCTTGAGTATGTTTCTGCGCTCGACGCTCATTGTTTCGGGCATAGTCAGGATGATGCGATACCCCTTGGCGGCCGCTATGGACGCAAGGCCTATACCGGTATTTCCCGACGTCGGCTCTATTATTACAGAGCCTTCTTTGAGCAGGCCCTTTGCTTCGGCGTCTTCTATCATGGCCTTAGCGATACGGTCCTTGACGCTTCCGGCGGGGTTAAAGTATTCGAGCTTTACGAGAACGGTCGCTTCAAGAGCGAGCTCCTTTTCAATATTCGTGACCTCGACAAGTGGCGTGTTACCTATCAGATCAAGTGTTCCCTTATATATTCCAGACATTTAGATCTCCTTTCCGGTCTTCTTCTGATAATCCTCAAGGGCCGCGAGTATCGCTTCCTCGGCGAGCACGGAGCAGTGCATCTTGTAGTCGGGAAGTCCGTCCAGAGCCTCTGCGACCGCCTTGTTGGTGAGCTTCTTCGCGTCAGCCACGGGCTTGCCCTTGATGAGCTCCGTCGCCATCGAGCTCGAGGCTATGGCGCTTCCGCAGCCGAAGGTCTCGAACTTGACGTCCTTGATGATATCGTCTTCGATCTTAAGATACATCTTCATTATATCACCGCAGGTGGTATTGCCCACCTCTCCGATGCCGTTTGCGTCCTCGATGACGCCCACGTTGCGGGGGTTGCGGAAATGATCCATTACTTTTTCGCTGTATAAAGCCATCGTATGCCTCCTTAGAGTATGAACTGCCTTTTGCCGGACATGAGGTCTCTCCACACGGGGGAGAAGCCCCTGAGATATTCCACCACTTCCTTTACCGCCTTTACGATCTCGTCGACCTCGGCTTCGGTGATGTCCTCGCCGATGCTGAGCCTCAGAGACCCGTGCGCGACGTCGTGGACCCTGCCTATGGCGAGAAGCACGTGGCTCGGATCGAGCGAACCCGACGTACACGCGCTCCCGGACGACGCCTGGATGCCCTTGTCGTCGAGCAGCAGGAGAAGCGATTCGCCCTCTATGCCCTCGAAGCAGAAATTGACGTTTCCGGGAAGCCTCCTTTCTTCGTCGCCGTTGAGCGCCGAATGGGGTATCTGTTTAAGGCCCGCTATGAGCCTGTCTCTCATCTTCGTGAGGTGCGCCGCGTTTGCCTCGCGGTTTGCCGCGGCCTCCTTCAGCGCCGCCGCCATCGCGGCTATGCCGGGCACGTTCTCCGTGCCGGCGCGCTTTCCGCGCTCCTGGGCTCCGCCCTCTATCAGGTTCGTCACCCTGATGCCCTTCTTCACGTAGAGGAAGCCTACGCCCTTAGGGCCGCGGAATTTGTGAGCGGAGGACGAGAGCATGTCGATGTTGTCTTCGGCGACGTTCACGGGAATGTGACCGACCGCCTGTACGGCATCGGTGTGGAAGAGCACGCCCTTCCTTCTGCAGATCTCGCCGATCTCTCTGACCGGCTGGATGGTGCCTATCTCGTTGTTAGCGTACATGATGGTCACGAGGCAGGTGTCGTCCCTGATCGCGCTCTCGACCTCCGCGGGAACTACTATGCCGTTCTCATGGACGTCCATGAGTGTTATGTCGAAGCCTTCTTTTGCGAGCCTGTCGAGCGCGTGCAGCACGGCGTGGTGCTCGAAGGCCGTTGAAATGATGTGCTTCTTTCCGTTCTTCTTTCCGATCTCCGCGGCAGTGAGTATGGCCTGATTGTCGGCTTCGCTTCCGCCGGAGGTGAAGATTATCTCACGGGGCTCGGCGCCTATGACGGCCGCGATGTCCTTACGCGCGTCCTCGAGGACCTCCCTGGCCTTCTGGCCTATGCCGTAAAGGCTCGAGGCGTTGCCCCAGGCCTCCTGCAGAAGCTCCGTCATGGTGCGGACCGCCGTATCGCTCATCTTTGTCGTAGCCGCGTTGTCAGCATATATCATGTGAGTTTTCTCCTTTCGCGTCTTTTCAAGCGGATTATATGCCTATAAACCTACTGTGTCAATAGGTAAATAGATCCCTGCGGACTTGATTTGCCTATTCACCTACTGTATAATAGGTAAAAACACGGAAAAAGGGAGGTGGCTTTATGATCTCAACAAGAGGACGCTACGCGATACGCGTGATGATAGACCTGGCGGAAAACGACTGCGGAGGGTACATCCCCCTCAAGGATGTGGCCGCGCGCCAGGGCATATCGAAGAAATACCTCGAGATAATAGTAAGAGATATGGTCGCCGGAGGCCTTCTGACCGGCGCGAGCGGAAAGGGCGGAGGCTACAGGCTGTGCAGAGCTCCCGAGGATTATACCGCGGGGGAGATACTCGAGCTCATGGAGGGCCCGCTGGCCCCGGTCGCCTGCCTCGCCGGCGGCGCCGCACCCTGCCCCAAGGCCGCGGAATGCGAGACTCTTCCGCTCTGGGCCGAATACGACAGGATCACACACGACTATTTCTACAGCAAGCGCCTGAGCGACATGATCAGGAAATAACAGGAGAAGGACCATGCAGGAGATCAAATGCCCGAACTGCGGGAGCGTATTTCAGGTCGACGAGAGCGGCTACGCTCAGATACTTCAGCAGGTGCGCGACAGGGAGTTCGAAAAGGAGCTCGAGCGCAGAGAAAAGGAGCTCGCGCGCTCGAAGGAGAGCGACATAGCCCTCGTGCGCATGGAACAGGAAAAGCTGCACAGCGAGGCCGTATCAAAGCTCGGCGGCGAGCTTGCCGAAAAGGACAGGCTGATAGAAAAGCTCAGGGCTCAGCTCGAGGGCGCCGAGACCGAGAGAAAGCTCGCGGTCACCGAGGCCGTGCAGAAGAAGCAGATCGAGCTTTCGGAGCGGGCCGCCGAGATAACCGAGCTCAAGGGAAAGCTCTCCGGCAAGGACGCCGAGAGCCGCCTCCGTGAGACCTCTCTTAAAGAGCAGTACGAGGAAAAGCTGCGCCAGAAGGATGAGCAGATAGATTACTACAAGGACTTCAAGGCGCGCCAGTCGACCAAGATGATAGGCGAGAGCCTCGAGCAGCACTGCCTCGACCAGTTCAATCAGATACGCATGACGGCCTTCCCGAGGGCCTACTTCGAAAAGGACAACGACGCCCGCACCGGGAGCAAGGGCGACTTCATATTCAGGGAGGCCGCCGAGGACGGCACCGAGTTCATCTCGATAATGTTCGAGATGAAGAACGAGGCCGACGAGACCGCGACGAAGCACAAGAACGAGGACTTCTTTAAGGAGCTCGACAAGGACCGCCGCGAAAAGGGCTGCGAATACGCCGTTCTGGTTTCGCTGCTCGAGTCCGGAAGCGAGTATTACAACAGCGGGATAGTGGACGTGTCCTACCGCTATGATAAGATGTACGTGATAAGGCCGCAGTTCTTCATCCCGATGATCACGCTGCTTCGCAACGCGGCGATGAATTCCCTGCAGTACAAGAGGGAGCTTCTGGCCGTCCGCAGCCAGCAGCTCGACGTGGTCCGCTTCGAGGAGAACATGAACTCCTTCAAGGAGGGCTTCGCGAGGAATTACAGGCTCGCGAGCGAGAAATTCGGCAAGGCCATAGACGAGATCGACAAGACCATAGCCCTTCTTCAGAAGACGAAGGAAGATCTGCTGTCCTCGGAAAACAATCTCAGGCTCGCGAACAACAAGGCGGAGGACCTGAGCATCAAGAAGCTGACGAAGAACGCTCCGTCGGTCAGGGCGATGTTCGAGGAGGCTGCGAAGGGCGAATAGGCCGGAAAGAAGAGACGATGAACAAAAAAGTATTGGCAATACTGGTGGTGGCCGCGCTGGCCCTGGGCTTTTACTTCGGCTTTACAGCGGCGCGCGCGAACAAGGCTCCGGAGGCCGCTCCGGTAAGCCAGACACAGACTCAGGAGCCCTCTGTGAGCACGGACGATCCGTCCGGCACAGGCGATCCCTCTGTGATCGCGGACGGTCCCGAAGCAGGCGGGCAGGGCGGCGGAGCAGAAGACGGCCGGACCATCGACGAGGACGGCTCCTACGACCAGAAGGACGACGTCGCGCTGTACATACACACCTACGGGCATCTGCCGCACAATTACGTTACGAAGCAGACGGCGAAGAAGGCCGGCTGGAAGGGAGGCTCGGTCGATCCGTACTTTGAGGGCTTCATCATAGGCGGCGACGTCTTCGGAAACCGCGAGGGCCTGCTGCCGAAGAAGAAGGGCCGCACGTATTACGAATGCGACATAGACACCTTCGGAAAGGACGACCGCGGAGCGAAGCGCATAGTCTATTCGGACGACGGCCTGATCTATTATACCGACGACCATTACGAATCGTTCACGCTGCTTTACGGGGAGGAATAGGATGAGCATATATCTTCTTGACGGCAAGGATATGAAGGACCGTGAGACCGCGTATGACGTGATAGCGGAGGCTCTGGATCTTCCGGAATGGTTCGGGAGGAATCTCGACGCCCTCTACGACTGCCTCACGGAGCTCGGAGAGGAGCAGGCCGCTGTATTCGTAAACACCGCGGAGCTTATTTCGGCTCTGGGTGATTACGGCGAGTCCATGCTCGCCTGCTTCAGGGACGCTTCGGAAGCTGCGGGCTTCACCTTCATCGAAAAGGAATAGCAAAATGGGAAGGATATACGAGATATTCGGCTCGGACGCCCATGCCATGACGCTGGCCCTCATGAGGGCTGCTGATGTGAAAAGCATGATACCGGCAGGCGCTTCTGTAGCGCTTAAGCCCAACCTCGTGGTCGCAGGCACACCGGAGTCCGGAGCCACGACTCACGCGGGGGTCCTTTCGGGCTGCATAGAATACCTGCAGGGCGAGGGCTTTAAGGACATAAGTATAATAGAAGGCTCCTGGGTGGGAGCCGGAACGGACGGCGCGATGAAGCTCTGCGGCTATGACAGGGTCTGCAGGGAATACGGCGTTCCGTTCTACGATCTGAAGAAGGATAAGACGCGCACGCTGGACACTCCCTTCAGGCCTATGCAGGTCTGCTGCAGGGCTCTGGACGCGGACTTTCTGATAGACCTTCCGGTGCTCAAGGGCCACTGCCAGACCGTGATGACCTGCGCCCTCAAGAATCTTAAGGGCTGCCTTCCGGACAGCGAAAAGCGCCGCTTTCACGCCGACGGACTGATCGAGCCCATCGCCGCGCTCGCCGCGGCGCTGAAGCCTTCTCTCGTGATAGTCGACGGCATCTGCGGGGACCTCGATTTCGAGGAGGGCGGAAATCCCGTCCAGTCGGACCGCATGTACCTCGGGACGGACCCCGTGCAGATCGACGCCTACGGCTGCTCGCTCATGGGCCTCGAACTCAGGGACGTTCCCTATATAGAGCTCGCGGAGGAGTGGGGCGCCGGCAGCGCGGCGCTTAAGGAGGGCGACGTCGTCGCCCTTAACAGTCCGGGCGAGGGCAGGGCTTCCCAGAGGCCGTCCGGCGTCGTAAAGGATCTTACCCGCAGGGTCACCGCGGACAGCGCCTGCTCGGCCTGCTACGCGGCTCTCGTCAGGGGACTTTATCAGGCCGGAGAAGAGGGGCTGCGCCCCTCTGAGGATATATTCATAGGACAGGGCTTCCGGGGAAAGGCCCCGGAGGGGCTGGGCATAGGAAACTGCTGCAGGGGCGCGTCGTCCTTCGCGGCGGGCTGCCCGCCGAAAGCATCGGACGTGCTCGAGGCCCTGAGGAAAATGTAAGGAGGAAGAATGGACTACAGAAGATTTGACGACGCTCTCGTGATCCGCATCGACAAGAACGAGGAGATCACGGAGCAGCTCAGAACGGTAGCCTTAAAGGAAGGCATAAAGCTCGCGTCCGTCGAGGCGCTCGGCGCGGTGAACGACTTCACCGTCGGAGTCTTCGATACGGCCGAGAAGAAGTATTACTCCAACCGCTTCACCGGCCCCTACGAGATAGTATCCCTGACCGGCACGGTGACCACCAAGGACGGAGAGTTCTATCACCACCTGCACATGAGCGCGGGGGACGGCAAGGGCTCGGTCTTCGGAGGTCATCTGAACAGCGCCGTCGTCAGCGCGACCTGCGAGATGGTCGTCCGCGTCATAAACGGCAGGGTGGAGCGCGAAATGGATCCGGAGATAGGCCTGAACCTGTTCAAATTCCTGTAGGAGGGTCGCAGATACCGTTTCTTATAAGCAAAAGCCAAGGGCATCTTCGGGATGCCCTCTTTTTTTGTGAAAAATGACAGAAATGTGTTGAGTTTGAAATGAAAATGTGGTTTACTATTTATTGCGGAAACGTTCCCAGTAACGTTTCCGGGACTATCTGAACAATTCTTTTACAGCAGGATCCGGGAAAGGAGGGTTTGGAGATGACCATCAGAGACGTGGCTAGAAAAAGCGGCGTTTCGGTGAGCACGGTATCAAGAGTGCTCAATGATCATCCCGACGTGAGCAAGGAAGTCAGGCAGCGCGTTCTCAGCGCTGTCAAGGAGCTTCATTATGTTCCGAACTCCTCCGCCAGAGATCTTGTCAGACCCGGGTCGGATTCCGTCGGCGTCATCGTTAAGGGCGCCGAGAATCCGTTTTTTATGCCCGTGATCCACGCGATAGAAAACAGCGTCGAAAAGACGGGCTACAGCCTGACCACTCACAGGATATCGACGAGAGAGGATGAGCTCCATGCCGCCGCCCAGCTGGCGCGCTCCAAGAGGCTCAAGGGCCTCATCCTTCTCGGAGGCCGCTTCAACTATACGGAGGAGGAGATCGCCGCTCTCGGCGTTCCCTTCGTCTGCTGCACCTACACCAACAGCTTCGGCACTATAAGCGAGAGCAAGTTCTCGTCGGTGTCCATAGACGACAGGGCCGAGGCCTACAAGGCCGTGAAGATGCTCACGGACAGAGGCCACAGGCGCATAGCGGTGATGCTCGATTCCGTCAGCGACGGCTCCATAGGGGAGCTCAGATATCAGGGCTATCTCGACGCGATGAGGGACGCCGGCGTTCAGGCCGGAAAAGAGCTGGTGATCGAAAGCCAGGAGTTCGATCCGAAGGCGGCTTATTCCGCGGCCAGGAGCTTCCTGCGCAGCGGCGCGGAGTTCACCGCGATCTTCGCGATAGCGGACACCTTCGCGATAGCCGCGATGAAGGCCCTCTACGACGAGGGCATAAGGGTCCCGGACGACTGCTCCGTGATAGCGATAGACGGCATAGAGATGTCGCTTTACTTCCCGCCGACGCTCACGACGCTCTCGCAGCCGACCGGCGCCATGGGAGCCGAGGCCGTGGACATCCTGATGGACGTCATAAAGGACGGCGCTCCGCACAGGCACGTCAAGTTCGAGACGGACCTTCGCGAGGGAGGGACGCTCAGGAGCGTCTGACGAAAGGCCTGCCGGAAGGCTCCGCGGGCGGGCAGCCCGATGCTCCCGCAGCTCAAACGATATTGGCGCCTCAGGGCGTTGATATATAAGAAGGCAATATTTTAAGGGAAATATTTTAAAAAGGAGAGAGTTAAAATGAAAAACCTTAAAAGAGCACTTGCAGTGCTTCTCG
>JAEEGL014321619.1_pt1 | contig 10989 bp, 9 predicted proteins | sample 9134231 | NCBI WGS metagenome assembly JAEEGL01 (sample SAMN16246548, study PRJNA631951) | gut metagenome | biome: gut microbiome; feature: rumen; material: fiber-attached | host: Bos | place: Iran: Karaj | collected 2018-10 | reverse complement strand
TTTTCTGCAGTCCGTGGATCTTCAACTGATTAACCCTCCTGGTTCCACCGATCCCATACGTCCGGTTTGTATCCCAACGTCATCCTGCTGCCGTTCCTTACGATGGGCAGCTTCAGCAGCCAGGGCGCCTCCTGGATCGCTGGAATCAGCAGCTCCGCCCTGTCGTAGTAGCAGGCCGGATGCTCCTTGACTTTTTTATCATCCCGGTCGATCAGGTTTTCCATTCCGATCGCCGAAATCATCAGGCGGATCTCCCTCTCCCCGAGTTTGTGCTTTTTCAGGTCCAGTGCCTGGAACGGAATCCTCCGTTCCTTGAACCAGCGTTCTGCTTTCTGTGCGTCAAAGTTCTTCTTGCCGCAGTAGATCTGGATATTCATCGTCGATCCTCCTCAGCTGCGAATGTCCTTCCCTTCCAGCGTAATCACCTTCCATTTGTCGCGCGCGCGCAGGCGGGATGCGATCCTCTCCGTATACCGGCTCTTGATCTCATCCATCGTCAGGTTGGTGGTGATGATCGTTGACAGTCCCCTGTTCTGCCGTTCGTTCAGCAGGTTGAACAGCTGTTCCACCGTCACGTTCTGCATCAGCGGCTCACTGCCGAGATCATCGATCATCAGGACCTCGGCATCGGCGATTTCGTCAGCGGTCTCCTCGTTGGAAAAATACGCTTTTCGAACGATCTCGAGCATCTTGTAAGCGCTGATGATCAGCACGTTCACATCCCGCTCGATCAGGCGATCTGCAATCGCATGCAGCAGAAAGGTTTTTCCGAGGCCGGATTTACCGGTCAGCAGCAGATTCTGATGCTCAGCTTTGGGATAGCTGTCAGACCACTCCTCGCATTCCTTTCTGCGCATCTCCATAAGTTTTCGCTGACTGTATTTTTTCCCGGGAAGAGCTTCATCCGGAAAAATGTATAGGTTGAAATTCTCAAAAGTTTCCTGCCTGTCGCTTTTCAGGCCGATCTCTTCACGAAGCTTTTTCTGATAGGCTTTTTTCAGGCATTCGCAGGGCTCCTTAATCAGCTCGCCGACCCTGCCTGTGTCTTTGCACAGCGGGCAGCGATATACTGGCGCAAGATAATCCGCCGGAAATCCCGCAGCTGTCAGTTTTTCGCGGATCTCCGCCGTCAGTCTCATCATTTTTTCCGCAAGGTGGTCCGAATCCCCGCCTTTGCTCACGATTGCCCGCAGCGCGTTGTAAACGAGCTCCTGCCGTTCCCGGATAAGATCATAGATTTCCGGCTGTTCCGCGCGGATTCTTTCCTTCCGGGCATCCTCTGTCCGCTCATTCTCCGCGCGGATCTGTTCGTATTCGGTTTCAAGTTCCGTCAGCAGATCCTCACGCATCGGGCTTTCCTCCGTTCTCATTGCGCATGAATTCTTCCATATCTTTGTCCTGCTGCGCAATCAATTCATCCTGTACACCGGTGTAGTCTCGTTGTTCGTACTGTTGAGCGACGACGGTCCGGGCCGGCTTCCCGGCAGTCTTGCCACTTGTCATCCGGTACTGTTTTCGTTCCTTTTCTGCTTGTTCCGGGGTTGTGATACCCTTTTCTTTGTATTCCGTCAGGATCTTGTCCAGGTATGTGGTCGGAATTGTTGCGTCAGCGGCGTATGCCGCCGCCGTCAGGATCATTTCCCGGCTGAAACCCAGATCTTTCTCCCATTTGGAAACAAGGCCCCGGTCTGTTTTCCTGACGCGGGACGGATCCATTCCCCAGAGATTCCGCAGTTCGCGGATCAGCTCCGTCTGGTTGTGGAAATCCTTCACATACCGGTCTACCTGCGTGCTGTTCTCCAGTCCTTTGTCCTTCCAGCTCTCCAGCAGCTTCAGCACGTCCTCGATGCCTTTCCCGCTGTGGCTGCACTCGCGGGCGGCAGTCAGGATCACGTCCTGCGGATACAGCGTTTTCATCCGGTCGTACAATTCCAGATTCTGCGGCGTGACTTCACCACGACCGAGTACCTTCAGGATCTCTTTCAGCGCGTCGGCTCGGTGTGAAGAACGGATCACCTGCTCAGGTTTCAATTCTTCCTCTGCGGCATTCTCCTGGCGCATACTCCTGAGGATCCCGTCCAGGTATCCCATACTGGGATCACCCTTGGCTGTCAGCTTCACTGCTTCTTCAACTGCTTCATGGGAGAAATGCCATTCCCGCGTCCACTTTCGGTACATCTCCACCTGCGCTTCCGAGGGTTGATAGCTCTTTCCGAGCAGTTTCAGGATCTTCCGTGCACCCCCATACAGGCTTTCATCCCGCGAAAAAAACGCTTCCGCCTCTTCCACGGTTCGGGTGTTATCGTTTGCCATCCTTATAGCAACCTTCTGCGCGTCACTGAATTTGAAGTTTTTCCCTTTGGTCTGAACCATATGGTTCAACAGCATGATGATTACTTCAGTCGGAAGCTTCAGGTCCTCCCGCCATTCGAAACAGGTGTTCAGTTCGTTGCCGTGCAGCCTGCGCACACCGTCAAAAACATCGTAGATGGACCGGCTGAATTCCTCAAATTCAGGATCTGCAGGCTCACTGCCGTCTGTAAGGCTCTTTTGTTTGATATTGATATACTGCCACTTCGGAGGGTTATCGCTCACGCGTCGGACCAGTTTCCGCCGTTCCCAGTACCGGAAAGCGGCGGTTATGTCGTCTTCCGTCATGTTCAGCTCACGGCTCATCCGTTCGAGGCTCATGTCTTCTTCGGGGTGATAGCAGCGCATCAATCCGTAAAGGTAGACTTTCACATAGTCCCCTTTGGCGTCCGGAAGGTACTCCAGTACAAACTGATTCTCCACCGGAGTGATGTCGAACATGGCATACCGCTCATCAAACCCGAACATCTGTTCCTCTCTTTCTTTTGCGGTCAGGAGGGATGATCCTCCAGGATCGCGGCTGCAGCTTTCTTGCCGGCGCCCATGGCCAGGATAACGGTCGCAGCGCCGGTCACGGCGTCGCCGCCGGCATAGACGTTTTTCTTCCCGGTCCGTCCGTTTTCATCCGTCTGGATGCCGCCCCACCGTTCCGTCGGCAGGTCCGGCGTTGTTTTCTTGATCAGCGGGTTCGGGCTGTTGCCGATCGCAACGATCACTGTCTCCATCGGCAGCTCATACTCGCTTCCCTCAATCGGCACCGGCCGTCTGCGGCCGCGTTCATCAGGCTCACCGAGTTTCATCTCAATACAGCGGATCGATTTTACAAAGCCGTTTTCATCGCCTTCAATGGAAGTCGGAGCCGTCAGCATGTGGAAATGAATGCCTTCTTCCTTCGCGTGGTGTACTTCCTCTGCCCGGGCAGGCATCTCCGCTTCGCTCCGGCGGTACAGGATCGTCACCTCAGCGCCCAGCCGCTTCGCGCAGCGCGCAGCATCCATCGCCACGTTGCCTCCGCCGATAACAGCCACATGTGCGCCGATCTTCACCGGTGTGTCATGTTCCGGGAAGGTATAAGCCTTCATCAGGTTCAGCCGTGTCAGGAATTCATTTGCGGAATAGACCCCGCAGAGGCTTTCGCCCGGGATTTTCTGGAAGTTCGGAAGCCCGGCGCCGCTTCCAATGAATACAGCATCGTTGCCTTCCTCCAGCAGTTCGTCAACCGTGAACGCCTTGCCGGCCACAGCGTTGGTAATGATCTTCACGCCCAGTTCCTTCAGGCTGCTGATCTCCCTTTCCACCAGGGCCTTTGGAAGCCGGAATTCCGGAATACCGTACATCAGTACGCCACCAGCCGTGTGAAGCGCTTCATAGACAGTCACATCCCATCCTGCTTTGGCAAGCTGGCCCGCACAGGTCAGTCCCGCAGGACCGCTTCCGATCACTGCAGCCTTCTTTCCGCATGCAGGCGCCTTGTCGGCGTTTGCCTTGCCCGCTGCCATAGCAGTATCCGCCGCAAAGCGTTCCAGACGTCCGATGCCGACCGGTTCGCCCTTGATGCCGCGAACGCATTTGCTCTCGCACTGGCTCTCCTGCGGACAAACACGGCCGCAGATCGCAGGCAGCGCATTCTGGGACCGGATGACCTGATAGGCGCCTTCAAAATCGCCTTCCTTGATCCGGTTAATGAAATCCGGAATCGGCACATTCACCGGGCAGCCGGTCACGCAGGGGGCATTCTTGCAGTGCAGGCATCGCTGCGCTTCTTCCACCGCGATTTCCGGAGTATATCCCAGCGCAACTTCCTTGAAGTTGCCGGCACGGACCACCGGATCCTGTTCGGGCATGGGGTGCTTCTGCAGACTCATATTGGCCATCGTTATCTCGCCTCCCCGGTCATCCGGCAAAGGTGCTTTTCCTTTGCCCTCGCTTCTTCAGGCCGGAACATACGTCCCCTCGCCATTGCTTCATCAAAGTCCACCAGGTGCCCGTCAAAATCCGGACCGTCCACACATGCGAACTTGGTCTCTCCGCCAACAGTCAGGCGGCATCCGCCGCACATTCCCGTTCCGTCGATCATGATGGGATTCATGCTGACAATGGTTCTGATCTTTGGCTCCCTGGTCATCTCACACACAGCTTTCATCATCGGCAGGGGGCCGATGGCGATCACCGTGTCATAGTTCCGTCCGGCGTCAATCTGCTTCTGGAGCGCCTGGGTGACAAAGCCCTTGTTGCCGTTGCTGCCGTCGTCCGTCATGATGATCAGGTTGGTGCAGGCAGCTTCCAGCTCGTCCTTCAGGATGATCAGGTGCTCGTTCCGGAATCCGACGATCAGGTCGACCTCTGCGCCTGCATCGTGCAGGGCTTTTGCCTGAGGATAGGCAATGGCCACACCAAGGCCGCCGCCGATTACGGCGCAGCGCCGGATCCCTTCTGTATGGCTCGGCTCACCAAGCGGGCCGACAAAATCGAGCAGGCTGTCACCCTCGTTCAGGGTATCCAGTTTTTCCGTCGTATATCCGACCTTCTGGAAGATGATGGTTACGGTGCCCCTCTCCCGGTCATATCCGGCGATCGTCAGCGGTACCCGCTCCCCTTCTTCGTCAATCCGGAAGATAATGAACTGCCCCGGTTTTGCTTTCCGCGCGACCAGGGGCGCTTCGACCTCCATCAGCGTTACTGTCTCGTTCAGAACGCGCTTTTTTACAATTGGATACATACCTTCTCCTCCATCGCATATGAATACAGTTTATTCTACTCTATCCGTATTTCTTTCGCAACCAAATATCCTCTTTTCTTTGTTTCTTTCCTGTGCTATAATCTGTCCATCAATGAAGATAAGGAGGTTTCCTTACTATGGCACTTGTTACCACTACCGAAATGTTTAAGAAGGCTTACGACGGCGGTTACGCTGTCGGCGCGTTCAACGTCAACAACATGGAAATCATTCAGGGCATTACCGAGGCCGCCGGCGAGCTGAAGGCTCCCGTCATCCTGCAGGTATCCAAGGGCGCCCGCGCCTATGCCAACCACACCTACCTGGTCAAGCTGGTTGAAGCTGCCGTGATCGAGAATCCGGAGATTCCGATCGCCCTGCACCTGGACCATGGTGACAGCTTTGAGCTCTGCAAGAGTTGTATTGACGGCGGTTTCACCTCCGTTATGATCGATGCTTCATCCAAGCCCTATGAAGAGAATATCGCCCTGACCCGCAAGGTCGTTGAGTACGCTCATGATCACGGCGTCGTGGTCGAAGCTGAACTCGGCACCCTGGCCGGCGTTGAGGATGAAGTTTCCGTTGACGCTGACAAAGCCATGTACACCCATCCTGAAGAAGTGGTCGACTTCGCGACCCGCACCGGCTGCGACTCCCTGGCCATCGCCATCGGCACCAGCCACGGCGCCTACAAGTTCAAGCCCGGCACCAAGCCCCAGCTCCGGTTCGACGTGCTCGAAGAGTGCGCCAAGCAGCTGCCCGGCTTCCCGATCGTGCTCCACGGCTCCTCTTCCGTGCCGCAGGAATTCGTCGCTGAGATCAACAAGTACGGCGGCAACATGCCCGGCGCCATCGGCATCCCGGAGGAACAGCTCCGTCAGGCCGCCCGCAGCGCTGTCTGCAAGATCAATATCGACTCCGATATCCGTCTTGCCATGACCGCCATCATCCGCAAGTACTTCGCGGAGCACCCGGATCATTTCGATCCCCGCCAGTACCTCAAGCCCGCCCGTCAGGCTGTCAAGGACATGGTCGCCCACAAGATCAAGAACGTCCTGGGTTGCGACGGCAAGGCCTGATCACAGGTCACCCGGTAAAACAAGGCTCGCTGAACAAATTCAGCGAGCCTTTTCTTTTCTGTTTATCATTCCGTCCGGCATCTCTGCCGCTTCTCAGCTTCCTGCCTGGGACGGGTCGTAGATCTTTTCCGGCTTGGGCTTGTAGGTGTCTTTGTACAGGAACTTCCGTCCCGTCTCCCTGCCGTTGGTGTATTCCACCCGCCAGCTTTCCACCACGTGGCCTTCCTTTGCTTTCGCCACGTCAGCCTTGTCCGCCACGTACTTCGGCGCGAGCAGGCACGGCAGCGTTTCAACCTCGTTGCTCACCAGGTCGTAGGTGACGCCTTCCATGTCTTTGCCGTAGATAATCACCCGGGCGTTCAGGCGTTTCTTGTTCATCGGGTCGGTCTGCACGAACGCCAGGATGAAGATGTCCCCGTCGGTGTTGTTCTTGAAGGAGAAGTCGATCTTCTTTCCGCCCTTGAACCAGTACACCGTCGCGTCCTTCCCGTAGTCCGTGTAGGATACCGAGTCGGAGTGCGGTTCTCGTTTCACGATCTGGAGCCCGGCGCATACCGCCGCCTGGTACAGGGTCGTGCTGGCCTGGCATACGCCGCCGCCGATGCCCCTCACGTGCTCGTCGCTGACGTACTCTTCCGCTTCATAGAATCCCCTGGCTTCCGTCCGTTCCCCGACCACGTTGTTGAAGCTGAACGTCTTGCCCGGCGCCAGCCGGTAGCCGTTGATGAGTTCGAAGGCCCGGCGGATGTTTTTGTTCCGGTTCTCCTCGGAATGCTTGCTGATCGGCGTGGTCTTGTCGGCCCTGAGCGTGTAGTTCTTCATCAGGTCCGCTTTCTTCACCGTCGGCTCGATCGTCTGGGGTACGATATCCACCGTGCCGCTCTCCATCGTGGAAGCCATCTGGTACAGTCGCTTTTTGATGGGTTCCGTGTCCAGCACGAGGCCGGGCTCTTCGTCCCTGAAGATGAAGGGATAGATCAGGCTCCAGTCGTATCCGGTCATTTCCGCGTTCACGGCGGGCTTGTCCACCGCCGCCTTGATCTGGGCCAGCTTCTGGTCAATCACCCCGGTGTTCCCTTCCGGCATCGCCGTATAAGCGGAATAGGGTTCCTGCTCCAGGCGCGTCATCGCTTCGTACCGCTGTTCCTTGTCCCCCGTATGCCCCTGCGCCCATGCTTCATACAGGACGCTCGTCGGGTCCACGTTGAAGTTCAGCATGTCGGAGTTGATCTCGATCACAGGCGATCCCTGGTAGGTCAGCTGGACCTTCCAGGCGTCGTGGCGCTGCTGGATCTGGCTCTGTACGGAGTTCATCGCCTGTTCCGGCGTCATGCCGCCCAGATGGATGCCGTCCACGTAGATCCCTGGGCAGAACAGGTTTTCGTAGGGATCCACCTTGGTGTTGATCTTTTTGTTGTGCTGGTAGTTGGTCACAGCGAAATATCCGCCTGTGCCCAGTCCGGCCAGCAGCACCAGCAGGGCCAGCACGATCAGGAATCCGTGGCCCTTCTTCTGCTTCTGCTTCTTCGGGAGCTTCTGCTGCGTGGGCATGATGAAGCCCCGCTGTGCCCCGTTCATCGGGCTCTGCCCGGGATAATAGAGCTGCTGGGGTCCGCCGGCGTAATAGCCGCCGTTCTGTCCGTAAGGCGGCATGCCGTTCTGCTGCCAGCCTCCCTGGGGCGGCTGCTGCATGCGGCTGGTGTCCGGCGGGATATATCCCCGCCTGGGGCCGGAGGAAGCCTGGCCCATCATGTTCGCGGCGTCTTCCACGCGGCCGGGAATCTGCGTTCCGTTATTCGCGTTTCCGTGCCTCGGCTGATATGCCATTTCATGCTCCTCCTTTCCGCAGGATGGTTTCTTTTCCCTGTGTCATTTCTCTGTTAAACGGTTTCTTCGGTCTTCTCCGGTTCGGTTTCCTGTGTTTCGGTACTCTCCGTCTCGGGTTCTTTTTCCTTCTCCCCGTCTTCGGAGGTTTCTTCAGGCTTTTCCTGTTCCAGGATCTCGGCGGTGGTTCGGGGCTTGTCCCCTTCCGCCTGTTCAGGCAGCGTGCCGGTTTCCATCAGGGACACGAACTCCGCCCGGTTCAGGGTTTCCTGCTCCAGCAGCGCTTCGGTCAGCGTTTCCAGCTTCTCCCTGTTGTCCCTCAGGATCTTCTTGGCCTTCTCGTAGCAGTCCGCCAGGATGGAAGCGACTTCGCGGTCGATCTTCGCGGCGATCTCCTCGCTGTATTCGCGGCTCTGGCCGAATTCCATACCCACGAACACTTCCTGGTCGCTGCCCAGGTAGATCGTGCCGATGTTGTCGCTCATGCCGAACTGGGTCACCATCTTCCGGCAGATCTCCGTCGCCCGCTTCAGGTCGCTGGAGGATCCGGTATAGATCTCCCCGAGTCCGACCTCCTCGGCCGCGTGTCCGCCCAGCATCATCGTGATCTGGTCCAGCAGCTGGCTCCGGCTCATGTTGTCGTGCTCTTCCGCCGGCAGCGCCAGGGTGTGGCCCGCGGCCTGTCCCCTGGGCACGATGGTGATCAGGTGAACCTCGTCGCAGCCCTCCAGCATATGGCCCACGATGGCGTGTCCGCCCTCGTGCACGGCCACCATCCGGCGGTCCTTCTCGTTCACCTTGTGGCTCTTCTTTTCCGGACCCATCTGCACCCGGGCGATCGCGTCGATCAGCAGCTGCTGGTCGATCTTCTTCTTGCGCGCCCGTGCCGCCAGGATCGCGGCCTCGTTCATCACGTTCTCCAGGTCGGCGCCCGTGGCGTAAGGCATCCGCTTCGCGATGTTGTCCAGGTCCACGTTTTCGTCCAGGGCCTTGCCCTTGCTGTGCACCTTCAGGATCGCCACCCGGCCGTTCTGGTCCGGATAGTTGACCGTAACCTGCCTGTCGAAGCGGCCCGGCCGCATCAGCGCGGGATCCAGGATGTCGCGGCGGTTGGTCGCCGCCATGACGATGATTCCTTCGTTCACGGCGAAGCCGTCCATTTCGACCAGCAGCTGGTTCAGCGTCTGCTCGCGTTCGTCGTGTCCGCCGCCCAGGCCTGCGCCGCGGTGGCGGCCCACCGCGTCGATCTCGTCAATAAAGACAATCGCGGGAGCAACTTTTTTCGCCTGGTCGAACAGATCGCGCACGCGGCTCGCGCCGACGCCCACGAACATCTCCACGAAGTCGCTGCCGCTGATGGAGAAGAAGGGTACGCCGGCTTCACCGGCCACGGCCTTCGCCAGCAGCGTCTTGCCCGTTCCGGGAGGTCCCACCAGCAGCACGCCCTTCGGAATCCGGGCGCCCAGCTCTGTATAGTTCTTCGGGTTTTTCAGGAAGTCCACCATTTCCTGGAGTTCTTCCTTTTCCTCGTCCGCCCCCGCCACATCCGCGAAGGTGACCTTGTTCTTGGAGGGATCCTGCATCCGGGCCCGGATCCGTCCGAAGGACATGACCCGGCCGCTTCCGCCGCCCTGCGCGCGCATCATAAAGAACCACACCAGCGCCATGATGCCCAGCATGATCAGGTACGGAATAAACTCATACCACCAGGGAATGGTCACCGGCGCGCGGTACTGGATTTCAAAGCCCAGGTCGTTCACCGTGACGTCGCCGAGCGTATAGACCTTTCCTTTTTCTTCCTCTTTGCGGTTCTCGTCCGGTACGCTGTTCCTCCGGTTAACCTCCATCTGGCGGACCGTCTCGATAAAGTCCTCCCCGATGGTGGTCTCAAAGTCGTAGCTGCGGTCCGGGAAATCGGCGGACGCGACGGTGGTGGTTCCCTTGCTGCCGCCGAACACGCCGACCAGGGAAGTGCCGCGGATCGCGACCTTCCCCACCTTGTCCTCACTGATATATTGCAGCAGATCCGGATACTCGATCCGCTTGTTGACCGTCTGCCCGAGGCCGCCGTTCAGAATGACGGCGATCAGCAGGATGGTCCCCAGCAGGATCACATATCCGATAACTCCTCTGGAAGGTTTCTTGTTCAATGCTCTTTCGTCCTCCCTTCTCAGGCTCCGTAAATCCGGGGCGAGAGAATGCCGATATCCGGCAGGTTACGGTACTTCTGGTCGTAGTCCAGGCCGTATCCTACTACAAACGCGTCCGGTATGTCAAAGCACACATAGTCCACATGCAGGTCCTGCACCTTGCGGCGGGCCGGCTTGTCCAGCAGCGCGGCAATCTTCAGGGAAGCGGCTCCGCGCTGCATCAGGATTTTCATCAGGTAGCTCAGCGTGATGCCCGTGTCCACGATATCCTCGACAATGATGACGTCCTTGCCGACGATATCCTTGTCCAGGTCCTTCAGGATCCGGACGACACCGCTGGTCTTTGTGGCGCTGCCGTAGCTGGAGATCGCCATGAAATCAGTGGTCAGCGGCAGCGGAATCTCACGGATCAGGTCTGCGAAAAAAATGGACGCGCCCTTCAGGATGCAGATCATCACCGGCTCCTTTCCGGCGTAATCGCGCCCGATCTGAAGCCCGAGTTCCCTGACCTTCTGCGCGATTTCCTCCTTGGTCACCAGGATTCTGTCCAGGTCCTGATAAATCTCCTGATCCTTTTCCATTATCTTTCTTCCTTTCCTTGCTGCCTGAGACGGTACCAGGGCATATCCCCGTACCATGTCAGGCGGACGCTGTCGGATTGCTTCTCAAATCCTGGAATATTCCCGGCACCGACGCCGGCGGCCCACAGCACCTCATTTCCGCGGCACAGGAGCGGAATCCGGCCGCGCCACGGGGCGTCGATCTTCCGGTCGGTCAGGTAGTCCTGCAGCTTCCGCGTTTCGTTCATCCCGAAGGGAGTGATCCGGTCGCCCGGTTTTCGGAATCGGAT
>JAEEGL013385983.1_pt1 | contig 10989 bp, 10 predicted proteins | sample 9134231 | NCBI WGS metagenome assembly JAEEGL01 (sample SAMN16246548, study PRJNA631951) | gut metagenome | biome: gut microbiome; feature: rumen; material: fiber-attached | host: Bos | place: Iran: Karaj | collected 2018-10 | reverse complement strand
TCCTTCATCATGTCCATTCTCTCGACGGTAGGACGGCTGTACTGCGTACCGCCACCCCATTCGTCGTCTTCGCTCTCGCGGGCAAAGTGCGTCTGACCGGGGTCGACGTCGCTCTGGTACTCGAAGTTGACAAAGAAGAAGAGCTTGTCCCTAACGATGGGGCCGCCGACACTCACACCGATGGTGTTGTCGAGTGAGCTAGAGAGCTTCAGGCGCTCGGGATAGTTGCCGAGTTCATCCTTCACACCGTACTTGGTGCCGATGAGACCGTCGTTGGTGAAGTAGTCATACACGCTGACGTGCCAGTCGTTGGTACCGCTCTTGGTAACAGCGTTGATGGCACCGCCGGTGAAGCCACTGTGACGGACATCGAAAGGAGTGATGTTGATGGTCATGGCCTCAAGAGCGTCCAAGGAGATGGGGCTACCACCAGCAGGCAGGTTGCTGCCGATACCGAAGGCGTTGTTGAAGGCTGCACCGTCAACGGTGACATACGACGAACGGTAGTTGCCGCCGCCGATGGCCAAACCATTGGAGGTGGTGGCAGCCTGAGGCGTCAGGGCCAACACGTCGTTGAGGCTACGGCTGATGGTGGGCAGGGTCGTAATCTGCTCGTTGCTGATAGCCGTAGTGGCACCAGCGCGGTCACTGTCCATACCGTTGCTGACGGCTTCGGCGACCACGGAGACTTCGCCCAGACCAACAGCCTCTTCATTCATGCGAATGTTGAGGATCTTGGTCTCACCCAGCGTAGCGGTGATGCCTTCCTGCTTCACCGTTTGGAAGCCCACCATACGGAACTCGATGGTGTAAGGGCCGCCGGGACGGATGTTGAGCAGACGGTAGGTACCGTTCGCATCGGCCACAGCGTAATACTGTGAACCCGAAGGCGTGTGTGTGGCAACAACCGTGGCACCCGGAAGGGTGACCCTGTTGCTGTCCGTGATTTTTCCACTAATGCTCGAAGTGGTCACCTGGGCCATCAAGCTAATGGAGGCAATCATTGCCACGAAAAAAGTAAGTAACTTTTTCATAGTAAATAATTTAGGTTAATAATTGAGTTGATTGTATTTATATTGTCGCTTCGTTTTCATTTGTCCATAAATAGACGTGCAAATATAAGAGATTCATTTTAAATGCCAACCTTGTTTTCAACAAACAAGCTCCGTTTTTTTCCAAAAAGAAATCAACAGATTTTGTTCATAACTTATAAGGATTTGATTTTGTTTTGATTGTGGGATATAGAGCCTGCTTTTTTGGACCAAGTCATCACCTTTTATAATAATATGGCGCGCCGAATCGTTTTTTTTAGTATCTTTGAAGCCTGAAAAAACACATGTGTCGTATGAATAGATCATCATTTTTCATCATCCTAACTGCTTTTGTATTAGGATTTTGCTCGTGTACCGACCAGCCTTCGAAACCATATCGGCTTATGGAGGAAGAGGTGAAGTCGATTGAGAAGGAGATCAGTGGCATCGAAGACTGCGACGAGCTCCAGATGCTCAACTTCGCCATCATGGGCCTGCGTTCCGACTTGGAGAACCTGGAACAGGGCGGAGAAATCCCCGAGACTGAGCTTGAACAGCTGACGGAGATGGTGGTCGGCCTCGAAGCTATGTGGAACGGCAAATGGGCGGTACTCGACTGTGAAGAGAAGATGGGCAACGATGAACTCGACACCTCTGGTGAGGAGGCCGGATATGAGGACTACGACATATTGTAAAGTATTGTTTATCAAATTCAATTGACATCACTATGGCATTCTTTTATAGACATAAACCAAAGAAATTCAATTACCAGCCCCGCTATTTCGATCCTGAGATGCAAGAATGGGAAGAGAAAAAAGCGGCGGCCGGCCTCGACTCGAAACTGAGCCACGAAGAAAAGCTCCGCATCAAGATGCGCAAGAGCTGGAGCGCTGCCAAAGAGGAGGAGAGCAAAGAGGAACAACGTGCCAAACTGATCCGACGCATCGTATTGGGTGTATTTGTTGTTCTCCTTTTCTATTTGATCTTTGGTACCGACTTGTGGACTAATATCGTTAAAAGTTTGATGGGTAAGTAAGCCATGCTCGATATCATCAAACTGCTTCCCGACAGCGTCGCCAATCAGATCGCGGCAGGCGAGGTGATACAACGTCCCGCCTCGGCCGTCAAAGAGCTGATGGAGAACGCTTTGGATGCTGGCGCCACCCAGATCGACCTTGTGGTGAAAGACGCCGGAAAGACGATGATTATGGTTGTCGACAACGGCTGCGGCATGTCGGAGACCGATGCACGCCTGTGTTTCGAACGTCATGCCACGTCGAAGATCAGCAAAGCGGAGGACCTCTTCGCCATCCGCACCATGGGTTTCCGAGGCGAGGCTCTGGCTAGCATCGCCGCTATCGCACAGGTGGAGCTGAAGACACGTCGTCGCGACGACGAAGTGGGAGTGAAGGTCGTCAACGAAGGCTCTGTCGTCAAGGAGCAGACCCTTGTGCCGATGCAGCCTGGCACGACATTCACCGTCAAGAACCTGTTTTTCAACGTTCCAGCACGTCGCAACTTCCTCAAGTCGGCTCAAGCCGAGATGCGCCACATCGTGGAGGAGTTCACCCGCGTCACGTTGATGAACCCCGAGATAGGCTTCACATTGACCAGCGATGGCAAGGAGGTGTATCATCTCTATCCCGGCAACCTCAAGCAACGCATCGTGGGTCTCTTCGGCAGCGCCTACGAGGAACGCTTGCTGCCCGTGCTCCAGGAGACAGACCGCGTCAGCATTGAAGGCTATATCGTCAAGGCGGAATACGCCAAGAAGACGCGCGGCGAACAGTATTTCTTCGTCAATAAACGCTTCATCAAGCATGCCTACCTTCACCACGCCATCGAGAACGCCTTCATGGAGATGGTGCCACAGGACAGCTTCCCGGGCTATTTCCTAAATATTGAAGTAGACCCTGCCGATATCGACATCAACATCCATCCGACGAAGACGGAGGTCAACTTCCTGGATGTCAAACTGGTGTATGCCATCCTTCACGCCGCCGTGCGCAAGGCCATTGGACAACACAACCTCTCGCCGATGATTGACTTCGACGAGTCGGCCGAGCTCAACAACGATTTCAGCACGGCCATGGGGATGTCGCAACCCCTGGCCATTCCCAATATTCCGTTGGACCCCAATTTCAACCCGTTCCGTAAGGAACAGGCACCGCGTGAGTCGCATTGGGAAGGCGGCTACCATCCCCAGCGTCACGAGCCTTCGGGCGACTGGCGTCTGCTCTACGGCGAGCGCACTGACCTCCCCGCCGAAGATGCCGAGGAAGCCAAACCGACCTGCCAGTATCTTCAAGTGAATCAGTCGTATATCGTCACCACGGTGAAGTCGGGGCTGTTGGTCATCGACCAGCATCTGGCACATGCGCGTGTGCTTTTCGAGAAGTTCCAGAAGGAGATGGAGAACCAAAGCGGGATTTCGCAACAGGAGCTGTTTCCGCAGGCCCTGACGCTCAACGCCAACGACGCCTCGCTGCTCAAGGAGATGATGCCTGAGTTGGAGAACCTGGGCTTCGTCCTCGAACAAGCCAACCCCACCACTTTCATGATCAACGGAACGCCTTCTGATGCGGCAGGCAACGACGCGGTGGCCCTGTTGGAGAAGATTTTGGACAACTACAAGCTCAACCGCACCGATCTGCAGATCGACCGTAAACTGAATCTGGCAAAGACCATGGCGAGTCAGCTATCCATCAAACCGATGACCAAATTAAACGAAATGGAGATGCAAAAGCTTGTCGATCAGCTGTTTGCCTGTAATGTGGCAGAGATTGCACCTAACGGCAAGAAGATTTACGTGATTATAAATATGGAGGATTGTTTTCAATGAGTGAAGAATACAGACCCACAGGATTTAGGGTGCTGCCAACTGTAGTGAAGCATTTGCTAATCATTAATGCGATTTGTTATCTAGCGAATTATGTTTTAGCGCAGCGTGGCATTATCAACCTCAACGGTATCTGTGGTATCTATAGTCTGCAGACGGGCCTGTTCAGGCCTTGGCAACCCATCACCTACATGTTCATGCATGGTAGCTTTGACCATTTGTTTTTCAACATGTTCTCGTTGTGGATGTTTGGCGCTACGCTTGAGAACGTCTGGGGCTCGAAGCGTTTCCTGTTTTATTATTTGATTTGCGGTATCGGCGCAGGTTTGATCAATATGCTGGTGCCTGGTGAACATGTCTCGGTGGGCGCATCAGGTGCCATCTACGCCTTGCTGTTAGCATTCGGCATGATGTTTCCGAACAATTACATCTATCTCTATTTCCTTGTGCCCATCAAGACCAAATGGTTCATCATCGGCATGGTAGTGATCGAATTGTTTGAAGGTGTCTTCCGCTCTTATGATGGCATCGCGCATTTTGCGCATTTGGCGGGCATGCTGGTGGGACTGATTATCCTGTTGATTTGGAAAAAGAAAGGAAAGCTCTACGGTGACCAGGTTTACTGATGGATATGGCAGCCAACGCCCGAGCTTCGGTGCTCCGATGAAGGGCCTTTTTCAGCGCAACACGGTGCTGAAATGGCTTACCATCATCAACGTGGGCTTATGGCTCATGGTGGCTTTTGCTAATCTGACGCTGTGGCTCTATAAGTCGGAGAGTACCAATCTCTTGGTGACATGGCTCTCGGTGCCTGCCGACCTCTCGGTGTTGGCGCACAAGCCATGGACCGCCGTCACCTATATGATCTTGCATGAGCGTTTCTGGCACCTGTTCCTCAATATGTGGATGCTGTGGCTCGGCGGCATGATTTTCACGCGTTTCCTTTCGGGGCGGCAGCTAGCCTGGACCTATGGGCTCGGCGGTCTGATGGGTGCCATCTTCTTTGTGGCGGCCTACAATATCTTCCCTGTCTTCGAGACGATGAAAAACACGGCAGTGGCCTTGGGCGCCTCGGCTTCGGTGTTGGCCATCCTAGTGGCCGCTGCGACCTACAAGCCTGATTATGGTCTAAGGCTCTTCCTCTTTGGACAACTGAAGTTCAAGTGGTTGGCTATCATATTCGTGGCCATTGACTTGCTGAGCATCTCATCAGAGAACCCTGGTGGACACATCGCTCACCTCGGCGGCGCGCTGTTTGGCTTCGTATATGGCTTGCTTCTGCGCAAGGACTTCACCCTGAAGGGACTCTTCGCCCGTAAGCCGCGCAAACCCAAGATGGAATACACGCCCTATGAGGAGATCCATGACGAGCCTGAGGTGCCCCGTTCCGACGAGGAATACAACCGCAAGAAGGCGGAGACGGAACGCGATATTGACGCCATCTTAGACAAAATCGCCAAGAGCGGCTACGGTAGCCTGACAGCAGAAGAGAAGGAGTTTCTGTTCAAAAACAGCAGATGACATGGCAGAAGAGAAAAAGGTACGGAAAGAACGGAGTCTCTTTGGCAAGATGATGGTCTTCATCCTCGCGGTGTTGGCCGTCGTGGGGCTAATCGCTATGGCATTGAGCGTTGCTAATGCCTATGTCAACCCGCAGAACTTCATCTGGACTACGGCGTTCGGACTGGCGTTTTGGGAAATTTTCTTCTTTAATGTGGCCGTTTTCTTGCTGTTGCTTCTGCTTTGGTCCAATAAGGTCTGGATATCGGTTGCCGCCCTTCTGATTGCCGTGCCCGGCCTCAGCAAGTCGTTCTCGATAGGCTCGCAACACAAAGTCGACAACAGCATCAGAGTGATGAGCTATAACGTCCACAACTTTACCCACGTCGATGGTGAGACCGACAAAGAACAGTGTGCCGAGGCAGTCGTTGACATGGTGTGTGAGCAAGCCCCCGACATCCTATGCTGTCAGGAGTTTGCTACCTTTAAGAAAGGCATGAGTCGGACAGAATGTATCGAGAAATTCGCGGAAAGCGCAGGCTTCCAATATATTTATTATAATCGTGTCAACGGTTTTGGAGGCAATGTCATCTTTTCGAAATATCCAATGGCTAAGGTTGCCGAGGACTCGGGCTTCGGCAAAGAAAACACTTACGGTGTTATGGTTTCGGTCGACGCGGGCGAACGCGGCAAGTTCCACTTGGCTAACGTCCACCTGTTGTCGTATATGATTACCGACAGTGAGATAGACATCCTTACCAATACCTCGGAGCGGCAGGACAACCTCGACACGATAGGGAAGAAGGTCCTCCATAAGTTGAAGTACGCCTTCAAAAAGCGTAGCGAGGAGCTGCAGACGGTGTTGAAGGGGATGCCGCCCATCGAAGGGCCTGTCATCGTTTGCGGTGACTTCAACGAGCCTCCGTTGTCGTACAATTACCAACAAATGCAGAAGGCGGGCTTTGTCGACACCTTCATCAAGGCTGGTTTTGGCATCAAGCCGACCTACGCAGGCAAGCTTCCGTTGTTGCGTATCGACTACATATGGGCCAAAGACGGCGTGAAACCACTCCGCTTCAAACGCCATAAAATCAAGGTCTCGGACCATTATCCCATTATGTTAGATTTCCAAATTGAGAATTAAAGGTCCCTGAGCTTGTCGAAGGGCCGACCAAAAACAGACGGCGTTTCGACAGGCTCAACGGCCTGCATTAACAATAAAAATAATAATTGATAATATGACTCTGATCAAATCCATCTCCGGCATCCGTGGCACTATTGGCGGCCAGCCGGGCGACAACCTCACGCCAATCGACATGGTGAAATTCACCGCTGCTTTCGTCAGATTCGTACAACATAGTAAAGGGGTGAAACACCCCAAGGTCGTGGTCGGCCGCGACGCCCGTCTCTCGGGATTCCTCGTCAACCAGGTGGTCTGTGGCACGCTACAGGCCATGGGCGCCGACGTTTTAGACATTGGGTTGAGCACTACTCCCACGACAGAGATCGCAGTGACGGGCTTGAAAGCCGACGCTGGCATCATCCTGACGGCCAGTCACAACCCCGCACAGTGGAACGCCTTGAAGCTCCTCAATGAGAAGGGCGAATTCATCTCCGCCGCCGAAGGTGCCTGGCTGCTTGATGTGGCCGCCAAGGACGACTTCGACTTCGTCCCGATTGAGGAGATTGGTAGCTATCAGCAAATTGACGGTTGGATGGACAAGCATGTTGAAATGGTGTGTCAATTGCCGTTGGTCAACAAGGAGGTGATCGAAAAGGCCAATTTCAAGGTGGCAGTGGATGCGGTCAACTCGACGGGCGGCATCGCTATCCCGAAGATGTTGCGTGCACTCGGCGTGAAGGAGGTGCTGGAACTCAACTGCGAGCCTACGGGTAAGTTCGCCCATACGCCCGAGCCGTTGTCACAGAACCTCACCGACATCTGCCGCTACGTCAAGGAGCAGGGCTGCGACTTCGGCGTGGTCGTCGACCCCGACGTCGACCGTCTGGTCTTCGTCAAGGAAGACGGCGAGCTGTTTGGCGAGGAGTACACCTTGGTGTCGGTGGCCGATTTCATCCTGAAGCATACCCCTGGCCCGACAGTGAGCAACTTGTCTTCAACCAGAGCTTTACGTGACGTGACTCAAAAGCATGGACAGCAGTATTTTGCCGCTGCTGTGGGCGAGGTCAATGTGGTGGAGAAGATGAAAGAGGTAGGTGCCGTTATCGGAGGCGAAGGCAACGGTGGTGTCATCTATCCCGAGCTGCACTATGGTCGCGATGCCTTGGTCGGCACGGCTTTGTTCCTGACCCAGCTGGCCGAGAAGAAGGTGAGATGCTCTGAGCTGAAGCAGACCTATCCGTTGTATGTGATGTCGAAGAACAAGATCCAGCTCACGCCTACTACCGACGTGGATGGCATCCTGGCCAAGTTCGCCGAGAAGTTCAAGGACGAGCAGGTGACCACCATCGACGGCGTGAAGATCGATTTCGAGGAAGGCTGGGTGCATCTGCGCAAGTCGAACACAGAGCCTATCATCCGCATCTATAGCGAGGGTAAGACCGAGGCCGAAGCCGAACGCTTTGCCAATATGATCCTGGAAGAAGCAAAGAAGATGGTATGAAACGAGGATTCGGAAGCGACAACCATTCGGGCATCTGTCCCGAGGTGATGGAAGCCATCGCCCGCGTCAATAAAGAACATGCGTTGGCTTACGGCGACGATGAATACTGTGCTGCCACAGAGGCCAAGTTCCGTGAGCAGTTTGGCGAGCAGGCGAGGGTCTTCTTTGCCTTCAATGGCACGGGCTGCAATACCCTTTGCATTGATGCCATGGTGCATTCGCACGAGGCGGTAGTCTGTGCCGAGACCGCCCATATCAACGTGGACGAATGCGGCGCGCCGCAACGCATCGTGGGCTGCCGCCTGCTGACGGTCGACACTCCCGACGGCAAGCTGACGCCTGAACTTATCAAGACGCGTCTGCATGGCTTCGGCTTTGAGCACCACAGCCAGCCTAAGGTCATCAGCATCACGCAGCCGACGGAGTTAGGCACTTTGTACACTTTGGATGAGATCAAAGCCATTGTGGATTTGGCTAGGGAACACAATATGTATGTCCACATTGACGGCGCCCGTCTGGGCAACGCCGCCGTGGCTTTGGGATGCACCTTCAAGGCGATGACCACTGACCTCGGCGTGGATGCCGTCTCGTTCGGTGGCACCAAGAACGGCCTGATGATGGGGGAGGCGGTCGTCCTTCTGAATCCTGACATCTGTCCCGACTTCAAATACCGCCGCAAGCAGGCCATGCAGCTCTGCTCCAAGATGCGCTTCATTGCGGCGCAGTTCGATGCCTATTTCGAGAACGACCTTTGGAAGCGCAATGCCGAACACTCCAACAAGATGGCGCAATTGCTATACCAAGCTGTGAAGGACATTGCGGGGGTGAAGGTCGTCTATCCCGTGCAGGCCAATGGTGTGTTTGCGCAGCTACCTCGTAAGGTCTGGAAGGAATTACAAAACCACTATTTCTTTTACGACTGGGACGAAAACGCCGATGTCGTCCGTTGGATGTGCGCGTTTGACACTACCGAGGAGGATATTCGGGAGTTTGTGTTAAAGCTAAAGGAATTACTGGGTAAATAATCTATGTCATTGTCAACATATGCGTCCTCGTAGATGAAAGCATGTCGTCTGCGGGACGCAGACGATGACATTGTGTTTATTCCACCATAATCTTAAGGATCTCCACGTCGGTCTCCTTCATGCCGAGGCGGCCGAGGCAGCCGATGTGGTCGATAGTCTCTTCGACGTCCTTGCCGATGATGCCATCGCCGCCAAGGAGGTTGCAGCCTTGTTTACTCATCTCATAGCCGAGGATGCCCGCCTCCACGGAGAGGGCGATCTTGCCGGCACACGAGGGCTTGGCGCCGTCGCAGACAATGCCAGCGGCCATACCCAAGGCGTTCTCTAAGGTGTGTTCGATGATATCTAAGGGCTCGTCCATGAGGTAGGCGATGCCGCAGCCAGCGGCACAGCCTGCGCTGACGGCGCCACAGTAAGCCGAGAGCCTGCCGATGCCCGTCTTCTGGTGGATGGCCACGAGGTTCGACAAGGCCACGGCGCGCATGGCGCGCTCGTCGTCGATGCCATATTCCTCAGCGTAGGCGAGGATAGGCAGGCTGACCGTCATGCCTTGGTTGCCGCTGCCCGAGTTGATGATGACGGGCATCTCACAGCCGCTCATGCGGGCATCGCTGCCAGCGGCCGCCCAGGCACGGGCCTTGATGCGCACGTCGCTGCCGAAGCTCAGGATGGTGCTGCCGATGTTGGCGCCCCAGTTGTTCTTCAGTCCTTCCTGAGAGATGGCCTTGTTACATTCGATCTGCGGCTGTATGATAGGTTCGAGGTCGGCGATGTCGACCGTGTTGGCGAAGTCGTAGATACCTTTCATGCTGAGGCAGCTGCGGTCGGTGAGGCTGGTTGCGCCGGTGTCGGCATAACCCGAGTCGAAGAGCACCTGCTCGTCTTTCTCAATATGCACGATGTTGGTGTGGAAGCCCGCGATGCGTACGCTGGCGGAGTGCTCCTCGGTATATAAGGTGACCGTAACGTCCAATTGAGCGATGACGTTAAGCGGCACGATGGTCATCAACGTGTTGTCGAGGAATTCGGCGATCTCCTTTTTCTGCTCCGGTGTCACCTCAGCGATGACCTCGAGGGCCTTCTCGGGGTTGCCGGCCACGATGCCCGCTGCCACCGAGGCCTTCAAGCCTTTCATGCCCTTGGTGTTGGGCACGATGACGCTCTTCACGTTCTTGATGATGTTGCCGCTGGCCTTGATCTCCACACGTTTCGGCATAGTACCGAGGATTTCGTGGGCTTTGGCGGCGGCGTAGGCCAGGCAGATGGGTTCGGTGCAGCCCATGGCGGGCACGAGTTCCTCTTTGAGGATGCTCAGGTATGAGGTGTATCTACAATCGCTTTTATCCATTAGCGTTTATTTTTCGGCAAAAATACAAAAAAAAGTCCTTTTCGTTTGTTTGGATTAAAATAATCCCTAACTTTGCCCAAAATCTAACGTAAAATCAACTTAACCTCATCGTAGTATTAAAACAACAATTATGAACAACGACAGTTTTGAAACCTCTTTGAAGGCTTGGAATGAAAACGAAAAAGCCGCCAACGAACTCATCAACATCGTCGGAAGGTTGTGGTACGACAAGTCAGTGGAGCTTATCATGTTGCGCTCGCTGCTGGTCAACCGTGGCTCGGGTAAGATCTTGAACAAGCACCTACGCGCTGAAACCGTGTTGCACAAGCCCGTGCGTGTGCAGGACTCCTTGCTCATCGCCAAGGCCCTTCTCGCCGAGAACCTTGCGCCTGCCCGTATCGACCTCGGTCGCCTCAACTCGGAGTGGACGGATGAGAAAGACAAGTATAACAACGACGTCACGGCTTTCGTGCGCGACAAGCTTCATTACATCATCAACGCCGTCCCGCGCAGCAACAAGGTGCAGGACGTCATCCTTTACGGCTTCGGCCGTATCGGCCGTATCCTCTGCCGCGAGATGACGGAGATGGCAGGCCGTGGCGATGCCCTTCGTGTGCGCGCC
>JAEEGL012232644.1_pt1 | contig 10989 bp, 10 predicted proteins | sample 9134231 | NCBI WGS metagenome assembly JAEEGL01 (sample SAMN16246548, study PRJNA631951) | gut metagenome | biome: gut microbiome; feature: rumen; material: fiber-attached | host: Bos | place: Iran: Karaj | collected 2018-10 | reverse complement strand
TTGAGGATTTCGCGGAAGAGCGCACCGTCTATCCTGAAGAACTGCGTCAGCCGGAAGGCAAATTCAGGCTTGTTCCTGATGTACATGATGACAAAGATAATGAGTTCCACAAAGCGGGCGATGACCGTCGCGTACGCAGCACCGCGCACGCCGAGCCGGGGAAAGCCCAGGTTGCCGTAGATGAGCAGCCAGTTGCAGACCGTATTCGTCAGCGTCGCAATGACCGTAACGACGAGCGGCAGCTTTACCTGCCCCATGTCGCGGAGGGAACTGGCGATGCACATGGAGACCGTCATGGGAATGCCCATGAAGAACATGATGCGGATGTAGCGCACGCCTTCGTCAAGAATCAGATCAGCCTGGGTGTTGCCGATGAGCATGAGCGAGAGTACCTGCCGGGGAAAGGCGACGCAGACAAGGAAATAGGGAACGGCGGCGACAAGACCCATCAGCAGCTTGAAGCGGAATGCCTGCTGCATGCCCTCCTCATCCTTTGCGCCGTAGAACTGGGTCATGAATATGCCGCCGGACATGCAGATGGTGTTGACGAACACCATGAACACGAAGAGCACCTGCCCCGCAACATTGACGCCCGACATGGAAATGTCGCCCAGACCCGAAACCATGAAGTTGTCGATCAGCGATACCATGCTCTGGATGAGGGCCTGCAGCATGATGGGCAGTGCAATGGAAAGCGCCGTCTTGTAGAAACGGGCGGGGGCAAAGAGTTTTGAGGAGTTCGTTTCCGATAGCATAATCCGTTCTCCGCCTTATTTCCGCCGCAGGTTCAGGACCGTCACATAATGGATAATATCAAACGGTTCGGGAACGCCTGCAAGATAGGCAAGATGCTCCTGCTCCCAGGCGGCAACCGCTTCCGGGCTCAGGGAAGACGCCCCGATGCCGCGGCAGGCCTTGATGCGGCCGTTCCAGGTCTCGCGGGTAAAGGTCACGGGCACATCAAAGGCAACCGCATCTTCCAGGGTAAAATAGGGTTCGGCCCAGTCCGGCATCGTGACCGGATGGCGCTGCCAGCCGCAGCCGGTCCAGTCAGGATTGTACTTGAGCACCAGCTTTTCGCTCCCTGCGGCAATCTCGCTTTCGCCGGGCAGCCATGCCATGAACAGGACGGCGAAATGCCCTCCGTCCTTAAGCCAGCGGTGAATCTTGGGCAGGATGACCGCCTTGTCAAAGTACATGAAGCACTGGCAGGCAGTCACGACATCAAAGCTCGCGGCAGGAAAATCGAGCTCTTCGGAAGCAGAAACCCGGTATGCAATCTGCATGCCCGCCTGTTCGCTCAGCTCGCGGGCAAACTGTATCTGATTTTCGGCAATGTCGGTTCCCGTCCACTGCGCCCCGTAGCGGTACATATTGCGCGGTAGCACGCCTGTTCCCGTTCCCAAGTCAAGCACCTGCTGTCCTGCCACCCCCAGCTTGAGCTGGGCGAGCTTGTCATAAAAGGCCTGCGGGTAAATGTCGCGGTATTTCGCATAGTCGGCGGATGTCTTTCCGAAGTCAAACGCCTTTCCGTTATCAAAGTCCTTATTGCGGATTTCCATCGTTTTCTCCTATAAACCTGCCGGAACAAAGGGCTACCGGGCACCCCTCACAGATGCCCGGCACCCTGTGCAGGCCGCCACTCTGCTTACGGGAACTTCCGTTTAAGGGCAGCGTGCCTTAAACAGGCCGTGGTGATTGCAATAATAATAGAAATACCGCGTCCCGTCAATTTTGAAGCGGGTCTCAGCATTCCCCTCTGGATAGAGCTTCCTGATTTCAAAAGCGTCAGCACGCGAAGCTGCTATGAACGAAATATAATGATCCTTGCTCATCTCGTGGGCAATCGTCACGTACAGTTCGTCTTCCACCCGCTCAATGCGGATCCGGTGGGAAGAGTCCGCCTCCTCCGCTTCCTCTGCTTCTAGCGGCGGCAGGGTAATCCCGCAGCAGCTGACCACCGCCTCGCCGGTCGACTGGATGATGTTACCGCAGACCGGGCAGACATACAGGCGGAAGCGGAGCATATTGGATGCCCTGTTCGTATTCACCACGTATTCGCCGGAAAACAGTTCGATAACCGAAACGCCCAGCGCTTTGGCAAGGGATTCCAGCAGCGAAATGTCAGGATAGCCGCGTCCCGTCTCCCACTTGGAAATTGCCTTGTCAGTCACATTGATCTTTTCTGCCAGTTCAAGCTGCGTCAGCTTTTTGTTCTCCCGCAGGCGCTTAATCAGTGAACCGGTAATGTACTGGTTTGTCATTGCATACTCCTTGCCGCTCCGGCTACCCCGGCATTAATGCCGGCACCTGTGACGCCGGAAGCAGTCCGGCAGCGGCAAGAACAACAATACTCCAGCAGCAGCGGGAAAGCAACCTACGCTCTGTAGAGGGAAGCTCGAAAAACCTCAGTTTTGCCTTGTGGCTACGCTGGCGGTTCCGAGATAACTCTGAACATGCCCGCAGGACAGGCAATTTAGCCAGCCGGATGCATGACATTACGGGACGAAATCATCTCCCTACTAGATAGGTTTACTTTCGTACCAATAAATGATATTATCTTAGCACGGAAATCAACAGGAGCTGTAGTAAACATAACTCCTTTTGAAGCAAAAAAAGGACAGTTACCAAACCGAATGAAAGCATCTGATTGCATAGTAAAATTATTGGAAGCTCAGCATATAACTCATGTTTTTGGTTATCAGGGAGGCATGATAACCTACCTTGTTGATTCCTTGAGCAGAAGCAATACGGTCAAATATATTCAGTGCTATCATGAGCAGTCAGCAGCAATTGCAGCTGAAGGCTACGCATTGGAATCTGGAAACTTCGGGGTTGCAATATCCACAAGCGGCCCCGGAGCAACCAATATGATAACTGGTATTGCAGATGCCTATTTTGGTTCAATACCTGTTTTGTACATAACGGGCCAAGTCAATACCTACGAATATAAATACGACAAAAAGATAAGACAGCTTGGTTTTCAGGAAACTGATATAGTCTCAATAGTAAAACCTATTACGAAATATGCTGTCATGATCAATACACCTGAAGAATTGGAATCTGAATTAAAAAAGGCAATCCGTATTGCATTAACCGGCCGTAAAGGTCCTGTTTTAATTGACATTCCCATGAATATTCAGCGGGCAGACATCAATGCATTTGACTATTCTTTTGCAGTTGAAGATAAGCTGTTGACTGTATCATCCGAGCAGATAAAAGAAGCAGAAGATTTATTGAGCAAAGCTGAAAAACCGCTCGTTATTTGCGGAAATGGTATTTTCCAAAGCAAATCAAAATCGCAGGTTCAAGATTTCTTAAATGAAATTAATATTCCATATGTTGTCAGTATGGTTGGAAAATCATCTGTCAACGAAGAATCGGACAAATTTTGCGGCGTTATAGGGAGTTATGGGAACAGATGCGCCAATATCATTTTTTCCAAAGCTGATGTCGTATTGGCTTTAGGTTCTAGACTCGACGTACGGCAAACAGGAAATATCAACTCTGAAACGCTGCAAAAAATCAGGTTTATCCATGTTGATATTGATAATGAAGAATTGCAGAACAGTAAACTGCAGAATGCGTTGAATTTACATTGCGATTTGCGCTATTTTATCAACGCCATTGATACCAAGAAGATCTCTATAAACAAAAACTGGCTTGCCTATTGCAAATCCATTATATCCCATTATTCTCAGGAAAAAGACATACAGCGTTTTGAAGAAATACCAGAACCATACAATGCCATTGGCAAAATACGGGAATGCATTACAGAAGACAGTGTCTTTGTAACGGATGTAGGCCAAAACCAGATTTGGGCAGCACAGATTTTAAAACTTGCATCGAACGATGAATACTTTACAAGCGGCGGATTAGCTCCCATGGGTTTTGCAATCCCCTGCGCTGTAGGAGCGGCATTTGCCAATCCGAATAAAAAAGTTGTCTGCATTACAGGTGACGGAGGCTTTCATTTTGCCTTACAGAGCCTACAGTTAATAAGCCAATACCACTTGAATGTAGATATCTACGTATTAAATAACGCAAGCCTTGGACTCATAACACAGTTCCAAACACTGTATTTTAAGTCCAATATGGCCGGAACAACTGCAGAAGGTGGCTATCTGGTACCAGATATAAAAAGTATAGCGACTGCCTATAATTTAAAATACTTTTTTATCACTGATATATCCCAGCTTACAGGAGCTTTCGGGAAAGGGTTCATCTGCGAAATAAAATTACCGGATCTGACGACTGTTGTTCCAAAACTCGAGTTCAATAAGGAATTATATAATATGATTCCCTATTTACCGGAAGAAGAAATAAAAAAGCTCTAATTCAGCAGGATATAGGCTTTATGCAGCATTCGAAAACAGCTGCACAGAATCAAGACTCGTATGCTTCTCATAAGGGTCAAACTGTATCTCTTCCCCTGGATTTTTCATTTTCCCTCCCTATTTTCATTCAAACACATACTTTCAGTATGGCTTCTTTGCCAGATACAAAATATAAGTATCCTTAAACACAATACGGTTACCATGTGCAAGGACGGCATTTTTTAAACCATTATAGAACTTTGTTTTATATGGTTCCGGGATAACGATATGGTCACAGTGAGTCCCGCAGAAGGCAACGTATTCATCTGCAGTAAAAACCCGCTCGCCATAAAACTCCCGTGTTTCAAAATCCACATAGCCGTAGTTTGTGGCATGGAGATAGTCAAAAGGATCTTTCATGTCCTTATAGAGCTTCTCGGGCTTAAAATATGCGTCATATACCTGCTGGATTTCCTGATACAAAGCCTCATTTGTACTTTTATAGTCGCCATTGGTCGTCAACATCGCAAGCGTTCCGCCTTCTTTGAGAAGGGAGAAGGTTTTTGAAAAAGCAACAGCTTCCGGAATCCACTGAATCGTCGCGGCAGAATAGATCATATCAAACTTCTGATCGCCAAAATCATGCGTGATGAAATCATCATTTACAATAGCAAAATTCGGGCGTCCGCCATATTTTTCTTTCATCTTGGCATAAAGATGCTCTCCAAGTTCGATTGCATGATAATCGCAGCCAGAATTCAGAATGGGATCCGTTGCCTGTCCGGTTCCGGGACCAAGTTCGAGAACCTGCATACCTAGTCCTACACGGGCATACGCAATCAGACTGTCAAATAATTCCTGAGAGTATTTCGGCCGGTAACGGTCAAACTGCTCCGGAATTGTATCAAAAACTTTTCGGTATTCCATGAGTACTCCTTTTTCTGCACCCCCACAAGGATTCGTCGCCCCGCATTTCTATTTTTTTATTGTCCAATAACCATTATAGGCATAGCCGTCATTTCCCCCGATAAGGCAGATATCCGTCTTTTTGAAACCATAGGCTTCAAAGGCAGCTGCACGTTCCACGGCATACAGGGGGACCTTAGAGATTATTTCATCGCAATCAAAAAGTTCGTAAGCCGGTGGAATGATAAGACTGAGTATCTCTTTCAGTACACCTGCTGTTTCATATGCACTTCCGACATCCAGGCGGATAAGTCCCACGTCTCCAAAGTTCCCGTCAGTCGGGCGGTGAAACATTTCGATTGTTCCGATTGCTTTTGCTTTTACTTTATCGACAACCGCCCAGCGGACAAAAAATTTCTGCCCGTAAGAATACAACCAGAAATCGATCGCCTTATCCATTTTCTCCTTCGTGTTGTAATAAAAATTGTCCCCGTGACAGTTGTCGCTGTTGAAGAACGGCAAGGCATTCCTGTCGCCGTAGACCGCACAAAGGGCATCTGCGTCAGCTTTTTCTACAAAACGAAGCTTAAAACTCTCATCTTCAAACACCGGACAGACATCATAGACATTTTTCATCCGACTCTCCTTTTACTATTATGATTTTATTATTACTGACAGCGGTATTCAAGACAACCTGCACGTGCAGTTTTCCACAGGCATATCTTCATTTGCTGCAGGCAAAATCCCATATCCTTGTCATATCCCGATATGGCCAGATACTTCCCGTTTTATTATTGAGATTATACACGACAGACCATTGCAGTTTATCAATGGCTCCGTTATACACACCGATTTCATTTAGGAGAGACCTGCATTCCTGCATCGTAATGCAATTATTCTTTTTCTGCAGTGCGTCCCTTACTTTCTCATAGCGTTCAAACTCCGTGAACCCTTCGCCAATATTCACGCCGTTATATGCAACAAAGTTGGAGGCAATCTGACAGGAACTGCCGCTTTCAATTACCTGCAGCCCTCCATCATAATACTCGATGAGAACGGATTTCCCGGAAGCATCCGCCAGTAAGAAATGACAGTTTATACCGCCTGAAAAGTAAATGTTGTAGTGACGCAGCAGGTCCACGGCCTCAGCCACCGAGGCAGCTTTATCAAGCACAAGCCGGATAGCAGTTGTGGTGTTCAGCGTAACTTTTTCGGGATCGTTTTTCATCTGCACCACAGGAACGGCCAGAAGTGCCATGCTCACGCCTTTTTCGTTCATACCGTCAAAAGGAAGAAAGGGTGCTGCCAGCGTCAGGAAATTTGCAAAACTGATTCCCGATGAAGGAAGATGCTCCTTACTGTAGCCTGCAAAAGAAAGATTGACGGTAGAAACGGAAGCATAACCGGTATCGGGCTTTGTATGGAGCTGCATAAAGGGCGCATACTCAAAATCAAAGTTCCGGGAAAACAGCACGGTTCCATTTTCATCGCGGGATACAAAGGCCGTACAGGCTGCATCCGTAATATGGAGCTGTATCGGAAGCCCCTTTAATAAGCGTCTGGTAACAAATGCTTCTATATCCGAATCGGATGCCGCCCCAGTCTGTAAAAACTCATCAAAGCCATAATCACCGTAATAGCGCATGGTATAAACGCCATCGTACTTCTTCTGTAAGCTTGCGAGCGACAGTAACTCAAGCCTAAATGCAAAACCTATGGCAGCAATTATCACAAGGAAAACCGCAGGTACGCCAAGCAGCAGCCTCTTTTTCCGTTTGTTCATCGCTATTTCCTATCTGCAGCAGTCTCAGGCACATTTCGGACTTTGCACCCCCGCTTCCAGGGGCGGGCGCGGTCAAGCCAGCCGTTCGTCTTCCAGTAGACGTAATCGGTATACTCCGGGTTTGCCTTGCCCAGCCTTGCCTGCAGCATCCGTACGGCATAGAACTTCGCCTTGACCGCCAGCGTCGTGCGGGCCGGCTTCGTATAGTCGATCGCCCTGAAATGACGAGCCGCTTTTTTTACGCCCGCCGTCAGGGCCCGCCGCCGCTTCTCCGGCAACTTGTCCCAGACTACGTGGCCCAAAAGCTTAAGGGCAACCGTCCTGATATACGGAACTCCCCACCAGGAGAGGCTGTCCCGAATGTCCTTTGCGGCGGAGGCTGCCCCTGCTCCAAGGGTCTGCGTGATGATGAGTGCCCGCTTGCCGAACAGTTCTCCCGCCGGCCGGTGAGGCATCCAGTGGTAGGCAAAATGGTCAAGCAGGGATTTCATGGCACCGGTGACATGAAACACATAGGTCGGGGATGTAAATACAAGCAGGTCAGCGTCCCGCATGGCCCGGTCAATCTTCTGGACAAAGGCGGCATCCCTGCACAGGCTTTCGCTTTTCGAAATGCAGTTCGTGCAGCCGGTGCAGAAGGAGGGGCAATCCTTCGGCAGGTAGAACTCCGTTATGTCCGCAACGTCCCGCAGTTCTTCCAGGAAAAGCTCCTTGAGCCGATAGGTAACGCCGTGCTTTTCCGTTCCGTTTATGACCGTAACTTTCATATCCTGTACTCCTATTTGTGCTTATAAAAGTCCCGTAAATCCCCCAGCTGCATATCCTTCGATAAACTCAGCGGTTCATCATTTCTGAACATCGCATACGACTCATCAAGAACCGACATACCGTCAAGGTTTGCAACCTTGAGAACCTTATACTCATCAAAGAAAGTAACCAGCACGTAAAGTGTACCGGTATACGAAACTTTCATCTGCTTCAAATCCCAAATGAGCGACTGCACGGCATAGCGTTTTGCATCATATTCATTCTGTGTATACGTCCATTCTGTAGGATCTTTGGTTGTCGCCACCACATCAAACGCGCATGTCGTAGCGCTGATCGGTTTATAGTTTGACTCGCTGCCAAGCGTCAAATCATCATACCGCGATGCAGAGATTTTTGTGATGGAATTGCCGTCAACCGCAAAATGCGCCTTATATGCGGAAACAAAACCACTATCCCGTTTTGCCCGTATTACATACGCAGGCTCGCTTATACGGCCAGCCCCACTCGTATGAGCAGGCTCAACACTCGCACATGAAAAGAACACTACACTCAGACTGCAAAGCAGCGTAAAAATGGAAACTAACTTTCTCATATTCTCAAAACCTCTCTGAACAAACAAGAATTTGCCGGCCCTGTCTAAAACCGCTGCCAGCGAGTTTTAAAGCTATCTCCGGACCATTCTGAACGAATGATATGCTTTTTCAAGCAACAAGACAAGCTACGGAAGCAATTGCACCAGCCGCCGCGCAAGGCATTCCATGTGCCGGTCGTCCGTTCCACAGCAGCCGCCCCATATCTGGATTGAACTGATTGAACCAAGACGGAGCATCTCTTCGGCAAAAACCTCCGGTTCTGAGCATTTCAAGTCTTTTGAACCGTCCAATTCCGCATAGCTCAAGGGCGATGTGTTTGCCTGAATGCCCCGAAAACGAAGTCGAACAACCTCCGTCCTGTTGAAAGGCCAGGACAGGGCCTGAAAAAGTATCCGCGGGTGAACACAGTTTGCCATATAGCAGACCGGCTTGTTGTCTGTCTTTTCATCGATAGAACAAATCGCTTCAGAGATGGGCGTGCCATCAATAAGCCTACCATCTGCCTGAATCGTAAAGCTGATGATATATGGCAGTTTCGTTTCGTCAGCAGCTTTTGCCAGGCCCACAGCTTCCGGCAATGAGGGCATTATCCCCGCATACAGAAAGTCAACACCGGCTTCTGCAAATCGTGCCGTTGTCCACTGATGAAAATGGTAAGCCTCCTGTTCCGACAGCGCACCTTCCCCCGTGTATGCATCCCCCTTGCAGCCCAGCAAAGCACCGACATACATCTCAATACCCGAAGCTTCCTGAATGCTGCGCAGGAACTGAACATTATCTTTCACTATGTTTTCCGAAAAACATGACCGGGAAATACGTTCCCTGTTTGCCCGCCTGGTTGGAGTTGTTGCAACAAACGGTAGTTTATACCGACGAGCAACCGAAAGGTAGCCGTTCCATAATTCCGTCAGGGCTTTCCTCCCCTGCTCACTGTATACCAGACCAGCCATAGCGACATGTTCATCAAAGCAGATGTTGTATTCCCGCTTCAGTCGCTCGCCGAGGGCCCCTTCCATTAAAATACTTGTATTATCAGACAGACACTTTCTAAAATCCATAGTACACAACACAAAACAATAGAACTGTTCACAAACTTCAGTTTTCCGAACAGCAACAAAAAACGAGTTTCCGAATAGGGCAAGTATACGACATTTACGGGAGAAAGAAAACAGCTATCCCGCAACACTTTGCAGCTGGTCGGCAGGAAGCCGAAACTTTTTTTCTAAAACCTATTGACTAACTGGGAAAATGGGGTATACAATACATATAATACCTAGGAAATAACTAGGGTATCAAACCGCCTGGGCGGGAACAAAAGACCGCAGGACCGCTGCCGGCCGCGGAAAACCATATTTAAGGAGAAGAAATTATGGCACAGTACAAATTCGAGACGCTTCAGCTGCACGTTGGACAGGAACAGGCGGATCCCGCGACGGACTCCCGCGCGGTACCGATTTATCAGACGACATCCTACGTCTTCCACAATGCGAAGCACGCGGCTGACCGCTTTGGCCTTGCCGACGCCGGCAACATCTACGGCCGCCTCACCAACTCGACCCAGGACGTCCTTGAAAAGCGCCTTGCCGCACTGGAAGGCGGTACGGCAGCCCTCGCGCTCGCCTCGGGAGCGGCGGCAATCAGCTACACGATAGAAGCCCTCGCCGCAAACGGCGGCCACATCGTCGCACAGAAGACGATTTACGGCGGCAGCTACAACCTGCTCGCCCACACCCTGCCGCAGTACGGCATCAAGACGACCTTCGTCGACGCGCACAATCTGAAGGAAGTCGAGGCTGCCATTCAGGAGAACACGCGGGCCGTCTATCTTGAGACCCTCGGCAACCCCAACTCCGACATCCCCGACCTCGACGCAATTGCCGCAATCGCCCACAAGCACGGACTTCCGGTCGTCGTCGACAACACCTTCGGCACCCCCTACCTCATCCGGCCGATTGAGCACGGCGCGGACATCGTCGTACACTCGGCAACAAAGTTCATCGGCGGCCACGGAACGACGCTCGGCGGCATCATCGTAGAAAGCGGCAAGTTCGACTGGAAGAAGAGCGGCAAATACCCGAACATCGCCGCACCGAACCCGAGCTACCACGGCATTTCCTTCTACGATGCCGTCGGCCCCGCAGCCTTCGTCACCTACATCCGCGCCATCCTGCTGCGCGACACGGGCGCAACGATTTCGCCCTTCAACGCCTTCCTCCTCCTGCAGGGCGTCGAAACGCTTTCGCTCCGCCTTGACCGCCATGCGGAAAACACAAAGAAAGTCGTCGCCTTCCTTGCAAAGCACCCGAAGGTCGCCAAGGTGAACCATCCGTCCCTGCCGGACCATCCCGACCACGCCCTCTACGAGAAGTACTTCCCGAACGGCGGCGCTTCAATCTTTACGTTTGAAATTAAGGGCGGAAAGGATGCAGCCTGGGCCTTCATTGACCACCTTGAAATCTTCAGCCTGCTTGCGAACGTTGCGGACGTGAAGAGCCTCGTGATCCATCCGGCTTCTACGACCCACAGCCAGCTGAGCGATGCGGAACTCGCCGATCAGGGCATTACGCAGAGCACGATCCGCCTTTCCATCGGAACGGAGCACATCGACGACATCATCGCCGAC
>JAEEGL012006804.1_pt1 | contig 10989 bp, 9 predicted proteins | sample 9134231 | NCBI WGS metagenome assembly JAEEGL01 (sample SAMN16246548, study PRJNA631951) | gut metagenome | biome: gut microbiome; feature: rumen; material: fiber-attached | host: Bos | place: Iran: Karaj | collected 2018-10 | reverse complement strand
TATCGTTAAATCAAAGCTTGTTAAAATCGGCGGTAATAAATTCGATGATTTAATTAAGGCAACCGTTAGAAAAGAATATAACCTTCATATCGGATCAAAATCTGCAGAAGCTTTGAAGATGCAGATTACCGAACTTAAAAGAAGCGGAGAAAAAGGTGTTGTTTACGGAAGAAACGTTGCAAGCGGACTTCCTGTTGAATGTATGGTTGATCCCGTTGTTTTGGAGAACTGCCTTAAGGAAAGCTTCTTACAGATTACTGATAACGTTAAGGAATTGCTTGAAAGTACACCTCCCGAAATCGGTGCCAATATTTTCAAGCAGGGTATTTATATCACAGGCGGTGGTTCTTTGGTAAGTAATCTTTGCCAGAATGTTGCAAACGGAACAGGCCTTAGAGTAAATACATCCGAAAATGCAGAAAGCAGCGTAATCTTTGGTATTGCTGAAATTATCAGAAATAAGAAGTATAGAAATTTAACTTTTGAAGTATAGTTATGAGCCCTTTAGTAAGAAAACCTGAAGAAAAGTACAAATTGCCTACAAAATACTGGGTTATGATTCTTTCCGGAGTCAGTGTTATTTTGATGCTTTTTACTTTCGTTTTCGATATTCCGCTTAAACCTTTTAACGAAGTGGTTTCCTTTACGGTAGTGCCTTTTCAGAAGGGTATAAGTATTGTCGGAGAAAAGCTTTATTCAAGAAAAGAATTAATGACTCAGGTAAATGATTTGATTGATAAGAACAATAAGCTTATGAGTCAGGTTGATGAGCTTACATACGAAAACAATATTTTACTTCAGGATAAATACGAACTTAACTCTTTAAGAAAATTATACGAACTTGATCAGACATATTCAGATTATCCCAAGACAGGTGCGAGAGTAATCTCCGGATCTACAGGTAACTGGTTCTCGACTTTTATTATCGATAAAGGTTCCAATGACGGTATGAAAGTCGGAATGAATGTTTTGGGTGGCGGCGGATTAGTCGGAAGAATTACAGAAGTGGGTTCTAACTGGTCAAGAGTTTTAAGTATTATCGATGATACAAGCAATGTTTCCTGTATGGTTCTTACAACCAACGACCATTTGATGGTATCGGGAAACCTTCAGACTATGGAAAACGGATATATTACTTTCAATCAGCTTTCCGAAAAAGCAACCGATGTTGAAGTCGGTGATAAAGTTGTTACAAGTAATATTTCAGACGTATATTTACCCGGAATTCAGGTCGGAAACATTTCCTACATGGAAAAAGATTCTAACCACTTATCGGTTTCGGGATACATTACACCCAGTGTTAATTTTGAACATATCAGCGAAGTTTTGGTTATTACCAAACTTAAATCGGAACTTGAATAAGGTACAATGAAAAGGTTTATTATAGATTTACTTCTGATAATTGTATTTTTTGTTTTACAGACAACCGTATTCCCGATGCTTAAAGTAACCAGTATAATTCCAAACATTTTGATTATTCTGGTTTCCTGTGCAGGATTTATGCAGGGTGAGAGAGAAGGATTGTTTGTCGGTTTTGCGTGCGGATTTCTAATGGATGTCTGCTCATTTGATGTATTCGGATTTTATTCGATTTTATACATGATAATCGGCTATCTTAACGGTTTGTTTCATAACTTCTTTTATCTTAAAGATTTGAAAATCCCTGCTATTATGATAACCAGTTCCGATTTTGTATGTTGCATTTTGACATACTTTTTCCTTTTCCTTTTGAGAAGTAAATTCAATTTCGGATATTATTTTATAAATATTATTTTACCCGAAATCGTATATACGCTTTTGATTGCGGTTATACTATATCCTTTACTGTGGGTTATCGAAGCATATATTTTTAAGAAGAAAAATGCGGAGAGTTCGTAATGTTTGAGCATTTTAAAGAAGATTTTATAAGCTTCATGAAATCAAGACTTTTGATACCGATATGCCTGTTTTTGGTTATCGGTGTTGTTTTGGTTGCAAGAATCTTTAATCTTCAGATTATTAACGGCGAAGAATACGTTAATAACTACGAGCTCAAGATTATCAGAGAAAAATCAATAGACGGTATCAGAGGCAATATTTACGACAGAAACGGCTATTTGCTCGCTTATAATGTTTTGTCATATGATGTTAACTTTGAGGATGTTATAGAATCAGGCAAAGGCAAGAACGCTAAGTTAAATAAATCTATTTATGATGTTTATACGATTCTTAAAAGAAACGGCGATGATTTTAATACTGATTTTAAAATTCGTGTAAATGACAATGATGAGTATGAATTTACCGTTGAAGGAACGCAACTTCAAAGATTTCTTGCAGATATATACGGTAAGTCTAAAATTACGGACCTTTCTTATAACGAGAAGAATTCCGATCCTGAAGAAGTTATCAATTATTTCTGTGATAGAAAGAAATATGCAATAGGTTATTACGAAAATCCCAACGATAAAGAGTCTTTCGTTATCGGCGGCGGTTATACCAAGGATGAAATCGTAAGTATTATTGCGGTAAGATACGCACTTTCATTGACCGGTTATCAGAAATACATGGGTACAACGATTGCAACTGATATTTCTGAAAAATCAGTTGCTTCCATACTTGAACATGCTGATACATTACCGGGTGTAAGTGTTAACCAAAAGTCTGTAAGGCGTTATAACGATCCTTTGTATTTTTCTCAGATTATCGGATATACCGGTATGATTTCACAGGAAGAATACGATCAATATGTATTGGAAGACCCGGATTATTCACTTAATGATTATGTAGGCAAAACAGGTATCGAGTTTTCGCAGGAACAGTATTTAAAGGGTGTTAAGGGTAAGGAAACCGTTTATGTCGATGTTTTGGGTAAAGTGCTTGATTCTACCAAGACAAAAGAAGAGAAGACGGGTAAAGATATTTACTTAACCATAGATCATGATTTGCAGGTAGCAATATATGATATGCTTGAGCAACGTATTGCAGGTATTTTGGTATCTAAAATCGATAATATTAAAGAATTTAACATGACCGAAAATACCAAGCAGGCAGATATTAAGATTCCTATTGATGATGTTTATTTCCAGCTTATCAATAACAATATCATTGATTTGAATCATATTTCCAAAGAATATTCATCCGATACAGAGAAGGAAGTATACAATGCCTTCGTTGCAAGACAGGATGATGTTTTCGAAGAATTAAAGAATCAGTTTTATGACGAGAATCCCAAAGCATATAAGGATTTACCCAAGGAATATCAGGTATATCAAAGCTTTATCATCAATTATCTTGGTTCGGATAATGTGAAAATTATCGATAAATCCTTGATTGATACCGAAGATGAGATGTATAAAGCCTGGACAATTGATGAAACCATATCAATGCAGGATTATCTTACATATTGTATCAATATGAACTGGATTAATGTAAATAATCTTGATTTGACTGCTAAATATTCATCGACACAGGAAATTTACGATAAGATTGTTGAAATTACGCTTGAGAAACTTAGAAACAATAAGGAATTCTCAAAGAAGATTTATAAATACATGATTGCAGGCAATTATATAAGCGGACGTCAGTTATGTATCATACTTTACGATCAAAATCTTATTGATGTATCTGAATCCGAAATCTCTGCACTTAAGAGCGGAAGAATATCTTCATATGCTTTTATGCTTGATTTGATTAAGAACCTTAAGATAACGCCTGCACAGCTTGCATTGGAGCCTTGTTCCGGTTCGTGCGTTGTAACGGATGTTAATACCGGCGATGTCCTTGCTCTGGTTTCTTATCCGTCATATGACAATAACAGGCTTGCCAATTCGGATAATAACTATCTGGCTCAACTCAATAACGATTATTCGAGACCGCTTTGGAATTATGCTACTCAGTATCGATGTGCTCCCGGTTCGACTTTCAAGATTGTTTCATCCGTAGCCGGACTTGAAGAAGGAGTAATTGATTTAAGCTCTACAATACAGTGTAAAGGTTATTTCGATAAGTTAAACGGTACAACACATAAATGTTGGATTTCGCCCGGTGCTCACGGAAACCTTAATGTAGAAGGCGGTATAGCGAATTCTTGTAACTGTTTCTTCTATGAAGTCGGATGGAGATTATCCAATGATAACGGATATTACAATCCGAGAATGGGTATCGAAAAGATATATAAATACGCCGATATGTTTGGTTTATCCGAGAAATCAGGTGTTGAAATCGCAGAATCCGATCCTAATGTTTCGGATGAGTTGCCTGTTCCTTCAATGATCGGTCAGGGTACTCATGCATATACTACTGCCGGCTTATCAAGATATGTAACCGCAGTTGCCAATAAAGGTACCGTTTACAATCTTACTTTAATAGATAAGATTTATGATTCAAACGGTGAGCTTTACCTTGATAATTCAGCCGAAGTACGAAATTTCATAGAGCTTGATCAGGCTGAATGGAATACACTTCAAAAAGGTATGAGAGACGTAGTAGAACATAAATCATATTTTGATTATGATTTGGAAGTAGCAGGTAAAACAGGTACGGCACAGGAAGCTTGGAATGAAGCCTGCCACGCACTTTTCATTTCGTTTGCTCCTTACACGACTCCTGAGATATCTGTAACCGTGCGTATCATGAACGGTTATGATTCAAATAACGCAGCTCAGGTTGCAAAGGACGTTTACGCATATTATTACAATATCACCGATACAGACGAGTTACTTAACGGTGAAGCAATTACACCTCTTAACAACGGTGTAGCAGGAGACTGATTAATGTTTAAGAATTATAAGTTAAAAGATTATAATTTCAAATTAATAGTTTATCTTTGTATGATAACCATAATCGGTATTCTTCTTGTCAATTCGGCACAACCCGATAATACCAAGAAGCAGGCGATGGGATTTGTTGTAGGTTTATCCGTAATGATAATTTTATCTTTCATCGATTATCATATATGGCTTAAGATATGGCCTGCATTTTATGTGGTTATGATAGGACTGTTAGTCGCGGTACTCTTAAAAGGTGAGACGACGCTTGGTGCCAAGAGATGGTTTACGCTTTTCGGTGTCAGATTCCAGCCTTCCGAAGCGGCAAAAATTTTGTTGATTCTATTTTTTGCACAGTTTATAATGAAATTTAAGGACAGAATCAATCAGTGGTATATGATAGTCATAATGTTCGTACTTGCTATACCACCGATAGCGCTCATATTCAAACAGCCCGATCTGTCTACGACCATTGTTTTTACACTTATTTTTATAAGTATTCTTTTCCTCGGGGAGATAAACTACAGGTATTTTATAGCGATGGCCGCAATAGCAATACCCGCATTCGTTATTGTGTTTATTCTTCTTATTCAACCGAATTCCGTTTTGGTTGAAAAGGAGATAGTAAAGCCTTATCAGCAATTAAGAATTCTGGCATGGCTTCATCCCGATGAATATGAACTTGAAGAGGCTTTCCAGCAACAGAACTCGATTATGGCAATCGGTTCCGGACAACTTACAGGTAAAGGCCTTAACAATACGGGTGTAAATTCGGTTAAGAACGGTAACTTCATATCCGAGCCTCAGACAGACTTTATCTTTACAATTGCAGGTGAGGAACTTGGATTTATCGGATCTGCGACGATCATAATCTTACTGATACTGATTACTATAGAATGTTTTATCGCGGCGTTTAGGTCCGCGGATTTACCCGGCAGGATAATTGCCGGGGGTATGGGAGCCTTTATAGGGTTCCAAAGTACCATAAATATTTGCGTAACTACAGGACTTTTTCCTAACACTGGTTTGCCGCTTCCGTTTGTAAGTTACGGTTTGACTTCGCTCTTGGTTTTATATATTGGGATGGGTTTTGTATTAAATGTAAGACTTCAAAGAGAGCGAAAATTCAATAATGATTGATTTTTTTCGAATGGGGTAAATGTATGAATATCGCTTTAATTGCTCATGATGCAAAAAAGAAACTGATGCAAAATTTCTGTATAGCTTACAGGGGCATTTTGTGTAAAAATGAAATTTATGCCACCGGTACTACAGGAAGATTGATTGAAGAAGTTACCAATCTTAACGTTCATAAATTCCTTGCGGGACATTTAGGAGGAGAGCAGCAGATCGGTGCTCAGATTGAACATAACCAGATTGACCTTGTTATTTTCCTTCGCGATCCTTTGACTCCTAAGGTTCATGAACCTGATGTAAATAACGTTATTCATCTTTGCGACGTTCACAATATTCCTCTTGCAACCAACCTTGCAAGCGCTGAGCTTTTGATAAAATCACTTGATCGAGGAGATTTAGAGTGGCGTGAAATGTATAAATAAATGTCTTTTACTTATATTATCACTGAATTTTTTGGTGTTTCTTTCGGGATGCGGTAAGAAGGATATTCCTTTCGCATTCGAGAGAAACTCAGATTCAGCGACTCTTTCAATATCCAATTCGAGTTCTTTATATCTTGAATCCAAACCCTTTGCTTCAGATTTATGTATAGACGACGGTAATTACAAGAGTGTTAATGTTGACACTTCATATGCCGCCGGTGTTTTTGATATTAACCATAATACTGTGGTTTACGGCAAAAACATGTATGAAGAGCTGACTCCTGCCAGCATTACAAAGCTTCTTACCGCTTATGTTGCCATTAAAAACTGTGACATGAATCAGGTTTTAACCTTTACGAAGGACTGTGCCGTTAACGAAAACGGAGCTCAAAAGATAGGTCTTAATGAAGGCGATACAATGACCATGGAGCAGGCTCTTAATATTTTGCTTTTATATTCCGCTAATGATGTAGCCAATATGATTGCAGAGAATTATGAGGGCGGTAAGGTTGAATTTATAAGGGTTATGAACGAAGAGGCCAAGAATCTCGGTGCAACTCATACCAATTTCGTCAATCCTCACGGTTTGACCGAAGATGACCATTCTTCAACCGTTTATGATCTTTATCTTATACTCAATGAACTCGTTAAATACGAGAAATTCGTTAAGATTGTATCTCAGTCGGGCTACACAACATCTTACAATAAGGCTGACGGTTCCATTAAGACTCTTGAATTAAAGCCTACCAACCAGTATTTGAACGGTTCCAAGGAGATTCCCGAGGGATATACCATCATCGGTGGCAAAACCGGAACGACCGAAGCTGCAGGCAAATGTCTTATCATTTACTTCAAGGATTCATCAGATAATCCGTATATTGCATGTATCCTAAAGTCCGATGATTACGATACTTTGTATGATGATATGAACAGTCTCATTTTGAGCACAAAATAGTTTGAGGTTAACAGTTTATTAACTTGTATTTTAGGGCAAAATAAACTATAATTGATATATGCTTTAAACTATAATCTATCCAATCGGAGGTGTGTTACAATGGTTAATTTAATTACAGGTGGAAATGGAAAGGGCAAATCCAAAGTTTTGCTCGAAAAAGTAAACTCTCAGGTAAAGGAGATTCTTGGCAACATCGTATATCTTGATACTTCTACAAAGCATATGTACGAACTTAACAACAAAATACGTCTTATCAACGCAGCCGAATACAATATTACATCGGGCGATATGTTTATAGGTTTTCTTCTCGGTATTTTATCCGGGGATCATGATTTACAGGAACTTTATTTCGACAATTTCTTATCATTGTCACATACTACGATAAACGATTTGGAAGGTATTATTAATCAGCTTGAAGAATTAAGCAAGACATTCGGAATTGACATTTACGCAGCTATTTCCACAACAGACGGAGATATACCCGAATCACTTAAAGATAAAGTTATTGAAGCTTTATAATTAAACATCTCGGGTTTAAATAAAGAATATTTAAAAGCCTCGGTAATCCGGGGCTTTTATAAAGAGAATTTATGCAAAGCAGATTTGATTTTAACAATCAGGACAACAACAGAAGAAAAGGCATTCAGAATCCGGATAATAACGGCTCTAAAAAAGGTAAAAAGGCTCAAAAGGAAGAACCTCAGAAGAATTTTCCCAAAGCAAAAACTTTAAAAGCCGATAAATCCAACAAAGAAAAGAATGTTAAAAAAGCCGGAACATTGATTTTTCCGAGAAGAAATGATATTTCTTTCAGAATAATTCTTTATTCGGTTCTTTTTCTTGTTGCCATTTATCTGTTCTTTTGCGTATATAAGTCGATGAATTCCAAAAACATCGCTACATACCAGGTTAAAGAAGGTGCATTAAGCGAGCAAAATACTTATACAGGTCTTATTCTTCGCGAAGAGCAGATTTATTATGCAAAGAGCACAGGTTATTATAACTTTTATTTAAAAGAAGGCGAAAAAGCTTCTCATAACGATTTGGTTTATTCAGTTGACGGTTCCGGAAAGATAAAGGAAATGATGACTAATCAGAGTGATGACGCATCTACTTTATCTCAGGATGATTTGATTGAAGTTAAAAGTGAGATTGTTAAGTTCTCCAAGGATTATCAGTCAAAAGATTTTGCTGACGTTTATGATTTTAAGGATGAGCTTGATTCAATAAGCCTTAAGATGTCCAATCTTTATATCTTAAATAAGATTTCGGATTTAAGCCTTAACGGTACCAATGTAAATAAGTATTACGTCGGTGACGGAGATCTTAATTCTAAAACCGGATATGTAGTTTATTACTATGACGGTTATGAAGATTACAAGCCTGAAGACATTAATTCGGGATTCTTTACTGATGATGTGGATTACGAGAGAAAAATGATTGTAAATAACGCGATGGTTACAGAAGGCGATTTTGCATATAAGCTCGTAACTTCCAATACATGGCAGCTTATTTTCCCGATAGAAGAGGAGAAGGCCAAAGAATTTGATTCCAAGGAAATGAAGGTTAAATTCTCGAAGAATCAGGAAGTTTTAAAAGGTAAGGTTAAAATCCTTGATGCCATTGCTCCCGGAAAGAATACTTCCGTTGAGAAAATGTGTGTAGTAACATTTAATACTTCGGTATCTGATTATCTTGCAAACAGATATGTTGATTTTGAAATATTTACAGAAGAAAGCGACGGATATAAGATTCCCAAGAGTTCAGTAGTTGAGAAAGAATTCCTTCTTATTCCTGATTCAGTCGCTTTTGATTTTAACGATACAACCAATACGGTTTGCGTTAAACTCGATAAATACCTTGATGACGGTACAAGAACATTTGTTACTACCGAACTTAACGTTTATCGAATTGATAACGGCGAATACTATGTAGACGGAACAATCGTTAAGCATGGTAATACCGTTTACGGAGCAGACGAAACAACGAGTTATACAATTAACCGTACGGCTACACTTTTAGGTGTATATAAAATCAATCAGGGTTATGCGGATTTCAAGAACATTAAGAAACTTTATGAAAATGAAGAATATATTATTGTTGATCCTGCATATACTATGATTAAGCCTTATGATTACATTGCACTTGATGCAAGTAAGGTTAAAGATAATGAGTATATCTACGAGTAAATATTTACATCCTAACTATGAGTATATAATTACGTTATAACTATGAGTAGAGTATAACTTAATGTCAAAACCGGTATCTATAAATTAATATACAATTCAAAATATGGGCGATATCTACGACGAAATTAATGAAAAATACTATAAAGATGATAATAAACCTGTTAATCCTATCTTTAAAGTGATAGGTATCATTTTTTTGGTTGTTTTAGTTCTTTTTATTCTATTTACTAGCTTTAGATGCATTAATTTAAAGCATAATCTTAAAAAGTATTATCAGGAAAAATTCACCATAAAAGAATATAAACTTTTTCCGGTTTCAGATGTTGTATTTGAAAAAATGACGATATACGGAGAACGTCCTAAAAAAGTCTTATATAGTTTTTTTGTAAAAGATTCTAAGGATGAAATTTACAGTGGTTTTGCAGATGCTTTTGGCAACGTTTATCTCGATGATTATGCCGACACATATTATCATAATGAGATGAAAAAATACTTCATGGAAACTGTTGATTTTGAACATGATTATCCGGATTTAAGTTTATATGTTATGGATTTCCATATGCCAAGATATGTATTAACCAAAGAATGTACATCTTTTGAAGGTTACCTTCATTCAAGTTTAGTAATGGAATATACTTGTACAGGCGGATATCCGAATATGAGGGCCGTTCTTGATACAAAGGATTACGATACCGTAACATCGATGAAAAAGAAATTAAGAAAAGCTGATTTTCCTATTTATACTGAATTTATCAATGTTTCTCCGATTTCGGAAGACATGAAGGATACAGATGTGTATAATGCATACGAATATGAAATGGGTATTTACTTCCCCTTTGGAGAAAGATATGATATCGCTACAATGGGTGTTGATAAAGTAAAATATGCAGAAGCTTTTTGGGAAACATATGAAAATGATAATAAAGTAGTTGCCACAGTTCAGATTACCGAAAACAATAAAGTTCAAACGAATTATATTTTATATGGTGACGGAACACTGGAAAAACGCGATTATGATGATTCCACTTCGGATTCGTATACAACTTCTACAGCGAAGTTAAACGGTGAAGATTACATAGATCTTGAATGGTTTTTCGCAGGTAATTATGCTGACATTCATCAAACAGTAAAAGATGATTCAGCAGACAGTGATTTAAAAGCAAATCTTTATTTACATCGAGGAAAATGGATTTGGGGTCTTATTGAACTTGATCATCTTGATTCGGATTTTGATTTGGATTTCGAAAGAGTAGATTTTGATTACTGTACTGATGAAAATCCTGCAAGAAAGCTTTATTCGGTCAAGAAAGACAATGAAGAAATCAAACCGGTAATTGATATAATCGAAAAGTATTTTGATTAGATAAATAAGATTATATTTTTTTGAATAAAATGTAATTAGGATATTTATGTAATTATGTAATTAAGAAATTATTATGAGCGAATTAATTGAGAATCTTAAAAATGTAGAAAACAAAATTGTAGAGTCGGTAAAAAAGGCAAACAGAGATCGAAATGATGTTACTTTGGTTGCAGTAAGT
>JAEEGL010300081.1_pt1 | contig 10989 bp, 11 predicted proteins | sample 9134231 | NCBI WGS metagenome assembly JAEEGL01 (sample SAMN16246548, study PRJNA631951) | gut metagenome | biome: gut microbiome; feature: rumen; material: fiber-attached | host: Bos | place: Iran: Karaj | collected 2018-10 | reverse complement strand
TTATGAAACAGAAGCTGATGTTATCCGTAAAACGGCATGTGATATCGTCGGGCATTTTGATCTTCTGACCATATTCAATGCAGGCTGCAGGCTTTTTGATACAACTCATCCCAGATACAGAAAAGCCTGGAAAAAAGCCGCAGACCGGCTCCTTGAATACGGGAAAACCTTTGAAATCAATACAGGCGCCATGTCAAGAGGATACAGAAGGGCTCCTTACCCATCAGCTGAAATCAGGGAATACCTGAGAAAGCACGGAGGCAGGATGATCCTTTCCAGTGACGCCCACAGGAGGGAACATATCGCGTATGCTTTCGGACGTTATTTTGCTGCTCTTCAGGGGACGAAAGGATGAAAAGGATGGGAACGTTCAAAACGACGGAGGAAGCGCAACAGTATTTCAGCGGGGACAGGTTTGCTGCTGCCGGAGGTATGCTGCTGGATGAACTGACGGATGAGAAGAGCCGTTGCAGCGTAATCCTCACGGATTTACACAAGAATGCCAACGGGGGAATTATGGGCGGTGCGATCTTTACCCTGGCAGACCTGGCCTTTGCCGCTCTCGCAAACCAGATCCATCATCCGACGGTAGCCCAGCAGGTCAGTATCAATTATCTGAATGCTCCCCGCGGAAACCGGATGACGGCGGAGGCTGAATGCCTGAAAAACGGAAGGAGCACAACGGTCATTGCGGTCCATGTTCGTGACGGGGAAGGCTGCGCTGTAGCGGAATTTACCGGATGCGGATTCAAACTGTGAACCGACGGGAAAAGCGCCGGATAACGACGGAGGGTATAGAATGTCCTATCTTTATGAAACTCATATGCATACCTGCCAGGCAAGCGCCTGCGGAGTCAGCACGGGGAAGGAGCACGCAAGGTACTATAAGGACCGCGGCTATACCGGTATCATCGTTACCGATCATTTTTTTGGCGGAAATACCTGTATCAGCAAGGAGCTTCCATGGGAAAAACGGATCGATCTTTTCTGGAGCGGTTATGAAGACGCGCTGGAGGAAGGGCTTAAAATCGGACTTGACGTTTTTTTCGGCCTGGAACAGAACCATCACGGTGATGAGTACCTGATATACGGATTGACGAAGGATTATATGAAAGCGCATCCGGAACTGGAACACTGGACGAGAAAGGAGCAGCTCAGGGAAGTACACTCCGCAGGCGGATGCGTTGTGCAGGCTCATCCTTTCCGTATCAGGGGGTATATGGACTGTATCAGGCTTGCACAGCCGTTCTGTGACGGGGTTGAGGTGGCGAATGCCGGAAATGCCCCTCTGGACGATGCCAGATGTATGCGCTATGCGAGAGAATTCGGACTGCTGATGACGGCGGGGAGCGACAACCATCATTCGCCCGCTCAGACGCTCTTCGGTGTTGAACTTGATCAGAAACTGAACAGCATCAACGATTATGTGTCACTGATTCTGAACAGGGGTAAAATCGGGCTTCATGTACCTGAAGATCGCTTTATTATGCCGCAGGCCGAACTTGATGAACGTCACAGAGCTTTCCGGATTGATGAAAATGAAAATACTATTGAAGCGGAGAAACAGTGGATGGACTGAAACCGCAGTGGAAGTCCAACGGAATATAACAGATAAAGATAGATTTATACGATTGAAGTACCTGAGGTACGGGTGTATAATTCCCTCACGCGAAAACAGGGACGCGTGAGGGGGTTTTTTATGCATCAGATCAAATGGCTCTGGTCCATAATGGACAAAAAGTATCGCCCCAGACATATTATGGCCCTTGCTGTCAGCGGAATCACTTCTCTTATGCTTCTGATCAATCCGACACTTACCGCAAGACTTATGGACGAGGTTATTGTTGCGAGGAATCCGGAGCCTCTGATCGGTATTCTGATGGCCATGCTCGGCTTCAAGCTCCTCAGAGAGGCGATGCGCTACGGAATGATCGTAACGTTGGAAACCACTTCCCAGAATGTGCTGATGAACCTGAGGACACGCCTTTTTACTAGACTTCAGTATCAGGATATCCGCTTTTTTGACAGAAACCGTACCGGCGACCTGATGACACGATGCAGCGCAGATGTCGACTGGTGCAGGCATTTCTTATCATACATTGATTATATGATCGTGGACAGCGTTATTATGTTCCTGTCCACGACCATATACTTCTTTTTTGTAAACTGGAAAATGGCGCTGACGCTGGTCTGCGTTACTCCGCTGCTTATGCTTGTAACAAAAGTATACAGTAAAAAGGTCCGCAGAATGTTTATGGACATGCGTGACAGACAAAGCGACATGAATACAAGGGCGCAGGAAAATATCGCCGGGAACAGGGTCGTTAAAGCTTTTTCACGCCAATCCTATGAGGAAGCACGTTTCGACGAGCGATCCTCCGCATTTAAGGAAGCCAATCTGAAAGTAAACGCACAGTGGCTGAAGCTTTTCCCGCTGATCGAGATCATGGCCAATACCATGACGCTGATAACGGTTTTTCTCGGCGGATATTTCATGATCACCGGAGAACTGAGCGCCGGAGGACTGACGATTTTTACCAGCCTTTCCTGGGCAATGAGCAATCCAATGAGGAACCTCGGCAATCTTCTGAATGACTGGCAGCGGTTTTCCACCTGTGCCGAAAAAGTGATGCAGATCGATCTGGCAGAACCGGTTATCACAGACGCAGCAGATGCATCGGATCACGACGGCGTTATTGGAAAGATCCGTTTTGAAAACGTTTCCTTCAATTATGACCGAAGTGAGGTTCTCCGTGACGTATCCTTTGAAGTGGAACCCGGGGAAACCCTGGCAATAATGGGACCCACAGGCTCGGGCAAAACAACGCTGATCCAGCTTCTATGCCGTCTTTATGACGTCAGCGACGGACGAATCCTTGTGGATGACTGCGATGTCCGGAGGTGGAAGCTTCAACAGCTCAGGAAAGGTATTGCGACGGCTATCCAGGATGTTTTCCTGTTTTCGGATACCGTGGAAGGCAATATTGCTTTCGGAAATCAGGAGCTGTCAGAAGAAGAAGTAAAAAAATACGCAGCCATGGCTGACGCGGATGAGTTTGTTCGCGAGCTTTCGGAAGGATATGATACCATAGTCGGCGAACGCGGCGTCGGCCTGTCCGGAGGACAGCGGCAGCGACTCGCACTGGCAAGAGCCCTTGCGATGAAACCGGGGATACTGATTATGGACGACACAACGTCAGCGGTGGATATGGAGACGGAAATATATATACAGGAACAGCTCAGAAAGCTTCCGTATGAATGCACCAAGATCGTCATTGCCCAACGTATTTCCTCGGTAAAGGACGCAGACAGGATCCTGATTCTGCAGGATGGGAGAATCACAGAAGAAGGGACACATCAGGAGCTTCTGGCTAAAAAAGGATATTACTATGAGACCTGGTGCCTTCAGAACGGAATCAATCCGGAAGAGGAGGCGAACGCCTGATGGCCAGAAACAAATTTGATGTGGATGAGAATCTGGAATCACCGTTTAATATTGTTCACCTGAAAAGAGCATTCAAGTATATCAAAAAACAGCGGAAAAGAATGCTGACAGCATTCCTGCTGAGCGCTCTCGCATCCGTCGCCGGGCTGTGCGTTCCGAAAATCACCCAGTGGGTCCTGGACGAAGCGGTTCCCAATAAGGATGTTAATATGCTGTTCAGAATGGCAGCTCTCTTTATAATCCTGATTTCGGTGAGTATTGTTTTCAATGTGCTCCGTTCCAGAATCATGGCCCATGCAAGCCAGGAGATTATTTATGATATCCGGAAGGATCTGTTCGCACATCTACAGAAGCTTCCATTCAGTTATTATGATTCACGGCCGGCAGGAAAGATCCTGGTCCGTGTCATCAACTATGTTAATTCTGTGTCCGATATTCTTTCAAACGGTATCATCAATGCAGTGCTGGAAATCATCAATATCGTTTTTATTATCTTTTTCATGTTCTCCACAGATGCCAGGCTTTCCCTGGTGGTGCTGGCCGGCCTTCCTGTTTTTGCAGGTGTCATCTGGTTCCTGAAACCGAGACAGAGAAAGGCATGGCGGAATCAATCGAACAAGAACTCCAATTACAATGCATATCTTGCGGAATCGATTGACGGCGCGCGTGTTTCACAGGCATTCGCACGGCAGGAAGTCAATATTTCCATTATGCACAGGCTGACTGAAGCATGTCATCAGGCCTGGATGAAAGCCATTTATATCAGCAACAGTGTATGGCTTTCCAGTGAAATCATTACACAGATCGTTTTTACCCTTCTGTATATAGCCGGTGTGCATTGGACGGGCGGCGTGATGGTTTCCTTCGGCGTGATTCTGACAATGGGACAGTATGTGGGCAGATTCTGGCAGCCTATTACCTCGCTTGCGAACATTTACAATTCCTTTGTCAATAATCTGGCTTATCTGGAGAGAATTTTTGAGACCATGGATGAACCTGTTGTTGTGGATGACAAGCAGGGCGCATCAGACATGCCTTCAATCAACGGAGAAGTGGATTACGAACACGTTTCTTTTGGCTATGAGCCGGGTCAGACGGTGCTCAGCGATGTAACCCTTCACGTGAAAGAAGGAGAGAGCATTGCACTTGTCGGACCGACGGGGGCAGGGAAAAGCACCATCGTCAATCTTCTCTGCCGCTTTTATAATCTGGACAGCGGGAGAATCATTCTGCACTGTCAGGACGGATCATCCCATGATATCGCCGATGTCACCCTGAATTCCCTGCGGTCCCAGATGGGAATCATGCTGCAGGACAGCTTCATTTTCTCCGGAACCCTGGCTGAAAATATCCGTTACGGGAAGCTCGATGCATCAGATGAAGAAGTCATAGCCGCCGCAAAAGTCGTCAGAGCGGATGATTTTATCCGGGAAATGCCGGAGAAATATCAGACGAAGGTCCGTGAACGCGGATCCGGTCTCAGCCAGGGGCAGAAACAGCTTGTTTCTTTTGCAAGAACGCTCCTTTCCGATCCGAGAATCCTTATCCTGGATGAAGCAACATCATCTATTGATACCAAAACGGAAAAGCTTCTTCAGGACGGCCTGAATGCTTTGCTGAAGGGAAGGACAAGCTTTATTATCGCACACCGGCTGAGCACTATTAAGAACTGTGACAGAATTCTGTACATATCCGATAAAGGAATCAAGGAAGCAGGCTCACATGATGAACTGATGGCTAAGAAGGGAGCTTACTGGGAGCTGTATACAGCACAGGCCAGGGAACAGGGCATGGCAAGCTGAAAAAAACACTTGACAAGGATGAACGGTTCGTGTATTATCTCTTTTGCCGCTGAAAAAGCGGCAGATATCGCGGGGTGGAGCAGTTTGGCAGCTCGTCGGGCTCATAACCCGGAGGTCGGGGGTTCAAGTCCCTCCCCCGCAACCATTTGGCTCAATAGCTCAGTTGGCTAGAGCATTCGGTTCATACCCGGAGTGTCATAGGTTCGAGTCCTATTTGAGCCACACAGCGGAATTCGTCAGGAATTCCGTTTTTTTGTTGTGTCCCGGTTTGACGTAGGCAGCTCTTTTCTATATAATAATTTAAATATAAAAGCGACAGAAAAGGGGAAATTCGCATGGATAAATGGGATCACAGGTTCATGAAACTGACCTATACGATCGCCGATTGGTCCAGCTGCTTCCGAAAAGGGCGGAGTATCGGATGCGTAATAGTAAAAGATAAAAGAATCATGACAACCGGCTATAACGGCGCTCCGTCCGGCATCAGGACCTGCCGTGAAAAAGGTGAATGCCTCAGGGATAAACTTGGTATTGAGAGCGGTACCCGCATGGAAGTCTGCTATGCGGTGCATGCTGAACAGAATGCAATTGTTCAGGCAGCCAGGCTTGGCGTATCCATTGACGGTGCAACACTCTACTGTACACATCAGCCTTGCTCCATGTGCTGCAAAATGATCATTAATTCCGGAATCAGCCGTGTCGTTTACCGTGAAGGATACCCGGATCCGTTTACACTGGAGCTTTTTAAAGAAGCCGGAGTACGGCTGGAACGCTTTGAGGAAGAATTATAATTCATCATATTATTCAGATCGGGAGCAAGAAAAGAGATGAAATACCATTTAGACACCATTCCGGTATGGGATGCAGTCAAAAAGGACGGCGAATGCCCGCTGTGTGCTCTGGAGAGGCGTACTGAACTGGGAGAGGCAGAGCGTTATCTCGGCGCTTCTGTCATGGAACCCGATATCCGTGTCACGGTCAACCGCTCCGGTTTTTGTACAGATCACCACAGGATGCTGTTTTCCATGAGCAACCGGCTCGGCCATGCCCTGATGCTGGAAAGCCACACCATAGAAACCCGGGAGCGTATGAGCCGCGTTTTTGCTGAACTGATAACGACAGGCAAAGCGCTGTCTGAGGCAGGACTCGGCGACAGAATATCCGGAAAAACAAAAACAGCGTCAGAGACTGTTTCCAGACAGGCAAAAGCCGTTTGTGACGCAGTCTCCTCCTGCGTTATGTGTGACAGTATCCGGGAAAACATGCAAAGGTATCTTCATACTTTTTTTCATCTGTACAAAAACGACAGTGAATTCAGAAGCCGCATTAAAAACAGTAAAGGCTTCTGCCTGAAGCATTTTGCAAGTCTGCTGGAAACTGCGCCGGCGGAGCTTTCCCCCAGGGAACTGGGCAGCTTTATTTCGGAAATGGCGGACCTGGAAGAAAAGAATCTGGAAAGGATCCAGGAAGATATCTCCTGGTTTATCAAAAAGTTTGATTACCGCTATGACCGGGAAGACTGGAAAAACAGCAGGGACGCGGTGGAAAGAACTGTCAATAAGCTACGCGGATGGTGCATCGGAAAAGAACCAAACGATTGAAAAGAGGGAAGAAATATGATGACAATCGCTGACGTAAAGCGGATCCTTGAGGCAGAGGTTCTTGTCGGTGAGGACAGGATGGACCAGCGAGTGGATACTGCATGCGGATCCGATCTGATGAGTGACGTACTTGCCTTTGTAAAGGATAAAACCGTGCTGATAACGGGACTGATCAATCCCCATGTGGTCCGGACCAGCGAAATGCTTGATATTACCTGTATCGTTTTCTCACGCGGAAAGAAACCGAGCGAGGAGATCCTGGAAATGGCAGCAGAAAACGGCATGACTGTCCTCAGCACACCGATGACCACTTATACAGCATGCGGAGAACTGTATATACACGGGCTGCCGGGCACGAAAAGACGGAAAGATGTCAAGGAGGAAGGTCGGTAATGGCTGTACTGCTGGAGAAATGCTTTCCGGTTGAAGCCGGAGCATACACCACCGCGGGCGAAGCATCCACAACCATCAAAAAGACGCTCAAACAACTGGGGATCGGCGCAGATGTACTCAGGAGAGTCTCTGTCGCGTGCTATGAGGTGGAATTGAATCTTGTTATCCATTCCGAGGGAGGAACACTGAAACTGCTTGTGGATCCGGAAAATGTTACCCTGATTTCAGAGGACCGCGGACCGGGTATTCCCGATATTGAGAAAGCTATGACAGAAGGCTTCTCCACCGCTAATGAAGAAGCAAGGACGCTGGGATTCGGCGCCGGGATGGGGCTTCCGAATATGAAACGAAACGCCTCACAGTTTGATATCCGCAGTGAAGTTGGAGTCGGAACAACCATTATCATGAGCTTTGCCATGAGCTGATCAAGCCCGAAAGGAAAACATACTGTCAAGGAAAGCAGATCTGATACGGCTAATCCTGAAGGAGTATCTTATGACTCAGAAAAGATTTCATTCGGTTACCCTGGAAAAAGAAAAATGCCGTGCCTGTACGAATTGTCTGAAACGCTGTCCAACGGAAGCTATCCGGGTACGGGGAGGCAGTGCGCACATTATTGACGAGCGCTGCATTGACTGCGGAGAATGCATACGCGTATGTGATTATCATGCCAAGATCGCCGTAACAGATCCGTTCAGTATCATTAACCGATTCAGATATAAAATTGCCCTTCCGGCCCCGAGCCTCTACGGACAGTTCAAAGGGCTGACCGATATTTCCCAGGTCCTTTCGGCACTGAAACAGATGGGCTTTGACGACGTATACGAAGTAGCACGGGGAGCGGACGTGGTCAGTCGGGCGATCCGTGAGAAGCTGAAAAACCGGGATCTTCCCAGGCCTCTGATTTCTTCTGCCTGCCCGGCTATTGTCAGGCTTATACAGGTGCGTTTTCCGGACCTGATCGATCATATCGTTGATGTCAGGCAGCCGATGGAAGTGGCGGCTATGATCGCAAAGCGTGAGTTTGCCAGAAAAAACGGTGTGGATGAGAAAGATATCGGATGCTTTTTCCTGACTCCCTGTCCCGCGAAGGTGACTGCAATACGGAACCCGATCGGCCATGAAAAGAGTTCGGTTGACGGCGCTATTTCCGTGCTGGAGATATATGGCCTTCTTTCAAGCCATATCAAAAATGCCCCGGCAGAGGATAAACTGAAAATCTCAACAGACTACGGTGTCGGATGGGCAAGAAGCGGCGGAGAATGTGATGCCGTATGCCCAAATGAATCCATGGCAGTGGACGGAATTGCCAACTGTATCCGCGTTCTCGAGGAAATAGAGGATAACAGGCTGAAAGGGCTGGAATTTTTTGAAGGCGCCGCCTGTACGGGCGGCTGCGTCGGAGGCCCGTTGAATTTCGAAAACAATTATGTTGCACGTAATTCCATCCGCAGGCTCGTAAAGCCTGAAGGGAACGATCTGCGGGTAAGTTCGGGTATGATGACCAAATACGATCTGTATGACAGCAAGCGCATTCTTCCGAACTCCGCCATGAAGCTGGATGACGATCTGGTTGAAGCGATGAGAAAAATGGAAAGGATCGAAGCAATCTATAAAACTCTTCCCGGATACGATTGCGGGTCATGCGGCAGCCCGACATGCAGAACCTTTGCAGAGGATATCGTACAGGGGGTCGCGAACGAGATGGATTGCATCCATAAAATGAAAGACCAGCTGAAAATAATGGCTCAACAGATGGTAAATCTTGCTCAGACAACAAGAGAATAAGGGGGTTTTTATATGACAGTTTCGGAATTGATCACACTGACGGGCGCAACGGATATGACGCCGGACGTTCCCAAGGAAAAACAGGTCACGTGCGGATACACATGCGACCTGCTCAGCTGGGTCATGGCTCACGGTACTGCCGGGATGGCATGGATCACCGTGCAGACACATATGAATGTGATTGCCGTTGCAAGCCTGATGGAGATGTCCGCCGTGATTGTTCCGGAGGGAATTCAGATGGAGGAAGCGACTCTGGAAAAAGCAAGGGAAGAAGGAGTATGCGTACTGCAAAGCAATAAAACAGCCTATGAGCTGTGCGCTGCGCTGTCTGCCGCAGGCCTGGCAGGGACCGCTGCGGAGGCGTAAGGGATGTTTACCGACCTGCACATGCATTCATGCCTCTCTCCCTGTGCCGATGATGACATGACGCCTGCCAATATATGCGGTATGGCTTATATCAAAGGATTACAGGCTATTGCACTGACTGATCACAATACAGGAAGAAATCTGCCTTACATGAAGGAGGCAGCAGACCAGTACGGTTTGATCTTTATGCCCGGCATGGAGATCACCACGAGGGAGGAAGTTCATCTTCTGGGTTATTTCCGGGACGTTGATACAGCGGTCCGGGTAGGGGAATTCTTTTCCTCCCATTTGCCTCCAATGAAAAACCGTCCGGACTATTTCGGTCACCAGTATGTGATGAACACAGAGGATGAAATCGTTGCAGTAGAAGACAGGCTTCTGATGGGGGCGACCGATCTGAGCCTTTCAGAGTGCGCGGCATATATCCGAAAAAACGGCGGTGCAGCCGTTCCCGCTCACATCAACAGGGGGAACAGCGGCCTTCTGGTCAACCTTGGCTTTATGCCGGAGGACGTGGACTTTCCCGTTGTTGAAGTTGTTCCATCTCTGCCGGTTAATGACAAGCTGATCAAGGGAAAGCGAAGACTTTACTCATCGGACGCACATCATCTCGGGGACATACTTGAAGCTGTTCATGACCTTCAGGTACAATCGTTTTCCCTGAACGGGCTTTTTGAAGCCGTATCCGGAAAATAAATCACACATCCTGAAAAGGTGCGTGAAAAGGAGACAGCCAGTGACTGAACTTTCCGTGACCTTTAATATTATGATGCCGATGCTCCTGATGCTCGCGGCGGGCTGGATCCTGCGAAGAACCGGCATACTGGACGGCGACATGCCTTCGAGACTGAATCGTTTGATTTTCAAGATCCTTCTTCCGGTTCTTCTTTTCAATAATCTTCGGAATATGGACCGAAAAGCCGGTGCTGATCTGAAGTATCTTCTTTTCCTGCTTGCAGGCCTGACGGCCGTTTTCCTGATCAGTATGGCTGTTGTACCCAGATTTGAGAAGAATGTGCGGAAGCAGGGCGTTATGGTGCAGGGAATATTCCGTTCCAATTTTGCCATTCTCGGTGTCCCGCTGATGGATGCCATGTTCGGACCGGCGGGGAATCTCGTTTATTCTCTCGCTTTACCTGTTGTGATACCGCTGAACAATATTCTGGCGGTTATCGCACTCTCCTCCGCAGAAGGAAAAAAGGCCGACCGCAGAAAGATCGTAAAGGATATTCTTACAAATCCTCTGATCATCGGATGCGCGGCAGGAGCGGTGCTTTATTTCTCCGGTATTTCTCTTCCCACAGTTATCGACAATACCTTTTCAAAACTGGCAGACATCACTTCAACACTGAGTCTGATTGTTCTCGGAGCAAGCCTAAAATGGGAAGGCATTCTTGACAACCGGACGCAGCTGCTGTGGACAGTTTTGCTTAAACAGGCACTGATCCCCGCTGTTATGATGACTGCTGCAATCATACTCGGTTTCACAGGGCCGCAGATGGGCGTCATTATCGTTCTGTTCGGTGCCCCCTGTGCTGTCAGCTCTTTCCCGATGGCTGACGCAATGGGCGGAGACTCGCATCTGGCTGCCGGG
>JAEEGL016701643.1_pt1 | contig 10990 bp, 13 predicted proteins | sample 9134231 | NCBI WGS metagenome assembly JAEEGL01 (sample SAMN16246548, study PRJNA631951) | gut metagenome | biome: gut microbiome; feature: rumen; material: fiber-attached | host: Bos | place: Iran: Karaj | collected 2018-10 | reverse complement strand
CCTCCATCGCGAGGATAACGGCAAGTTGGATTATGACCACGTCATCACAACTCGATTCATGCAGCATGAGATTGACCGACTGAACCGGTGCATTGAGCGATTGACTGAAGAATCGTCCCGCTGGAACGAAAAGTATCTCTTCGCCCTCATCTCATTCAAAGAAGATGAAGCGAGGGCGTTTCTCGCTGAAGATGCTAAACTTGAAACAAAGGTTAGCCAAGAGATCGAGCACCTCAAAATGCAGAAGAAGGCGTTGAAAGCCCAGTTGAAACGAGGACAGATCGACAATGTCTCCTTCCAGCGCAGTTTCACGCCAATGAACAAGCGAATCGAAGAACTTAAATTCCAATTGTATCGGTTCAGGCACGACAAATTGAATGAGATTTTCCAGACAAATGTAATTGATTCAGGAACTATCAAGCGATACTTCCGCGAGAAGGACAAACAATCACAGCAAGAGAATTAATTCATAACAGTTATGGCAAACAGTCCTCACAAAATCAAGTTTTTCATCGGCACACCCTCTAAGGTGGAGAGGGAATGCAACAATTGGATACTTGCGGGGCTTCTGCTATTCTAGCGTGAATATGGCTGGCACTGCCGACAAGGTCCTCCTCAGCGTGGTGTACCGCATGCAAGAAAACTACATGTATTTTTAATAACGATCTCAAAAATAAAAAGAATATGAAAATAGTTGTATTAGGCGACATTCATGGCCGCACCGTGTGGAAGGATATCATTGAAAAAGAGCAACCCGACCAGGTCATCTTCTTGGGGGATTATGTTTCCACCCACGACTGTATCTCTGAGTCGGATCAAGTGTCAAACCTCTTGGAAGTCCTGCGCTTCAAGGGCCACCATCCCGAAACCATCTTGCTGCGTGGCAACCATGACATGCAGCATCTGGGCTATTACTGGGCGGAGTGCAGCGGTTATTTTCCGTGGGTTGCTGAGTTGATGACGGATATAAAAGAGGAATTCCTCGCCAAGACCCAATGGATTCATATCATGGGCAACACGGTGTTTAGCCATGCCGGGATTTCAACGAAGTGGCTTGAGACAAACCGCCTTACACTTGACGGCATCAATGCTCTCGCCCCAAGCGAACGATTCGGGTTCAGCTCTAGCGATCCGTGGGACATCTATGGCACCTCACCCGAACAGCCTCCCACATGGATCCGCCCGGAGACATTGGTCAACGTGATGATTCCGGGCTATGACCAAGTGGTCGGCCACACGCCAGTGGGGCATTGCCATAATGAGAAGGACTCTAGCGACATTCCGCACGACCTCTGGCTGTGTGATGCGCTGGAAAACGGCTCCTATCTGGTGATAGAGAATAACGTTTTCAGCGAGAAAAATATCAGTGAACGATAAAGGCAACCGTCATTTGAACACCTGATTCGGATCACTCCTAAAACGGGGGGATGAGAAATAACCTATATTGATATCATATTGAAAAAGAACAACGATGAAGACGCGGGTAGACCTTGAGACCATCAATCTCAAGGAACAAAAACAAAGTCTGAGGGCGGAATTGAAATCCGGGCGTATGGACAATGTGACCTATCAGAAACAAGCCGGTCCCATCAGCAAGTGCCTGAAGGAACTGGAATTTGAACTAGGGTATTTTGCGAGCGACACACTCAGAGAACTTTTCCCCAACGACGATAGCTCATTCTCGGCGATTGAAGAATACATCTACAAGCACCATAAATGAAGATAACGAAGGAAGATCTGAGACAACGGTGAAAAGGGTACAATCGGCTGAATATAGACTCAATGCAAACACTCGGCTTCCCGTTGAGCCTCATTCAGCGATATACGCACTATAAAACAGCGAGACAATAACATTAAAATGATAGAGCAATGGAAAAAATGACAGACTATCTCAAGAAACTGCGAGAGAAAATGCCGTCATGGCTGGCATCGTATCAGCCTGGTGACCATGTTGCGTTTGATGATTTCATGGCCGGTAGGGTTGGCTATTATCCAGGCAGCTATTTTGACGGATGCTTAATCAAGACAGCAAACAAGGCACACTGTGTACACGCTTTTCTTCATGTGGATTATGGGGTAACTCGCGAACAGGTTGAAGAAGAGCTGGGCAAAGAGAATGCCCTTTTGGGGTATCACTCGATAGGACGTGTTGAGTGGCCTCATGGCGACATACTGCCCATGGGCGGATTCCAAGTGCCACTAGGGTATATACACCGCACGAGAGGCCGAATGCCTATCAGGCAAGGCGTGCGGCCATTTTGCATCTTGGAAATCTATGAGCGCAACCAGGACAAAGACGATTCCTGGGGCGCGGAGCGTCTTGCAGTGGCTTACCTTTTTGCTGATGGTATATCCGCCTATTATCAGCTTTTCGTGAATAAGTACAACAAGGCGCCGTGGCTGTTCTTGTTACAGGATCATGGGCTTGGAGGCAACTACGATAAATACGGCAAAGGCGGCATTCTCGACGGCGTCATCCATGACCACGACATCTTGCCCGACCATGTGATTCGAGATGTCCGCAGCACACAGATGTGGGACGGCTATCACCCGATTGAGGGGGTTGAACCAGTCATCGGTGGAATGTATTTGAACACCAGGGCGCTGTATCAAAGAAACGGCATAGATAATAGATAATCATACACAAAGACATTATGTCAAGAATCACATCATTATTACAACAATTCAATGAGAGTACCTGGCACATGCGTGAGGTTGAGTTTCTGATCAGTTTCCTTGACGACCATGCTCCCGAATGGCGCGAAATCATCAAGGAACGCGACGAATGGTTGCCGCTGTTCAGGCAGGATGTACATGTGTTTCAGAGTAGAAGGGCTCGCCTCGCTGCGATATTTTTTGATATTATTGATCAGCAGGATGCCCTCATCGCTGTATGGAACGACGAACAGTGTTATGATTACTATAGGTTTACGGCCATCAGGAAATTACGAGAGATTGATGAATCGACCTATCTGCCTCAGTACCTCGATTGGTTCAAGGATGTGCAGTTAGGTATATATGTGGAGACGAAAGAACTATTTGATTTTGATGGGGCAATGGAAGTGGCCATAGATATGGTTACCTCGCCTCGTCTCAACAGTAATGATGAAGAATTAGGTAAGACTTATCTTGCTAAAATCGCAAACCTGTGGTGGGACAAATATCCGGCAATTGTGCGTGAAAAAGTCCTCCATCGCAACTATTATTCTATGGTCGAGATTTGTGACGAGAATCTGTGGTCAATGATGTCACAGGAAGAACGGGCGTTTATCACGACAGACATCCGTATCGCATCAGTGAATAAAGCAACCATCCATCCTTTCTTGAAAAGCATCTTAAAGTCGCGGCGAAGGAAAAGGAACTGAATAATCACAGGATTAATCCGAACACAATAGACTATAATATTATGAAATATCTGAAACTTACCGACAATGAGTATGAAGAGGCTTTTGAGGCTGTTGACAAACTTGTGAATCAAGGCATTGGAGAACTGATAGAGGAACCCGATGAGCCTCAAGAAGATAACATCTTGGAGCCAATGATATTGAAATGCAGAGGAAAAGATTTCGAAGTCGTGGCACTCGAGAATAATGGCGTTTCAACCCTTTTCTTTGTCCACGAATTAGTCGCCTCAACTTGGGTCTCCAATCCACAGAATCTCCCTTATATCAGGCACAAGAATGGAAACACCCTAGATAACAGGGCCGACAATCTCGAGTGGTCCAGCGACCCTGAAGCAGTCTGATTTGGTGCTTGATTCAATAATTACTAAATTTGTCAACCAATAATTAATAATGCCTATGAATAGCTACAGAAACATCAATCGCAACGTGATGCTGGACACGCAGCATCAGTATGAGACTGTGCCAGAATTGGTGACAGCAGTTGAGAACTCAATCTCCCGCCAATATATGGTGGCGCAAGAGGATGTCGTTGACGTCACTCCGGCAGAAAACTCTAGCACTCGATATGTCATGTCGGGAAAGCGAAGCTTTGAAGCAGCAAAGGGTTACCACGGCAAAAAGGTGGCTGTCCTCAACTTTGCTAATAACCACAGCATCGGTGGGGCTCCTTTCTCAGCCGGCGCACAGGAAGAATCTCTCTGCCGTTGCTCAACGTTGTTACCCTGCTTGCAGGCGATGCGAGAGACCTTCTACGAACGGCACATTCGGCTCTATGCGGCAGGAGAAATGGACCACATGGGCAACGATGATATCATCTATACTCCCGACGTCATCGTCTTTAAGACCGACGAACGCACCGATCCGATTTGGCCCCAGATGATGCCTCGCGAAGACTGGTACAAGGTGGATGTCATCACCTGTGCAGCTCCAGAATTATGGTATGGCCACAAAAAGCCCGATGATTACGAAGCACTGATAGCACGGCGCATCAAGAGAATCCTCGATGTGGCGGCAAAGTCAGGAGCCGGAGTCCTCATCCTAGGCAAGTGGGGCTGTGGCGCCTTCAGGAATCCCATCGATGTGGTGGCCAGGACATTCAGATCCCTCTTGAAAAACTACAACTTCGAAATCGTCGAGTTCGCCTTAGCCACCCACGCCAACATCAACAACGACATCTTTGCCCAAGAATTTGGAAGCGAAAGCGGAAATCATGAGTGAGTTATGTCCGTTCCTGAATGGGTGACTTTTAGGCCCCCAATCTAACCGCCCTCTGCTCTGACATATCTCAAGCCGATAGCATATCCTCCCATATGTAACGAGTTATTGTCCGATGACTTGAGAGAAATCAATGTCCGATTTATGGAATTCTTTTTCTCAGGAATGTCATTTTTCCCTCTTTTTTTTGCTTTCAAAAGAATTCTAACGGAGTGATCAACCATTCAGCTATCGCGGTGTTGTCTTCTGCTGATGTCATGGCTCATATTGCTGGCACCAGTAGTGGAATCGCACCAATAGAATGATTGCCACGGTGCAGAATAGTTTGTTCCAGACCGAGATGTTACCAACAATCGCAGGTGACCAGCAAACGGCGATCATCAGAACGCCTGCTACAACATGAAGCGTTACCATAAGAATCTTGTCTTTGTCCATGATCTTAATAATTTTAGTTCCTTATCTTTTTGCTAGAAAAATGTAAATATGCCCCGAAAAATTAAAATGAAAACCGATTAAAATGTCTGGGATTGCTTTAAGGGGTTGTCGTTTTTGTAGCCATGAGAATGAAAAAGCTCCCTATGTGTTAAAATAATGTTAAAGACTGCGTTCTGATTGAATTTTTTGCTCAATGTTTCAATGTTGTTCATATAAAAGCATGTTGAACAATTTAAAAGCATTTCTGTTATGACCATCACCATTAAAATCAATAATCCTTATCTGATGAATCGTGCCTACAACTATTTCTACAACAAAAATGTCCAGACCATGTTGTGCAACAATGAAACTGAATTGACCCTTTTCAATCTTGACCGGACTGAAGCTGAACTCTTGCTCATTGCTTTCACCAAACACTTCCATTTGAAACCAATCATGAAGCACCCCTTTGCTGCATGAGCAAAATAAATCGGCTACAATAAAAAAGTTGGTCGAGATTTTGAATTTTTCCCTGGTCGTTTCCATATTATATAGGACCTTGTCGTTGTGAATAGTTATTCGTTAAATTGTATTAAATTATTCATTGTTTTTTGGCGGCATAAAAATAAATCAGTATATTTCAACCCCGAAAAAATATCTGTCAGTTTGTTGACGAAATCATCATTATAAATAAAAAGAGAGGAATCCGAAACGCTCATTTGAAGGGAGTAGGACAACAATAAAAACTGAATTGATTATGGCAAAAGTTACTCTCACCAGTGACGGTCTCAAGTGTTATGTGAATGATGTGGAAATTACTCATGGTATTAAGATCAATCGGCATGGAACTGCAGTGGGGACCAGCCTTACTGATCCGACATGTCTTATCATTCCTCCTTATGTAGAAGCAATAGAAGATGGCGCTTTTCAGGATATTGAATCGCTTGAAGCCATCTATATCCCCGAGAGCGTGAAAAGAATTGGACTCAATGCATTTGTGGGCTGCACCAAACTGAGCAGGATCATTGTGCAAGATTCCATCCAGACCATCGTGTTCAAGCAACCCCAGGGCAAATGGGACATCAACAAAGGCAGACCATTTGATGATCTTGCCGAAATGCTGCAGAAAGGTGGCTATCAGGTCTATCTCTACAAGAGCGGTGAAGATTTCTCATGGGACTAAACTTTGACTTATCATAAAAACTTCAAATCGTATGGAAGGAAACAACGAAAAGAAAATTGTGTATGTTGACATGGACAATGTCCTTGTTGATTTCAAAAGCGGTCTTGACCGAGTGCCTGAAGAGATCAAAGCCGAGTATGCCAATGATGGCAAGGACAAGCCTCATTATGACGATATACCAGGGATTTTCTCTTTGATGGACCCGATGCCTGGTGCCATTGAGGCCATGCAGGAACTGAACAAGTGCTTTGACCTCTACATCCTCTCCACTGCGCCATGGCTCAACCCGTCGGCGTGGAGCGACAAGCTGGAGTGGGTGCAGCGTTACTTCGGCAAGGGAGAAAAAACTATCTTCTATAAACGCCTTATCATCTCACACAACAAGGACCTCAACCGCGGCGACTTCCTTATCGATGATCGAAAGAAAAACGGAGCCGAAGAGTTTCATGGCGAACTGATAGAATTTGGTTCGGCAAAGTACCCTGATTGGCCCACGGTAGTGGCGTATCTTATTGATAAACAAGGCAAGCAGTAGGTTTTGAAGACAGGATATGACAAATGAACAATTAGATGAATTACTGGCTGAAATTGGCCGAGCCCCATTGATGACTCGTGAGGAAGAACACGAGCTGCTTAATGCCGTGAAGGCGAAAGGCGCGGACTGCGATGAGATGAAACGATTGGATCAGGCCAATATGCGCTTTGTGGTGAGCCTGGTCAGTCAATACCAGCATCGCGGACTGACACTTGAAGAACTGATTGAAGCCGGAAAGACCAGCTTGAGAAATGCTGCAGAAAATTATGAAATAGACTCCGACTGCAAGTTCATTGCCTATGCCGTTCCCCAGATGCGCCAAAGCCTAGAAGAATTGATCACTCGAAATAATACCAAAATATGAGTCTAAAGTGATACAAAGGGGTAATAAACTGCTAGCAAAAAAACAGGTCGCTGAGAAATCAGCGACCTGTTTTTTGTTTTTGTGGAGCTGGAGGGGTTTGAACCCTCGTCCAAACGTGGAACTAATAAGGTTTCTACATGCTTAGTCCTGGCTTGGTTTTCGACCGCCGGCAGGCCCAAGACGACCAACCGGTGGCTTATCCTCTAAATTTTGGACTCGGCCCGAGGCTTACCTTGTCCTATCGCCGATATTCCTGCACCACCGTTTCAACCCGCCTCGGCGCGAGGGCAGTTGGGTGATGTCTCGTCACAGCCCCTTGGGCAGTGATAAAGCCGAACTTACTGTGCTTCGGTTAGGCAGCGAGAGCGTAGTTGTTTTCGCCATTTAATTGTGTCAATGACTGAGATTTAAGAGCCTTGCCATTATCGCTCTGCATGCTTGCTTACCACCTCTACACGCTGTCAAAGCCAGTCAGCCCCAATAGTATGTGTCCGTAGCAAACGGGCTGCAAAGGTACTACAAAAATTGTGCCAAACAAGATTTTTGCACTGATTTTTTAAGAAAAAATTATTCCTGCTCGACAAGTTCGTGCCAATAGGGGGAGTGCTCGGGGAGGAAATTCCCGTCTTGCAGGTAGTTGTAGATGCGCAGGCACGCCCAGGCGTCAATAGCGGCATATTGCTGTTGGCTGTCAGTGAGTTGGGGCGCCTCCCAGTTGGTGAGTTGCTGCCCCTTGCTGATTTTCTGCTGGAACAGGATGGCATAGATCTTCTGCAGGCTCATGTCGGCAATCTGATATTGCTTGACGAGCTGTTGCAGTTCAATGAATCCGGCGGGGTGGCAGTCGCACACCCTGGTGAGTTGGTGGAAATCGTCGCAGGTCGAAAGGCCGACCTTGGTGATGCTGTCGTCCTCGAGATAGTCCCGCAATGGTGCAGTGACTCCCGTCTTGTTGAGGCGGAACAGGAAGGCGTCGCTCAGGGTCGAGATTTGCAACAGGGCGATGTTGTGGTGCTCGCCGCGGCGAAAGCTGGGACGGGTTTCGGTATCAAAGCCAACGATGTGTGTTGAGCGCAGTATAGTGACGGCGCGTTGAATCTGTGAAACGTCGGCGATGATGTGGATTTGTCCCGGGAAGGTTACCCGAGGCATCTCGTTGATGGTCTGCTTGTCTATCGAAACGATATACATGATGCCTGCAAAGGTAATACTTTTTCAGTTAATAGCACATAGTGAAAGGCGAATAGTTGTCATTTAACGGCGAATTCTTTGCGCCTCGACTGCTCACTATATGCGCTCTACTTGCTTGACACCCTTGACATTCAGTATCTTCTTGATGAGTTCGTCAAGCAGGGTGATGTTGTTCACGCTGATGGTCAGCATGCCCTCAAACAAGCCTCCCTGCGACTGGATGTTGATGCTGCGCAGCAGGCAGTTGTCCGTCTTGTTGATGACCGAGGTGATGGACGAGACGATGCCGATGTCGTCGCGGCCCAGCACTTTGAGCGTGGCGATGAATTGGCTGCCGGTCTTCCCGGTCCAGCGGGTGCGGATGATGCGGTAAGGGTAACGCTCCTTCAGGTGCCGCAGGTTTTTACAGTCGGTTCGGTGAATCTTGATGGCTCCGTCGCTGGCGATGAATCCCTGGATGCGGTCGCCGTAGATGGGGTTGCAGCATCGGGCCAGTTTATAGTTCACGCCCTTGACATCCTCGCCGATGGTAAGGATGTCGTCACTCATCCTCTCTTCTTGTGGCGTGGGCTGTTGCAGTACGAATTCCTCGGCGGTTCCGCGAGAGGTTTCCTCGTTTTGCTTAGTGAGGATATCCTCATACTGCTCTACGACATCATTCACGTCAATGATATCCTCTTGGATGGCGGCATAGAACTCGGTAGTCGTCTTGTAGCCCATTTTCTTGACCACGCGTGCCAGCAAGGCGTCTTCGAGCTCGATTTTGCGGTTCTTGAAGCGTCGTTGCAGCGTTTCGCGGGCCAACAGCGCCTGATTGGCGCGTCGCTCATTGATGGCGTTCTTGATCTTGTTGCGGGCCTTGCTCGTGAAGGCAATCTTGAGCCAGTCGAGGCGGGGCGACTGGGTCGCCGAGGTGATGACCTCGACGGTGTCACCGCTCTTGAGGCGGTAGTTGATCTTTTGGTTCTTGCCGTCCACCTTGCCGCCCATGCAGGAACTCCCCACACGCGTGTGGATGTGGTAGGCAAAGTCCAGCAGGGTAGCGCCTTGCGGCAGACGGATGAGGTCGCCCTTGGGCGTGAACACAAACACCTCATCGTTATACAGATTGGTGTCCATGTTGCGCATCAGGCTCATTTGGCCTTCCTGACCGCTGGCTTCCAGCATCTCGCGCACCTCATTCATCCACTTGTCCACGTCACCGTCGCTCTTGATGCCCTTGTAGCGCCAGTGGGCTGCGACACCGCGCTCGGCAGTCTCGTCCATGCGGCGGGAGCGTATCTGCACCTCTACCCACTTCTCTCCTGGACCATATACGGTGATGTGCAACGACTCATAGCCATTGCTCTTGGGAATGGAGATCCAGTCCTTGAAACGCGACGGATTGGCCTTGTAGATATCGGTGACGATGGAGTAGGCGAGCCAGCAGGCGCGCTTCTCGTCCTTGGGAGATGTGTCCAGGATGATGCGGATGGCAAACAGGTCATAGATGCCGCTCAGGTCCACACCCTGCTTCTGCATCTTCTGCCAGATGGAGTTGATGGACTTGGTACGCCCTTTCAGCTCATATTTCAGCCCTTCGGCCTTGAGCCGCTCGTCGATAGGCTTGATGAAGTCACGCACGTAATTGTCGCGCTCCTCCTTAGTCTCGTTCAGGCGTTTGGCGATCTGTGAGAAAACCTTGCGGTTCAGGTATTTGAGCGAGGTGTCCTCCAGCTCGGTCTTGATGTGGTAAAGTCCCAGTTTATGGGCCAGCGGCGCATACAGGTAGCGTGACTCACTGGCTATCTCGTTCACGAACCTCTCGTTGGGATGGTGGTTGATGGCGCGCATGAGTGCAAGGCGGTCGGCGGTCATGATGAGAATGACGCGAACGTCCTCGGCAAACGTCAGCAGCAGTTTGTGGAAATTCTCGTTTTCCACGGCAGCCTGTTTCTTGTACAGCGGTGCCACATGCAGCAGACCGTGAACCACGCGCGCAACGTCGTCGCCGAAGTATGACCTTACCCGCGGCACGTCGAGGTAGTCACCACGGCACAGGTTATAGATCATCGTGGCGATGACCATCGTGCGGTCGGGGGCGATGCTCTCACACAGCGTCACGGCGGTGTTCAGGTGGCGCAACACGGGGTTCAGCCCGTACTGGTCGCGGCGAAAGAGGCCCGCCTTGACGATGCCCCCTTTGACCAGCGAGTGAACGGTGTCGATGTCATGGCGTGATAACTGGCCACCCAGTCGGCGGTTCAAGTCCTTGACCAGGTGTAACAGTTGTGACCGTTCTTCGGCCGTGAAGTATTCTTGAGCAATCTCCATCCCACTTTTTTCGGCAAATTTAGTCATTTTGTGACGAAATGCTTGCATGAACGTCAGTAAAAATGTAATTTTGGGGAAAAATTTAAAAATCTAATTGATATGTTCAACGACAATGATAAAAAAATGATGGCCTCCAAGGGCATCACCGAGCCCGTAGTAGAGGCTCAAATCAAGCGTTTTGAGACAGGCTTCCCCTGGCTCAATATTGAGGCTGCGGCAACCGTTGGCCATGGAATAACCCGACTGGATGCCAAGCAGCAGACCCAGTGTATCAAGCTTTGGAAGGAATTCCAGGGTGGGGGAGCGACGATAGAGAAGTTCCAGCCCGCTTCGGGTGCTGCCAGCCGCATGTTTAAAAACCTGTTCGCATT
>JAEEGL014953526.1_pt1 | contig 10990 bp, 6 predicted proteins | sample 9134231 | NCBI WGS metagenome assembly JAEEGL01 (sample SAMN16246548, study PRJNA631951) | gut metagenome | biome: gut microbiome; feature: rumen; material: fiber-attached | host: Bos | place: Iran: Karaj | collected 2018-10 | reverse complement strand
GGAACCGTCTCAAAATAGCGATATCCGACGAATATATCCTCTTCATATTCAACAAAAGTGTCACTTTTTGAAAACCCTTCGGTAGAAGGGTAATCCTCGAGTTTATACGCAAAAGTGTCCGCAAGCTTTCCCGAAGGTGTGGATATACCGCAAAGCAGCTCCGCTGCTGCAGCTCCGCCTTCGCTTCCGCCCTGCCATGCGTAAAGTGCGGCATCTATCAGCGGATCGTCTTTGATCCAGCCGGTCTCGATCTGGCCGCCGGCATTGATCACCACAACAACCTTCTTAAAGGCTTTTTTGACCTTTTCAACCAGTTTCTTTTCGCCTTCGGAAAGGCAGAAATCCTCATGTTTCCTGTCCCAGCCCTCGCCTGAAAAACGGCAGAGTGCGATGACCGCAGTATCCGTAAAGGCTGCGGCGCGCTTAAGAATGTCTTCCGGAAGTTCGGGTTCCACCGTCATTCCCGGCGCTTTGCCATCACGGTACTGAGCTTCCACATCTTTTTTATAGAAATCGCAGGCTTCTTCAAACACAGAAACCCAGCCCGTTGCCTTAAAGCCGTCATAAAGGTTTGTGGTACCGGCAACTGTAACATCTCCTGAGCCGCCGCCACCCTTAACATAGTCAAAAACACCTTTGCCAAGAAGCGCAAGCCTTGTGCCTGTTTCAAAAGGGAGAACATTATTGTTCTTGAGCAGGACCATGCCCTCTTTTGCTATCGTCTTTGAACGCTCAAGGTGTTCCTTTGAGCCTGTCACGCGTGTTCCGTCTTTTCCTAACGGCATGGGGCTTAAGTATTTAAGCCGCTGCCAGCGTACATTCTTTCCCATACAGACCTCCGAGACCGCAATTGCAGCCAAAAATCATGTGAAACACCCGTTAGCGGTGCCTGCACATTATGTTGATATCATAGCATTAGAAACAGAATGCGTCAATGATTTTGACTCATCAAAGAACACTCGCAAAGAACACTCCGGATCGTTGTCTAAAAAAGCCCGCTATCCCAATTTTCCCTTGAATTAATGGCCGAAACAATTATAATCAAAGACAAGGGTTGAAATCATGACCCGAAGCAAACACTATTAATGTAAAGGAGAATCATATGTCAAAGAAATGTCCGGGCTGCGGAATGGATCTCGAGGATGATGCAAAATTCTGTATCAGATGCGGTCAATCCCTTGTCAACTCAAACACCCCTCAGGGTAAAGCAGGTTCTTACACCAGTTCTACCGGCGCAACGGGTTTCATAGGTTCATCCGAAGGCGGCTCCTTCTCTCTTAAGAATGGCAGGTTCATGAACATACTTTCCGGAGAAGGATTCGTAAAGGAGGATGCCATCATAACAGACAGAAGGTTGTACTACAGCGCCCGTTCCGGTCTCATTAATATCAATTCAAGAGAAGAAGTCATTGATATTGCTGACATAACAGGCACAAAGATTACCGATTACAAGCCTTACTCTCTTTTCATTCTCGCAGGTATTTTTGCGCTTGCGGGAATCATTATGGCAGGCATAAGTCCCATGATGATCCTGTTTGGTTTTCTTCTTGCCATCATACTTGTCGCAGTCTTTTTTATCGCAAAAAAATCCCATCTTCGCATTGAATATGCAGGAGGCAATATCAATTTCAGCGTAAAGAAATACGGCCTGCAAAATGTACGTGCTTTCCAGCGTCAGATCTATATTGCAAAAGAACAGATCGAAAAGAAATAAAACGCAGAGCTTGCAGATCGCAGGTTTCGGAAAATAAAGCGGAGCTTCCGGTTTGGGAGGCTCCGTTTTTTCTTAGGGTATTATCACCTTTTCCCGCGCTCTTGACAAAAGTGCGCAAATGTGCGATTCTAATGACTTGGAACGAGGCAGGGGAATCTTGGTGAAAATCCATCGCGAGGCCGTCACTGTGAGAAAGTACGGGAAAACGTACCAGCGCCGGAATTGATCCGCATCAAGCGGTTGTTTCGCCTAAAGGCGGACTATAGGCGCGCAAGTCAGAATACCTGCCCGGATTACGGAGCAACTGCCTGAACGAGGCACCGCCGGGAACCGGCACTCCGTAATATCGTATCAGAGCTCCGCGAGCCCGGACAAATAAGAACGGCGAAAGACGTAACGCCGCTACTCTTCTTTGCTTTGAACGATTCCGTATAAGAAAGGAGAGACAATATGTCTAAACAAACACGCAATATCATCATTGCCGCTTCCACATTTGTGCTGCTTGTGGTGATAGGCCTTGTGTGCTGGTTCACACTGGGTCCTAAGCCTCAGAAAGGTGCAAAGAACATCGTAGTTGAAGTTGTGCACAAAGACAAGACCAAAAAGACCTTTAAGATCAACACCGACGCAGAATACCTTCGCGGTGCGCTTGACGAGAAGAAGCTCGTTGCGGGCGATGAGTCCGAATACGGCCTTTTCGTAAAAACTGTTGACGGCGAGACCGTTAGCAACGACACCGCTGCCCAGGAGTGGTGGTGCTTTACAAAGGGCGGAGTATCCCTCTCTACAGGCGTTGACACTACACCTATTTCCGACGGAGACAAGTTCGAGATAACCTTTACCGTCGGCTGGTAATGAGCGAAAAAAAGGGCGTTAAGCTGCTTGGCGTTAAAGAGATGTGCATCTTTGCCGTGATAGCGGCGATCATGGTCGCAACGACTGTTGCCTTGAGCGGTATACCAAACGTTCATCTTAACGCCGTCATAATAATCGTAACAACGCTCGTTTATGGTCCCAAAGCCCTATACCCTGTTGCGGTCTTTGTTTTGACCGAAGGTTACTTAAACGGCTTTGGTGTATGGTGGATCGGTTACCTTTACGTCTGGCCTTTACTGGTCGGTATCACTCTGCTGTTCAAGAAGACCGAAAATGCTTTTTTCTGGGCCATTATCGCAGGTATTTACGGACTGATCTTCGGAATGCTCGTTATGGTACCCGTAATACTCCTTGGCGACTACGGTTTTACTTTCCTTGGGGCATGGATCTCGGGGATCCCGTATGATATCACCCATGCCGTATCAAACTTCATTATCACTCTTGTGCTTTTCACCCCTTTGCTAAAGCTGATGAAAATGCTAAGAGCGAATACGTGATAAAACAGGAAAGCCAAAGGATACAAAAATAAAAGAACCGACCTTCAAGTGCCAAAATGCAAATGAAGGTCGGTTGTTTGTTATTTTACGGCCAGTTTACAGTAACCGTTAAGTCACCCGGTGTTGTAAAGATATCCGGGCGCATATATAAAATTATAAGATTATTGCAATACTGTATCAAGGGAACAAAAATCCCCGGCAGCATTTCTGCTGCGCCGGGGGAAAGTTATCGTATGATCAATATTCTATTTTGTCTCCGACCTGCTCATATAACCATCTTGAGAACTCCACCGGAAGATAATAGTGCTTAATATTCACAACAGAACCGTTGTTACGTCTGTAAATAGACCCGTAAATACACCCATCCTCGGCGTATAGCAGTAAATCTCCCGGGTTATCCCGCGCCACCTGTATTATAAGGTTATCATCGATTATTAATTCTACGACCATATCCAGATCCAACACTCTTTCATTTGGAACCTCATGTTCTTCTTTGTTCCAGCCCTTAAACATTTTTAAGATTTTTATCTTCTCTTTGTCATCTTTGATCGACATAAGGACTACTGAAGGCGTGTCTCTTGTATCTATGACCCATTCATTTTCTACATATCCCTCAAATATCGTACCCGTAGCCTCCGGTTTTGACATACATCCCACAAGCAGCAGGAAGACTATACAGGTACAGATCAATATCAATCTCTTCATAGTCTTACCTCCAATAAACGTCGATTTGCTCAATAGATTCGCAATCGTCACTCGTGATCTTCACTATATATCTCATTCCAGGGTTGTCTTTCGTTCCGATGATCCTTTGCTCCTCGATTTTATAGTTTCCACCGTATTTTTCAATAGCGACTGAAAACTCCTTGTCACAATAGTTAAAGAACTCCTCGTCTGGTTTAAATTCATCCAAACAGCCTCGATGCGGCTGATCGGAAATGATCATCTTACCATTCCTGTCCGTTATAACATAGGCATAATCATCAGTATTATACGAACCAATTCTCTTGTTATAAATTGTAACATAGGTATCCGTATCATTACAATAGTATTGCTCGTAAATAGCGTATTCTTCTATGTTTTCCAGTTCGATAGCCGGAGAAGATAGCGGAAGAATGTATGTTGCAAGTCTCTGTCCGGTATTTCCCATCGTTAAACGGGAGGCCGTTCCACCTGAATATCCGTAAGCAGATAAAACGCAGGAGTCGGCATATATCAGAGCCTCACTTATTGTGTAACCTGCTCCTATTGCAGTACAAAAACTTTCAATCATTAAGTAATTGCAATACGTATTTACATCACCCAAGTATCCTATAACACATTTTGACCCCCTTGAAAAAAGTGATGTTACTATGTTCGTCGCGGTAGAGCCTCCGGATCCGCAACTGCAGGCTCCGATAAAGGCCAGTTTGTTTACAGACATAGCCGTACTACTCCATCCTAAAATGTCATAAGTAAACAATCGTGTTATATTTCCATTTGAATCAACGGCCCTCAATGAGTTTTTTGAACCATGCGTGTGTATAACAAACATATTCGAACTTTGCAAATACGTGGCCAATTGTGTTTTATTAAACGCTGTTTTTTTATATATCGCACTGTTGGGGATATTGGAAAGCCATGATTCCGCTTGCGTCTGCCAGCCTGTTCTATCCATCCCATCACTATCAATAATACCACATAAATAAATATTAAACACACTAAATGCAGCCTTTGCGCTATAATCAAGGCAACTGCAAATAAGCACAACTGTAATAAATAAAGAAATCAGTCTTTTTTTCATAATAAACCTCCCGTGCTACTAGATGTTTTTGTCCATACTATCAAAAGATTTTAATCATATATGCTCAGCTCTGCATCGGTATCACCTCTTTCTCGACTGGGATACTTTTATTCTTTCACCTATTTGTTGCAGTTTTTTTGTATTTTACTCACCACACAAACATTATACGATAAAAAAGCGAAAAAATGTTGCAAGTTCCTCAAAAAAAAACAGTACCACCGGTTGCCCGGTGATGCTGCGTGTAAAAGCGGATATTTACATCATTCCCATTCCGCCTGCGCCCTGAGGCATAGGAGGACAGGAAAGCCAAAGGATACTAAAAATAAAAGAGCCGACCTTCAAGTGCCGAAAAAGGCAAATGAAGGTCGGTTCTTTTGTTGTTTTACGGCCAGTTTATAGTAACCGTTAGGTCACCCGGTGTTGTAAAGATATCCGGGCGGTCTACCGTAAACCTGAGCTTTACGGTAAGTGATCTACCTGTAAATTCACGGATCACGGTGTCTTTAGCACCTTCTACGATGGTTACGGAGCCTTCAACACCAATGGTGAAAGGATTGCCGTCGTCCATGATTATGTAGTACTTCTTGTCGGGGTAGATCCCGATTATGCCTCCGCGTCTTTCCCCTTCGCTCATTACACCCAGGATCAAATCCTCAATGGTTTCAATATGATCCGGGTATTCATCTGTTCTTGTGTAGAATTCAGCAAACGTCAGGTTTCCGCCGCTTTCAAGGAACTGTTCGTAACCTTCCTGCAGATTGATGGTGTGAGTATTTCCTGTAATGTAATACGTAAACTTTTCATCACCGTCTCTTGTCATTATCCACCGGTCACCCGCATAGGTCTTGACAAGTTCTGTTTCGGTCTTTGTCTCACCGCATCTCGAGCAGGTGTAGGTGCGTTCCCCGGCATGCCAGGTCATGGCATAGAATCCATCCTCATTGAGATCCGGGCCTTCTTCCTTCGTAATGGTGCCTGTGCCCCAGTCGTGCCCGAGGGCGGGTATCTCCACAGTCTTTGTCTGCTTTGTAAAGGCCGGATTCGTAAAGGTTGCGGTATAAACTGCAGAGCCTGCAGCCGTACAGGTTGCGGCCGTTATATTGCTCGTAGCGGCAACAGTCTCGGTTTCCTTGTCATTAGCGTTGTTTACCCTTGTGCGGGTCGCGGTGACAGAGGAATTGTCGGCAGACCAGCTGTAGGTCGGCGCGTTCCAGGTGCCGTCAAGCTGGGGGATATTCTCCACTGCCTTTGTCTGGGTCGTAAACGCCGCATTGGTGAATGTTGCCGTGTAGGTGGTCTCGCCTACGGTATCGTAGGTTGCGGCTCTTGTTACCTTTGAGGTCGTGTTCACCGTTTCGGTAATGGTATGGGTCCTGTCGTTCTCGCAGGTGATGGTCGCAGTTACCTTTGAATTATCCTCCGACCAGGTGTAAACAGGGGTGCCCCACTTGTGTCCAAGGGCAGGAGCAGATTCAATATCCTTTGTCTGGACCGTGAAATCCCTGCTGAAAAACGGCTCCGTTGTATAAGTTACAACCGCTGCCTGCTCGCATGTCGCCTGCCTTGTCAGCCTCGATGCGGTATGAACGGTCTCGGTCTCATCGTGCCCGCATACCGAGCACTTGTGGGTTGCGGTTACCGTTGAGTAGTCGGCTGACCAGGTGTAAGTGGTGGTTCCCCACCTGTGTGCTCCGGTAGCCTCTATCTTAACTATCTTTGTCTCGCCGCAGCGTGTGCACTTAAGCTCCATTTCGCCGTCGGTGCTGCAGGTTGCCTCTTTAAGGACCGTTCCGGTCTCAGGGAAGTCGTGGCCCAGGAATACCACCTTTTCCACTCGCTTCTCGCCGCAATCCTTGCAGGTGTACGTGATCTCGCCGTATTCGGTGCAGGTGGGCTCTTTTGTGACAACGCCGTCATCCCAGACATGTTCGCCGGAGAAGAACTTCGCAGTCATGGTGATATCCTCATCATAAGCATAGGTGTAACCATTGACGAGCGCCGCTCCGTTTGGATCGTACCACATTATGTAGCTGCCCTTAGACTCGTCCTTGTAATCCGGCGCAGTCACGGGCCTGTTGAACACACCTGTTGTGGTTGCCACAACTTTGTCGCCGTCCATCCAGGTGATGGTGTATTCCTTGGGCTCATATCTGTCGAGCCTTATGGTGATGTCCTGGTTTGGCATTGTCATTCCGGGAACTATCTCGGTTCCGGAACCTTCTGCCACCCATACGCTCCTGTGGCCGAAGTACCCGTAAGGATTGTTGATGGCTTCAAGGATGTCATCGCCCACATATGCGTCAAAAGTAACGGTCGCGTACTGGCTAAGACACGTGATGGTGTGCTTTCTGGGTACCCAGACAGTCTTAAGGACGATATCTTCCTTAGGCATTACGTAGCCTTCGCCAACAGGGGTGCCGTCCGGCAGCGCCCAGCCGCCAAAGTCGATGCCATCCATCCTGCCAAAGCCCAGCTCTTCCACTTCTTCGCCCGTTATCTGCTCAAGAACGGTGTTCCAGGGCACGGTATCCTTGCGGATCTCCTCTTCGCCGTCCATCCATGTTACGGTATAACCTCTGAACCTCGGGATACCGAAGATGTAAACGTTGCGATCCGGCATTTCAATATCGGAAGTTAACGGGATCCACTTGTCCTTGCTGTTCATTGCGGTGTAGAGCGATACCTCCGCATCCTTTCCGCAATCACAGTAGAACCAGTCGATATCCTTTCCGTGCTGCTGTGAGGTATAATCAGTGATAGCTTCGGGCATGGAATCCATGACCTTTGAATTCTTGCGGCAGAGCTGATACCAGTTTGCAAAATATGCGTATTTCAGGTTGTTATGCATCACAACGTACCTGTCTACGGTCTCGTTCATGATCTCGGCCTGGGTGAGCCCTGAGCAGTCCTTCTCGTTGTCTCTTAACACATACCAGTTGGTGTAGTTGTTTGCAATGTCAAAATACAGGTCTGCTGTTGTCTCGTTGGCGATCATCAGGAAATAGAGCGTTCCTCTCTGTTCCTTTATCGCCCTTTCAAGGTACCAGAAATAATTGTTCCTGTTTTCAAAAGCAGTAAAGTATTTCTCGGAGATATCATGGAGTGCCGCATAGTTCGCGGGTGTTTTCTCCTTTGTGAAAACAGCGGCGGCCTCGTCGTAGAGCTTCTCAAGGCCCGCTACGAATTCGTTCATCCTCTCCTGTTCGGAGAAATGAACCTTTGCAAGGCGGTAACCGTCGAACTGGTACATAACGTCGTCGTTGATGACAAGATCGTACTGAACGCCGTCAAAACCGTCAAACGAACCGGTCTTGTAGAGCTCGTAGGTGCCGTCTTCCTTCTGTGTATAGTAGTTTACGGATGCGCTGGCGGGAACGCCCTTCCAGTGAACCTTTACGGTCCTTGAATACTGCTGGGTGTTGAAACCGAAAGCATCGTTAAGGTATGTGAACTTTATGATACCCCAGTACTCGTCTTTATTCTGGTCCACGGGTTTAACGTAGATCTCGTTGGTGGCGGGCAGGTACTGGAACGAATGGTCCGAAGTGATAGTTCCATCTTCCCCCGTAAGGTCAAAGCACTCAACCTTGAAGTGTTCTTCACTGTACTGGGTATATTCCCTGCCGTTGATGGTGAAGGAATAGCTTACAAGTCCTTTTTCTTTGGAATCGCAGTTTTCTTCCTCAACCTCGCCTGTGGCAAGGGCCATCATATTGATGCCGAAAAGTTCGTCCGGCACCTTCATGGTGCTCTTTCCCGCTGTGAATTCTATATCCAGCTTGTCGTCATCTTCATCGATGGCGAAGTCCATAGGCACGGCGACCGCGCCAAGCTGGACAAACGGCCACTTGTTGGCGTACAGTTCCACGGATTTGCTCAGTTTTCCGTCACCGAGCTGGGCTACAAAATTGATCTCAAGGTATGCGCCCACTTCAAAGAGCAGCGACCCCATCGCGCCCCATTCCGAGCCCTTTCCCGACTCCCAGGCGTAGTAAACATACAGGAAACCGTAAAGCTCGGCATAAAGGCCTGCTTCCGCGGTAACACCGATGGAATCCATCTTTGTGCTGATAAGACCTACCCTGACATCTATAAGAACGCCGACCCTGAAACCGATCATACCAAAGGCAAAGAAATCGGTCCTGAAATTGGGTGTCTCGATATCTTCGTTCGTCGATGTCGATTTTCTTGCGAAAACCTTGATGTTATAGCAGTACTGCTTTGCGTTTCCGTAGGAGATGCTGATACCGATCATGGCGTTGATCTTCATGGAAACCACAAAATCCGCTTCAAGGCTGAACTCCAGCAGGCAGAAGGGATCCGGATGTGCAGCGAGCCTGAAGAGCTCCTGCTTTACAAGGTAGATGTATTCGGCGTCGCTTTCAAGCATGCCGGAGTATTTTTCCGCAAGTCCTCCGCCCGTTGAAAGACCCTGGCTTCCGCCGTCGTCATCACCGTCCTTGCGGCCGCCTTTTTCCTTACCTTCCTTCTGGTAGCCGGAGCCGTTTTCAAGGACATCCAGGGCATTGCTCAAGCTTTCAAGCTTTCCGCCGAGTTTTGCAAGGCCGCCGGCTTCGGTGGTAAGGCTTCCGTTTGTGGTGGTGATAAGCTTATCCCACTCCTCGTCTTCGTTGTTGTTATCAGCCTTTGTCTGGACTGTGGCGATTGCTCCGAAACCGGAGAAGGTGCCGGCCCTGAAGGATGCCTGCAGGTTGATCTCCTGAAGTACCGGAATGAAGGCATACCACTTCCATTCGCTGCTGGATTTAAGAGCAAGGCCGAGGATTATCTCCTGCTCGAAGCCCGCCATCAGCTGGATCTCTATCTTGTTTGTGGTTGAACCGACGGAGTTGAGCTCTATCTCGATAGTTAGGGATACCGTGAACTCGGCGCGTATTCCCTTGCCTTCAAAGTGCTGCAGAGTGACGCTCAGGCCAAAGTTTACCGTAGGATCGGAAACCTTGACTTTCTTTGCACCGTCAGCCATTTTTCTTACATCGCCCACAGGAATGTCTCTGCCGTCTGCAGTCCTGAATTTCAGCTGTTTAACTTCGTCCGCGAATTCCGATGTCTCGGGATCGAACTTTTCGTCGGTAAGAAGGGAGATCACAAACTGTGACGCCTGCTGTGCGTAACCGCTCTCTTCAACCTGACGCTGCATATCATCGCGAAGGCGCCTTGCGTCTTCTTCTGTCACCGGAATGTCTGTGTCCTGTTATCCGGTAAAGATCTTCATGGCTTCAAGGATCTCTTCCTGAGATGCCTTTGTATACTCTATCTCAAAGGATGAGCCGTTCAGCGTTGCTTTCGTTATACGGCCAAAACCCACAGACTGCATAGCTGCGGCATTTGCGATATCGCCTGTATAGAAAGCTATGAAATCGCCCTTTTCAACCTTTGTGTCGGCACTAAGTTTGAGGTTTGCGTACACAGGGTTTGAAAAATCCAGCTCAGATGCTGCAACGACGATCTTTCCGTCATCAAAAGTACCGTCATCCTTTACAGGGATCACATCCGGGATAAAGATAACGTCCTCAAACTGCGAGCGGACATAATCGTATTTACCTTCGCCCACAACTTTTGTTATGTTGAAATAAGCGATCTCACCGGTCTTTACGGTACCGTCGCGGTTGATCTCGCCGGTGTAGACAGCTATGGTATCGCCAACGTTCAGTGTGCCGTCATAGTCAAGGGTGCCGCTGTCCGCGCCTTCCTCGACGGGGTTCCCCTGCTCGTCTGTTGCAAGGCTGTAAACACCGCCGGAAACAACAACGCCAAATACCCGATCCGAAGGAATGTAGATGATGCCATCCTTTGCGATCAGGTTGTTAACAGGTTCCTCGTAAAGCGAGAAGTTAAATTTATTGACGGACTCGCCGGTAAGCTCCTTGTTGTAAACAAAGCGCAGGCGCTCCGTATCCTTTATCTCAACGCTGTAAAGCTCTGCGGGCGTAAAGCCGCCCTCTGCGGGCACAACATAGTATTCTGCCGTGACCTTGAGCATTGCCTCGTAATTATCTACCGTCTGCTGAAGGAGGATGACAGTCTCGATATCAAGCCCCATCTCCTCGCGCCAGAACCGCTCAAGGCTGTCGTCCTCTTTAAGGCCGTACAATTTCC
>JAEEGL014147371.1_pt1 | contig 10990 bp, 11 predicted proteins | sample 9134231 | NCBI WGS metagenome assembly JAEEGL01 (sample SAMN16246548, study PRJNA631951) | gut metagenome | biome: gut microbiome; feature: rumen; material: fiber-attached | host: Bos | place: Iran: Karaj | collected 2018-10 | reverse complement strand
GCTATAGTCTTCTCATTAGGCGTCATGCCACTTACACTTTATTCTACAAAGGTACATATTTTAGTTTATAGTTCATAGTTCATAGTTCATAGTTTTTAATACATTAACATTTTTTACCGTTATTTAGTCTCTTTTACTCCAGTTGCAATCGTTGTTAGCAACTTCAAGGCAACTATGAACTATGAACTGTGAACTATGAACTGTAAACTATAATCACTCCTTTGGTTTCGGTTCTTTTTTCGCCAGCATCACCACCTTGTAGACAAAGTCGGTGGTCCACTGCTGAGAGAAACCTAATTTCTGAGCATACTGACGAATGGCCACAACGGTCTTCATAACACCAGCGTCTGAGAAGTCGTTTTTCGTGAAGATATCGTTCACCGTCTTCTCGGTCATTGTGCGGATGGCACTCTTGAAGATGCTGGGCACGCGGAGCTTGAACTTCATGAGATTGCCCGTCAGCATCATCAGGTCCTGTGTAAAACCAGAGAACTGATACATATAGGTCTGCACATCCTGCGGTTTCTTGCAGCGCTTGCGGATGCTGGCATCAATCTCTTTGGTAAAGTTATCGTTCATACCATAGAGTTCTTTAAGCATCTTGTTACAACGCGTCTTCTCAGCCAGACCCAAGCGATTGTTCTGCGTAGGCACTTTGAGGGTAGCCTTGAACACACGCAGGTCGGGCAATGCTGCCAGATTACTGATACCCAAGTCGGCTGCCATCACAGCCTGGAAATATACACGAATCAAGGTCATGAAATCCTCCATACCACCCGTCTTCTGTTTTGCCTCCTTTTTACCGAAAAAATTATTCCAAAAAGCCATAATCACTAAAATTTTAGTGCAAAGGTACATAATATAAATGAGAAATGAGAAATGAGAAATGAGAAATTATCATTACGAAAGTAAATTTTTCAATTATTAATTGTAAATTATCAATTATTTTTTATATTTTTGCACCGTAAAAATAAAAAAAGTATGAAAGGTATCGTATTAGCAGGAGGTAGTGGCACACGCCTCTACCCTATCACAAAAGGTATATCGAAGCAGTTGATTCCCATCTTCGACAAGCCCATGATCTACTATCCCATCTCTACTCTGATGTTAGCTGGCATTCGTGACATTCTAATCATCTCAACGCCCTATGACCTACCAGCCTTTAAACGTCTGTTGGGAGACGGTTCCGACTTAGGCGTACGCTTTGAGTATGCCGAGCAACCCAGCCCAGACGGTCTGGCTCAGGCCTTTATCATTGGCGAGAAATTTATCGGGAACGATTGCGCCTGCTTAGTATTGGGCGACAACATCTTCTATGGCGGCGGCTTTACGGGTATGCTGAAACAGGCTGTTGAGAATGCTGAAAAAAAAGGTCAGGCAACGGTTTTCGGCTATTATGTCAACGATCCCGAACGCTATGGCGTAGCTGAGTTTGATGCTGAGGGCAATTGTCTGAGCATCGAGGAGAAGCCAGCCAAGCCCAAATCGAACTATGCCGTTGTTGGACTGTACTTCTACCCTAACAGTGTTGTAGAGATTGCAAAGAACATCAAACCTTCAGCCCGCGGAGAGCTGGAAATCACCACTGTCAATCAGGAATATTTGCAACAGAAGAATTTGCTGGTACAAACCTTGCAACGTGGTTTTGCCTGGTTGGACACGGGTACACACGACTCACTCTCAGAAGCCTCGACATTCATCGAGGTCATTGAGAAACGCCAAGGCTTGAAAGTGGCATGCTTAGAGGAGATTGCCTATAAACGCGGCTGGATTGACAAGGAGCAACTCAAGAAACTGGCCGAGCCCATGTTAAAAAATGGCTACGGCCAATACTTGTTGAGTATTACAAAATGAGAAACGAAAGAAATGAGGAATGAGAAATACAAATGTAGAAATGAAGAATTTCTCATTACTCATTTCTAATTACTCATTTTGCAAAATTGCGAACGCAATTCTGCAATGCCTTGGGATTACCCATATCATACATGGTACCCTTTAAGCGCACACCCATCATGCCGCTCTTCTGGCGAACAGCCTCAAGGGCGGCTGTCAGTTCTATCTCACGCGTCATATCACCCTCATCATCGGCTTTCTGTATATCTACCTCGAGTTGCATAAAGACATCAGGTGTCAGGATATACTGACCAAATACCGAATAATACTCCTTCTCACCTTCCTTGTTGCGCACACCTAAGAACTCCTCAGCATACGAGGCCTTAGGCTTCTCCTGCATTACAGAAACATTCAGAATGGTATGTTCCTTATCCTCCCAGACACCACTGAGGATGCCATAATGGCTCACCTCAGCAAGAGGAATGGGATGTATGCTCACCATGAGCTGGTTATAACGCTCATACTGCTCTATCAGCTGCAGGGCACAGGGCTTGTTGCTTTGACTACGATAGAGCGTGTCACCCAACAACAGAAGCACTGGCTCGTTATTGGCAAACTCAGCTGCCTGCCAGACAGCATGTCCGAAGCCACGTTTCTCATGCTGATAGACATAATGCAGGCGCTTGCCAATATCAAGGATGCGGTTTTCGTACTCCTGCGCCTCCTTGTTAAGCTTGCGTAAATGTTCCTCACTCAGCTGACGTTCAAAGAAGTCGGTATACTGGATGCGTTCCTCTTCTGAGCCCAATACCAAGCAGATTTCCTCAACCCCACTCTTTACCAGTTCTTCGAGCAGAATCAGAATGACAGGACGCACCATACCATCGGCACAGGGAATGGGGAAGAAGTCCTTCTTCAACGAACGCGTAGCAGGATAGAGACGTGTGCCAAAGCCTGCCACAGGAATAATAGCCTTCCGAACGGTATGCACCGGATGCAACGTCAGTGAATAGGCTTTCATACCCTGCGCATTGAGGTAATCGATGAGCTGTTGCTGGTCTTCAGCACTTCGAGCCAAGAACTGCACTGATCCATCACCATGCGAGCCCACACCCTTGCCGCCCCATACCCAAGGTTGAATCATGGGATCCTGCAACACCTGATGTAATTTAGGAGCCCACAAGGCAGGCGACATAGGTGCGATATACTTGTCGAACATCGCCTCAGCATCCGTCATCAGCTTGCCTAATGCCTCAGCATCGCCATTGGCCATATACTTGACGGCCTTCTTGACCACGTCGTGGTTCCACTCACCAAGAGCCTTGTGCAGATTATTCTCTTCCTCTGTTGTTGCAAAAGGATAGGCTTTATTCAAATCTGACAGAATCCTGATAGTGTCCTTTGTAGCACACAAGTCAGCAAAAACCCAATAGAGTGTTTTCTTTACATTCAGTGCCTTCACCTCAATCTCATCGCCATCAAAAGTCATCAGATTTGGTTTCACGCCAAACGCACAGGCCTGATCCAGGCGGCCACAACGGGAGGAGGTGCGCAACTCACCCACATAGGCGATATTCATCTCACCCAGTGTATTGAGGTTGAGATTATATAATAAATTGAATGCGCGAGCGACAAGCACACAAATGGCTGCACTCGATGATAAGCCACTCTTCATCGGCAATGTCATTTCCGTGATGCGAATACGGACACCACCAACTTTATACCATTCCAACATATAGCTGGCTACACCGGCACAATAGCTGAAGAAAGAGCCCGACTTAGCCACGCGTTTCAGTTCCTGTTCGCTCATACGACAGGAGAAATCGCGCCAGACATCAGACAATTCCGGCGCATCGCTATGCATCTCGAAAATGGTGGATTTTTCTACTTCGGCATATACACCCTGTTCAATACCCGTCACGATAGAAGCTCCCGGCAAAATGTCAGCATTCATCGTACGATAGTGACCTGCCCAGTCAGTATGTTCACCAAACAGGCACAAGCGGCCTGGCACAAAGAGTTTCAGCATACTTTTGTTTATTTTAAGCTACAATTCTTTTACAAAGGTACTATTTTTTTATCAAAAATGCATTTTTTTCATGAAAAATTTGGTAGTTTTGATGAAAATATATACTTTTGCAAGCGAAATAATAATAAAAGTTAACAATTCATCAAAAAACATATTGCCTATTGAGAAAGACTCTACTTCATAAATAATTAAAGAATATGAAGCAATATGATAGCATGGCCGACGAAGCGTTGGCATTGCTTTACGTAGGAGGAGACAATAGAGCATTTGACGAGTTGTTAGCTCGCAATCAACAAAAGCTCTACAATTACATACTGTTCGTGGTCAGAGACCCCGAGCTGGCGAATGACGTGTTCCAGGAAACCTTTGTCAAGGTCATCACGCAACTACAGGAGGGTAAGTATACTAACTCCGGCAAGTTCTCGTTCTGGCTCAGCAAGATAGCCCATAATATCATTATGGACACCTACCGTCAGCAGAAGAGTGAACATATTGTGGAGGCCAGCCAGAACAATGACCTTAATAAGTTGCGCTCGCAAGACCTGATGGAGAAAAACCGTGAGAACGAATTCGTCAACTCACAAATCATGCAGGATGTACGTCATCTGATGGACACATTGCCTGCGCCACAGCGTGAGGTAGTGTATATGCGTTACTATCAGGACTTATCGTTTAAGGAGATTGCTGAAACCACAGGTGTCAGTATCAACACATCATTAGGCCGTATGCGCTACGCACTTATCAACATGCGCCGCATGGCCAAGGAGCACGATTTACAGCTCAATCTTGAGATGTAGCGCTTCGCTAAATAATAAATAATAAATGATAATTAGAGGGCGTGCAGGTCATGAATGACTTGCTCGGGATTCTGGCTACCGAAGACATAGCTGCCCGCGACAAGGACGTCGGCACCTGCTTGGACTAATCGTGGAGCGGTCTCATTCTGCACACCACCGTCAATCTCTATCAATGCCTTTGAGCCACTCTCGTCAATCAGCTTGCGCAGACGCTGTACCTTCCTAATGGTATTCTCGATGAACTTCTGTCCCCCAAAACCTGGATTCACACTCATCAGCAATACCATATCCACATCGCAAATGATATCCTCAAGCAGCGATACCGATGAAGCCGGATTCAGCGTGACACCAGCCTTCATACCTGCCTGATGAATCTCCTGAACGGTGCGATGCAGATGTGTGCAAGCCTCCACATGTACATTCATCATCATGGCACCCAATTTGGCTGTCTGTTGGATATACTGTTCAGGGTGTACAATCATGTAATGTACATCAAGAGGTTTTGTACATTTCTTAGCCACAGCCTCGAGCACAGGGAAACCAAACGAGATGTTGGGAACAAACACACCATCCATCACATCAAGATGAAGCCAGTCGGCCTCACTGCGATTGATCATGTCCAAGTCTTTGTCGAGATGCAGGAAGTCAGCTGCAAGCAACGACGGGGATACTATTGTAGCCATTCGTCAGATTTTTCTTTGTATTACACATACGCGCAAACTGTTTGATAAACAGGATGGTAGCAGGATGTGGATAAAAATCGTCTTGTGTAAAATTTGTCATAGGCAAACCATGTTTAGCGTTACTTTCTACTAATGAAACGTAACAGGTTGCCCATTTATTATATCTCAATAGAATTTTTTTTCACTTGATACAATTCAATGTTCTTCATACCGTTCAGGAAGTCGCGTGCCAGCATGCGTTTCTTGCCTGCCAACTGTAGTTCCACGATTTCCAATAATGTATCGCCGGCAGAGATGTAGAGGTTTTTTCCATCCGTTGATATCACACCACTCCCCAGCCCTTGCCTGTAAGTCTTACGTGACTTATATATCTTGAGCACCGTCTCTTTTCCATCAGGTCCAACCAATGTCGTCCATGCTCCAGGTACAGGACTCAGACCGCGTATGAAGTCGTACACCTGTTTAACCGTCATTGTCCAGTCTATCTCGCAGGTCTCCTTGAAAATCTTGGGGGCTGATTTTAAAGAGGTGACAGGTGAGAGGTGAGAGGTGAGAGATATGTCTTGCTGGGGGATGCTGACGGGGTGGCCATCGGCAGCAATGATAGCTTCGAGGGTTTCTATGCAGAGCTGGGCACCAAGGTGCATCAAACCATCATAGACATACTCCACATCGGCATCATCAGGAATAGCGAACGACTTTTTTAGGATGATACGACCGGTATCAATGTCATGATCGAGAAAGAATGTCGTCACACCTGTTTCCGTCTCACCATTGATGACCGCCCAGTTGATGGGGGCTGCACCACGATACTGGGGTAAAAGCGCTGCATGCACGTTAAACGTGCCATATTCAGGCATAGCCCATACTATCTCCGGCAACATCCTAAAGGCCACAACCACCTGCAGATTAGCTTCGTATGAGCGCAACTGCTCGACGAACTGCGGGTCCTTCATCTTTTCAGGCTGGAGTACGGGTAATGCGTGTGCCAGCGCGTACTGTTTGACCTGTGAGGGCTGCAACACCGAGCCGTGACGCCCCACAGGCTTATCAGGCTGTGTCACCACCGCCACCACATTATAGCCGTTCTCCACCAACGCCCGCAATGTCTCTACTGCAAACTCAGGCGTTCCCATAAAAATGATTCTCAAATCGTTCTTTGTCATGTCGTTATTTCGTTATAACGTTATTTCGAGATAATATTAGTCCTGACTGAGGTCATGAACCATCTTGCGGTACATCTCATACATACGGCGACGCGAGATATAGCCCTTTAGGTGGTTGCTGCTGTCAACAACGGGTAGCCAGTCGGCCTGTGTACGTTCAAAGATACGCATCACCTTGGTCATAGGTGTCGTATCACTCAATGTAGAAGCAGGTTCAACCATGAGCTGTGAAGCCTTGAAATGATGGTAAAGTTCCGTGCGGAACACGACATGACGGATTTTGACAATATTGATTTCTCCCAAAAGCACGCCAGCAGGATCAGTGACTGGCAACACCCTGTGGCGCGAACGTGAGATGTAATGTACCATTTGGCCCAGTTCCATGTCCGGGTCGACGGGTTGGAAGTCACGCTCGATGACGGAGTCGAGGCTCATCAGTGTCAGTGCTGCATGGTCGGTATGATGCGTCACAAGCTTGCCTTGTTTGGCCAGTCGCAGACTATAGATGCCATGAGGTTCGAAGATGTTGATGGTGAGATAACTGGCTACAGCGACAATCATCAGGGGCATGAAGAGATTGTAGCCGCTGGTAATCTCGGCTATCAGGAAGATACCCGTCAGTGGGGCATGCATCACGCCCGACATGACACCTGCCATACCCAGCAGCGAGAAGTTTTTCTCAGGCACATAGACACCAATCTGATGCATGTTCCACAACCGGGAAAAGAGGAAGCCCGTAAAACACCCGATGAACAGCGAGGGTGCAAACGTACCACCACAGCCACCACCTCCATTGGTTGCCGAGGTGGCAAAGACCTTCGTGAGCAGTACCAGTCCTATATATAATATAAGGTATTCCGAATGACCATAGAACAGCGAGCCGTCGAGAATCTGATTCCAGTCGGCCTCCGTCTTGCCGTTCAACAAGAGGTTGATGCTGTGGTAGCCCTCACCATAGAGCGAGGGGAACACGAAAATCAGCGTACTTAGGATAAGACCGCCAATGAGCAGCTTGACATAAGGTTTGTCTTTAAAGCGGGCAAACATATCCTCACAAATGGTCATCATGCGGATGAAGTAGAGCGATACCAGTCCACACGTGATACCCAACAGTACACAAGCAGGCACACGCTGTACCGTCCAGTCGCTGTCCAGATGGAATGAGAACATGACAGCATTGCCCGAAAAGATATAGGTGAAACAGGTGGCCGTCACACACGACACAAGAATAGGCAACAGCGAGGCCATGGTCAGGTCAATCATCAACACCTCGAGTGTGAACACCAATCCTGCTATCGGTGCCTTGAAGATACCTGCAATAGCTCCGGCGGCGCCACAGCCAACCAGCGTCATCAGCGTCTTGTTGTCCATGCGGAACAGTTTGCCAAGATTTGAGCCGATGGCAGAACCCGTCAACACGATAGGAGCCTCAGCACCCACACTGCCACCAAAGCCAATGGTGATGGCAGAAGCAATGACACTGGACCACGTGTTATGTGCCTTCAGGCGGGAACGATTCGACGAGATGGCATAGAGGATACGCGTGATGCCGTGTGAAATATTGTCCTTGACAACATAGCGCACAAAGAGCGATGTCAGGTAGATACCAATAACAGGATATACCAGATAGAGCCAGTTGTAGGTATAGGCATGAAAACGTCCTGTCAACAGATCGACAATTACGTTAATCAGCCCGTGCAACACATAGGCAGCCACTGCCGACAGCAGACCCACGAGGAATGCGAGCACCAGCAGGAACATCTTGTCGCTGACGTTCTCTACCCGCCATTCATGCAACCGTACCAACCACTGCGGTCTTCTGTCGTTCTCAGCATTCATATCATCACTCTTTTTTTTACTTCATCACCACTTTCTTGCCCTTCGAATCACCAGCACACGACCTTCCAGAACACGCAGGGCACCACTCAGGAAATTATCATTGCCGGTAATGGTATAGGTGCCGGTACCTTCCTTGACAATACTTAACAGCGTGCCAGCATCACCATCCGTTGGCGAGATGGTACCTGCCAGTGTGGCATCCGTATTCAGACCACCTAACAGGTAATACGCTGAACGTGACTTTTTATAATATCCACGAAGTTCAGAGCCTTTCTCCATTTGCAGTTCGCCGATGCGGAAACCGGCACCACTGGTGTTAGCCTCACAAGCTATGGTCGCTCCACCGTGCAGCATCACACGGTTGTTGGCCATCGAGGGATTTACCTTTCCCGACTGAGCATCGTCTATGGCATTCTCAGGTGATGACGACTTGCCGCCATGAGCCAAGACTGCGCCCCAGAATCCTGCACCGGGAGAATTCTCCTTGAAAGGATAGATATGTATGTCACCCGTAAAACCGGTCCAATCAGGCCATGCCTTGCCCTTCTCGGTTCCCAGATAGCAGCGTTCACCGCCGCCATAAAGATTCAGCACGCCACTACCCTTGATTGATGAGCTGAAATAACAATAGCGGGCCATCTTTACGTTGACAGTGTCACCAGCCTTAATTGAAATCAAAGAGTTGTATGTTTTGTAATCGTTTGATGTATTATTACCACTGATATCTATCGTCCGCTCATTAGCATGGGCTGGCAACAGCGAACATATTAGCAAGATGCTTGAATAAAGAATAGCTTTCATCGTTTCTTCACTTCCTGATAATCGTTACCTCGCCATCCGCACGCAGACGGATAATGCTGCTGGGCGTATGAGGCTTATGTTCCTGCCGACGACTCCAGCAGACATAGTCGGCCTGTTCAATGATACGAGGGTCGATGTCGCAATAGTTCTGGGCAGCAGGCTCACCACTGATATTGGCAGAGGTCGATACCAGTGCCTTCTGGAAACGGTAGCACAGCTCTTTTGAAAACGGCTCTTGTGTGATGCGCAAGGCTATAGACCCATCCTCGGCAATGAGGTTTGGTGCAAGATTCACAGCACCGTCGAGAATCAGCGTTGTGGGCTTCACGTCACCCTCTTTGAGACTGTCAACGAGTTGCCAAGCCACATCGGGCACGTTGCGGACGTAGCGCTGTAGGCGGGCATCGCTGTCAACCAGACAAATCATGGCCTTCGAGTCATCACGCTGCTTGATTTCGTAGACGCGTTTGACTGCTTCCGCATTCGTGGCATCACAGCCGATACCCCACACCGTGTCAGTCGGATAGAGGATGACTCCACCCCTTTTCAACACCTCAACGGCCTTCTTGATATCTTCTTCTCTCGTCATTTCTTCATTTCATGATTTACATTTCTCATTCTTCATTATCTCATTTCTCATTTAGAGAATTAAAACTCCGACGTAAAGTGGAACTTGATATGCTTGAAGTCTTCTTGCGCCATGCTGAGTACGTAGCCAGAATCAGCCAGAAACACATCCCTACCCTCTTTGTCCTTCGCCATATACTGATACTTGCGCTTCTTGAAGTTCTCCAGTTCCTTGTCGTCGTCGCTTTCTATCCAGCATGCCTTATACAGGTGAACAGGTTCCCAGCGACACTTGGCATTGTACTCGTTTTCCAAGCGATACTGAATAACCTCGAACTGCAACTGCCCCACAGTACCGATAATCTTACGGTTATTGAACTGGTTGACAAACAATTGGGCGACACCCTCGTCCATGAGTTGGTCGATACCCTTCTGCAGCTGCTTCGACTTCATGGGATCGTCGTTCTCGATATACTTGAAAAGTTCAGGTGAGAAAGATGGCAGACCACGGAAATGCAACTGCTCACCCTCGGTGATAGTGTCGCCAATCTTGAACATACCACCTGTATCGGGCAGACCCACGATGTCGCCCGGCCATGCCTCATCGATAGTCGACTTACGCTGCGCCATAAACTGCGTGGGCGACGAGAAGCGCAGCGTTTTGCCCTGACGCACATGTAGATAGGGCTGGTTGCGCTGGAACTTACCACTACATACCTTGCAGAAAGCGATGCACGAACGGTGGTTTGGGTCGATATTGGCGGTAATCTTGAAGATAAAACCCGTAAACTTCTGTTCGTCGGGTTGCACGTCGCGCTCCTCAGCCTTGGTGGGCTTGGGACTGGGAGCTATTTCCACGAAACAATTTAAGAGTTCCTGTACACCGAAGTTGTTCAGGGCTGAACCAAAAAACACGGGCGCCACCTCAGCCGAGCGGTACGTCTCGACGTCGAATTCTGGATAGACGCCATCCACCAGTTCCAGGTCTTCGCGGAGCTTGTTCGCGTCGGTTTCGCCAACGCGCTTGTCGAGCTCGGGGGAACCGAGCTCCACTTCCACTTTTTCCGTCACGCGCTGCTTGTCGGGCGTGAAGAGGTCAAGCTTGTTTTCGTAGATATTATACACGCCCTTGAACTTCGCACCCTGATTGATGGGCCACGACAGTGGGCGCACCTTGATTTCCAATTCCTGTTCCAGCTCGTCCAAGAGGTCGAAGGGATCACGACCCTCACGGTCCATCTTGTTGATGAAGATGATGACGGGCGTATTCCTCAT